>Ga0208735_100199_pt1 | contig 34535 bp, 30 predicted proteins | sample Subbio12Aug_8Aab_FD_184829 | JGI IMG/M metagenome (GOLD analysis project Ga0208735, IMG submission 184829) | Serpentinite rock and fluid subsurface biosphere microbial communities from McLaughlin Reserve, California, USA - CR12Aug_8Aab (SPAdes) | ecosystem: Environmental > Terrestrial > Deep... | reverse complement strand
GTTCGCCCGGTTGCTCTCCCGCAGGGAGAGGGTAATAGCCGGGAAGGGTGCTGTAGGAGCGAACCTGCGTGTTCGCCCGGTTGCTCTCCCGCAGGGAGAGGGTAATAGCCGGGAAGGGTGCTGTAGGAGCGAACCTGCGTGTTCGCCCGGTTGCTCTCCCGCAGGGAGAGGGTAATAGCCGGGAAGGGTGCTGTAGGGGCGAACCTGCGTGTTCGCCCGGTTGCTCTCCCGCAGGGAGAGGGGAATTTGATGGGAGAAGTGAGCGCTATGCCCACGCGCGTACCATGTAGGGGCGGGTTTCAAACCCGCCCAAGCAGAGGGTAGATGCTATTTTCAGGGTAGAAAATTATAACTCGACCGCTTAAAATTTAACAAAAGAAAGCCGGCCTGCGCAGGCAGGAAATTGTTGACGGCTTGCAGAACAAGGTAATGGGTAGACCCGCATGCTGCCTGCGGCACCATTGCTAGAGGTCGGAGGTCAGATGTCGGACTCGTATGAATCGGCGAAATAGCCGATTCATAGACACCAGTGGGAGAAGGGAACACTTATGCCCGCGCTCGTACCATGTAGTGGTGGGTTTCAAACCCGCCCAAGCAGAGGGTAGATGCTATTTTCAGGGCAGGGCAAAATGAGGAGGTTTTCCAAGTGAAAGTAATCTTATTGCAGGATGTTAAGGCATTGGGTAAGTCGGGTGAGATCAAAGAAGTGGCAGAAGGCTACGCTCGCAATTTCCTGCTGCCTCGCGGCTTGGCTGTGGAAGCAAGCGTGGGACATTTAAAACAGCACCAGCAACAGGCAGATGTCGTTGCCGGAAAAAAAGCAAAGGTTTTGGTTGCTGCCCAAATAGTTGCCGCAAAAATGGATGGAATCAAAGTAGAAATTACAGCCCGTGCGGGAGAAGGTGGCCGACTTTTTGGCTCCGTAACGAGTGCTGATATAGCCGCTGCGCTAAAAAAACGGGGTTTTTCTGTGGATAAGCGCAAAATTGAATTGCCGGAACAGCTTAAAGCGTTGGGCGTGTTCCCTGCGCGTGTAAAGCTGCATCCGAACGTAGAAGTAGCTTTAGAAATTATTGTTAAGTCAGAATAAGGAGTTTTCTTAACTATGAATAAACTTATGACATCTAGAATCTCTCAGAAGACAGCTGGCCGAGATAGCACAGCGCAGCTGAAGCGAGAAATTAATGCGGTCTATACTCTGCTTGCCAATATGCTAGGGGCAGACAAGCTGATTTTAAAGGCAGGAAAGTTGGAAGCGCTGACATTGATTCGCTCACGTACTATGGAAGAGCGAGTTTTGGGGTTACAGCGGATTATTTATGAAAACCCGGCGCTTGACCAGCCGCCCAGTTTGGCGGAGCTTCCATCGGCGCTACAGGAGCTCTATGACGAACTGGCAGACCAAATTGCCCGCCGAGCAGTGGAAGAGTCACTTGAGCGTAAAGTGGCTGAGAAAATGCAGGAGAAGCATGAAGAATATATTTTAGAAGTAAAGCGTCAACTAATTAAAGAACAAGGTGGGCCGGAAAATCCTCAAACGCTGAAAAAATACGCACGACTTGAGAAGATCAGGAGTGTGAAATTAAACAGCTCAGCCATGGAAATGTTGCGCCCCGGCGTCCTTTCTGAAATTGTGGGGCAGGAGACGGCCATCCATGCTTTAATGGCTAAACTGGCTTCTCCCTATCCCCAACATATGATTATTTACGGCCCGCCTGGGGTGGGGAAAACTACAGCGGCCCGCTTGGCGCTTGAAGCAGCTAAAACCATGAGGCAAAGTGTATTTTCCGCGCAGGCACCGTTTGTTGAAGTGGGCGGCACCACACTGCGTTGGGATCCCCGGGAGACGACGAACCCGCTTTTGGGTTCAGTGCACGACCCAATTTATCAGGGCGCAAAAAGAGACCTAGTGGACGGCGGAGTTCCTGAGCCTAAGCCTGGTCTAGTAACAGAGGCTCATGGCGGCATTCTCTTTATTGATGAGATTGGCGAATTGGATCTTCATCTGCAGAGCAAGCTGTTAAAAGTGCTGGAAGACAAAAAAGTTCAGTTCGATTCTGCTTATTATGATCCCTCTGATAGTCACGTTCCCCAATATATCCGCACACTTTTTGATGAGGGGGCTCCGGCAGACTTTGTGCTGATTGGCGCTACCACTCGTTTGCCGGAGGAAATAAATCCCGCGCTGCGTTCACGATGTACAGCCGTCTTCTTTGAACCGTTGACGCCGGCAGACGTGGAAAAAATCGTTATCGACGCTGCCCAAAAACTAAAAGTGCAGTTGGCAGACGGCGTGGCCCGCATCATCAGTGATTACACCACAGAAGGACGCCAAGCAGTCAATCTGGTTGCTGACGCCTTTGGTTTAGCACTGCTTCGCAACTCTCAGCTTGCTGAAAACGCGCCGGTGTTAATTGATAGAGGGCTTGTGCTGGATTCTTTGCGGGCTGGTCGCTACATTTCTAATGCGCCACAAAAAAATGCCAGCGGAGAACTTCCCGGCAAAGTATTTGGGCTGGGAGTAAGTGGTTACCTTGGTGGTGTGCTGGAAATCGAAGCGGTGGCCTTTCCTGCTCGCGAACTGGGCAAGGGAATTCTGCGCTTTAATGAGACGGCCGGAAGTATGGCGCGTGACTCGGTTTTTAATGCGGCAGCAGTTATCCGCCGTTTGACAGGCGAAGATTTGCAGAATTTTGATCTGCATGTTAATGTGATTGGCGGGGGTCGGATTGACGGCCCATCCGCCGGACTTGCGGTTGTTGTGGCGCTGATGAGCGCAATTAAAGGCTGGCCTGTGGCGCAACAGGTGGCAGTCACCGGTGAAATTTCCCTGCAGGGGCATGTGCGCCCGGTGGGAGGAGTTTCAGAAAAGATTTACGGTGCCCGCCTAGCCGGCATTCCAACCGTTCTCGTCCCGCTGGAAAACAAAGACCACATTCCGGCTTTGCCGGAAGGGGTTACTGTCGTTCCGGTTGCCACTGTGGATGAAGCGCTTCCATATTTATTTGGCGGCAGGGAGAAGGAAATTGCCGGGAAAGATAGCCTAAGTTGCCAAGAAGAGAAGAGGTAAACGAATGAGTCAGAGTTTGGAGCGTATTCCGCCGCAAAACATGGAGGCAGAACAGTCTGTGCTGGGAGCCATGTTGCTTGATAAGGATGCCATTATAACAGCCTTAGAACTGCTTAGATTCGGAGATTTTTACCGCGAGGGTCATCGAAAAATATTTCAGGCCATTATGGCTCTTAGCGACCGGGGAGAACCGGTGGATCTAGTCACTTTGCCGGAAGAGTTGCGCGGCCAGAACCAATTAGAATCAATTGGCGGTATAGGCTATCTTACAACCTTGGCTAATACCGTGCCTACCTCTGCTAATGTAGGCTATTATGCCCAGATTGTCCGGGAGAAAGCAGTGCTCCGGTCGCTGATTAGTACCGCAACCCGCATTGTGACCCGTTGTTTTGAGGCGAAAGAGGAAGTTGATGAAATCCTAGATGAGGCAGAGCGCTCCATTTTTGAGGTTTCACAGCGCTCAAGTCCGCAGGGTTTTGCCAGCATGAAAGAAGTTTTGAAAAGTGCCTTTGACCGGATTGACAAACTATGGGGTAATAAAGGTGGCGTTACCGGGGTACCAACCGGCTTCCCCGACCTAGACAACATTACTTGTGGTCTGCAAAATGCAGACTTGATCATTTTGGCAGCCCGTCCTAGTATGGGCAAAACCACTTTAGCGCTGAATATTGCCCAGCATATCGCCGTAAACGAAAAGTTGCCGGTGGCAGTATTCTCGTTGGAAATGTCAAAGGAGCAGCTGGTGCAGCGAATTTTATGCGCTCAGGCTAATATTGATGCCCAGCGCCTGCGTCGCGGTTTTCTCTCGGATGAAGATTATCCCAGGTTGACTAAGGCTGCCGGTCCTCTGGCGGAAGCGCCGCTCTATATTGACGATACGCCTGCCATCTCTGTGATGGAGGTGCGGGCTAAAGCGCGCAGGTTGAAGGCAGAACATGGTCTTTCTGCCCTTTTTATTGACTATCTGCAGCTAATGCGTGGCAGTGAGCGTGCCGAAAACCGGCAGCAGGAAGTTTCAGCAATTTCCCGTTCACTGAAAGCGTTGGCCAAGGAACTAGATGTGCCGGTAGTCGCCCTTTCTCAGTTGTCCCGCTCGGTGGAACAGCGAGAGAAAAAACGTCCAGTCCTCAGCGATTTGTTGGAATCAGGCGGTATTGAGGCAAACGCTGACATAGTGGCGTTTATTTACCGGGAAAGTTATTATCAACAGAATTCGGAAAATAGAAACGATACGGAAATTATTATTGCCAAACAACGTAACGGCCCGGTGGGCAATATCCACCTCTTTTTTAAGGAAAACCATAATAAATTCCTTAGCGTTTCCCGAGATCATGCCCATGAAAATCAGTCTAGCGCCTGATGACGTCCGACCGCATGTTTTTATTAAAATCAATCAGGCGTGTGCAAAGGAGTGAGGCAACATGTCAACAGTTGTTTTAATCGGAGCGCAATGGGGAGATGAAGGCAAAGGGAAAGTTACAGATTTTCTCGCCGAAAAAGCCGATGTTGTCGTCCGCTACCAGGGAGGTACTAATGCCGGTCATACACTTAATGTGGCAGACAAGGTATTTAAACTGCACCTGATTCCTTCCGGAATTCTTTATCCGGGGAAAACATGTGTGATCGGTAACGGGGTAGTGCTTGATCCTGCCGCGCTAGTCAAAGAAATGGTTGGACTGCAGGAGCGAAATATTGATCTTGCCCAGTTGCGGATTAGCGATCGGGCTCATCTGGTAATGCCCTATCATAAATTGCTGGACGAATTGGATGAAAAGCAGCGCAAAGAAGGCAAAATCGGCACCACTCTGCGCGGAATCGGCCCGGCCTACATGGACAAAGTGAATCGTGTTGGCATGCGTGTGGCAGACTTGCTAGATGAGTTGGAGCTACGGGAAAAGCTTTCTGCCATCCTGGAAGCTAAAAATATGTTCCTGACCAAAGTTTATGGTGAGCAGCCTTTTAGTTTAGAGCGGATTGTGGGGGAGTTAAGACAGTATGCCGAGATCCTGCGGCCATATATCACCGATACCAGTGTGCTGCTGGAAGTGTTAATCCTCCAAAATAAAAAGGTATTGTTTGAAGGGGCTCAAGGGACAATGTTGGATCTTGATCACGGAACATATCCTTACGTCACTTCTTCATCGCCTACTGCCGGCGGAGCTTGCTGCGGAACAGGAATTGGCCCATTACGCATCAAACATGTGGTGGGGGTAGCCAAGGCTTATACCACCCGTGTTGGCGACGGACCCTTTCCCTCAGAAATTACCGGGGCTATGGCGGAGAGAATTCGGGAAATTGGCAGAGAATACGGCACTACGACCGGTCGGCCGCGCAGAATCGGCTGGCTGGACATAGTGGTGTTGCGCCATGCCTGTCGCGTTAACGGCCTGAGTTTCCTGGCGTTGACTCTGCTTGATGTTTTAGCCGGACTTGAGACGGTAAAAATTTGTACCGGTTACCGCCTTCGCGGAGAGCTTATTGCTCATGTCCCGGCCAGTTTGCATGCTTTGGACTCCTGTGAGCCTGTCTTTGAAGAGCTGCCAGGCTGGCAGGAAGACTTGTCTGGCGTAGAGCAGTTTGAGGACTTCCCGGAAACAGCCAAAGCTTACGTTCGGCGAATTGCTCGCTTGCTTGGCGTGCCGGTAGCTCTGGTGTCGGTTGGTCCGGAACGCTTGCAGACAAAAGTTTTGCATGAAATATTTTAGATTGCACCCAGATTGCGACTGCACACCAGATTGCGACTGCTCATTGACAGTCAGCCGTTAATATAGTAACATAAACTCCCGTAGGAGTTGTGAGCCATTAGCTCAGTTGGCAGAGCACCTGACTTTTAATCAGGGTGTCGATGGTTCGAGTCCATCATGGCTCACCAATTAATAAGGCCCCTTGGTCAAGCGGTCAAGACACTGGCCTTTCACGCCGGTAACGGGGGTTCGAATCCCCCAGGGGTCACCAAATTATGAGAGACCAGATTAAGGTCTCTTTATTTTTTTAAGAAAAATTAATAAAAATATTAATTTTTTGCAGGAATATTAAAATACACGCAGAATTATTGAAAAATCAACATATTAATTTAAGAAATGAACATCAAAAAAATCCGGAAGGAAATTTTCTTTTCGGGAGTCGTAGCGAGGTGCAAGATGCGAAAACAACTACTGGTGGCCATGGTGCAAGCAACAAAACAGAAGCTGCAAGACAGGCTTACTATATTTCGAGCACTTATGAATAAATTGCCAGAGTCGGCGGTCTTGTTAACTGCTAAGGGAAAGCAACTGAGCAGATCTATAATGGAAAATAAGTTGCTGAAAAAGTTTAAATTCCCCTTTCTGGTTAAACGCATTGCGGTTTTGTTAATGATCTTGATGTTGACTGTGGGCTCGGTTGGGGTTTATGCCCACCTGGAATCTTTTGCATATGTGGTGTATCTTGATGGGGAAGAAAAGGGCTATGTATCCAGCGACACAGAGTTTTTGGCTTTTGTGGCAGAGCTTACGGCGCAGGCAGAGGAGCGCTATGGTCTGCAGGTTAGAGCTGTACAAGAAGTTCGGGTTGAACGGGAGCAGCGCAGAGCAGCCGAGCCTAATGACTGGGCGGTAATGGATCAGGTAAGGCAGGCCTTGATTTATGATGTGTATGCCTACGTGATTACTGTGAACGGCAAAGATACTCTGGCTGTGCGGCGGTATGAAGATTATGAAAAAGTTATTGAGAAGCTAAAAGCAGCCTATGGTAGCGGCAAGGAAAATGCGGTTATCCGGGCCGTTGTGCTTGATGATAATGTGGGGGCACGGAAGACGCTGGTAGATCCTGCCGCCCTCTATGCTGTGGACAGAGCAGCCGAGATTTTACGCCGTGGAACCGACAGGCGGGAGGTATACCTAGTGTCCCGCGGTGATTCCCTCTGGACAATTGCCCGCGAAAACAATATGACAGTCAACGAGATTCAAGAAGCTAATCCTCAGCTGGCAAGTGCCGAGCGGATTAAACCGGGCGAAGAAATTAATCTGGTGGTGGCGGAGCCGTTGGTTGATGTTTCTGTTACCCAGGAAGTGGCGCTGCAGAAACAGATTCCCTTTGAGACAAGATATCAGAATGACAGCAAACTGTTCAGAGGAAATTCAAGAGTTGTTCAACCCGGCCAGGTTGGCATAAAAGAAGTGACCGTAAAAATTACGCAGACAAACGGCAATGAAGTGCTGCGGGAAGTGATTGACGAAGTAGTTATTAAAGAGCCTCAGGAGCAGATTGTAGCTCGCGGTACGGCGGCAGTTCCTCCCCAAGTAGGAACTGGGCGTTTCCTCTGGCCGGTTTCAGGGGGGAGAATTTCCTCTCCGTTTGGTCAGCGCGGCAGGAGCTTCCACGCCGGTGTAGACATTGCCGCAGCTCATGGCACTGCCATCCTGGCGGCCGACAGCGGAGTAGTTACGGCCGCTGGCTGGAATGGCGGCTTTGGCATCATGATTGCTATTGACCACGGCAACGGCACTGCCACGCTTTATGCCCACAATTCATCCAATCTAGTGTCTGTCGGTCAGCGGGTGCAGCGGGGGCAGCAAATCGCCCGTATTGGCAGCACGGGCAACTCTACCGGTCCTCACGTCCACTTTGAGGTGCATCGTAACGGCTCGCAGGTCAATCCGCTACAATTCTTCTAAAATGCTAAACACAGAACCGGCCGGCATTCCAGGGCGGTTCTTTTTAATTGTGTAGGAAATTATATGATTTCCTACACAATGGGGGGTTCGTAGGGGGGATTCACCCTTACGCTCGCGGGGTGCTCAGAGCCCGCAGGCTCGCCGAAGGGGCGGCAGCCGTAGGGGCGGGTTTGAAACCCGCCCTCACCATAGGATAAAGCGCGAGGCGTTTTTCTTGTCGCTACCTTGCCGGTGTCATCTAAAAATAACCTGCCTGTAATCTGGCTGTAATATTGGCACGTTATAATGAAAGCAAGTTTGACCCCCTCTTAATCTATTTTTTTCTTGAACGTGGGCTGCCACGTTCTTTTTTTTTCTGTGTTTGCTGTCTGTCATTTCCAGTGAAAGAGCAGGGCGAATCTGTTATGATGCAGGTGGGGAGAGGAGAGTGGAAGCTATGGCGGTAAGTAGGGTCAGGTTAAAAAAGAGGGCAATTATGGCTGCAGCGCTATTTTTGCTGGTATCGCAAAGCCCGCATGTCTCCTCTGCTCTTCAGGCAGTGTGGCAGACTACCACGCTTATTTCTGTACGCCGTCACTACCTGACGTGGCCATCTCTGGAAACGAAATACTTTCAGCTGCGCTATCTGCCGGGTGACCAGGTCTTGGCTGAAAAACTTGGCAAAGAGGCAGACAAGGCTGTGCGGCAGGTTGCCGAATTGATTCCGCATTCAGTCGGTGAAAAACGGCCATGGCTCATTGTGATCCCCAGCCAAGAGAGATTGCAAGCAGCTTTTGGCTGGGGCAGTGAAACAGGTGCGCTAGGTGTTTATCTGGCAGAGACAATAAAAATTCTCTCGCCTATGGCTTGGCATTGGTATCCTGAGTCAAAACGCTGGCAGAGCTTTATCAGCCAGGGCCCGCTTGTTCATGAATATACCCACTTTGTTTTAGAGCTGCAGGCAAAAGGAAATTATCCTCGCTGGTTTAGCGAGGGGTTTGCTCAGTTAACGGAATATCATCTTTTAGGCTATGAGTGGCTGGAAGCAGACAGCTCGCTGGCAAACAGCCTTTATTCCCTCGAGGAGTTAGACGATTCGTTTGATGCGCTCCCTCGGCAGGCGCTTGCTTACCGGCAGGCATTGAGTATGGTCAGTTACCTGGAAGCGCTGCAGGGGCTGGCGGGGCTTAATCAACTCCTTGACAAGTTGGGGAGGGGCGAGCCATTTTATCTGGCGCTGCAACAGATTTATGGTTTGAACAGGGAAAACTTTCTGCGGGGTTGGGAGGCTTGGTATAGTCAAGATGAGCGTTGGTTACGGGTGCGCTGACTTTGCTCCGGAGGACTTTATCTTTTGGTGAGGGCGGGTTTGAAACCCGCCCCTACATGGTACGAGCGTGGGCATAAGTGTTCCCTTCTCTCATTGGTGTCTATGAATCGGCCATTTCGCCGATTCATACGAGTCCGACATCTGACCTCCGACCTAGCAATGGGAGAGGGCTAGGGTGAGGGCCAGCTGAGGCGCATTTTCATCCTTCTGATGGTGCCGCAGGCGGCATGATTGTCTACTCAATAAAAAAGCGGCAACCGCCGCTTTGCCCTTAAGCAGGAAATAAGCTTTTTTACGAGAAGCTATAGTTAAAAAGCGTGATGGGGTGCCATGATGACCCGGGGAAAAATATTGGTTGTCGATGATGAAAAGCCGATTGCAGAAATACTGCGTTATAACCTGGAGCAGGAAGGCTTTACCGTAATTGTGGCTTATGACGGAGAGCAGGCCGTCTGGCAAACAAAAACTCAACATCCGGAGCTAATTCTGCTGGATGTGATGCTGCCGAAGCAGGATGGATTTGCTGTCTGCCGGGAAATCCGTCGGTTTAGCAATGTGCCGGTAATCATGCTGACAGCCAAAGACACGGAATTGGATAAAGTTCTTGGGCTGGAGCTGGGAGCCGATGATTATGTCACAAAGCCGTTTTCAGCCCGGGAGGTTGTCGCCCGAGTGAAGGCACAGTTGCGGCGCACCCAGTCAAAGGAGCAGGTGGTTGCCGAGCTTTTGAGTTGTCAGGATTTAAAGGTGGATACTGGACGGATGGAAGTGCTCAAGGCAGGTCAGCTGATTGATCTGACATATCGGGAATACCTGCTGCTAGTATATCTAATGAACAACGTCGGGTACGTAATTTCCCGAGAAAAGTTACTGTCAGAAGTGTGGGGTTATGATTTTTACGGTGATGAAAGAACGGTGGATGTGGCGATCCGTCGCTTGCGGGAAAAGATTGAACAAGATCCCAGTCAGCCGCGCTATATTAGGACAAAGCGGGGAGCCGGCTATTTCATCCGGAGAGAGAATCATGTTTAGCAGTGTGCAATGGAAGATTGCCTCTATTTATGCCCTGCTGATTCTTTTTGCGATGCAGTTTTTCGTTGTCTTTCTCACTCAGTCGTTGGAGCAGTATTATCTTCGTACATATGCCCGCAATTTGGAGGCTCAGGGATTACTTCTGGCCAACTTTCTGGAACGATATCTGACGGGCACAGAGGAGAGCAGCGCGATTGACGGGCTTGTGCTGGAATACTCGCGCCACGCCGGAATTACCGATATTATGGTGCTAGATAGTTTTGGACGGCTTGTTTCCTCCTCCCGGACGGAAGCCGGGCTGGAGGGACAACGGATTATTCAGGAAGAAATTACCCGCGCACTGACAGGCAGCCGCAGCTGGGAGATACGACTCAATCCGGAGACGAGCGAACGTGTAAAGCATCTGGCGCTGCCGGTGCGCTCCGGTGAGAAAATCATCGGCGTCGTCTATTTAAGCGGCTCGCTGGAACCGCTTTATGCCACGCTGCGGGAAATCCAGCTCATTTTTCTAACGGGTGCCGTCTTAGTCATTGGCGTAACAGTTTTGCTCGGTTTTTTCTTAGCCAGAAGTATTACCGGTCCTATTCAGGAAGTTACCGCTAAAGCGGCACAAATTGCGCAGGGCGATTTTCGTCAGCAAATTGATGTGCGATCCCATGATGAGATCGGACGGCTGGGAGAAATGTTTAATTACCTCTCTCGGCAGCTAGACGCCACCTTACTGGAAATGTCTTCGGAAAAAGGCAAGATGGCAGCGATTCTGAGCCATATGACAGAGGGAATTGTCGCATTAAACCGTGACGGCAAGGTTGTGCATCTAAATCCCACGGGTCACAGGTTACTGGAGCTTTCACCAGGGGAAGAGCCGCCGGCAGCTTTGCTGACGCAGCTGCTCGCCCAGGTTGACTTGGCGGCGTTGTTAAACAATGGCAGGCAACAGAGCCGCGAAATTATCTTGCCCCCTCATAAAAGGACTATTCTGGCCAGTTATGTACCGTTCCACACTCAGGAACAGACAGCTTGCGACTTTTCTTCAGGCGTACTGATTATTTTGCACGATATCAGCAAGGAACGAGAACTCGTACGGATTCAGCAGGAGTTTGTGGCTAATGTGTCCCATGAATTGCGGACGCCGCTTACCACACTAAAAAGCTATACTGAAACGCTTTTGGGCGGAGCAATGTACCATGCGGACACGTGCTTTTCCTTTCTTACCACAATGGAAAAAGAAACTGAGCGGATGGTTCGCTTGGTGAAAGATTTGCTGGTGCTCTCGCAGCTTGATTTTCAGCAAGTTGCCTGGAGGCGTCTTCGTCAACGCTTAGACGAACTGGTGCTCGAAGCAGTTAACGAGTTGCAAATTGAGTTTGGAGCTGATCGGCCGAGTATGGTTGTAACGTTGCCCGAGAGAGCGATTTATCACTGTTTTGATAGAGATAAAATGAAGCAAGTGTTGCTTAATGTGATTCAGAATGCCTTTAAATATACCGGCCAAAATGGGAAAGTTGCAGTAGTCTTGACAGACATGGGTTCTGCAATCACAATTCTTGTCCAGGATGACGGTATCGGGATTCCGCTGGAGGATGCAGACCGGGTTTTTCAACGCTTCTACCGGGTGGACAAAGCGCGTTCCCGGGATTTTGGCGGCACAGGCCTTGGCTTGGCGATTGCGCGGGAGATAGTCGAGGCGCATGGTGGCACAATTACGCTGACCAGCCAACCTGAGCAGGGGACAGAAGTGCGGATTAGCTTACCTTATTCGCAGGCGGAAGGGGGCAGGGAGCAGTGCGCGAGCGCGTAAAAACAGGGATATTGCTCTTCTTGGTAGGACTAAGTATCATGCTGACTGGGCGTCTCCTCTTTGGGCAACACGCGCTGGAAACTGCGTCGCCTCCTGCCTACGAGCACCTGGCCTTTGGCGAATTGCGCCTACCTACGGAACTGCTCGTACCACGCTTGCGTTTAGGCGCAGATGACGCCTGGCAGGTTCTTGAACCTTGGGATGAGGGACAGAGCGGCGCGTGGGCGCTACTGTTGGAGCTTATTCGCGCCGGTAAGCCGCCAGAAGACGCACCCCCGCCAGACGAGCTGACAGGAACGGCTGTTTATGCTTTATTTGCCGTGCCTGCGCAAGCTCACCTTTGGCTGTCCGTCAATTTTCCAGCGGAACTGCGGGTGGCGGAAGTGGTTTGGTTTGCTCAAGATCCGCTGCAGATTTGGATTAAAGATCATCAAGGCTTTTGGCTAACATCTCAGCTTTCGTTTCTTCCGGACGGATGGGAAAAGCAGCTTGTGGCTGCGTTTGCCGGCGGGGTTTTGCATCGTTTATCGCCGGCGGTTGACTGGGAGCCCCTAGTGGTAGCTGGAGAGGATAAAATATTGATCCCTGAAGATATGCCTCGTCTCGCCCCGTTTTCAATTCGCCCGGAAGAGCTGGATACGGAAAAACTGTTACGCAGTATTTTTGTAGACCAGGCCATGGTCAGGCGGATTGAAGAGCGGGACGGCGCAGTGATTTATACTGACGGTCAGCGGGGCTTGCGCTTGTTTCCCTCAGGTCAAATAGGTTATACATCGCCAAAAAGTGAGCCCGGTCAGGAAGCGCTGGATCTGGAACAAGCGTTGCGGCGTGTAGCTCAGTATCTGCACTTTATGGGGGGTTGGCCAGTTCATTTGTGGATGGATCCTCTTGCTGACGCACAAAATCTTCCGGGGAGCCGCCATCAGGGGCAGGCGGAGACAATTTCTTTGATCTCGGTGCAAAAAGGAAGGCGTCTGCTGGCAGCTGAACCGGCAGTTAAGCTCCGTTTTTCAGACCGCGGGGTTATAGATTATCAACGGCAGATTTTTTTACTGGACAGTCCCCTTGGCGCTGAGAGAGCATTGATTGACCCGCGGCAGGCGGTTTTGTCTGTAGCCAATTATCTAAATACCGACAGCAGTGTCGGCAGGCTTTCGCAGGTCTACCCGGCTTATTATATCGGCCACGGTACGGCGCAGCCGGCATGGGTTTTTCTGTTTAAACACGGTCAAACGGTATTTGTCCAGGGACACACAGGTCAAATTCTTGCGTCAAATAAGTGAGGTGACAGAGGATTGGATTTGTCCAAAGCAAAAACTATCCTGATCTTAGCCTTTTTGCTCCTTAATTTGTTTTTGAGCTACCGTCTCTTGTTAGGTCCGCAGCCACTACAAGCAGGACACGCGCTAAGCGGCGAGGACTTGGAAAAAGTCCGCGCTCTTTTGACGGCTGCCGGATATGAACCGGCAGTGCCCATACCTAGGCAGGCGCCACGACTCTCGTTGCTGCATGTTTCCCGGAAGTCGCAAGCGGATGCCGCCTGGGCAGAAATGTTTTTGGGTGCCGGCGTACCGGAGGCCGTTATAGCAAACGGGCTCACCGTATTTACTAAGGACGGAAACAGCGTTACTGTAGCTCCAAGCGGACAGGTTGTTTTCCGCAGTGCTGCCACAAGGAAAAAGAGCTTGGCAAACATGGAAGAAGACAGGCATCTGGCAGAGCTTTTTCTCAAAGAGAATGGCCTTTGGTGGGAAGACCTCAAGCTTGATTTTTCTTGGCCACGCCGTGCGGAAGGCGGCAGTTTTTTCCGCTTTGTGCAAACATACCAAGGCTTTCCTCTTTTCTTTAGCACAGTGGAAGTGCTGGTGGCAGCCGGACAGGTGAGGGAGGTGAAGCTTTATCGGGTTGTTTCTGAAGGGTTTAGCCCAACAGAGCTCCAGGTTATTTCTGCGCTGGAGGCGGTGCAGATCTTTGTGGAACAGCCTCCCGTTCTGCCGGCACAAAAGATTGCGGATATCTCTTTAGGATACTTTAGCGAGGATTATGACGCGGAGCGCTGGGAAACTGTCCCGGTTTGGCGGATTGCCGGCACAGATGGAACTGCCGTTTATGTCAATGCCTTTACCGGAGAAGTGGAAACTAGTGTGCTAAAATAAAGAGCCTTACAGGAATTTTGTTTTTCAGCAAGAATATATTCTCATTGCAGACTAAATCATGTATACTGATAAATATTGTTGGCAGAGAGATTCAGGAGGCTTAGATTATGCCCAGATTGCTTGTGCACGGCAAACGCCAACCGCTCAGCGGCACAGTTAAAATTAGCGGCGCTAAAAATGCAGCCGTAGCGATTATTCCGGCGGCACTGCTTGCCGCTGCCCCCGTGCGGATTGAAAACCTGCCGGAGATTAACGATATTCGGATTCTAGTGGAAATCATTGAAGAATTAGGAGTCCGGGTTGCGTGGGAGTCGCCTTCCACCTTACTGATTGACGCATCCAGTATACAAAAAGTGCAGGCACCCTATGAGCTTGTGAAAAAAATGCGCGCTTCCTACTATCTGATTGGTGCCTTAGTCGGCCGCCTTGGCCGTGCTGAGGTGCCAATACCCGGCGGCTGTGATCTTGGTCCGCGCCCTATTGACCAGCACATCAAAGGGCTCGTCGGCATGGGAGCTAAAATTGAGGTGGAGCACGGACTGGTTAAAGTGGAGGGCAAGAGGCTACAGGGTGCAAATATTTATCTGGATATTGTCAGTGTAGGTGCAACCATCAATATTATGCTGGCCGCCGTCCGCTCAAAGGGAAAAACTGTAATTGAGAACGCGGCAAAAGAGCCGGAAATAGTCGATGTGGCTAATTTTCTTAACGCCATGGGGGCTCATGTCCGCGGCGCCGGCACTGATGTGATTAAAGTGACAGGTGTGGACGAGCTTATTTCTGCTACTCACTGCGTGATTCCCGACCGGATTGAAGCCGGGACATATATGATTGCTGCTGCTGCTTCCGGGGGAAACGTACTGCTTAGCGACGTGATCCCTAAGCATCTTGAGCCTGTTACGGCTAAACTGCGAGAAATTGGGATGACGGTGGATGTCTTTGACGACCAAATTCGCGTGATAGGTAATTGCGAGCCCCGAGCCGTAAACATAAAAACTTTTCCCTATCCGGGCTTTCCCACTGATTTGCAATCTCTAGCCATGGTTTTGTTAACCCAGGCAAAAGGCAGCAGCGTTATCTCCGAAAATGTTTTTGAAGGACGCTTTAAACATGTAGACGAATTAAAACGGATGGGCGCCTGCATCAAAGTTGAGGGTCGTACTGCCATTGTGTCAGGATGTAGGCTGCTTTCCGGTGCTCCGGTGAACGCTACCGATTTGCGAGCAGGCGCCTCATTTATCATAGCCGGCTTAATTGCTCAAGGCGAGACGGTTATCAGCCAGACTGAACATATCTACCGCGGTTACGAAAAAATTTGTGAAAAGTTTAATGCGCTGGGTGCCGAGATAGAGGAAATTGATTAAGGATGGATGAATTTGCGAATTCTTTTGGCCCGTCATGGGCAGACGGCAGCAAACGCAGAAAAACGGTTTCAGGGGCAACTTGATTGTCCGCTCAATGAAGAAGGACACAGGCAGGCTGTCAGGCTGGCGCACCTACTAGTTCAGTGGCAGCCTGAGCGTCTTTATACGAGTGACTTGAGACGCAGCATTGCAACCGCCAACCCTGCCGCGCGTCTGTTCGGTGTGGAGCCGGTCGCTTCCCCGGTTTTTCGGGAGTACAGCTGGGGCGTGCTGGAGGGGTTAACATGGCTGGAAATAGCGAAAGAATATCCCGCGCTCTTTTTAAAGCTGGGGCATGACCTGCGGGGCGCAGCAATTCCCGGACAGGAACCTCTCCATGAATTTCGACAACGCTTAAAGCAAGGCTTGGCCCTGCTGATGGACGAAGGCGGCTCTTCATCAGTAGCGCTTGTGGGGCACGGCCGTTATCTCAACGCTTTGCTGGTAGAGTTCCTTGGTTTAGATTTTAACGGTCCTTGGCCTTTTTCCTTCGCCTCTGCTGCCGTTACCGTTTTGGAAGTTTCAGGCGGCCGGCGTCGGCTGCTTACTTTTAACGAAGAATGCCATCTGACGGGAGAGAATGATGCTTGAACTATGGATGTTGGCCAGCGGCAGCTCTGGCAATGCTGTCTACATAGCCACAGAAAATGCCAGACTGTTGATTGATGCCGGCCTTAGTGGCAAGCGGCTTGTTGCCGCGCTGGGAGAAATCGGCGCTGATCCCTTTTCGCTCAGTGGGTTGCTCCTCTCTCATGACCATAATGACCATACTTGTGGCGCAGGGATTATGGCGCGGCGCTATAAAATGCCGCTTTATGCCACAGCCCCCACATGGCAGGCAGCAGCCTGCAAATTGGGGCCTTTACCGCAAACAAGCTGCCGGCTGCTCCCCGGTTGCGGCACGCTTACTTTTGCTGATCTTACAGTGGAAACCTTTCCCGTGCCACATGATGCTGCCGGGCCGGTGGGCTTTATTTTTCGAACCGCCAAGGAAGCCATCGCCCTTGTAACAGACTTGGGTGTCGTTACACCAACCATTTTGGAGCGTTTGCAGGGTGTTAATTGTCTGGTGATGGAAGCCAACCATGATGAAAAAATGCTGCTGGACGGACCCTACCCCTGGTCACTGAAGAAGCGGATTTTGGGGAATAGCGGTCATCTCTCGAACGCTCTGGCAGCGGAAGCATTGGCCAGCGTTATTTGTCCGGCAACTACTCATGTGGTGCTTGCTCATCTAAGCGAACATAACAATTTGCCGCACCTTGCTTTTGAGACTGTCTGCGAGAAGCTGACAATTGCCGGCTGTCACCCAGGTCACCGTTTTTCTGTGCAGGTTGCAAAACGCCACGGCCCCAGTTGCAACGTCCGTCTGGCATAATCCAGTTTTGTCAGGGAATACTCCTCGTTTAGGATTTGCATTTTTCTTTTTTACTTCATACTTTTGTCACAACTTCCTGTTATAGTCATTTTAGACGATTGTTTAAAGGGGGAAGGTTTCGTGGACTTTTTCGACGGTTTCTATCAACCGCCTAAGCGGACGGGTTTTGCCGGCTTACTTTTTGCTGCCATCGTCGGCGCCGTTGTTGGCGGTTCGTTGGTAGCTTTTGTCGTCTTGCGCTATCTCGCACCTAACGTGTCACAAGTGCTCCCAGACCCTACGCTACCGCCTGACACACGACAAGAAGTTCCTTTTGAAGCAAGAGATTTGCCTGAACATCAAAATACGGCTATCGTCCGGGCCACGGAGCGAGTTCTGCCCACTGTGGTAGGGATTACTAATAAAGCTTTAGTCCAGGACATCTTCGACGGCCGTTCCATCCTCCGGGAGAGAGCTTCCGGAACAGGCGTTATTATTGATGCGGAGGGTCACATCGTCACAAATAATCATGTTATTGAAGGAGCTACGGAGTTAAGAGTTACCTTAGGTGACGGCGTGGAGTACCCGGCGCGCTTAATCGGCTCTGATGCCGCCACCGATTTGGCGGTGATAAAAATAGAAAAAGACAACTTGCCTGTGGCCCACTTTGGCGACTCCAATGAGCTGGCTGTGGGAGAGGGTGCCATTGCCATCGGCAACCCGTTGGGACTTACCTTTTCCCAGACAGTAACGGTAGGCGTCATTAGCGCCAAGCAACGGACGGTCACAATTAATGAACATAACTTTATTTTCATCCAGACTGATGCTGCCATCAACAACGGTAACAGCGGTGGTCCGCTGGTCAATCTTTTGGGGGAAGTCATCGGCATCAATACCGCTAAAATCAAAATCCCGGGAGTGGAAGGGATGGGTTTTGCCATTCCTGCCAACACAGTGAAAAATATTACCCGGGACCTGATTATCCATGGTCGGATTATTCGTCCCTGGATTGGCGTCTATTGGGGTGGGGATGTTGACGAAGCGCTGTCTGAACAGCTGCAACTGCCGGTAACATACGGCGTTTTGATTCAGGGGGCGGCGGAAGGAAGTCCGGCGGCACAGGCAGGAATTCGTCGCGGTGATGTGATTATCGCCATGGGCGGCAAGAAAATCGCCAATTTCAATGATTTACGCAGGACTATTTTTGAATATGAAGTTGGCGCTGAAGTGGAACTAACCATAATCCGTGATAAACAGGAATTAAAGCTTTCTGTTACCCTAGCCGAACTCCCTGAATAAGAGACCTCGCCTAGGTGTGGTAAGATAATTAAAAGGAGTTGCCATGCGGGTCATTCTCTTTTTCATCGATGGGTTAGGTCTTGGCCCGGCTGGGGCAGACAATCCTCTTTCCACTACGCCCACACCATGCATTGATCGTTTGCTGGGTGGGCGCAGGCTTACAAGTGACTCCATAGGCGTTAGTACGGAAGTGGCCACACTTTATGCTTTAGATGCCACACTAGGAGTTCCCGGCCTGCCACAAAGCGCCACAGGCCAGACCACACTTTTCACCGGCCAAAACGCTGCCAGAGTAGAGGGAAGACATGTTAGCGGCTTCCCGACGGAGAGGCTGCGTAAGCTGCTGCAGCAAGAGGGTATTCTCAAAAAAATCCTCGTGTCGGGAAAGAAGCCCGTTTTTTTCAATGGTTACCGTCCGGAGTTTTACACGGAACTAGCAATGGGCAGCCGCTGTTTTGCTGCCACAACGCTTTTAAATCTGTATGCCGGGTTGCCTTTTCATTCTTTTGCGGACATGGCTGCCGGCCGCTCGCTTTATTCCGATATTACTAACGAAGTGCTGCAGGAGATGGGCTTTGAAGTTCCCTATGTTTCGCCGGAGGCGGCCGGAAAAACACTGGCGCAAAAAGCAGCGGACTGTGATTTCCTGCTTTTTGAATATTTTCTTACTGATCTGGTCGCACATCAACAAGACAGAACTAAGGCGGCACAGTGCATTACACTCATTGACCGCTTTATCGGGAGTATTGTTGCCCAGCTGGATCTGACTGAAACGCTTTTTATGCTTACGAGTGACCATGGAAACCTAGAAGATCTTTCCACCAAAAACCATACCTCAAACTATGTGCCTTGCTTACTGGCAGGGGCGGGACATCGTCGGCCAACGTCGCTTTTAAGTCTCGAGGATGTTTCGCCGCTAATTCTTCGTTACCTAAAAGAGTAGTGAGGAGAAAATTTTCATGTATTTTGCTTGTGCCAAACATATTGAGCAGGCTATTGATGAATTTGTGGATCAATATGAAGTCTCGCCTGATTTGAGTCGGATTGAAGGCGACGTTGCCGGAACAGACATTTCGGTTCGCTGTCGCTTTTGCGAAGCTCCGGCCATTTATCGGCTCTCGTAAGGTGGCTCAAGATGCAGATAGAAATTTTGACTGTAGGCAAAATTAAAGAGCGGTATCTTACGGCCGGCATAGCGGAATATTTAAAGCGGCTGAGTTCCTACGCCAATGTAATTATCCGGGAAGTAAAAGCTGAAAAAATACCGGAGGGTATTTCTGTTGCAGAAGGAGCACAACTGCTTGACGAAGAAGCAGCCCGTCTGGGGGTGCTGATTAAGCAGGGCACATACTTAATTGTGCTTGACTTGGCCGGTGGACAGCTAACTTCTTTGCAGCTTGCCGCCCGGCTGGATAGCCTAGCCACTGCCGGCAAAAGTCACCTGACCTTTATCGTCGGCGGCAGCCTCGGTCTTTCACCTAGGCTGCGCCGGAGAGCAGACCTGTGCCTTTCCTTTTCAGCCATGACCTTTCCTCATCAGCTTTTCCGGCTAATGCTTTTGGAACAAATTTATCGTGCCCTAAAAATCAACCGTGGCGAACCGTATCATAAATAGGAAATAAGTATTGGCTGATTATCAGCCGTAGCTTTCCTAAAAGGCGGCTGTATATTTTTGTGTTCGCAGGGTAAGCTAACAGACAATCGAGGAAGTTTAAACGTCAAAGCCGCTAAGTTCAGGCCAATTTCGTCTTTTGCCAAGTTCTGCTTGCTTTTCTGCTGGGGTTTTGCTATAATAATCAGCAGTGGTTAAAAAGAATGAAACGCTCGAACGGTTTGACTTCCTGAAGTGACTGAGAGTTTTGACGTATTCTTCTTTTTGATGCAAATTATTTTTTAGGAGGACTTTAACACATGCAAGGAAGAGTAAAATGGTTTAATGCAGAAAAAGGGTTTGGTTTCATCGAGAAAAACGATGGCAGCGGAGATGTGTTTGTGCACTTTTCCGCAATCCAGAGCGAAGGATTTAAGTCTCTGGAAGAAGGACAAGAAGTTGAGTTTGATGTAGTAGATGGCAATCGTGGCCCGCAAGCGGCCAACGTTGTTCGTATCTAGTATAAACTAAACAATTGTCAGTAAGTCAGGGTATTTCCGACAAACGGGAATGCCCTGATTTTATGTAAACTTGTTGGTTGAAGGCAAATTGCTTGGCTGACAGGGGAGGGGATAACCATGCAAGAGAAATATGATGTGCTGATTATCGGGGCCGGCCCGGCAGCTATTTACGCAGCGTACGAGCTGGTGAGCAAAAACCCCGGTCTGCACGTAGCCATTTTTGAGGCAGGGAATGATCTTTATCGGCGCAGTTGTCCTATTGCCGAAAAAAAAGTGCGCCGCTGCATTAAGTGTGAGTCGTGTGATGTGATGCGCGGTTTCGGCGGCGCTGGCGCATTTTCCGATGGAAAGTTTAACTTTACTGCTAAGTTTGGCGGCTGGCTTAACGAGTATCTGCCTGATGAAGAAGTGATGAAGCTAATAGAGTATGTGGATCAGATTAATCTAGCCTACGGTGCTCCTGCCCAGTGTTTCAGCACGGAAAACAGCAGCTTGGGGCGCCAGGCGCTCGCTTTCGATTTGCATTTGCTAAAGGCTAGAGTGCGACACTTAGGCACGGAAAATAATCTGTTGATTCTACAGAAGATGCATGAATTTCTCAAAGAAAAGTGTGAAATGTTTTTTAACACGCATGTTGAAGAAATAACTAAACAGGCTGCCGAGTTTAAGCTGCAAATTAAAGGCTGCCGGCGGGAGGTGGCCGCCGAATACTTGATTGCGGCGCCGGGCCGGGCCGGTTCCGAATGGTTTGTGGGACAATGCAAAAAGTTGGGACTGGAACTGATTAATAACCAAGTTGATGTGGGCGTGCGGCTGGAACTTCCGGCAGATGTCTTCCAGCATATCACCGATGAAGTATATGAAGCAAAATTAATCTATCGCACTAAAACGTATGGAGACCTGGTCCGCACGTTTTGCATGAACCCTAAAGGTTATGTGGTGACTGAAAACACAGACGGGATTGTAACAGTAAATGGACATAGCTACCGGGACGAGAAATTGCAGAGCAAAAACACTAATTTCGCCCTGTTGGTAAGTAACCGTTTTACCGAGCCTTTCAACGAGCCGCTTCAATACGGGAAGCTGATTGCCTCATTTTCTAATATGCTGGGCGGCGGCGTTTTGCTGCAGCGCTTCGGGGATTTGCTCAAAGGGCGCAGAACTAATGAACATAGGTTGGCAAAAAGCTTTACCAGGCCCACGCTGGAAGCTACGCCAGGTGATTTAAGTTTGGTGCTGCCAAAGCGGCATCTCGACAATATCATTGAAATGATTCATGCTTTAGATAAAATTGCGCCGGGTACGGCTAACAGCGATACTCTGCTTTATGGTGTTGAAGTGAAATTCTATAGCTCCCGGTTAAAGCTGACGGGAGAATTAGAGACGGAGATTCCCAAGATGTTCGCCGTGGGCGATGGAGCGGGAATTACCCGGGGTTTATCCCAGGCCAGCGCCAGCGGAGTTCATGTGGCTCGGGTGATTAGCGGACGATTATCCTAATCACAAGAAAAACGCTTCGCGCTTTATCCAAAGATGCGTTTTTCTTGTCCGCTAGGGGCTGCCGCCCCTTCGGCGAGCCTGCGGGCTCTGAGCACCCCGCGGGCCCCCCTATGACCGCCCTATTGGGTAGGAAATCATATAATTTCCTACCCTGAAAATAGCATTTGCCCTCTGCTTGGGCGGGTTTGAAACCCGCCCCTACATGGTACGAGCGTGGGCATAGCGCTCACTTCTCCCATCAAATTCCCCTCTCCCTGCGGGAGAGCAACCGGGCGAACACGCAGGTTCGCCCCTACAGCACCCTTCCCGGCTATTACCCTCTCCCTGCGGGAGAGGGCTAGCTGAGACGCATTTTCATCCTTCTGATGGTGCCGCAGGCGGCATGGGTGTCTACACAACAAGTTAAACACAGCAGAGCGCGTTTTCTCTGGTCTTTTGCTCAAAATTGTGGTATAAGTTTAGCAGGATAGTCTTCAACTCACATAAGGGGAGAAAAGGCGTGAAATATGTTGTAGTGCTTGGGGATGGGATGGCTGATTACCCGGTGGCTGAATTGGGGGGGAAAACGCCCCTGCAGGCGGCAAATAAGCCGCAGATAGATGCCTTGGCCAGAAAAGGGATGCTGGGGCTTGTCAAAACGATTCCTGACGGCATGGCGCCCGGTAGTGACACAGCAAATTTAGCCGTTCTGGGTTATGACCCCAGAAAATACTACAGTGGCCGTTCGCCGTTTGAGGCGGCTAGCATGGGCATAGTCCTCGCCGAAGAAGATGTCACCTTTCGCTGTAATTTAGTCACACTTTCTGACGGGGAGTCATTCGGTGAGCGGATTATGCTCGATCATAGCGCTGATGAAATCTCCTCCGAGGAGGCCGGTATTCTCCTCGAGGAAGTGGGTCGTTGCTTGTCTTCCCGAGACATTCGCTTTTATCCTGGTGTTAGCTATAGGCACTTAATGGTCTGGCGGGGTGCGCCCTTGGATTGGCAGCTTACGCCGCCTCATGATATCTTAGGTAAGGCTGTGGGAGAGCATCTTCCTGGTGGTTCTTCTGCCGGAATTATTACCGAGCTGATGATTGGCAGTACCCTGTTTTTGCCGCAGCATCCGCTGAATTTGGCACGTGTGGCGCGTGGCGTGCGGCCTGCCAATGCGATTTGGCTTTGGGGTGAAGGGAAAAAGGCGCAGTTAGCATCTTTCAATCATAAATATGGCTTAAAAGCGGCCGTTATCTCTGCTGTGGATCTCCTGAAGGGAATCGGCGTCTGCGCTGGGATGAAACTGATCCATGTGGCAGGCTCTACCGGCAATTTAGATACTGACTTCCGCGGAGAGGCAGAAGCAGCTTTGGCTGCCTTGCAAGACGGAATAGACTTTGTCTATCTGCATATTGAGGCACCGGATGAATGCGGTCACCGCCAGGAAACGGAAAACAAAGTAAAATCTATTGAACTTATCGATAGCCTAACGGTTAAAACGCTGAAAGCCGGTCTTGACTGTCTGGGAGAACCGTATCGCATGATGATTTTGCCAGACCATGCCACACCCCTCTCTCTGCGCACGCATACTGCCGATCCGGTACCGTTTTTGATTTATGATAGTCAGCATGAACAAAACGGAGTTTGCCGCGGGTTTGATGAACAGTCAGCCGGGGATGCCGGTTTCTTTCTGGGGGAAGGCTATCGGTTGATGGATTTGTTTTTGCAGAAGACGGAGGGACAATGATGGCGCGGCTTATCTATCACAGTACCCGTGGAGTAGGTCAGGCTGTAACTGCGGCTGAAGCAATTCTGGCAGGAATTGCTGCCGACGGCGGTCTGTATGTGCCGGAAAATATCCCTCTCCTAACAACGCCCTTGCGTGAACTGGCTCAGCTCGATTACCGGGAGTTGGCTGTTCGTGTGCTGCAGTTGTTTTTGACAGATTTTACAGAGGAAGAATTGCGCCAGGCTGTGGCTGTTGCCTATAACAGTCGCTTTGACACTCCGGAAATTGCGCCGGTAGTGGAGCATTGCGGCGCGCGGTTTCTCGAGCTTTTTCACGGACCAACTTTGGCTTTCAAAGATATGGCTCTTGCCCTCCTGCCTTACCTACAGAAAGTGGCAGCCAGAAAAACCGGACTTGATAAAGAAGTGGTTATTCTTACGGCCACATCCGGGGACACCGGAAAAGCTGCGCTGGAGGCGTTTGCCGGAGTAGAGGGGACAAGGATTATTGTTTTTTTTCCTGAACAAGGCGTAAGCCGGGTACAAAAACAGCAAATGGTGACGCAGGCAGGAAATAATACTTCTGTGATCGGCATTGAAGGCAACTTTGACGATGCGCAAAGCAGTGTCAAGCAGCTGCTTACTAACAAAACGCTGATTGACGCCATGGAAGAGAAAGGCATGATCTTTTCCTCGGCCAATTCCATCAATATTGGTCGCCTGATCCCGCAAATAGTCTATTATTGGCATGCATATCTGCGAGCCATGGAAGACGGGGGAGTACGGGCGGGTGAGCCGCTTGACTTTGCGGTGCCAACCGGTAATTTCGGTAATATTTTGGCAGGATACTACGCAAAAAAGATGGGTTTGCCGGTAGGAGCTTTAATTTGCGCCTCTAATGAAAACAAGGTTTTGTCTGACTTCTTTGCCTCAGGCGTTTACGATAAGGAGCGGGAATTTTATCTGACCAGCTCACCGTCCATGGATATCTTGATTTCCAGCAATTTGGAACGTCTGCTCTGGCAGGTTTGCGGGAAGTCATCCGTGCTTGTAACCGGCCTGATGCAGCAGCTTAATACATTAGGACGATATCAGATTAGCGAGGCGATGAAGAAAAATCTGACGGACTTTGTGGGCGGTCATGCTACGGAAGAAGAAACATTTCAGGCTATACGCCGGGTTCAAGAGACGGCTGGCTATCTGTTGGATCCCCATACGGCTGTGGCATATTCCGTTTGGGAAAAATACAGGCAAAAAACCGGCAGCAAGACGCCGGTAGTAGTAGTTTCTACCGCCAGCCCCTATAAATTTACGAAGGATGTAATGCAAGCTGTAAACCCGAAATATGCCGACGGTGAAGATTTCGCCCTTTTCGACGAGATGGAAAAAATGACGGGTGTTCCCGTGCCTGCGGTGGTGAGAGGCTTGGCAAGCCGACCGGTTCTGCATAAGAGAGTATGCAAAAGAGCTGAAATACAGCTTGTGGTTGAAAATATTCTCGGACTGTAAGAGCTGGCCCCTCCCGTACGCGGAGGGGCCTTGCTGGTCGTGCGCCTGGCATAAGTCACTGGGCTTCACAGTGTGCAGATAATTTAAAGTTAGAAGGAGGAATAAAGATGACATTATTTTCACAGTTTAATTTAAGTGACGAAGTATTAAAAGCGGTTAGTATGATGGGCTTCGAAGAAGCCACCCCCATTCAGGAACAGGCTATTCCGGCGGCGCTCGAGGGGCGTGATCTGATTGGGCAGGCACATACGGGTACAGGAAAAACAGCCGCCTTTGGCGTGCCGCTGATCGAAAAGCTCCAGCGAAATGTAGTCTCTGTGCAGGCTTTGGTGGTTACCCCCACCAGGGAGTTGGCGGTACAGGTGGCGGAAGAATTGAACAAATTGGGTCAGTTCAAAGGAATTCGTACGCTACCGGTCTACGGTGGTCAGGAAATTAATCGGCAAATTCGCGGGTTGCAAAAGAATCCTCAGATTATCGCGGGAACTCCGGGGCGGCTGCTCGATCATATCCGCCGCCGGACGATCCGCTTAGGCGAAATAAAAGTAGTAATCCTGGATGAAGCCGATGAAATGTTAAATATGGGTTTTATCGAGGACATTGAGGCCATCTTGAAGGAGACGCCGGCGGAACGGCAGACATTGCTGTTTTCCGCCACCATTCCGATAGCAATTCAGCAGTTGGCACGACGTTTTATGCGTGATGCGAAGCTGATTGCAGTGCGTTCGCAGGAAGTGACGGTGCCCAACACAGAGCAGAGTCATTTGGTTTTGGAGGAGCGGCAAAAATTTGACGTGCTTTGCCGGCTCTTAGATACCCAGTCACCCGATCTTGCCATCGTCTTTGGCCGGACTAAACGTCGGGTAGACGAATTGTATGAAGCATTAAATAAACGGGGCTACTCTGCCGAGGGCATTCATGGAGATATGACGCAAGCTCGCCGAGACAGCGTGATGCGCCAATTCAGGGACGGCACAATTGATGTGCTGGTAGCTACAGATGTGGCCGCCAGGGGTTTGGATATCAGTGGAGTCACCCATGTCTATAATTTTGATATTCCTCAGGACCCGGAAAGCTATGTGCATCGCGTAGGCCGTACAGGACGCGCCGGCAAGAGTGGTATGGCCGTAACGTTTGTTACTCCTCGTGAAGGTAATCAACTGAGAGCCATCGAGCACGGGACAAGGCGCAAAATTGCCCGCCTCCCTGTTCCCACCGTGCAGCAAGCCATTGAGGGGCAACAGCGTCTCGCAGTGGAAAAACTGCTGCGAATTGTGGAAAGTGAGGAGTTAACTTTTTACAATCCATTGGCAGAAGAATTGCTGCAGGAGCATTCTGCGACAACTCTTCTGGCGGCTGCGTTGAAGATGGTTACCAAGGAGCCTGACAGCACGCCGGTTAAGCTGACTGAAGAAGCGCCGCGCTGGACGAATAAGCCGCAACAGTTTCCAAGAGAAGGATTTAAAAATAACCGGCACAATAGTGCAGGAAAGCCCAGGCCGACCGGCCGCGGCCGGCGTCCCCAAAAATAAGCAGTAAATAATCAACATAAGCACGGGAGAGGATGGATAAAGTGCAAAACCCGGTGGCAACGATTGAGATGGCAGACGGAGGCGTAATTACGGTTGAGTTGGCTGTCGAAACGGCTCCCAACACAGTAAAAAATTTTGTTGCTCTTGTAAAAGACGGTTTTTATGATGGTTTAATTTTTCATCGTGTTATTCCGGGGTTCATGCTTCAGGGGGGATGCCCGCAAGGTTCCGGCATGAGCGGACCCGGTTATACCATTAAAGGGGAGTTTGACAAAAACGGGTTTGCTAATCCGCTAAGGCATAAGCGGGGCGTGATTTCCATGGCCCGCACCGCAGCTCCCAATTCAGCCGGTTCACAGTTCTTTATTATGGTGGCCGACTCGCCGCATTTAGATGGACAGTATGCCGCCTTTGGTGAGGTTAGCGCTGGCATGGATGTGGTGGACCGGATAGTGGCCGTGAAGAGGGATTACGCTGATAAGCCGCTGGAGGACCAGCAAATCAAAAAGATTACTGTGGAGACTTTCGGCGTAGATTACGGGCAAGCGGAAAAGCTGACAAATAGCTAAACAAGAGAGCACAGTTGATGGCAGCCGCAGGCTGTTTGCTCAGCCGTCTGGAGGAGTTTTTTGTCATGCGTGAAGTTTACCTGGACAATAGTGCTACCACACAGGTGCTGCCGGAAGTGGCCGCCATGATGCATAAAATTCACACAGGCACCTACGGCAATCCTTCTTCGCCGCACCGGAAGGGTGTGGAGGCGGAAAAAATCAAAAGAAGGGCACGTCGTACGCTGGCAGACGCATGCAGTGTTAAAGAAGGTGAAATTTACTTTACCTCCGGCGGAACGGAAGCAAATAATCTGGCAGTAATGGGGGTGGCTCGGCGGCTTCGGCGCCGAGGCCTGCACCTGGTTACTACTCAAGTGGAGCATCCGTCTGTGCTTTACGCCTGCCGTTTGCTAGAGCAGGAAGGGTTTACCCTTACCTATCTGCCGGTAGACAGGGATGGCGTAGTTTCTCCTGCCGTGGTCGCGGAAGCCGTCCGCCCAGACACTTTATTAGTCAGTGTGATGCACGTTAATAATGAAGTAGGCGCAATTCAGCCGGTGGCGGAAATCGGTGGGCTGATTAAAAAGAAGAACAGTGGGACGCTTTTTCATGTGGATGCAGTTCAGTCTTTTGGCAAACTGCCGGTACAGCCGATGCTTTGGCAGGCGGATTTAGTAACATTTTCTGCCCATAAACTTCACGGCCCTAAAGGAATCGGCGCTTTATACAAGCGCCAAGGAGTTCATCTGGAGCCCCTTTTTCATGGTGGCGGCCAGGAGGATGGCCTGCGGCCCGGAACGGAAAACATGGCCGGTATTGGAGGGTTTGCCGAAGCTGTCCGCTTGGCTATGGCCAGCTTGCCTGCTCATGCCGCGACTTTGAGCAGGCTGAAAGAGAGCTTGCTTACGGGAATGTTAGCTTCAATCCCGGATATTTCCTGCAACAGTCCAAAGGAAGGTGCGCCCCATATTCTTAACGTTACCGTGGCAGGCATGCGGGGAGAAGTGCTGGTTCATGCCTTGGAAGAGGAAGGCGTCTATCTTTCCACCGGCTCTGCTTGTCACTCGCGGCGGCCGGAGTTAAGCCATGTACTGCTAGCCATGGGCCGCAGGGAAAAAGAAGTTGAAGCAGCGCTGCGCTTTAGCTTTTCGCAGCTAAATACAGAAGAAGAGCTGGCTTATGCGCTGGAGAAATTACGGGTTGCAGTTTTGAGCATTCGGAAAGCGACACGGAGGTAGGCAGGCAGGGATGAAAGAATTATATTTGGTTCGTTACGGTGAAATCGGCCTAAAAGGGAAAAATCGCAAGTTTTTTGAGAACAGATTGACTGCCAACATAAAAAGGACGCTGCAAACGGTGGCGCGGTGTAAAGTTTATCAGACACATAGCCGTAATTTTGTAGCAGTGCTGGACGGAGATCCGGCAGAAGTGCTTAACCGTCTAACCCAAATTTTTGGAATTGTTTCTATCAGCCCGGTGGCCATAGCCTCTTTAGAGCTGGAAGCAATTAAACTTGTTGCGCTGCGGGAGTTTGCTGCGGTGGCACGGCCCGGTTTGCGCTTTAAAGTGGAGACAAGAAGGGCCAACAAACAGTTTCCGCTGAAATCACCGGAGGTGAGCAGAGAAGTGGGAGCTTACCTGTTGGCAGGGCTGGCAGACTTGGTGGTAGATGTGCGTACTCCCGAGGCGGTGCTGGAGGTGGAGATCCGGGAGAACGACGCTTATCTTTACACTCAAACCATTCCGGGCCCCGGCGGCCTGCCGGTGGGGGTTGCCGGCAAAGGGCTGTTGTTGCTCTCCGGCGGCATTGACAGCCCGGTGGCCGGCTGGTTAGCGCTTAAACGCGGGGCTACTCTGGAAGCCGTTCATTTTTACAGTCACCCGTTCACCAGTGAACGAGCTAAAGAAAAAGTTTTTGATTTGTGCCGCGAGCTGGCTCGCTTCGGCGGGAAAATCAAACTGCATCTCGTCCACTTTACTGAAATTCAGACCGAACTGCGTTTAAAAACGCCGGAGCGCCTAACAATCACCTTAATGCGCCGGATGATGTTACGGATTGCAGAGCGGTTGGCGGAAAAGCAGGGCGCTTTGGCACTGATCACGGGAGAGAGCCTGGGGCAGGTGGCTAGTCAGACGATGGAAAGCATTAATGTGATTGAGCGGGTGACAACCATGCCTGTGTTTCGTCCGCTTATTGCGCTGGATAAAACAGAAATAGTCACGATTGCTCAGCGTATTGGTACCTATCCCATTTCTATCCGCCCCTATGAAGACTGTTGCACCATTTTTTTGCCGGAATTTCCTGTCACACGCCCGCAGTTAGCTGAGGTAGAAGCAGCAGAAGCTGTTCTGGAAATTGAAGCGCTAATAGCAAACAGTTTAGCAAAAACAGAAACTATCCAGTATGGGAGCGCGCTGTAACTGCGTGTGCCATTAAAACTTAGTCAAATGCAAAGAGGGCGAATAACTTCGCCCTCTTTTACCTTCTCTACCGCACTTTAGGAGAGTGCGCTGACAAAAGCGGCAATTCGGCTCATGCCTTTTTGGAGTTGTTCCATGCTCAGGGTGTAGGAAAGGCGTACATAAGTCGGGGCAGCGAAACTGCTGCCTGGCACTACCGCCACCTGAAAGTGTTCCAAAAGTAACGCGGCGAAATCAGCGCTGTCGGTCAGCTGCTTATCCTGAAAATAGCGGCCCAGCACACTGCTCGTGTCCATCAAGACATAGAAAGCACCGGTGGGCTCTATGCAGGAGAGCCCGGGGATGGAAGCAATTTGTTGCACCAGATAGTCACGTCGCTTGGCAAAAGCGGTTTTCATTTCTGCTACGCAGTGTTGTGAGCCGGTGATGGCTGCCAGCGCGGCCTTCTGGGCGATGGAATTAGGGTTGCTTGTGGCATGGCTTTGCACGCTGCTCATGATCTGGGCAATTTCCCTGCTGGAGGCTGTATAGCCGATGCGCCAGCCGGTCATGGAGTATGTTTTAGAAACGCCATTAACCACAATGGTAAGCTTTTTTATTTCTTCGTTTAGGGAGGCGATACTCACATGTGTATAGTCGCCGTAGATCAGTTTCTCGTAGATCTCATCTGAGATGACAAACAAATTACGCTCCACGGCGACAGCGGCTATCGCAGCCAGTTCTTCCCGGGTATAAACCTGTCCCGTGGGATTATTAGGGCTGTTAATCAGAATTGCCTTTGTTTTTTCCGTGAGAGCGCCCAGTAATTCCTGACGGGTAAGCTTAAAGTTGTTTTTCTGCTGAGTTTGAACAATTACAGGCACACCGTCATTTAGTTTGACCATCTCCGAGTAGCTGACCCAGTACGGTGCGGGAATAATCACCTGGTCGCCGGGATTAAGCAGCGCGGCAAAAATATTTGTCAGTGAGTGTTTTGCTCCATTGCTCACCACAATCTCATCGGGCTGATAAGCTAAGCCGTTATCCTCCAGGAGTTTTCGGCAAATCGCCTGCTGCAAATCAAGCGAACCTGCGACTGGGGTATATTTAGTAAAGCCGTTGTGAATTGCTTCGATCGCTGCTTCCTTAATATGTTCTGGGGTATCAAAATCCGGTTCGCCGGCGCCAAAACCAATTACATCAATGCCTTCACTTTTCAGTCGCTTAGCCTTGGCATCAATGGCCAGCGTGGGTGAGGGAGTGATTGACAGCGCTTTTTTTGACAGCATAGGGTACGCACTCTCCTTTGCTTTGCAGGGCTTTAGTCTCTTAGCCTTTTGCTAGCCGTGACGTTTACGAAATGTCTCCATGAATTCAGCCAGTTTTTCGCAGCCTTCACTGCTCATGGCGTTATAGACGGAAGCACGTATGCCTCCTACGGAGCGGTGCCCTTTTAGCCCAACCAGTTTCGCCGCCGCCGCTTGCGCTAAAAATTGTTTCTCCAGCTCTGCCGACGGCAGACGAAAGGTAATATTCATTAAAGAGCGGCTGTCCTGCCGGGCGTGACCTTGATAGAAATTATTGCTGCCGTCAATTCCTGCATAAACAAGCGCCGCTTTTTCTGCATTAAGCTTGCCCATGGCGGCCAGCCCGCCCTTTTCTTTTAGCCATTCCAGTACTAGTTTTAACAGGTAGACGCCAAAGGTGGGCGGTGTATTGTAGAGGGAATCGTTTTTGGCATAAACATCATAGCGAAGCATGCTAGGCAGCGATGATGGCACCTGTTCAAGCAGTTCTTTGCGGATTAATACTACGGTTACTCCCGCAGGACCCAGATTTTTTTGGGCGCCTGCGTAGACTAAGGCAAATTTGTTGTAATCAAGCGGGCGGGAAAAAATGTCGCTTGACATGTCGGCTATTAAAGGAACACCGAATGTTTCCGGGATGTAGTGCCACTCAGTGCCAAAAATAGTGTTGTTGGTAGTGATATGTAGGTAAGCTGCATTGCTGTCTAACTGCAGTTCATTCTGACTGGGAATCCTGCTAAAATTATCGGCTGCCGTGGTAGCAGCCACCCGAATTTCGGCGATTTTTTTTGCTTCTTCATAGGCTTTTTCTGCAAACTGGCCTGTGAGCACATAGTCGGCAGATTTATTGCTGAGAAAATTTAGAGGGATCATGCTAAACTGGAGGCTGGCACCGCCTTGGAGAAACAGTACGCGGTAATCGTCGCCCACACCGGCCAGTTCCTTAAACAAGGTTTCAGCGTTGTAGATAATTTCTTCGAATTCTTGGGAACGGTGAGATATCTCCAGCACCGACATGCCTGTGTCTTGGTAGTTTAAAAAGGTGGAATGAGCCTGTTCAAGCACGGGGAGCGGCAGGGTGGCTGGGCCTGGGTTAAAATTATAAACACGGTCCATTTTTGTGCCTCCAGTAGGAGAATTTCTTTATATTATAATCTAAGTTGATAAAATACCGCAAGAAGCTCTTTTTCGCGTTGTGAACGGACTGTGATATTGTCACCCTGTAAGCGGTCTGAGAAAATGTCACTCTGATGAGACATTGAAGCATTCCGGGCAATGTTGTCTTCCTCAGATGCTACGCTCGCACGTTTTCGCAGCTACGAACGGTCATTCTCGTTAACATGCCGTATAAATAATGTTGGACTCGTCGGAATCGGCGGTGCGAAAAAATATTTGACAGCAGCTTAGCCGGCTGTTAACATAGTAAACAGATAGCAAACACGGTAATTGAAAAATGAATGAAGCTCTTATCAAGAGTGGTGGAGGGACTGGCCCGATGAAACCCGGCAACCCCAGGCAACTGGAAGGTGCCAATTCCTACAGGGTCACTCCTGGGAGATAAGAAGAGTGCCGTGAATAAACAGCCTCTTCTCTCCGGAAGAGGTTTTCTTTTTGCCAAGAACGCCTACATACAAGGAGGAGTAAAAATGACAAAAGAGTATCGCTTTGACACACTGGCCGTTCACGCCGGTCAGGTGCCCGATCCCACCACAGGTTCACGGGCTGTGCCCATTTACCAGACTACTTCATACGTCTTTCAGGACACAGAGCATGCGGCTCGCTTGTTTGGCTTGCAGGAATTTGGCAATATTTACACGCGGATTATGAACCCAACTACCGATGTTCTGGAAAAAAGAGTGGCAGCGTTGGAGGGTGGCGCCGCGGCGCTGGCCGTTTCTAGCGGACAGTCGGCGATTACGCTGTCGTTGTTAAATTTGACGCGTCCCGGTGATGAAATTGTTTCTGCCAGTAGTCTTTACGGCGGAACCTACACCCTTTTTACATCAACTTTCCCAAAGTTCGGTGTGACCGTTCGCTTTGTTGATCCCAAGGAACCGGAAAATTTCCGCGCGGCCATAACTGAAAAGACTAAAGCAGTTTTTGCCGAGACGATGGGTAATCCTAAGCTGGATGTGCTGGATATTGAAGCGGTGGCCGCGATCGCCCATGAAGCCGGGGTGCCGCTGGTGGTTGACAGTACTGCCACCACGCCTTATCTGTTGCGGCCCATTCAGCATGGCGCCGATATTGTGGTTCATTCACTCACCAAATTTATCGGTGGGCATGGCACATCGATTGGCGGCATTATTGTCGATTCCGGCAAATTTGACTGGGGCAGTGGCCGCTTCCCTGACTTTACCGAACCGGATCCCACCTATAACGGACTACGTTATCTAGAAGCCTTTGGCGGTTTGGCTTATATCCTTAAGGCTCGTGTTCAGCTTCTGCGAGATCTGGGCACCAGCATTTCCCCGTTCAACGCTTTCTTGTTTCTGCAGGGGCTTGAGACGCTGCATCTGCGATTGCAGCGGCACTGTGAGAACGCTTTGACTGTGGCGGAGTTTTTGGCAGCCCATCCGGCAGTAGCCTGGGTTAACTATCCCGGTTTACCGGGGCATCCCTCCCATGAGCTGGCTAAAAAATATTTGCGCAAAGGGTCTGGCGCTCTGGTCGGTTTTGGTATCCGCAGCGGCCGGGAAGCAGGAAAACGTTTCATTGATTCGCTAAAACTATTTTCGCACCTGGCAAATATTGGCGATGCTAAGTCTTTGGCTATCCACCCCGCCAGCACCACTCACTCTCAGCTAACGCCCGAGGAGCAAGTCAGTGCCGGTGTGTCTGCCGATTTTGTCCGCCTTTCCCTTGGTCTGGAGGACAGCGCTGATCTGATTGCAGATTTGCAGCAGGCTTTGGCAGAGGCATCAGCGAGCTAAGTTTAATGTCGAGAAAAAAGGGTTTTGAGCACGACTGTGGAAGTACTTACCCATGTCACTCTGTCCGGTTTGTTAGCAGATTAACTTTTATCTGAGGGAGGCCGCTATGCTTTTATGGAGAAGAGAAGTAGGCTCTTTTGCCGCTAATTGTTACTTAATTGCGTGCGCTGAAACTAAAGAAGGCGTGCTCATTGATCCCGGCGCGGAAGCTAAGCATGTTTTGAAGATGGTGGAAGATGCGGGTGTAACAGTTAAATTGATTGTCAACACCCATGGCCACGTGGATCATGTGGGAGCCAACGAGGAAGTGCGTCAAGCAACCGGGGCGCCTATCCTGATACATGAAGCAGACGGAGAGATGTGTAAGAAACCGCATGCCAGCCTCTCGGTTTTTGTCGGCAAATTACAGTTGGCGGAACCGGATCGTTTTATCAAGGCAGGGGATAAGCTTACCGTGGGAAACCTGACGGTGGACGTGATTGAGACGCCGGGACATACCAAAGGTTCGGTTACTTTGCTCGCGGACGGCAAATTGTTTACCGGAGATACGCTTTTTTCCGGCTCCGTCGGCCGTACCGACCTGCCCGGCGGCTCCCATGGGGAACTAATTTGTTCCATCAAGGAAAAACTGCTCGTTTTCCCAGACCAGACGATTGTCTACCCGGGACACGGCCCGGAAACGACGATTGCCGATGAAAAAAAATACAATCCCTTCTTGCGCTAAGTGGGATTGTTTTGCGGTGTGATTTCTCAAAGGTGAGTTAAGAGAGGGGAAGCAAAGTTTGAAACACTGTGATTTTACACACTACCCCCAAAAAGGACACAGCAAAACAGACCACCTGAAAGTGGTTGTCAGGCAATACTGCAAAACGTTAAGCAGAGAGCGCTGGAGCAGTAATCAGATA
>Ga0208735_100198_pt1 | contig 34551 bp, 31 predicted proteins | sample Subbio12Aug_8Aab_FD_184829 | JGI IMG/M metagenome (GOLD analysis project Ga0208735, IMG submission 184829) | Serpentinite rock and fluid subsurface biosphere microbial communities from McLaughlin Reserve, California, USA - CR12Aug_8Aab (SPAdes) | ecosystem: Environmental > Terrestrial > Deep... | reverse complement strand
CTTAGCTCTGCGATAGCCGTAAATGCCGGCATATTTACGGAAACAAGTGAGGAGCAATTCACCAATAACCCTATTTAATCGACCCCGCTCAGTCTCTGTCTGGCTTCGTTTGAGCCATTTGTAGTAACTACTAGGTGGCAAATGCAATATCTTGCAGAGCAGACGAATGGCATGTATAGCGGAGAGCTCCTTTATTGCTTGGTACTTGATTACTTTGGGGCATCCCTCCTCTGTAATTCGTCGATTTTTTTTAGGATATCGTTCTCCGCGCGAAGATAGCGTATTAACTCATCTTTATCATCGGACTTTGGTTTTCGTGCGGGCTGGGGCCGACCAGGGGGCGGACCTTTCTTGGTATCAAATGCGGCTTCCCCCTTAAGCTTGTAAGCATTTATCCATCGCGTGATAACTGCGTCATCGATGCCATATTTTCTACCGATGGTGGTGGCGCCGACTTCACCAGCTAGATACTCCCCTACGACTTGAATCTTGAAATCTTTTGCAAACACACGCTGCTTAGTCTTTTTTGCTTGTCCCATGATTCGCACCTCCCTCGTAGATGTTTTCGCCGTCTACTGCGCTGTTACCTCTATGTCTCCTTTTCGGGGCTCAGACCCAACGCACCACTGGTGCGTTGTCCAATTGAACAAGCCTCGCGGTGCAACCCTCAATCTTTCGACTTTATGAGGAGCAAGATCCCGGCGGCAAAAGTAATTGTGGCGGTACTCGCTATAAATTCATTGCTGACCCCAAGAGATGAACCAAGACGCATGGTGGCGTCCTTTAGCTGGTACTTTACTCCCTCTAGGCTGATTTGTTCCACCTTTTCACTGAGAGGGATAACTGACAGGAGCTCACCCGCCCGCCCCTCGATGGTGGTCGACTCATGGCAGACCCTGACTTCATTGTGCTCATCGATAATCCTCGCGAGCACTCCCCTTTTGGCTAAGGCAACTAAGAGCAAAATATTAGCTAAGGAATGGTCTAAGCGCCGCCCGAGTGCACCCAGCAGGGCAATTTCCTTGGCTCCCTGGGCAAGGGCATACTCCACGGCCAATTCCATGTCCGTGCTGTCCTTTTGGGGTGGGAATTTAACAAATTTGACCCCCTTGGCAATAAAAAACTCCTCTATTACGGGGTCAAGCGAGTCTAAATCACCGATGATTGCGTCAGGCACAAGCTCCATGCCCAAAAAATGCCTGGCTCCCCCGTCGGCACAAATGCGTAAATCATAACTAGTTACTTCATGACGTCCCCAAACATAATTGTCCATGCTGCCATTGGCGATAATCACGCATCTCATAGCCCTAGTTCCTCTTTCTTGCCTAGAAGCAGGCCATCTGTTACTGGGTAGCATCCACGGATTTGCTCTCTGCTAAAATATTCGATAGACTTTCCCTGTAGTCCTCTATCACAGCAAAAAGGCCGCCCCCAGGCGACCTTTGAGTAAGACGGTGGCAGAGTCTAGATAAGCTCAAACCGCGCTGTGAAGAAGCGAAGCGAAGGTGCTTCGTAAGTAAAACGCAAACCGCGAATGGTTTCACGCTTGGCGTAAAGGGCGATGACCGAGTCGGCTACGACATCCATGTGGGCGTAGGTGTAAACGCGACGGGGGATGGTGAGGCGCACCAGCTCTAGTTTTGGATAGCGGTGCTGCCCCTCTTCATCGCGACCGGCCGAAATAATGCCCCGCTCCATGCTGCGCACGCCTGACTCAACATAGAGATGGGCGGCTAGGGTTTGGGCCGGAAAGGCGTCTTGCGCCAAGTGCGGCAAGAAACGCTTGGCATCGAGGTAGACAGCATGGCCCCCCACGGGCAGCACGATGGGGACCCCGGCGGCCACGAGACGGTCGCCCAGGTAGCGCACTTGCTCGACGCGATGCTCGAGGTAGGGGTAGTCGATGGCCTCGTAGATTCCCTGCGCCATAGCGGCCATGTCGCGACCGGCCATGCCACCGTAGCTGGGCATGCCTTCGAAGACCACTACGAGCTCACAGGCCTTGACGTAGAGTTCATGATCGTTTAGCGCTAAGAAGCCGCCGATATTTACTAGGCAATCTTTCTTGCCGCTCATGGTGCAACCGTCGGCATAGCTCATCATTTCACGCACAATTTCCTTGATGGTCTTGTTGGCGTAGCCGGCCTCGCGCTTTTTAATAAAGTAGGCGTTTTCCATGCAGCGGGTGGCATCCTGAAAAATCTTTAATCCGTGCTTTAACGCAAACTCCTTGACTTCGCGCATATTCTGCATGCTGACCGGTTGTCCACCGGCGAGGTTGACAGTGGTGGCCAAGCAGATGTAGGGGATCTTCGCCGCACCCACCTCGTCCACCAGTTTTGCGAGCTTTTTAAGGTCTATATTGCCCTTAAAGGGATGGATGTACTCGGAGTCATGGGCCTCGTCAATAACGACATCGACAAACTTACCGCCATTGGCCTCTTGGTGGTAGCGCGTGGTGGTGAAGTACATATTCCCCGGCACATAGTCGCCGGGCCTAATCATTATGCGCGAAAGAATGTTCTCGGCACCGCGCCCCTGATGGGTGGGCACGACATACTTAAAGCCATAGACTTCCTGTACGGCGCGCTCTAACTGGTAGAAGTTCTTGCTGCCGGCATAGGCCTCGTCACCCATCATCATGGCGCCCCATTGGGCGTCGCTCATGGCGGTGGTGCCGCTGTCGGTGAGCAGATCTATGTAGACCTTTTCAGATTGAATAAGGAAGGTGTTGTATCCGGCACGGATTATTTCTTCTTCCCTTTCGTCCTGGCTGGTCATCTTGACCGGCTCTACTACTTTGATTCTAAAGGGCTCCGGTGGGTATGTTCTCAATGATAGGCCTCCTTTTACTGTCGGGTGCTCTGTGCATATTTTAGCACAAACTCGCTAATTAGCGCACAGTACAACTTGCATGCGGTATAATCTTCTTGTGTCGACTTCTAAAACGTGGAAGGGGGAAAAAGAGTGTTAGAAAAATTAACCCGCGACCAACTACAATCCCACTGCTGTCTAGATAAGCTCACCTTTACCACCACCAAGGAGGTTCCGCCGCTTGAGGGGCTCATGGGACAGGACCGCGCCGTGCAATCTCTGGCCTTTGGCCTGCGCATCAAGGACGAGGGCTACAATATCTACATTATGGGCCTCACGGGCACCGGGCGCAACAGCTACACCATGTCCATCGTCAAGGAGGCGGCCGAAAAGCAATCGACCCCCGATGACTGGTGCTATGTCTACGACTTTAACCACGCCGACCAACCTGTGGCCCTATCATTTCGAGCCGGCCAGGGCAGTGTTTTTCGCGATAACCTAGAAACTTTGATTGAGCAACTAAAACGCGAACTACCCAGCGCCTTTGCCAGCGATGAATTTAAAAACCTGCGCAACGAGGCCTACCAGGCTTTTCAGCAACAGAGCATCACCCTCATGACGAAAGTTGAACAAGTGGCGCAAAAAAATGAGTTACTGTTCAAGCCCACCGGGAAGGGCTATGTAACCATACCGATAATCAATGGGCAGCCAGCCACCGAGGCGGTAATACAAGGCCTTGACGCCGCCGCCATGCGCGAAATTGCAGAAAAGGTCAACCGGTTCAATACCGAGGCCGAGGACATTTTTGATGAGGTACGGGCGCGCGAGGAAGAGGCGCGAGCAAAAATGGTCAGTCTAGAGACCAACACCGCCCTCGCGGTGCTCGGGCCACTCATTAAGGTCCTGCAAAACAGTCTTAGCGATAACAAAGAGGCCTTAGCATATCTCGAGGCCCTGCAGGGGGATATTCTAAAGAACCTCAAAAACTTTTGGCCCGAAGAAGAAGGTGCCGCGCCCAAAGAGGCATGGGATATCCGCTACAAGGTCAATCTTTTTGTCGACAACAAAGACACCAAGGGAGCCCCGGTTATCCGCGAGCCTAACGCCGCCTACTACAATCTCATGGGCATGATCGAAATGCAGCACAACATGGGAATGCTGACCACGGACTTCACCAAGATTAAGGCCGGGGCAGTGCATAAAGCCAATGGCGGATTCCTCGTCTTGGAAGCGGAGGATCTCTTTAGCAATGCCATGTCTTGGAAGGCGCTGAAACGCGCGCTCAAACACCGCATCAGCCGCATTGAGAATATCCCCTCTACCAGTTCCGTTATCACCGGGTTGAAGCCGGCCGGCATACCCCTGCAGGTCAAGGTACTTATCATTGGCAGCTACGAAATCTACCGCATGCTCTTTCAGTACGAAGAAGATTTTAAAAAGCTTTTTAAGGTCAAGGTGGATTTCGAAACCGAAATGGCCCGCAAGGACGACTATATCTACAAGATGGCCGCGTTTATCTCCAAGCACTGCCGGGACAGGGATCTGCGCCATTTCTCGCGCGAAGCGGTGCGAGCCGTAATCGACTATAGCTCACGCCTCGCCGACAACCAGCAGAAACTGAGCACGCGCTTTAACGATATCGTGGAGCTCTTGTCGGAGGCCAATGTCTGGGCGGATATCGACGGGGCAGAAATAATCGCGGAGGGGCATATTATCAAGGCCTTAGAACAAAAGCGTTACCGCTCCGACAAGTACGAGCAGAAGATCCACGAGCTCATCGAGGAAGGCACCTACCTTATCTCCACCGACGGACTTGAAGTCGGGCAAATCAATGGCCTGGCGGTCTACAGCATGGGTGATTACTCCTTTGGGCGCCCTTCGCGCATCACCGTCAACACCTTTGCCGGCAAGAGCGGCGTGGTAAACATCGAGAAAGAGGCACAGATGAGTGGACGCTTGCACAACAAGGGCGTGCACATTTTGAGCGGCTACCTCGGACAGCTCTTTGCCCAAAAATTCCCCCTCACGCTCACGGCCACCCTCTGTTTCGAGCAAAGCTACGACGGCATCGATGGCGACAGCGCTTCGAGCACCGAGCTCTACGCCTTGCTCTCCAGCCTAGCCGACATACCCCTCAACCAAGGCATAGCAGTGACGGGCTCGGTCAACCAAAAGGGGGAGATTCAACCCATCGGCGGGGTCAACGAAAAGATCGAGGGCTTCTTCCGGGTGGCAGAGCGCAAGGGTTTGACCGGCAAGCAGGGTGTGCTCATCCCCCATACCAATGTCAAGAATCTCATGTTAGACAATGAGGTGGGGGATGCGGTGGAGTCGGGGCAGTTTAATGTCTGGTCGGTAACGACCATCGAAGAGGGCATCGAGCTTTTGACCGGCCTGCCCTACCGCCAAGTCTACGATAAGGTGGCCGCACGCCTGGAGGATTACTATATCGAGTCCCTGAAAGAGCGACAGAAGTAGCCGCAAAAGAAGTAGCCTCACCAGCAAAAACCCCCGCACGCGCGGGGGTTTTTTTGTTTCATGGAGATAGAGAGGGCCACCATGCCATGTTCTGTTTATGGAAGGACTCTCCCAAACAGGACGCGATACTTGATGCGGTAGATGTCGGTGTTGTCAATGGTGCCGCTGAGCATTTCAGAGTAGCGCCCGAAAGCACGCGCCACTATACTGCCGGAGTGGTCGGCCCTGCTGGACCAAGCAATGGCAAAGGGCCACCTCTGCCCATTGCGGTCTGGGGCGGACATAAAGGGTGGGGTATTGGTGCCGTCCCGACCATCGAGGTATTCCACGAAGCGAATCGAGCCGTCAAGAGCGCGCAAGGTAACCGTGGGCGTGACGTTGCCGGCGGTGAGGGCCGGATTGCCGATAATGCTAAACCCGCTGGCCTCACTGTCCGCAGCGGTGATGACTAGGGTGTTGGGATTCTTGGCGGCAAAATCAATGGCTACGCCGATGGCATCGTCGGCCCGCTTGGTGGCCTCGATAGTCCCACGCGCGTTAAGGGCAAAGTTGGAAAGGTTATCGGTGCCCTCTTCTTCTGCAACTAAGTAGAAGCCCCTAGTCTGGTTTCTGGAAAGTATCTTAATCGCGGCGGCCATCATTTGGGCAAAAGTAGGGGCATTGGGGTCATAGTCCTGAAGGCCTTCCGCCCGAAGCTGCTCCTCAGTATATGGATAGCCAAAGGGTTGCGGCATGGCCTCTTCATTATTGTCATTGTAAGTATCAAAACCAGCAAAAATACCCAGCACTCTGGTTGTCCCCGCCGGCAAATTCAGCAGTTCTTCTCTGGTGAAAATTACGGTGTAGCCTCTTTCACGGGCCACGGTAATTAAGTTTAGTCCGTCCGTCCTTCTGCCGCGGAAACCGTGGCGGCCGACTACGGTATTTGGCAAAAACCACACTTCGCCGCCACCAAAGATGACGTCAATCAACTGGTCATGCGGGCGCATAATTATTTCTCGGGCGATGCCGGCATGATCATTGCGGTTGACCACTCTGGCAGCCCACACACCTGTGCCGGGCTCGGTGATTGTTCCGGTGTTAATCATCCCCACCGAGAATCCGGCGGCCTTGGCCTCTTCGAGGATAGTGATGGGTTGGCCGGAACGGGCGACGACGGGATTGCCTGTTTCGTCCATTCCGAAGGAGGCATCGTGCACCTTGACGCCATAGGCATGAGTGACCGCGCCGGCATTAGAGGTACCAACCAAGTTGTTCCTCATATGCCCTTTGTAGACAGCTGCAGCGGGCATCCTGTCCCAATTAAGCTCGCCGTCCGGCCCATAGTGAAGCATGCGGGCCGCGGCGAAGAACTCGGGTGTAGTGCCGTCGGGATGAATAAAAATAACGTTGCGCGGTCCCTTGGCGGTGAGGATGCGCGCTATGTTGGTGGTGCTGTCCCAATGAGTGTCTACCCCAAAGAACAGGCCTACCAAAGCAAAGGGCACCATAGTGCGCCCGCGCTCCATGCGCGCCGCCTCGGGCAGGGGAACAATCTTGTCGTTGACGACGGCAAATGACGCTCCGATGTGAACCCTAGCGAGATGGTCACCATTGCGTGCTACTACTGCACCCAGGGCATTGTCCCAAGCAACATCGGCGCCGAGGGCCTCAAAGACCGCGCGCATGGGAACCATGGGGGTGCGATTAACTAGCACGGCCTCAATTCCGGCGTCAAGGGGTCGACCGTCGATGGTCAGGGTTATGAGCCGGGCTTGCGCCATAGGGCCGACCAACAAGATGGACAGCACTAAACCGCAGGTGATGAGGGCCGCAAGTAGACGGGACAGTTGTTTTTTAGTGAACAATAGTTTTACCTCCTTTATTTTTTGGTCCTATGCCATGTGCTGCTTCGCCACTGGGCAATAAGGCCCCACTGCCCAGTCCGGCTCGCATGAATCCTGCCTCACAGCCAGCCTAATTGTACCACAAACAGAAAGTTGCGGCTTCATTCCCTTCCCACTTGGTCATTTCTCGCCAACTCTTGCGGGGGCGAGCTGGTGGCTCTTCGCCGGCATAACCTATGGCGATGACGGCTACGAGCTCTTGGTGGCCTCCTTTGCCATAATTTTAGACTACAGAGAAATCTTAGCTTTTGGAGCCGAAGGTGATGCCGAGCTCCACAATTTCCGAGTAACTGCCTATTCTAATGGGTGGCCCCCAAGTAGCGTAGCCACAGGAAACCACAACCTGGAGCGCGCCCTTTTGCAGGTAGCCCCAGTCAAGCTCGAAGAGCCTTTGGGTAACTAGGTTGTTTGGGAAGAACTGACCGTGATGCGTGTGGCCTGAAAGCTGTAAATCTACGCCGGCACTTTGCGCCTCGGCCAAAACCCAGGGCTGATGATCAAGCAAGATAATTGGCTTTGTAGCATCAAGGCCCTGCATAACGTCCTCAAGGCTTAGCCGCGCCTTGCCGGTCAGACGATGCCTGGCACGGTCATCCCGCCCGACGACATAAAATTCTCCGGCCACCTCTACCCAAGCATCGCGAAGAACCGTCACCCCCCCTTCTTGCAGGTGCTCTACGGCCAGCTCGCCTTGGCCACTCATGTATTCGTGATTGCCCATCACTGCGTAAACTCCAAGCGGCGATTGCAGCTGCCGCAAGACTGCGGCCATACCTTGGGCGGCAAAGGGTTCCACGTTCCCGTCAATGACATCACCCGCCAAAAATACAATGTCGGGCGCTAGCCGGTTAATCTCTTGCACCATTTGTTCTAAGCGGCGGCGGTTGACAGTAGTACCCAAATGGATGTCGGAAACTAAGACTGCGCGTAACTCGCGGCGTGCGGGGAGGTCTTTAGCCACCGCTACCTGGTAACTATTTACTCTCGCTGTCCTAGCGTTCATCGTGCCACGAATGAGCATTGCCACTGTAACTGCGGGCACGATTAGGTCGATCGCCGGCATGGAGAACGGTGGGGCGCCAGTAAAAAGAACCATGAAAAATGCCACCGCATCAGTCGCCAGCCAGAGTAGCGTCAGGTAGTAGAGCACGGCCAACCAGTAGTCGCCGAGTAGGGTCAGCGTGGCCAGCCACCGGGAAGAGATTTTACGGCCATAGATGCGCACGAAGAAAGGGGTCGCCGCAAGCAGTGAGATGGCCAACCAACTGTAGGGACCCTGCCCAGTGAGCATGGGCAACACACTGAGCAAACGCGACCCTACATAGTATGTAGCCGAGATATAGCCAAGCAAGAAAATCCCCACAAAAAGAATCACTTTTTAACACTGCCCTTCACGAACACCCTCTCCCTACTAGGGAAGAGGCCGCGCTCCACTCTGCTCTATACGCACACCGCTCACCGTGAGACGTTTTAGCATATCCTCATCAATTTCCACCCCGAGGCCCGGCCGATCACTAAACACGACCTGGCAACCTTGGTAACGGAAGTCACCGATGTCCTGCGAGAACCACCTTGGCCCTACCATCTCACTCGACTTAATACAACTCTGGGCGCGGTGGAGATGGGCGCCGGCAAGACTACCGATACTTGACTCTAGCATCGAGCCCACTTGTACCTTGATGCCGGCGGCCTCGGCTAAAGCCGCCATCTTGGTCGCCGGTAAAATGCCGCCACACTTCATGAGCTTAATATTGACCCAGTCAATCCCACCGGCCAATATTAGTCTTAAAAGGTCGCGCGCATCACACACGCCCTCGTCCACCATAATGGGAATGGGCGAGTTCTGGCGCACCCTTTGCAGGCCCGCAAAGTCCCAGTGCCGGACGGGCTGTTCGACCAGTTCTATATTGTAGGGCTCGATGCTCCTAATAACCTTCAACGCCATATCCCAAGTGCCCCAGCCCTGGTTGGCATCGACCTTAATGGTCGCGCCATCTCCCAGAGTCTCCCGCGCTAGGGCAACCCGCCGACAATCCTCCGCCCAACCCCCACCCAATTTTAGCTTGTAGTGGGTGTAGCCCGCGGCCATGTACTCTAATAGACTGTCCTTTAGGGCTTGCGGCGCGGTCATGCCGAGGACGGCGGGGGCAGTCACCACATTGGTATTTCCCCCGAGCATTTGGTACAGGGGTTGATTGCAAGATTGGCCTTTGAGGTCGAACAAGGCCAGGTCGATGGCCGCCTTAGCGGCGTAGCCGCCATTGATGGCCTTACCGGCCCTTTCGTGAAACTCCTCGATGGCGAAAGCATCATGCCCGATGAGTTCCGGCAAAAGCCGCTCGGCCAAAGTGGCATAGACGCCCTCGATGGTCTCCCCGGTCACGCCTTCGTCCGGCACACTCTCCCCCCAACCCACTAAATCTGTGTCCGTCTCGAGGCGCAAAATGAGGGAGGGCATGCTGGTCCAGGTGTTGTAGGCAATCTTAAACGGCTCTCTTAGCGGTAAGTGTATGCGGCGCAGTTCTGCCGCGGCTATCTTCACGGCGCGAGTCTCCTTTCCATATAGTAGCGGGCCTTCCCCAAGCCGTAGCAGTCCTCTTCGAACTTGGTCTCGACAAACCCGTGCCGTCGATACAGCTCACGGGCGGGGTTACTTGGTTCGACGGTCAAGATTAGCCTCTTAATTTGTTGTTGTCCCATGGCGTCCACCAAGGCCGTCGCTACGGCAGTCCCGATACCATGCCCCTGGTAGCCACGCTTTACCGCTGCCGTCAATATCCAGCCCACCTCTCTGTCATGCCCATCGCGGGCGCCGAGGCTGTAGGCAATAATATGCCCTTCGGCTTCGGCCACAAAGCAGGTATCCGGATACAGGTGGGGAATCATCTTGATGAAGTATGGGCTGTAGCCATCGCCTAAAAAGGCTTCCTGCTCAACCTCTAGTAGACCAAAAAAATCGCCCAAAGCCACTTTCCGCACAGTGTACTGCACCGACTCGCCTCCTCAAGATACTCTCTGGCGGTTACATTTCTACATTTAGGCAGGCAGCTCCTGCAGAAGCCAGCCCGCAAGTCTACCGATGCCTGCAAAAATGGGCGAAAGGAAGGCTCTCCATGACAATTAAAGACGACCGCAGCACTGCCCTCATCTATCACCCTATCTACCTCGACCACAGCCAGCCGCTCCACCCCGAATCAAAGGAACGCCTTATTCATATCTTAGACCGACTCCGCGCGGATGATGCTCTCTCTGGCCTGCCCATCATCACCCCGCCACCGGCCACGGTGGAGGAGGTGAGCCAAGTCCACGACTTGGCCTATATCCACAGCGTGGCCGAGGCTTGCCTTAGCGGCCGGCCCTACCTCGATGCCGACACCTACCTCGTGCCCGAGTCTTACCAAGCCGCGCTTTACGCAGCCGGCGGCGCGCTCACCGGGCTGCGGGCGATAATGGCGGGCGAGTACCGCCATGCCTTTGTTCTCTGTCGCCCGCCCGGTCACCACGCCGAAAAAGACAGAGCCATGGGCTTCTGCCTCTTTAACAATATTGCTATCGCCGCCCAGGAGGCGCGACGAGCATATGGCCTGCGGCGGGTGGCCATAGTGGATTGGGACGTCCACCACGGCAACGGAACTCAAAACTTCTTCTACACCGACCCAGAAGTGTTGTTTATCTCTATCCATGCAACCCCGGCCTATCCGGGCACCGGTTCGGCCCGGGAAACGGGGCGTGGCCGCGGGGAGGGCTTCACTGTCAATATCCCCCTGCCTACAGGTTCCGGCGATGCCGAGTACGCCCTCATGTTTGACCGAGTTATCATTCCTATCCTCGACTCTTATCAGCCGGAGCTAATTTTGGTTTCAGCAGGGCAGGACGCCTACCGCAACGACCCGCTGGGCGGGATGAAGTTGACCTATCGGGGCTTTGAGCGCATGACTCAGGCCTTGAAAAGTGTTGCCAAAAGTTGGTCCGGTGGGCGCATGCTTTTTTGCCTAGAAGGCGGCTACCACCTCGAGGGACAGGCGCGAGCCGTCACCTATGTTTTAAACATCCTCGCGGGTAGCGCCCCTAGCGCGCCGAAAGAAACGCCGCCCGCCCCACCTTCTGCCGCATCACTGCGCCGCTTGGACGAGATTTTAGCGCTACAAAGTAAGCACTGGCCCCTAAAGCCCAAAGAGCAAGCCTAACCACTCAAAAACCAAGCACATTCTAAGTAGCGGCGTGACATGACACGCCGACCTGGTACGCCGCCACTCCCCCGGTGTGTGATAGCGCCCAGGGTCGACGAGGTCGCCAGCTTTTGTGCTGGCGCTACAATGTACGCCTACAGGCACAATTGTTTGTTACTATAGTCAGCGCATGCTACGTTAGACACCCTTGCAATGCGGTACAGCTCGAATGTCTGCGCGACTGCTACAATCTGTTTACAATTTCTTCTAGAATGGAGCCGGCGCCGTTAAACCCGACCAAGGGCTGGTGGCGCGTCAGTAGTATCCGCTGTAGATTGGGGTGCGACACTTGCAGTCGCACTTTTCCTTTCTGGTACATCTTAAGCAATACTGCATCCGCTAAAATGATGTCTGGGTCGGCCGCTGTCAGGGCGTCTAATTTTGCTTGCTCACTGGGATTAAATTTAATTAAGTCTTTTTGCGCCTCGTCGAGAACAATGTGCTCACTGCTCCGCTCATGATTGACAAAGGCGGCTACGGTCTTGATGTCTAGTTCTTGCTCTAAAAATCGGCTCAGGTTGAGAACCAAGTCAAAGTTGCCGGCAATAGCCGCCGTCAATGGCTTGCTCCCCCGCCGCAGAAATCGCCACCTGAGAAGATGGTTTTTTTGGTTTTGGGTTTCGCTATCTAGGTAAGGGGCCATAATTTGCAGCCCAAACTTACTGGCAATCCCTCTCAGCCACTGCTGCGTTCCTTGATACCCATAGGGTAGCCCATAGTAGTAGTCCTGCCCATATTTTTCTTTGAGAATCTTGGCTGCCTCTAGCCCTTCGGCCCTGACCACAAGATTGAAGCCACTGGTGGCGGCGCCGGAGATCTGGTCGATAGAGGAGCCTGTCGTAAAGACGGCGTGAGACTTCAATCCGAAGCAACTTTGCATTAATCGTTCTATTTCGGCAATGTCCGAAGCAAAATTATAGCAATCGGCGTTGCTGCCAATTATGTTGTAAAGCATCGAATCCCGCACCTCGCCGGGGGCGACAACATCCCGGGCCAAGGTGGTCAATACTTCGCGCACACCCAAATTGTAGCTGCCCTTTAGACCCCCACCGGCAAAACAGTGTAGCTTTGCCCGGCAGCTCGGCTGCACTTCTTTGCAGATAGCCACGATGTCTGTGCCAATGATTGAGGAGACCGATGAGGCCACCACAAAAATGTGAGCAAACTCGCCTCTTTGGTCTATCTCCAGCAAGGTGGCGGCAAGGCGTCCGGAGTCACCCATGATGACATCTTCTTCATCAATGCCGGTCGTAAAAAGTGACGCCGCCAAATCCATATTTAGCTTGCCATACGACTCGATACCATAATGAGTTGTGCCAGCCGGGCCGTACTCGAGAATGCAAGCGCCCTTGAGGGACGAGAGCGCCCAGAGAACACCCATGCGGTCAGAAGGTAGCGGTAAGAATTTATAGAGCGACATGGCGCACCCCCTCGGTCTTAGTCTTACTCGTGGTCTGCAGAGCCTCGGCCGCCATCTTAACAATTGCTACCGGAAGCTCAAACCCAAGCTTAAACGCTACGGAATCGAGAACGAGGTGGGCGACACCAAGGCGGGCGAGAGTGTGAGGGTTTTCGTGACCGATATAGATGTCTGGCTTGAGCACCGGGTACAGTCGCTGTAGAGGCGCGATATTGGCCACCATCGAGACCCACGGGTCCTCGCCCCGCGCCAGAATTTCATCAATATGCGCTCGGTCGCCCTCGTAGACATCGCGCGCCGAAATTATTATTGGCTTCATGCCCAGAGCTGTAAAAAACGCGGCGCCCTCGAAGGCCATAAGCGGAGAATTGCCGTAGATGAAGCTTTTGCCGACGAGGTCTTGGGCCGATGTGGCGATGGCTTCTTCGGCTTGCCGGTGCCACTCGGCCACCGTGCTCTCAATATCTAGTTCAAGTTTTTGCCCCAACTCGCGATAGGCGGCCGAGATTCTATGGGGTGAAGCGTACTTTTCAAAGTATACATAATCTATCCCAAAGGCTTTTTGCATTCTTTGGGCGAGTGGCAGGGCGGTAAAATCGGTGACAATATTCAGTGCGGCTTGGGGTGCTCGGCGAATAGAATCTATATTGGATTTTGAGGGTAGAGAAAGGTTGATCGATACACCCCTGGCCGACAAAAGCCTAAAAAGCTCTGTCTTCTCTATGCCGTGCTGGCGATGCCCCAGTATATTGACCGAATTAGCGACAGTCTGCTGCGGTTGCATGAATTCACTGAGGGCGAGCAGCGTGCGCTCAATGCCGGGCATGTGGTTGTTACAGCGAAAATGCTCGGTGCGCACTACCGCTACTGCGGCCTCTACGCTGTCTTTAAGAGTAGCGGCAAACGACACGAAATCTTCGCCGGTAATTTCGGGGACACAGGTGGTGACGATGAGAATGGCTTGGGGATGGTAGGTGCGGTCTAGGTGCAAGATGGCATCCCGCACTTTCTCTCCTGCGCCGAAAACGATATCGTGCTGACTCATGGCAAACGAAAAGACATTGTCACGCCCTTCCCCTTGAGCCTCTCTATTCATCGTGAAGCGCTTGGTGTAGTAGGCACACTCATCAGTCCCCACAATGAGCATGATTAAGTCATCAATGAGCGAGGCAGTTAATGCCACCCCAAAGAGTGGGCAGTGCGTGCCCGGGAAGAGGGCGTGCGACAACTGCAAGAGGTCTTTTTTTGTGCTGATTTGCGACAACTTTTTTAGGCGCGCTAGTTCTGGTAAGCGTTCCAACCTACTTATCCCTTCTTTCATGCGAACTTGGCCAGCCCAAGCGGCATAATCGCCGGGCAACCATTGGTCTTGTTGATATAGACCTCGGCTTCTATCCGGTAGACATCACGCAACAGCTCCGGTGTAATTACTTCTTGCGGCGCACCCTCTTTCACAACGCGCCCCCCTTTAATAACCACAATGCGGTTGCTATGGCTGGCCGCCTGGTTAAGGTCGTGCAGGACCATGACTACGGTGATGCCGAGTTTTTTGTTGAGACTCTGCACCATCTCCATGACCTCTATTTGGTGGCAAATATCTAAGAACGTGGTCGGCTCGTCAAGCAGCAGTACTTCCGGCTTTTGCGCTAAGGCTAGGGCAATCCAGGCCTTTTGCCTCTCGCCACCCGACAGAGTGCAGACCGGTCGGTGCGCTAAGTGCTCTAGCTTCGCCGCTTGAATAGCCCACTCGACAATGTCCTCGTCTTCTTTACCACTGACTTCATACCACTTGAGATGGGGCATGCGCCCATGGCGCACTAGCTCTAGCACTGAAAAGTCAGGAGGCATTATTTGACTTTGCGGTAGCACAGCCATTTTTTTGGCCACCTCGCGCGTGCTCATGCGATGTATGTTTTTGCCATCTAAAAGGACGACCCCTCCGGCGCAGTCGAGAAGGCGGGATATTGCTTTTAACGCCGTGGTCTTGCCGGAACCATTAGGGCCAATCAAGGTCACAATCTCACCACGGTTAATGCTAATGTCCATATTGTCAATAACTATGCGCCCGTCATAACCTACTCGTAAATTGCAGCCACAGAGCATCATACTTTGTACTTACCCCCTTTTCTTAGCAGGTACAAAAAGAATGGTCCGCCGATAATGGCCATGATAATACCCACCGGCAATTCGATGGGAGAAAAAACCATGCGTGCGGCAGTATCGGCGGAGAGTAGGAACACCGCTCCAAGCAGCGCTGAGCCGGGCAAGAGGTACCGATAATCAGAACCCACCAAGAGCCGCGTGATATGGGGAATGATGAGCCCTACGAAGCCGATTAGCCCGACCATAGAAACAGAAATGGCGGCAATGAAGGCGGCTACGGCGGAGAGGGCGATGCGCGCTAAGTGCACCTTAAGGCCCAGATTCTTCGCCATCTCATCCCCAAGCTGCAGGAGGTTGGCCGCCTTGATGCACAGCCCCGCAGCAACCAGGCCGAGCACCGAATAGGGGAACAACACTTCAACATGCTGCCAGCTGCGGCCTGACAGAGTGCCGTTGAGCCACATCAGCACGCCTTGAATGCGATCACTGTACAGAATAGAGAGGAGGCCGGTGCCTCCTCCAAGCACCGCGTTGACTGCCACCCCCGCCAACACAATCCTGATGGGGTCAACCCCGCGTTTCCAGGACAGGGCGAACACTATCGCGCAAGCGATGGCAGCCCCCGAAAATGCTACCACAGGCACCAAGGCGCCGTAAGCCGGAAACACCAGCATGACCGTCACCGCCCCCAAAGCTGCCCCAGTGGAGATGCCCGTAAGGCCTGGGTCAGCCAACTCATTGCGCATCACCGCTTGGAGCAGGGCACCTGACATGGCCAAGTTCGCACCAACCATGAGGGCGGTCAGGGTGCGGGGAAGACGGATATTGTAGATTATGGTGCGCAAGACCGCATCTTCCTCGCCGTAACCAAAGAACAGGCCGATAATTTGCTGGTTCGAAAACTCCACGCTCCCCCAGCGCACCGCAATCATAAAGGACAGGCCTAATGCCATGAGCAATACGGGGAACAGGATGATACGCTGCAATTTTTTGTCTTTTTTCATGTAGGCCAACCCTTTACCACCCTGCCTCAAAACTTCTACCTACTTACTTGTATAAAATACGCGCTACTTCTTCGAGGGCATCGATGACGGCCAGCCCGGGATTGGGGTCGAATAGATTGCTGTCGAGGTCATAGAGGCGCCCCCGGCGCACGGCGGTGGTATTCTGCCAAATAGGATTTTCGCGGAACTCCCGTTCAAATTGAGTACGCGTTTCCGCTCTGTTGCCATGGGAAATGCGCAAAATTACATCAGGATTTAAGGCGACTGCCATCTCTATACTGAGCGGCACATACCCTGGCATTTGCTCGGCGAGGCGTGCTCCTTCGACCACATTGATCGCGCCCACCTCTCTTACCAAGTCACCCACAAAGGAATTGTTGGTGGCAAAAAAGAAATTGCCGCCGGAGCCAAAAAGCACCATGACGCGAGGTGGAGTCTTGCCGCGAAGGGTTGCATCTAAGCGATGCTCGCGCGCGCGCATGTCGAGAATAATGCGGGTTGCAGCGGGCACGCGGTCAAAAGCCCGCCCAAACATCTCGATGGCTCTGATGGTGTCTTCATAGCTTTGGTTTTCCACGAAAAAGGCGGGCAGATTGTGCCGAGTGAAGATGGGACCCAAGGTAGGCTTGAAGCGTGAGCTCAGGATGATGAGTTCCGGCCGTAAAGCCACCAGTTGTTCAATGTTGGGGTTCATTGGCATGCCCAGGCGAGGTACCGCCTCCAGGCCCGCGGGCAAGGGCAAAGCCGTGGTATGAATGCCCACCGGGGTTATGCCAAGACCGTGCAGAATAAAGATGATACTTCTCGATAAGATGACCACGCGCTCGGGAGCCTTGGGAAAGGTAAGCACCGTACCGTCCGCTTCACGCAAGGTGAATTCACGTGGGCGCCACGGTTCTGCCGTGACTGGGGCGCCCCCCACGGGAGCTGCAGGCTGGACTGCCGGTGTGGCGGTTGGAGCCGGCGCAGCTTGGGCGATTGGTCGGGGCGCCGGTGGGACCACGACCGGTGGGGCAGGCGTTACGGGAGGGGTCACTGCCGCTATAGTGCTGGGAGCAAGCGGCGCAGTTGGCGCAACCGGCACAGCGGGGGCAACGGGCGTAGCGGGAGATACGGGTGCTGGGGACACAGCCGCGGGCGGCTGCTTGGGGGTAGCCACCTCCTGCTGCGCGGTGCAACCCATCATGCCGATACTAAAGACTACCACGAGGACAAAGGCTAAAAACTGCTGATACTTCTTCACTTCACCTTACCACCTTTCAGATTGCTTTCTTTATGTGCGTCTGAGCGAGGATTTTATTGGCTAAATCCATATAAATCTCCCCCATGCCCCCTACTCCATAGGCCTCTATTACTGTCTGGCCCATGTTTTCGGCCGACTGAACGCGCGCATCACGCGGTATGTAGGTCACGATGGAGGTGCCTATTTCTGTCGCCGCTTTTTCGACTAGGCCGACCTCGTCGGCCACTCCCTTGGCGTTGAGGATGAGACCGCCAAGCCTGGCGTAGCCTATGCCCGAGAGCCGCTTGACCGCGCTGCTGATATTGCTGGCAGCATAAAGCGACATCATCTCACCGGAAGTGACTATGTATACTTCTCGGGCATACCCTTCGCGCAGCGGCATGGCAAAGCCACCGCACACCACATCACCCAAGACGTCGTACAGGACTATGTCCGGCTGCAGAGTTTCAAAGGCCTTCAGTTCGGCCAGCTTCTCAAAAGCCGAGATGATGCCGCGCCCGGCACACCCCACCCCCGGCGGAGGTCCGCCGGATTCTACGCACATTACTCCGCCATATCCGGCAAAGACAATGTCCTGCAAACTCAAGGCGTCTTTCTTGGCCTTAATACTGTCGAGGACTGTGGGTATGTTCTTCCCTCCCATAAGAATTTTGGTGGAATCGGCCTTGGGGTCACAGCCCACTTGCATAACTCGCACGCCCTGCACCGCCAGCGCCGCCGCCAAATTTGATGTAGTTGTCGACTTGCCTATACCGCCCTTGCCGTAGATCGCAATTTTTCTCATGCCATACCTCCCCGAAGAATTTGGGCCCTGCCCTGTAATGATAAAGATAGTCGTTCTCAATGCACATGTAAAAAAATATTCGCATCCAGCGCTTTTTATGTTAGTACAACTGATAACGATTGTCAATACCAAAAATAAAACTGCCGTCTAGTCGGGCCGGAAGCACCCTCTTAGGCGGCAGACGACTTGCTGTAACCCAAGGACCGACGAGGTCGCCGGCTTTTGCAGGTATCAACCACGGCTACTTGGTGATCTTCGACGGCCCCAGCTGCGGGATGCGAAACTCCACATGAGTGCCTGGGAAATAACTTTGCAAAACTGAGGAATTCCCTATTGCAGAAAACATACCCCAGTAAACATACGTCTCTACTTGTAGGCGCAGAACTGACCGCACATGGTGCAGCATTCTTCCTGGCGCTCGTTTTTCTCATGCCTAAAGCGGGTGGCGGTTTCTGAATCTATGGCTAGGGAGAGTTGCGCCTCCCAGTCTAGGGCTTTTCGCGCCTTGGCCATTTTGTCATCCCACGCTCGCGCCCCCTTGATGCCCTTGGCGACATCGGCGGCATGGGCGGCAATGCGCGAGGACATCACCCCGGTACGCACATCATCTATGTCAGGTAGACCCAAATGCTCGGCGGGAGTCACGTAGCAAAGAAAGTCGGCGCCATGAAAAGCGGCCAGCGCACCCCCGATAGCCGCCGTAATGTGGTCGTACCCGGGCGCGATGTCGGTGACGAGGGGCCCTAGCACATAGAATGGGGCGTCGTGACAAATTGTCTTGGCCAGCTTGACATTGCTCTCGACTTGGTCGAGCGGCACATGCCCCGGTCCTTCGACCATTACTTGCACCCCTGCTGCCCTCGCTCGCTTGACTAACGCTCCTAAGTTTACGAGCTCGGCCAATTGGGCGGCATCGGTGGCATCGGCCAGACACCCTGGGCGCAGGCCATCGCCGAGGCTGAGCACCACATCATATTCGCGCGCAATTTCGAGCAGACGGTCAAACTCGGCAAAGAGGGGGTTTTGCCGGTTATTGTGCAGCATCCACCGCGCCAAAAAGGCTCCCCCGCGCGAAACAATGTCCATCAGTCGGCCCTCTGCCCGGAGGAGGGCCACGACCTCTCTGGTGACGCCGCAGTGCACAGTGATAAAATCGGCGCCGTCCTGACAATGCTTGCGGACGCCGGCAAAAAAATCGTCGCTGGTTATCTCCCCCATGTTCCGGTTTTGCCTTTGGGCTTCCACCATCACTTGGTACAGCGGTACGGTACCGACCATTACCGCGCAGCTCTCGATAATTTCTTGCCGGATGCGGTCGATGTCCCCTCCGGTGCTGAGGTCCATGATGGCATGCGCGCCCGCTTTTAGAGCCGCCTCTAATTTGGCCAGCTCCGGTGCCAGATGAGGATACGCTTCTGAGGTGCCGATGTTGGCGTTCACCTTGGTGGTAAGCCCCTTCCCCACCGCTATGGGTGTAAGGTGGGGATGGTTTTTGTTCGCCGGCAAGACCACCGTCCCCGCGGCAATTTTGATGCGTAAATCTTCGGCGGCAAGGCCTTCGCGCTGGGCGGCCGCCTCCATCTGGGGGGTCACTATGCCCTGACGGGCCCATTCTAGCTGCGTCATATCAATTCCTCCTTGTGCGGCAGTAGCTTCCTAAGTTGGCTTGCCGCCTGTATAATGTTTTCTTCTCCTAAGATGGCCTTCGCCACACAGATGCCGTCGACGCCGGTACGGAGCACTTCCGGGGCATTATGCACGGTGATGCCCCCAATGGCCAGCACCGGTATGGCCAACACTTGTTTGATGGCCGCAAGCTGGGCTAGGGTGACAGCACGCACATTACCTTTTGTGGTGGTGGGAAACACCGCCCCCACTCCGACATAACTCGCCCCTTGCCTTGCCGCGGCTACGGCCTCCGGCATGGTCGCCGCAGAGATGCCCATAATTTTGCCGGCACCAAGAAGGTGGCGAGCCACCCCCGCCGGCAGATCATTTTGCCCTAGGTGCACCCCGTCGGCGTTCATGGCCAGGGCGATGTCCAGGCGGTCATTGATGATGAGAGGCACATCTAGCGCCGAGGTAGTTTCCCGCACGGTTTGCGCCAAGTGGTAGAACTCTCGCGCCGTTCGGTTTTTCTCGCGCAGCTGCACCATGCTCACACCCCCGGCGATGGCCGCGCGCACACAGGACAACAAGTCCCGCGTGCCGATGAGCTCGGCATCGGTGACCAAGTACAGAGAATAATCCCCTGTTCTAGGCATGAACATGGATCCTGGCTCCAGCCAAGATGTGCGAGGGGGCAATATTACCTATAAAGTCAATAATATGGCTCCTAAAGGCCCCCAAGTTGCCGTAACTGCTGGCCTCGGCTGCATACTCGCCGGCCAAACCCATGCTGACAAGGCCGGCGGCCGCCGCCAGTAAGTAGTCCTCGGTAACTCCCACGCCGGCACCGACCAAGGCCGAGACCATGCATCCCGTCCCGGTAACCCGCGTGAGCAGAGGATGGCCGTTGTCGCAGAGGATGGTGCGACAACCGTCGGTGATGATGTCCTGCGCCCCGGTTATGGCGACCACAGCACCGAGCCTCGTGGCCAACTCCTGCCCGAGCAGCATGGTGTTGCCCGCGGTACTGCCGGCGTCAACCCCGCGCGTAGCCGCTATTTCGCCCGCCAGCACGGCGATTTCGCTGGCATTGCCCCGAATGACGGCCAGCTTAATTTCGGTCATAATCCGCTGGGCGGTGTCAGTGCGCAACCTGGTCGCTCCGACACCAACCGGGTCGAGCACCACGGGAATACCCCTGGCATTGGCCTCTTGCCCCGCGAGAAGCATGGCCTGGATGGTGCGCGAATTGAGGGTGCCGATGTTTAAAACCAAAACCGAGGCGATGGACACCATCTCCACCACCTCTTCGGCATCATCGGCCATCACGGGGGCCCCGCCATAGGCGAGGACGATATTGGCGCAATCGTTGACACTCACGTAGTTGGTAATTTGATGTACTAGCGGCCGCTTGGCCCGCACTTGGCTTAAAACTCCCGACAATTGGTCAATAAATTCCATGCCGCTACCTCCCTAGTTGCTGCTATCCTTTATGCCGGCTCTTTTATAGAGGTCATAGAAATGATGGGTCGGCCCCACCCCCCGCCCTAGGGCGAACCCGTGGGCGATGGCCCCGCTTGTGTACGTCTTCGCCAATTCCACCGCCCGCCCCAAGGGTAGTCCCTGCGCTAAATTAGCGGCGATGGCCGCCGACAAAGTGCAGCCTGTGCCATGAGTGTGCGGGGTATTGATGCGAGGACTAACAAAGTGGCGGAAGCTCTGCCCATCATAAAGGACATCCACGGCCTCGCCGGACAGATGGCCGCCCTTGATAAGAGCCGCCTTGGCACCAAGCGCAACTATCTGCCTGGCGGCTTGCTCCATGTCGGCGAGGGAATGAATGCTCTGCCCCGTAAGCTCTGCGGCCTCGGGGATATTGGGGGTCACGAGGTCGGCCAGCGGCAGAAGCAGCGCTTTAAGCACCTCGATGGCGTCCGCCTGCAAAAGATAGAACCCGCTCTTGGAGATCATGACTGGGTCGAGCACGACATGGAGGGGCCGGTAGCTAGGGAGCGACTCGGCTAAGGCGATAATAGTCTCCCGCCGCGACACCATGCCGATTTTTACGGCATGCACCGGTATGTCGGCATAGACGGCCGCAAGCTGCGCCAAAATGCAGGCGCACGAAATGTCCTCCACCGCAAAGACCCCGACCGTGTTTTGCGCGGTCACCGCCGTAACCACACAGAGGCCAAAGACCCCGTGAGCGGCAAAAGTCTTAAGGTCGGCCTGAAGACCGGCCCCGCCGCTAGAGTCTGAACCGGCGATAGTGAGGGCGGTCTGCATCAAGCTTTCTCCCGGAGGCCCATCTGGGCTAGGAGTCGGTCGCTTAAGCTAATCACCACAACATAGGCGACCACAGACCCAGCCAGACTGCTCAGAATGAAGGGGATGACAAAGGCATAGGCGGCTACATCACGCCCTAAGAGAAAGCGGGCGACCGGGAAGGCCAGGGCCGCGCCTAATACCCCCGTGCCCATTACCTCACCGAGGACGGCCTTTAACTTGCAATGTGTTTTTTGGTAGACCCAAGCAGCGAGAAAGGCCCCAATCATACTGCCGGGAAAAGCCAAAAGCGAACCGGTGCCAAGTAAGTTGCGCAGGAGAGAAATACCAAAGGCGGTGAGCACGCTGTAGAGCGGCCCAAGCAAGACTGCCGCCACCACGTTGATGGCATGCTGCACGGGAAACAGCCTCGCCCCCGCGAAGGGGAAGACAATCGTTGAGGCGGCCATTGTGCCCAGGGCGATGAGCAGGGCAGCAATGGTAAGTTTTTTTAAATTCATCTGCTAGCCTCCTTTTTTTAGCAAATAAAGACGAGCACCGCGCTGGGCGTGCTCGTCAAAATAAACTATGGCACTTCCCTCCGCTGGCATTACCCAGATCAGGTAAAGGGTCAAAGAACTCCTAGGTTCTCTATCTCAGCCGGCCTCTCCAGCTCCCCCGCTCGCTATTTAATTGCACTCTATATTTATTCTATGCCAGACCGCGGACAATTGCAAGGGTGAAAGCGGGCATGTCCACTTTGTGCCGGCGCTACAAGGGCAGCACCCTATGCCAGCTTGCGAACAAGAGCAAGGCGTGTTATCCGGTCCAGTCAAAGATTTCGATGCCGTCGCGGTACACGGTAATCCTCGTCAGCCCAAAACCCAAAGCTAGGTACATTCGATGCCGAAAGTTCTCGGCCCCTTCCCGACCGACCAACTGATTGCGTACGACCACTTGCTGCCTGTTGTGCATGAACCGGGCCTCTCCGACCACCGCATTGGGGGGCATGGAGATAATAGGGGCCAGCTCCGCTAGGTGCTCTTTAAGCTCCTTGCCCGCTATTTGTCCAGTTGGCAGAATCTCGGCCATCTTGAGTCTCTCTCGCCCACTTTCCACCAAGTACACACTGAGGGAACCGGTGAGCAGCGATGCTTTAAGCTGCAGCCTGTCGCCGCCGGAGAGGTCAACCCACCGATGTGGCATCTAGCATACCTCCTAAATCGCGAAATCCTTGGGCTTATAAATTCGTGCACGCCTCGGGCAGGTCCTATGTGGACAAAGGGGAATATCACTTGTGGCAGTCGCCGGCTTTTTGTAGCGGCGTGACATGGCACGCCGACCCCCGACAAAGGGGGTGTTCCTTTCAGTGGAATCAAGCTTTCATGTTGCATGGCTCAATCGATTCATTGGTACAGTGTTTCAGGCAGGCAAGTTATTTAAACAACTTGCCCATGGCCCGGCCCGCGGCCCGACCAACGATGCGTCGGCCAACACGTTTGGCCATTTTTTTAGGACTGCCGCTGCTGACTGCCTGCACGTCGCCTAGAATGCGCGCCAGTTTGTACAAAATACCACGCGTCTTACTGATGCTCAACTCTGTGCCCCTCCTTCCTTCGTCGGTTGAACGGCCTTGGGCTTAGCAGGGGTGGGCTTTTTCTTCGGCATGGTGTAGCGATTGATGAGCGGAACGGCGGCATTTAACCCCAAGATGGCGAAACTCGTGCCCTCGGGCAGGGGGCTATAGAAACGCATGAGCATGATGCCAACGCCGATACCCGCCCCAAAAATCCATCTCCCAATTTGACTGCGCGGTGCGGTGATGGGGTCGGTGGCCATGAAGAGGGCCCCTAGCAGCAGGCTTCCCGAAAAGAGATGAAAGAGTGGGTCCTGCCCAGCGATGATGGCGATGGCGGTCACCGCTGCAGCAATGGCCGCGGGTATGCGCCAGTTGGCTATATTTTTATACACCAACCAAGCAAAACCGATGAGAAGGGCGAGCACCGAAGTCTCACCCACCGAACCCGGCACCAGCCCGGTGAAGAGGTCGAGGAGTGGGGCCATAGTACCTTCGGCCCGAAATATCTGAAGTGGGGTGGCGGCTGTGGTTAAATCCACCGGCATAAGCCACGGGCGCATGGTACCGGGGAAGGCGAGGACGATAAACAGACGCCCGAGAATGGCCGGGTTAAAGATATTCTTACCGTAGCCGCCAAAGAGCTGCTTGCCGACGATGATGGCAAAGGCCGCGCCAATGGCCGCAATGTAGAGGGGCAAGGAAGGAGAAAGACCCAGGCCAAACAAAAGCCCCGTCACTACTGCGCTGAGGTCCTTAATCTTCAGGGGCTTCTTCTGCACATATTGCCACAGGGCCTCACTGCCGACCGCCGACGCCACACTCACCACTAATAAGAGCAGAGCCGGTAGCCTAAAGAACCACAGAGCGGCCAGTGTTACGGGAATAAGGGCGATGAGAACAACACGCATCATTTTCATGTAAATGCCTCCATTGCTATAGTAATGCTTACTCTTGCTGGACATAATATCAAACGCTTCCTGCATCCTGCCACAACATCACTATACCATGCCCGTTAAATCTGGGAAAGCGCAGTTTCCCCTCAAACCGAAAGCCAAATCGGAGCGAATTGTCGCAAAATGTAATCGGTGCTAAAATAGAACTACGCCCTTCTGAGCATGTTGCTCGGGAGCAACGTCCCAGAGGGAGAACGGAACAGATGGAGAAAGAAGGGGTGGTTAGATGAACATTGTTATCGGGGGGGCCGCCGGCCAGGGCATGGATACCATCGCGCACTTGCTCGGCAAGACCCTAACCCGCCTTGGCTACGGCGTCCTCCTGTCTAAAGACTATATGTCCCGGGTGCGCGGCGGCCACAACTTTTCCTTGCTGCGAATTGGCAGCACTACCCCATGGGCACAGGCCACGGATATCGATATCTTAGTAGCCCTAAACGAAGAAACATACGCCGTGCACCACCAAAAATTACGGTCCGGTGCGAGCGTCATTTTCGACAATGCTTTATTCGCCCTGCCCGCACAGGAACCCCGTGGGCTTCCTACTCCTTTTGGTTCCCTAGCCCGCGCCGCGGGCGGAGCCATTCTAGCCAGCACCGTGGCCACAGGGGCGGTTCTGTCGCTCCTTGGGCTGGCTCTGCCTACTGCCGAAGGCTTAATTCGAGAAATGTTTGCCGAGGGCCTGGTCGAACAAAACATTGCCGCTCTCCGTGCCGGTTACGCGGCCCTACTCCCCGCTCGGCCGGTGACTTGCGCCTTGCCTAAGGCTACGCCTCTGCCGCCACAGATTTTTATCGACGGCAACCAGGCCCTTGGCATGGCCGCCCTCGCCAGTGGCTGCCGTTTTCTGGCGGCCTATCCCATGACCCCGGCAACGGGAGTCATGACCTATCTCGCCGCCCGGCAGCAACAGCATGGCCTCGTAGTGGAACAGGCCGAGGACGAAATCGCCGCCATCAACATGGTACTGGGGGCAAGCTACGCCGGGTTGCGCTCGATGACCTGCACCTCAGGGGGTGGTTTTGCCCTTATGGTCGAAGGTTTATCCCTCGCAGGCATGACCGAGACCCCCATTGTCGTGGTTCTCGCCATGCGACCCGGTCCCGCTACCGGTCTGCCCACGCGGACTGAGCAGGGCGACTTGAACTTTGCCATCTTTGGCGGCCATGGCGAGTTCCCCCGAGCGGTGCTCTCGGCCACCAACTTAGAAGACGCATTTTATCGGCTGAACAAGGCCTTCAACCTAGCTGACAAGTACCAAGTGCCCGTGATATTTCTCACCGACCAAAACTTTGCCGATACCGCGCGCTCAATACGGCCCTATGACTTTTCTCGCTTAGTCTACGAGCGGCATCTGGCCACGGAAGAAACGGCGACCTTCCCCTACCAACGTTATCGCCTGACCGAGGATGGCCTTTCACCCCGCGCCTATCCCGGACAATTCATCGGCGAGGTGGTGCTTTCTGACAGCGATGAGCATGACGAAGATGGTCATATCATCGAGGACGGTGCCATGCGGAAGCGGATGATGGACAAGCGCATGCTTAAGCAAAATGCCCTAGCCACGGAGATGAGCGAGCCCGAACTGTATGGCAGCACCCGCGCCGAGATACTTCTCATCGGTTGGGGTTCCACCTATGGGGCGATGCGCGAAGCTGTCGACACTCTCAACGTTAGGGGCAAAAATGCCGCCATGCTCCACTTCAGCGACCTCTGGCCCTTGCCACTCAACAACGTGACCACCCTTTTGCCCCAGGCGCGGCATAGTTTCTGCATTGAGGGCAACGCCACCGGACAATTTGCCGCCCTCCTGCGCCGCGAAAGCGGCCTACAGACCACTTACCTCCTGCTAAAGTATGATGGACGCCCTTGGAGCGGAGAAGAAATCGCACGGGAGGTAGAAAAGAATGTCTAAAGCCGCAGACTACTTAACTAAGGACACCGCTTGGTGCCCGGGCTGCGGGAACTTCCCCATCAGGCAGGCCTTGGCGGAGGCTCTCGCCGAACTCGACCTCGCCCCACACCGGGTGCTGATGTGCTCCGGCATCGGGCAAGCCGCGAAGATGCCTCACTACCTTCGTTTGAACGGCTTCAATGGACTCCATGGCCGCGCTCTGCCGCCGGCGGTGGGGGCGAGGGTGGCGAACACTGCACTGACGGTCATCGTGGAGTCGGGCGATGGCGACAGCTACGGCGAGGGTGGCAACCACTTCATCCATACTATCCGTCGCAACCCCCACCTCGCCCACTTTGTGCACAATAATCAAGTCTATGGCTTAACCAAGGGGCAGGCCAGCCCCACCAGCGAGCTCGGCATGCAGACTAATGTGCAGACAACCGGAGTAGTGCTACCCCCCTTTCAGCCTTTGGCAGTGGCCTTAACCATGGGCGCGGGCTTTGTGGCACGCTGTTTTGCCGGCGAGAGAAAGCACCTTAAAGAAACTATGATGGCGGCGATTGCCTTTCCGGGCTATGCCTTGGTGGATATTTTGCAGCCCTGTACAACCTTTAACAAAATCAACACCTATGCTTGGTACAAAGAGCGATGCTACTTCCCCGAAGGGCATGAGACGAGCGATTGGCAGGCCGCACTTACTTTGGCCAGACAATGGGGCGACCACATCCCCTTAGGCATTCTCTACAATGTGCCACGCCCAACTTTCGAATCGCACTTCCCCGTCCTAGCGGGCTCCCCACTCAACGGAAGGCCCTTCTCGCCCAGCGAGGTAGTAGGTGCGCAAGATGAGTTTCGCTGAAGGGGTAGCAGCACCATCAAGATGTTTGGCGGGAGGAGGTGCTGCGTGCCTATTGTTGCCATTACCCATGCTCCTGACTATGAGAACGATGCTGTTGTTGGCGCGGTAAGAGAAGCGTTATCTTTTATCTTCCCCGGCGGACTTGCCGATTTAGTTCGACCGGGCTTTACCGTGGCTTTGAAGGTTAATATGTTGATGGGTAAGGACCCCGGTCGGGCCATCACCACCCACCCGGCGCTGGTCAGAGCAGTGTGCCTCGAGGTCATGCGCTGTGGTGGAAGACCGCTCATCATTGACAGCCCCGGTGGCCCCTACACGGCAAACTTCCTTAAAGCGGCCTACGAAAAGTGCGGGTTTGCGGCGGTAGCTAAAGAGACCGGTGCCACTCTAAACTATGACCTAGGCCTAGAGAAGGTGTCGTTCGCTACCGGTACGCCCGTCAATAGCGCCGAGCTGCTCGCGCCGGCGATGAAGGCAGATGTGCTCATTAACCTACCTAAGCTAAAGACCCACGGCCTAACGACCATGACTTGTGCGGTAAAGAATATGTTTGGTTTAATACCCGGTTTAACCAAGATTGAATACCATATGCGCACACCCAAGATAGAGGACTTTTGCTCGGCTCTGGTGGGTATCGCCGAGTTGGCCGCGCCCGAACTGACCATAGTGGATGCGATAGAGGCCATGGAGGGCGAGGGCCCTTCGGGAGGCCGGCCGAAGCATCTTGGCTACATCTTGGCCAGCCGCAACATGCATGCGCTGGACATGGTCGCGGCTAAGATAATGGGCTTGGAATCGGCCGAGGTGCCCACTATTGTGGCGGCGGAGCAGGCCGCTGGCGGCTCTTTGACTTGGGCAAGCTACGGCGAAATTGAGATAAGGGGTATCTCCCCCGCTCAACATAGGCTGCAACGTCCCCAAGCTGAATCCCGTGCTTACCTGCTGGACGGCTTTCTGCCGCGCCGGCTGGCCGACAAAGTAGCCCTCTACCTCCAGCCTAGGCCACGCTTTTCCCCTCAGCTGTGCACTCATTGCCATATCTGCGTGCAAAGCTGCCCTCCTAAGGCTCTGCGCATGAATAAAGGCGAAGTACCCGGGCTTGCGCTTAAAGATTGCATCCGCTGCTTTTGCTGCCAGGAGCTCTGCCCCGAGCATGCCATTGATGTGCAGAGGAGCTGGCTGGCCCGCTTGCTGATAAAGTACTGATACTTATGAGAAAAGCGTTCCACCCTTGCGGTGGAACGCTTTTCTCTGTACCGGTAGTGGCCGATTAAGAGCGCAACTGCCTCTTTCCGGCGTACGCTCGCTTCCAGGCATACATCGCGAGCGAGACGGCAATAACCCCGTAGGCGATAAACACACGGAAAAATTCGCCTAATTGGGCATCGCCGAGCAAATTGCGACCCGCCATCGGCGAAACCAAGAACAGGGTGTGAAAGAGCACCAACCCGGTTAGGGCCTGCCCAACAGTGGCCTTGGTCACCGTGGCTCCACCAATGAGCAAGGCGGCGATGGCAAAGACACCAACCGAAATATGGCTGCCATAGGTGCTTAAGTTGCCTAAATTCGAGAGCAGGAGTATCTGTCCCCAGGCAGCCATCACCGTAGAAATGGTGATGGCGATAATTCTGGTTTTATCAACATCAATGCCCGAAATTTTGGCTACATGTTGATCCTGCCCAACCGTACGAAAATCCTGCCCTAGCTTGGTGGTGGCAATAAAGCCCAAGAACGCACAAGCTAGGCCGATAATCGCAAAGGTCACTACAGGCACGCTCACGATAACGAACGAAGAATCGGGCGACCGCGTCAGAACAAAGCTAATTGCCGCCGCGCCGGCGATTAAAAAGAACGGGAGGGCCTTTTTCGCACTCGGCTGCCTGCTACCACGGGTGCTGTACTGAAACCATGCGCCGATGGACAGGAAAATAACGGCAACTAAAACCATAAAATGAGGGAAAGACAGGCGGTACAAGTCATCCACCGCCCCCCTTAGGATGGCTAGGTCTACCGTATTCAGTATCCCGATGCCATGGGGCAGCATTATTTGTGGATTACGCAACGGAATGAGCGTACCGACGATGACCATTAGCAGCAACATGTACAGCCCATCAGCAAAAAAACCGGCAATCATACTGGTAATCATCTCTTGCCCACGGGTCTTATTTAATAGTCGCCCGATAAAAATGCCAAAGAGTATGGCGAGCGGTGTGGACAAGAGCGTCGCCAGCAAAATGCCGCTTATGCCGGCAATTTGCCAGTGTATCACGGCAATGATGGCAATTTGCGCGGCCATGGCCCCGAGAATAACGGCAAAATTGAGCCCCATACCCGCCGTGACCGGGATAAGGAGGGCCACAACCATGAGTCCGTTACGAGCGATGCGCGTCACTAGGTCCATCACCACAAAGCCCAGCGACAACCCAGAAAACCATATCCCAATACCGGTTATGGCGACAAACAACAGCACCACCATGTTGTCAAACAAAAAGTTTCTCTTCATGTTAATCACCCCTGCTGACTTGTGCTAAGGCGTAAAGGATGATGCCGTTAGAGACAATGATTCGCGCAATCTCGGCCACGCCTCCGACCATAATCACCTTATTGATTACCGGCAAGGAAACTACCAACAGGCTCTGAAAGAGGAATACTCCCAAGATGACGTTTAAGATATTCGCTCGGCGCACGGTAGCGCCACCGATGAGTATGGCCGCGGCTGCCGGGAAACCCATGCCCATGGGGGCCTCATAAAGTTGTAAAAAGGTAAAGCTCTGTGAAAAAACCACAATTCCGACTGCCCCGAGCACTGTAGAGAGGACTGCGCTCAAGAGACGGTATTTGTCGACATTGATGCCGCTGGCCAAGGCGAACTGCCTGCTATCACCGACTGCTTTCATCGCCATGCCGGCCTTGCTCCGCACAAAGAGCCACATCAGAACACACATCAGAGAAAATGCCAAGAGAAGCCCGGTGGGGACGACTACACCGAAGATTTGAAAAGCCCAGAACTGGTCAAGGACGCTGGCAAAGCGATCGGCAAGAGAAATAGTTACCCTTAGCCCGCGCCCAATTGGCCAGACCATTTCGGGGCTGGCAAAAGGCATAATTATCCACCCGATGTTCATAAGTGAGACGAATGAGAACCCCACATAGGTGCTCACCATCATCTCTGAGCCTTTGACTTTGTTCAGCAACCACCCATAGATAGCTCCGACAGTCGCAGAAAGAGGGATACCAACCGTAACGGCGAGAAAAAACGCCGGGAAACCGCGCATATCGAGTTCGATGGCTAAAAGTCCGCCGACCAAGCCGCAGAGAATGCCTAGCGGAAGACCAAAATTGGGTCCAATGCCAGAAATTATAGTCGGAAGCATGGCCAGGACAAAGATACCATTCATCCCTGTGCGCACTAAGGCATTCGACAGAAGCGGCCCTAGAGGTATGCCGAGAACCGCGGCGCCGATAACCAGCACAATAAGAAAGGCGACAATGATGAGCCGCGCAAACCCAAAACTGGCCAGCGCAGATGACAGTAGTTTCTTCACTTTAGACGACCTCCTTGCCGCGGAATTTGTGGTAATCCCCAGCCATCATCAAGCCGAAATCGACATCACTCGCGTCAGGCGAGAGGATTCCCTCAACGCGACCCCCACAGATAATGGCAATCCGCTGACAGATAGACCGTAGTTCCGCAAGCTCACTAGAGGTCATAATAATGGTCATCCCCAATTCGCGATTGAGTTTGACCAAGGTCTCCAGAACAATTTTTTTGGCCCCGACATCAATACCCCGCGTCGGCTCAGAAACAAAGAGAATCTTAGGGTCGAGCGCCAAGGCCCGGGCAATGCACACTTTTTGTTGATTGCCACCGCTAAGACGCCGCGTGAGTTGCATGGGGCCGGTACATCTAATGTCTAGGTCGGCAATCTTCTTTAAGGCATGCTTTCGAATTTTACCATAGGCCAATTGAGAAAATGGCCCCAAACGATGCAAGAAACTGTTGCGCATCTGCATGGCGGTAAACGCGATGTTGATTTCAATAGAAGAATCCAGCAACAGGCCCACCCCCCGGCGATCCTCAGAAACAAAGGCGAGACCAGCCTCATAGGCCGCCTTCGTGTCACTTAACGCCAGTGGTTTGCCGAAGATGCTCACCTGCCCAGCGGCAGGATAAAGACCCATAATGCCATTGGCTATACCTATCTTCCCCTGCCCACCTAGACCACCGATGCCGATAATTTCGCCGGCAAAAACATCGAGGTCAACTTGGCGCACGTTTTCACCGGGCATGAGCACCTTAAGTCCCCTGATAGAGACTGCAATCTCAGATTTTGTCATGCTACTGCTGTCTTGGACTATTTTTTCGACCTTGCGACCCACCATTAGCTCGGCTAATTGAAAGGCGTTGGTTTCTGTTTTGGCGAGCGTGCGCACCAACTCACCGTCACGCAGCACAGTGATATTGTCGGCTATGGTCATGACCTCATCGAGGCGATGGGTGATAAAGAGAATAGCAATGCCTGAATCGGCGATCACTTTCATGGCCTTAAGTAGCGCGTCAGCCTCACTTTCGGTAAGCACAGCCGTCGGCTCATCAAAGACAATAATCTTCATGTCGGCCTTGTCTATTTCGCGCGCGATCTCCACGAATTGCATATAGCCAACCGGCATCCCAGCAATCTTAGTCCATTCCTCAATATTTAAACCGATGGTGTCGAGTGCTTTGCGGGCGTCAGAGTCCATGGCTTCCATGTCGAGACTTTTAAGTGCCGGTCCAAAGATGCGGCTGGCAATATTCGGCCGGGTAATCTCGCGGTTAATCTTGATATTCTCCGTAATTGTAAAGCCAGGAATAAGCATGAATTCTTGGTGGACCATGCCGATGCCTAATTTCATAGATTCAAAGGGGGAGTCGATAGCGACCACTTTGCCATCGATAAGAATCTCGCCCTCGTGACCACCGGTGGTATGAATGACCGGCATGCCGAAAAGTATATTCATCAAGGTGGACTTGCCGGCGCCATTTTCGCCAAGGACGGCGTGGATTTCTCCGGGCCTTAACCTCAATGTGACGTCTTTTAGGACGCGGTTGCCGGAGTAGAGCTTACCGATGTTTTTCATCTCTAATACATAGTTGTCATGTTCCATTGAACAAACCTCCTTGACTGTCAAAGTGAAAGCGCAGGGCTACCTTAAACCGGTAACCCTGCGCCGGTTAGCGCCTACTTACCGTGCGGGTGGGGCAGAAAAATCAATGGAGCTAGATAGGAACAGGAAGAAATGGTTGTAAGTGCCACGAGCGGTAGTCAGGTTCGAGAGAGTTACCGGACCACCGGCCAGGTCCATGAGCATACCTTCGAGGGTAATTAAGTCCACGCGTCCGGTGGTTTGACCACTAAGCACCGCCATAGCATACTCGACACCGGCTTCAACGAAAAGCATATTGACCGGCACCGGCCAAGTCGACACTCTGTTAGCTGCACCGGCACGCACCAAAGCCTCGCGGATGGCGTTAATGGCGAAAGGAAGGTCGCCTTGTCTTTCCCTCGGGATAGAAATTCCCAAAGCGCCTGGGAGGGCATGGTAGGGGGAAGGACAACATTGCTCGGGGAAGATAGCTCCCGTGGCAATGACTTGCCTAATCAGTGGTTCCATCATGCCGCAGTTGGTTCCAAAGAAGGCGGTGTCTCTGCCCAGTCTGGCAACTTGCCGCGGAACGTCTTCCATAATAAACTGCTGAGTGCCGGCTACGCCGCCTTCACCGGTTGGGTCGGGAGCGTCTATAAAGACAAACCTCATCCCAAGACGAATAGCTGTCTGCTCCATGAGCTGACGACGCTCAAAGAGCATGGCGTTGGCCATATGGCGCGCGAAAGAATAATGAACGATGGTTTTCGCGCCCATGCGATGAGCTTGCTCGACGATGGTTCTGCCCCGAGAGATATCGTCGGTAGCCAGCAGGATATCTGATCTGGCAGCCATGACGTCGCGGTCTTCGGCCGGAAGGCCGACAATAAAGAGCATGTCGGGTCTAATTCTGCGCACGGCATCAATAGCAGCACCCGTGCCGACGACGGCTTGCACGACAACGATGGCGCGCACATTGCGGTCAGAGGCTAGCGCCATCATGTTGGATATCGTGGTTTCGGTTTCGACGGTAAAGCGGGCTGGGTATGTAGTGAGCACTACGCGGTCGCCATACTTCCTCTTCATGTTTTCGGCGGCCCTAAGTTCTTCCTCGTTTTGCACCGCAGTACCGGTCATAATGCCCACTCTAAAGGTGCCGGGAGGCACCTGGTTGCGCACAACTACGGTCTGGTGGCGCTCTACCCAGTTGACGGTGGAGCCGAGGGTCTCCGAAACAAAGCGCAATGGCACCAGAGTACGCCCGTTCAATACCACCGGTGCGACATCTAGGGTTTGCGGACGACCATTGATGACCGCATTGCGGCTGCCGATAACCATGGAAACCGTGGTCGCGCCACGCGTTCCCGTGACGGTACTGGTAGCATCCTGCCAACCCACGCTCGCACCCAGTCCTTCGAACAGGGCTCTGAACGGTACGAGCAGGCGCCCTCCTTGCATGACCGGGGGCACCGCTAGGGTTAGGAACTTGCCGTCTAACATGACCCGTATGCCAGAGGCGTCGGCCACTTGCATGCGCGGCACTATAAACCCGGCTGCCAATAAGGCGATGACGGCAATGACAATTGCAATTTTCTTCAACACTTTCCCTCCTCCAATTAATATCTTGACTTACAACGCCAAGCCATTTCCAAGAGCACCTAGGAGATACCATCCCCCTGCGGATTCTCCCCAGTGTCCGAAAATACACTCCTGCGCCATAATTGATTTAATTCGAAATCGCTTAGCTTATTCCTTCTTTCGGGCGAAAAGAATGCAAATCTTTTTGTTTGCTCGAATGTTGAAATGCCAAGTTGCCCGAGGGAAACTTCTAGTCCCCGGGCGCAATGTGGGCTATAATAATACCAAACAACGGGGAGGGATAACTGTGAATATCAGCCATGATGCAACGCCTAAGATGAACATCGTCGCTATCAAAATTGCTAACCGCAGCGCCGGTGCCACTAAGGTGCAGCAGCTTCTGACTCAGTACGGATGCTACATCAAGACACGCATTGGCTTCCACCATACGGCCGAAGACCACTGCGCGGAGGATGGCCTCATCATCTTGCAAATGGTTGGCGGGTGCGAGGTTGCGGATGAGTTAATTGACAAACTCAACGTCCTCGAGCAGGTACAGGCCAAGTACGTAGCCTTTCCCTAGATTGCTGCTTGCTCATCGGCAGGCTCTGAGGCAGCGACCGATGCCTCGAGAGGCGCACTAATCCCAAAGGCCAATGTCCAAGTCATGCTGATGAGGCCGCTCATGGTGGCCCGCCCATGACCGCTACGGTAGTGACTATGG
>Ga0208735_100197_pt1 | contig 34886 bp, 30 predicted proteins | sample Subbio12Aug_8Aab_FD_184829 | JGI IMG/M metagenome (GOLD analysis project Ga0208735, IMG submission 184829) | Serpentinite rock and fluid subsurface biosphere microbial communities from McLaughlin Reserve, California, USA - CR12Aug_8Aab (SPAdes) | ecosystem: Environmental > Terrestrial > Deep... | reverse complement strand
CTACTTTGGTGCAAGAAAATATCGGTCTAATATTACTGGGGCTGGGCTTGGTGACCATGCTGATGGGTGGTTTTCTCGCGCTTATGCAGAGCAACATTAAGCGATTACTGGCATATTCGAGTATAAGCCAGATGGGATATATTGTACTTGCGCTGGCATCGGCCATGTACCTCACCAAGGAAGGGGGGCTGGCCCATACTGCGGCAATATTTCATGCGTTTAATCACGCTTTGTTTAGCACAACCCTGTTCCTCTTAGGAGGGGTGATTTACATGTATGCTGGGAGCTTACTCTTTGATCGCTTGGGTGGGTTGGCGCGTTTTCTGCCCTTTACGGCGATTGCCGCCCTCATCGCCTCATTATCGGTCTTGGGCTTGCCTGGTTTCGCTGGTTTTGGCAGTAAAACCTTGATTCATAAGGCCTTAGTTGCCGTAGCGGAGCATGGTGACAGTTGGTGGTTACTGATGACCGAAAAACTGTTTGTCCTTGGCAGTGCCATAACCGCGGCCTACTTTATTAAATTGTATCTAGGCATATTTTTCGGCAAGTTTAAGGGTGCTGAATTGCGCTATCGGCAAGAAGGCTGGCTGATGAGGACAGTCCTTGGCGTTTTGTGTTGCGGAATGCTACTCGTTGGCATGTTCCCTGGGTTAGCCATGCGCTTTTTCAGTTTGGCGGCGGAGGGTACTTTCGTGAATATAACCTACCTAGTTAAAAAACTAGCCACGGTAGATTTTTGGACGGCCTATGCCTATGGCGGCGTGTTTTGGCCCTTTGCCTTGGGCATTATTGTGTTTGTCATCGCCAAGTACTGCCGGTTTTTCGCATGGAAATACCCGAAATGGCTATCCGTTGAGGCGCTTGTCTTTCGCCCAGCCTATAACTTCTTTCTGATGCTGTGCTGCTTGTATGCGACCAAGGCTGATGGCGGCATCTGTGATGTCTATGACCGCGGCGGCACCATTTCTGGGCGTCTTTTGCGGCAGGTCAAGCGCTTTGATGACCTCATTGACGAGGGCTACGAGGCAGTCGGACATGGGACATCACAAATTGTTGAGCAGGCGAGACAGTTAGACCAAGGTGTGAATAAAGCGTATCAGGATGTTGGCGGGCATGCACACTCTGTGGCGCACGGCATGAGCATGGTTGATACGGCTGCAGATGAAGCTTACGCGCTAGTAGGGAAGGCGGCTACCCGAGTTCCGGAGGGCCTGAACAAGTTGGAGGGGATAGGAAGCACGGCGAGCACTTTCAGCCTGCAGAATGTTACCATTGGTTCGCTCATCGTGGCGGTTATACTGCTGATGATACTAACAATCATGTACATTTATGGTGGACAAGTGCTATAAGGGGGGCGATGCTACTGTGACCTCGATGGACAAAAAAATAGCAGTAATTGTACTGCTACTGGCGGTGCTGATGGGGGTCGGGGTTCTTTATTGGCGCTACGTCACGCCCTCCGGGCAGCAGGCTACCATTTTGGTGGACAACAGGCCGGTCGAGACCGTGGTCCTCGACCCTGCATTGGGGATGAGGCAGGTCGTGGTGCAAGGCGTACGCGGGGAGACCGTCATAGAAATCGATGGTCCTTCGATACGTATCATAGCCTCAGACTGTCCGGACAAACTATGCATTAAGATGGGTCGTAAGAGTAGACCGGGCGAGGTCATAGTCTGCCTGCCCAATCGAGTTGTAATTAGAATTGATGGCAACGAGCAATAGCTTGTGCGGCCACAAACCCACTGGCGAAGGCCCAGTGTAGATTGTAGCCTCCACATCGTCCGTGGACGTCGAGGATCTCCCCCGCGAAGAAGATTCCCGGCTGGCGGTGCGAGGTGAGGGTCGCAGGTTCGACTTCATTTAGCGGGATTCCGCCCCAGGTTGTTTGGGCCTGCTCCCAGGTATTGAGTCCAATAATCGGAAAATACCACGACCAGAGCAAACTGCATAAGCGAGCGATACATTCTTCAGGCAACTGCCCCGCTAAGGTCTTGGGGGCGAGGCTGATTTCCCGCAGTACGGGCACAATGAGTTGTTGGGGAAGGTACCCTGCTAGGGCCTCATCTACATATTTATGAGCGAGGCGCTTACTGCGCTCTCGCCAAAATTGCCGGAGCAGAACCTCATTCTGCTCCTCGTAGGCGAGTCTCAAGCGCAAGGTTAAATCTTGGCGATGGCCAATCTGTCGAGTGAGGTCAAATACCGGAATGCCAGACAAGCCGTAGTCGGTAAATATTATCTCGCCTCGCTCGGACAGACTAAGCTCGGGGATGGAAACCTCAGCCCTGATCCTTAATCCGGATAGTGCTTTACGATACGGAGACTTAATTTTAAGACCGACGAGAGTAGGCGATGGTGGCGATATACTGTGTCCGCAGGCCTTTGCTAGCGCGTAGCCGTCTCCGGAACAGCCTAGTTGCGGTGCGGCCATGCCGCCTGTAGCCAGCAGAACCCGCCTGGCCATCTTCGTGCCAGCTTCATGGGTCAAAGTAAAGCCTGTATCGGAGGCAGCGATGGTTTGGACTGGCGAATTAATAGCCACCTCCACTCGCAGTCGCCTAAGTTCTTGCTGTAGCACCTCGAGGACGCTTGACGCCTGCTTTGTGCGTGGATACCGGCGGCCTTCCTCGCTGACTAGAACAAGTCCAAGTTCAGCAAAAAACTGCGCAGCTTCCCTTGCGCCAAATTGCTCGAGGACCTGTTTTGCCACTCCCAAGTCGGGGCAAACAAAATTGTCCAGACTTAGGTTGTCATTGCCTAAATTGCAGCGACCATTCCCAGTTGCAAGCAGTTTCTTGCCAATTTTCTCGTTTTTCTCCAGGATGAGAACGCTTACGCCTGTTCTCGCCGCCACGATGGCCGCCACTATCCCGGCAGCGCCACCACCTACAACCACCAAATCGTATAACACCACAGTCACCCTTTCTTTAGGAACAGAGGGGACGGTTCATTTTGTTCCGAGGCCACCCCGATTGGCATGAACAAGTAAGGAGCGATAGCCATGCGTTCTCTAGTACAAGGCTTTATTCTTGGGTTAGTCGTTATTTTGCCCGGCATGAGCGGCGGAACAGTGTTTCTCATCATGGGTTTGTATGAAAAGATGATTGCCGACTTGGTGCGTCTGAACTTAAAGCCCTACGTACCCATCTTTGGCGGCATGGTCGTAGGGATTTTCCTTGGGGGCACAGTTTTTGCCCTCATTTTTGAACGCTTTCGCGACATCACGGTGGCTTTTCTTCTGGGTAGTTTAGTCGCCTCGGTACGCTCGGTGCTAAGCGATGGACCAAGGCCAAATATGGCGAGGGTACTATGCCTAGGCATTGGCCTGACCCTTGGCGTACTCTTTGGAGCTGAGCCACTCGTTATTGAGCCTGGTTCCGCTCCGGTAGGTGCAGTAGCGCTGCTCATCGGTGGAGCACTGAGTACAGCCGCCATGGTCTTGCCGGGAGTGCCGGGGAGTTCGGTGCTCATTATTATGGGTATATACGACACGATGCTCTACTATATCAAGGAAATGGCAGTCGGGCAGCTCTTGATCTTCGCCTTGGGCAGCGTGGCTGGTTTGTTCTTGCTCGCCTATGTGCTCGATAAGCTCTATGCCCGCTATCGGGACCTCTTATCGTACTTCTTCGCCGGCCTCATCCTAGGCTCCACCCGAGCTCTCGTGCCCACCGAGTTCAGTGGGTTTATTTTGTTAAGCATGGTCGTGGGATTTATAACTGTATGGTATTTCAGTGGTCGGCGCGGCAGAGTAGCAGATGGAGCGGTTTCCTAGATTGGTATTAACGAAATCTGCGGGATACCCGCACTCGGGTGCATGAATACGCTAACTTGACAGCCGTAGACGGCTTCGATCAGTCTTGGTTGCAGCACCTCAGCTGGTGTTCCGGAGGCATATAGTTCACCTGCCGCCATGACCAAGAGTCTTTGGCAGTATAACGCGGCTAAGTTTATGTCATGAAGAACGGCAATGATGGTCATACCTCCCTGGGCCAGTGAACGTAGGAGGGTGAGTAATTCCATCTGATGCCTGATATCAAGATGAGTGGTCGGTTCATCTAGAATTAGGACCGGACAATTCTGGGCCAAGGCGGTGGCAATGCGCGCCCTTTGCTTCTCACCGCCGCTCAGCTTGCTGAGGAGGCGGTCTTGTAGGTCAGAGAGGCCCGCTTTGCTTAAGGCCTGCTCGATACTGGCCTTGTCTTCGGCGTTCTCATGCTGCAAGAGGGACTGATGGGGCAGACGCCCGAGGCTCACTAACTCTCGCACCGTTAGGTCAATACCATGAATACTTTCCTGTTCAACCACTGCCAGGGCACGGGCCATTTGTTGGTGCGATAGCTGTGCAGTGGTTTTGCCATTAAGCCATACTTGACCTCTCTCGGGTGTTAACCAGCGGGCGATCACTTTCACCAAGGTTGACTTCCCTGAGCCATTCGGACCTATTATGCCGGTAAAGCTACCCTGGGGAAAATGAGCGGTGATATTCTTTAAGATCGGTCGCTCGGCATAGCTAAAACAAAGTCCAACAATGTCTAGTGGATGCATCATATCATCGCCTTTCGGCTTCTGGCAAGCAAGTAAAGGAAGAAAGGCCCTCCTGCCAGCGCAGTGATTATGCCCACCGGAAGTTCAGTAGGTCGCAGCATCACCCGAGCTAGAATGTCAGCCAAGGTCAGAAATATTGCTCCTAGTAGTGCTGAATAGGGCAGCAGACGACGGTAGTTTTCTCCTCCAAGTAGACGCGCCACATGAGGGGTCATCAGTCCGACAAAGCCTATGACACCGCTAACCGCCACGCAGGCGGCAGTGAGCAAGGCGGTGGAACATAGCAAAACGAGACGGATCTTCTCGACGTTCACCCCAAGATGGTGAGCGGTCATGTCGCCAAGGCTGATGGCCGTAAGGTAGCGGTGATAGAAAAAAGCCAGAGCATAACCGGCAAGTAGGTAGGGGCTGGCCAGCGCAACATGTTGCCAGCCACGCCCGGCAAAGCTGCCCATCAGCCAGAAGAGTAAGGGTTGAATGCGGTTGCCACTAAAATATACTAAGAGGGAAACCAAAGCAGAGAGAAAACTGCTCATGGCAATGCCGGCGAGCAACAACCCTAAAGTGGAGCTACCGGCTACACGGCGAGCGATGATAATGACTACAACCAAGGTCGCTACCGCTCCGAGGAAGGCCATGGGAGTAATAGCGCCAAGACCAAAAAAAGTGAAACGCAAACCCAAAAGCATAGCTACAGCGGCTCCAAGGCTGGCACCGGAAGAAACTCCTAGGATGTGCGCATCGGCCAAGCCGTTGTGCAAAAGACCCTGTAAAATAGCGCCCGCAGTGGCTAACCCCGCACCCACCATCGCCGCGAGGATAACCCGGGGGAGTCGCAAACGGAACAAAACAATGGTTTCATAATCCCATTCGGCAAGCGGAACAGTGAAGAGTTGGCCTAGCGAGTGGCCGAGACGGGTGGGGGAGATGTCCACTGCCCCAACCGCCAGTCCCAGAAGCAATGCCACCGCCAAGGCCAAGGAGAGGGTGACTGTCAGTCTCCCTCTCCTTACGCTCGTCAAAACCTTGACTAACGCCATAGTCCTGGGTGCAGACGCTGAGCAATGTCGAGCAGGCCAAGAACAATGCGCGGACCGGGGCGCAGCACCAGGTCCTCATTGACCAAGTAGACTCTGTTGTTAGCGATGGCGGGGATAGTTCCCCAATCAGTGCGGGCGCTAATTTCCTCGACCGTCAGTGTACCATGACCGCGGAACATGACCGCTGGTCTTTGGGCGAGGATGTCCTCTAGGGACAGATTAGGCCAGTCTGTGGCGGCCCCGGCAGCGAGGTTTTTGCCACCACCCCTAGTAATGAGTTCGTGGATAAACGTGTTAGGTCCGGCACTCATTATGGGGTCATGCCAAATCTCAAAATAGACGAGTGGTTTGGCGATCTCGGCCAAAGCCTTGGTTTTTTCCTCCACTTGCCGTAGCGTAGCATTCATCTCTTTTACTAAGCTCTCCGCCTGCCTGGTCGCGCCGGTTGCCCGGCCGAGTAAAATGGCATTGTCCATTATCTGCCGGATGTTTCTTGGGTTCAGTGCGATTACTGGGATGTTAAGCTGGGCCAGCTGCTCGAGTACGCTTTGGTGCAAGCTGGCGGCGACTACGAGGTCGGGTTTGACGCTGACGATTTTTTCAACTGAAGGTGCGCCAAACCCGCCCACCTTGTCCTTCGCTTGCGCCTCGGCAGGGTAGTTGCAAAATTCGGTCACACCAACGACCTTGTCACCTAAGCCGAGAGCGAATAGCATTTCCGTGTTGCTGGGCACGAGGGAGACAATGCGCACCGCAGGTTTTGGCAGGGTTACTTCCCGACCGTAATCATCGGTAAGGACTATGTTGCGTTGTAAAAGTGCCGTGATGGGGGCACAGCCGGTGGCGATTAGAGATACTAGGACCACCAAAGTCAGGATGAACAATTTTTTCATGGCTCGACCTCCTTTAAAGTTGCGCTTGTTTACAGGGGTGAGTTACGCCAAGGACATGTGCTGCATGTACTTCCCCCTCAAAAAAATTTAAATCCCCAACCTACTGGTTGAGGATCGGTAGAGCAAAAGGGCACCCCAATGGCTCTGACCTTGTCCCCTCGACCGAAGGACATGTCTTCATTGTGGGGCAGGTTTCCTGACTTCGGGATTGGCGCGTCCGGCTCCTTCCCATCTGCCAACGCAGACAGTGGCTTATGCCGGTTGCTACCCGATACAGTGGCGGGACCGTTCAGGCTTGTAACCTGATTCCCTTTTAATCCCCAGTTTGGGGAACCCTCACAAAGGCTATTTAGTTACAGGAACAGTATAGCACGGGGAACCTAAAATATAAAGGGCACATGAAGAACGTCAACGTCAGCTAGGCTTGTCAGTATGAATGAAGTTGCCATCCCTGGCAGGTGGGCAGTAGGAGTAGCTCGAAGCATTGACCTGGTCTTGATTGGGACGCTACAAAGGAACGACCTGATGCCTCACTTAACAATAGGTCGCACACACCTCCATGGGTGTATAAAGCCACAACCTTATGGTTCTTGCGGACAAGCATCGACAGGAATGAATGCACTCGTTGCTGTAGGGCAGACAAGCTCTCACCTTGCGGTGGGAAGCTATGCTCCCAGTCGTCGTACCAGCTTCGTACTTCTTGTGGGTAGGCGTTTAATGCTTCTACGTAAGTCATGAAATCAAAAACCCCAAAATCAAGTTCACGCAGCCGGCTGTCTTTGATTACAGGTATACCTATGTTTCGAGATAAAAAAGAGGCACTGGCAATCGAGCGGGCGAGGTCGCTGGAGTAGATGCCTGTTATCCCTTCTGTTTTAAGTCGCGTGGCCACATGGCGTACCTGAGTAGTGCCCGCTTCTGTGAGAGGGCTATCGCTGTGCCCAAGGTAGCGTTTAGCGAGGTTTGCTTCGGTTTCGCCGTGTCTGACTACAAATAATTTCATAATATTGCTCTCTCCAGCGCTTCGATTAGGCGCAGGTTTTCTTTATGGGTACGTACGGCCACTCGAACGTAGTCTTCACCTAAGTGGGCAAAGGTATTGCAATTTCGCACCAGCATACCCTGTGCAAAGAGCCTGTTACAGAGCAGCGTAGCTGTAATCTGCGCTGCTCTCAAGCTAACGAGCAAAAAGTTGGCTTCACCTGAGACTACTGTGAACGGCGTGCGCAGGGGCACGTTTTGGCGCAGATACTGGTTTTCGGTGGCAATTAGCGTTCGGGTTGTTTCGATATACTTGCTCAAAAAAGGGTAGACCTTCGCAGCCTCAAGGGCTAAGGCATTAACACTCCACGGGTCCCTCACGGAGCGAAGTTTGGCGGCGATGTCTGCCTGTGCTCTAGCGTACCCCAGGCGTAGTCCTGGCAGGGCTACAATCTTGGTGAGGCTACGTACCACAACTACGTGGGACGGCATTTGCGGCACGGCGATATATGAGCCCAGAGCTACAGTCGAGGGGAGAAAGTCATAGAAAGACTCATCTAGCACGAGAAATGCGCCTTTGCCTGCCGTTAATTCGACTAAAAAGTCGAATTGCGCCCTAGTTAGGGAGCGACCGGTGGGATTATTAGGGGAACATAGAAAGAGCATATCCCGAGGCTCAACAACATCACCTAGGTGCCTTACCTGAGGCTCGCACCAAGGGTCCTGTACCAGAGGGACGTAAGGAATGCCAGATAGGTGGGCGGCGAAAGCATAACCCGAGTAAGTGGGTTCAAGGGCGAGAATTCGGCGTGGTTTAAGACTGAGGCATATTAGCTGGAATATCTCGGCAGCACCATTGCCGACCGTGACCTCATCCACTTCGCAATCATGGTGCTTTGCTAACGCCTGTCGTGCATCCAGACACTCAGGGTCGGGGTAATGCTCGAGGCGCCAGAAACTGTTAGCCAGACAAGCGCTTAACTCCTGCGGCAGGCCCAAAGGGTTAATATTAGCGCTAAAGTCAAGCACCCGCTGTGGGTTGATAGCAAGGGAACGCGCAGCCTGGTGAATGTTTCCGCCATGGATAAACCGCTGACTCATATGGTCACCCGAGCGAAGACGACCAGCAAGAACACGAGTTCTACAAGCTCGTTGACCGCCCCGTAGCTGTCCCCCGTAAGTCCTCCGAATTTCCTAGAGAGGGTGCGAGCCCACGCCAGCCCGACCATAAGGGAGACAGCTAGGGCGATTAGACCAGGCAGTCTGAGGAAAGCTATGGTCGGAACTATGGCGACACCTAAGGAAAGAAACCACCCCCTGAGCTGCATTGGTTTTGTCAGAGCCTGTCCTAGGCCCTTTTCGCGCCCATAGGGAAACGCTTGGGTTGCCAAAACGACCCCAACTTTGCCTACAGCAGGGGCGATGACTAGGGCGGTGATTGTGGAAACAGAGACAATGAGGAGCGACCACTTCAGCCCCAACAACAGTAAGGCCGCCGTTGTCCCAACGGCACCGATGCGACTGTCCTTCATAATTTCCAGCATTTCACTCCTGCTCTTGCGTGAGCCCAGAGCGTCAAAGGTGTCCATCCAGCCGTCTAAGTGTAGAGCACCAGTGATGATGGCGTTGCTAATCAGCCATAGCCACGCAGCAATTTGCGGTGACCATAGTCTCACGCCTACGAGGAATAGCCCCGCGTTGACCAGTCCGACGAGTAGGCCAACTAGGGGAAAGAATCCCAGAGTGGCATTCATCTCCTCGTCCGAGGCTATTCCAACGCGGGGCATGGGTATAATTGTGAGAAAGGATAGTGCTAGGACAAAAGTTCTCATACCCCGAAATACCTCCTGAAAGCGAACTGCAGTAACATCCCACCTATGAGGAAAATAGCGCTAGCAGTGAACATCAACCGTGTAGTTAGTAGAATATCCGTAACCTCCAACTCGCGCCTTGGGTCACCGAGTAATGCGGCACAGTGAGGTTCTCCATCGTAGTAGTTTATTCCACCCAAAGACACGCCTAAAGCGCCGGCTACGCCAGCTTCGGGAATGCCGGCGTTAGGGCTACTGTGTTTGCCAGCATCCCTAAGGATTGTCTGCCGGCACCTGCGGTAATTGAGCGACAAAGCCCTGCTTGCAGCCACTAACGCCATACCGGTAAGACGTGCCGGGAGGTAATTGGCTACATCGTCTAGCCGCGCTGCGGCCCAGCCGAAGCTGAAATAGCGGTCATCCTTGTGCCCTAGCATCGAGTCCATGGTGTTAATAGCCTTGTACATAATGGCAAGCGGAGCTCCACCCAACAAGGCGTAGAACAGCGGGGCAGTCACGCCATCGACTAGATTCTCCGCCACAGTTTCGACGGTAGCACGAACTATCTCTCGCTCATCCAGCGCTGCGGTATCACGCCCTACGATTTCTGCGAGATGTTGTCGGGCGGTCTCTAGATTTTTGCCCTGTAGTGCAACCTGTACCTTCATCCCTGAATCATACAAGCCTCTGGCTGCTAGTGCAGTTGAGAGGAGCCACAGCTCCAGTAGTATTCTGTATTGACCGAATAGGACTATGAGATAGTGGGTAGAGGCATAAGCCACAGCGCATACGGCAATAACCAAAACAGCGCCCCGCAGCCGCGAGGCCTGCCGGTAGAGGACGCGTTCCATCAGTTTGACGAGTTTGCCAATTAGTACAACGGGATGCATGAATACTAGAGGAGCGGGATCACCTACTAGAAGGTCTAAGAGAAAGGCTACGGCCACCATCACCGCAGCCCTGTGAGTTGCATAATTTTGTCTATGTCCAAGTGTTTGCGTACGTGGCTAGCTAGACGGTCTAGCTCCGCCTCACGGTGGTCCCGGTAACGCACACCCTCAGGCAAAGGGCAGAACCCCTTGGCCTCCCGCACAGAGTTTATGAGCGCCCACCGAAATTCATCGTTATCAAAGACACCGTGGATGTAGGTTCCCCATATAGTACCAGCTTCATTAATACACCCATCAAGATGCGTACTGTCATCTTCTATCTCAAAAGCGGATGCCCCCGTAACCACTGAATTTCCCATGTGGATTTCGTAGCCTGATATCGACCCTGAATAAAAGGGGAGCTTGCTTATAGCTTGGCAGCGTACGGTAGTCTTAGTGGGGCGAAAGGTTGTAGTAATCGGCAATAGTCCTAAGCCTACGGCCGCTTTCATATCAGTCTCTACGCCTAGGGGATCCAAAATATCGTGGCCAAGCAATTGATAGCCCCCACAAATGCCGATAATCTTGCGCCCTTGGCGGGCGGCAATCAGAAGTGCATCCGCCAGGCCTGTCTCTCGCAAAAATACCAGGTCAGCCACAGTGTTTTTGGTGCCTGGTATGATAACCACGTCGGCGGCCAAAACTTCGTCAAATGAGGTGGTGTAGAACAATCTAACTCCCGCCTCACAGGCTAGTGGGGCAAAGTCTGTGAAGTTAGAGATGCGCGGCAGTTTAAGGACGGCGATGTTAATATCGGCAGGGGTAGTTTGATGCCAGTTATCAAGGGAGACAGAGTCTTCTTCGTCCAAATCTAGATTGAAGAGATAGGGGATTACTCCTAAGACCGGCTTGTGGGTTAAGTCTTCGAGCATCTTTATTCCATCGGTAAAAAGGGATAGATCCCCCCTAAACTTGTTGACGATGAGGCCCACAACTAGGTCCCTTTCGTCTGGCGGCAGTAAGCTGACGGTACCATAGAGTGAGGCAAAGATACCGCCTCTGTCAATGTCTCCAACCATCAGAACGGGTGCTTGGGCGAGTTTAGCGGCTGCCATGTTGACGATATCCCGATCTTTGAGGTTGAGCTCCACAGGGCTGCCTGCACCTTCCATCACAACCACATCATAACGCCCTAGGAGCTCATCCAGCGCCTGTTTTACAATGGGTATAGCATTATCCAGGTAATTATCTCTGTACTCGCGGGCGGTCATGTTAGCCAGAGGCTTGCCCATAACCACCACTTGGGCGCTCAGTTCTCCAGTGGGCTTCAGCAAAATGGGGTTCATGGCTACCTCTGGCTCTATGCCGCAGGCCTCAGCCTGGAGCGCTTGTGCTCGGCCAATCTCTAGGCCGTCGGGCGTAACATAGGAATTGAGGGCCATGTTTTGCGACTTGAATGGGGCTACAGAAAACCCCTCTTGCCTAAGTATTCGGCACAAAGCAGCAGTCAGTATGCTTTTACCCACGTGGGATGCTGTGCCTTGCACCATAATAGCCTTACCCATGTAAAATCAATCCCTCCCGTTTTAAGCACAAGGGAATGCTTGCGGTGCAGAGATACAATTCGTCGGCCTGTTGAGCGAGCAGGCAGTTAACGCGACCTAGGGCGTCACGGAATACTCGCCCCACCTTGTAGGGCGGGACAAGGCCTAAGCCGACTTCATTGGTCACAATTATAGCGGGCCCGGTGCGCTGGCGCAGCATCGCGACCAGTTCGGAGGCCTTATCCTCCATAGTAGAAATGAAGGCCTGCGGATTTGCGAGAGCCATGGTTTCGTCCCTTAGCAGATGATTGCTAACCCATAAACCAAGGCAATCGATAACTAAGCATGCATCTGGCAACAGACTGTCGAGCCTACTTGCCAACTGAAGTGGCTCCTCCATCGTTTGCCAGTGGAGCGGCCGTCTACTTTGGTGTGCGCTAATGCGCTCCGTCATTTCTTCATCTAAGGCTTCACCGGTAGCAATATAGGCGACTTGCGGATAATTAGCAGCATAATTCTCGGCGTAAGCACTTTTTCCACTACGCACGCCACCGGTGATTAATACTATTTTATTCACTATTTGGACCTCCTTAAACAACTAGCGCCTTCAAACAGAGCAATCTGAGGAACTTGGTACACAGGGTGCGACTTGCATCCATCTTGCAACTCCAATTCATGTATTTGCACCCTCCTTAAATACACCAATAGCAACTAGGTTAGCGAAAGTGTCCTCAATCGTGGCAACAGCTGCAGGGTCACAACTAAATGCAATCGCAGTAGCAGGCCCAGCAGATTTGTGCAAGATAGAACTGTCACTGGAGCATTGCAAACGGAGCTTTGCGGCCTCGGCCATGGCCTGAGCCTCGTACAATATGCCTTTAGACCCTGCCGGAGCAACGTCTCTTATCCCGGGCTGAGCGAGTAGTCTCCTGAGTAGGGGGATGTCTGCAATCTCCGTGTCAGTGAGTTTGACCAGAGCGCCCACTTTAGGATTACCAACGGCAAGAACAACGTCGCCTATCCGAGATAAACCGGTGCGTACCCCATCCTTGGCTTTACCTATGCAGGTAATGCCTACACCCGTCTGTACAGTGGGTATATTTTTCTCGGTAGTAACAATCGTGATTCTTTCGGGGTAGGGGTGAACATGCCGAGCCTCAGCAAACACCCCTTTGAGAATGGGCGCAGCATCCTGTTCATTGATGGCAAAAGTGCAGGAAAGGGCAACTAGTTCCCCGCCTGCAGCCAAGAGTTCCATTAAGGCTACCCGTGCTAAGAAGTGTCCAACTACGGACGGGTCCACGCTCAAGAAGTCGCCAGAAAGGCCCCCAATGCCACCAATGGAGTCACAGGTGATGACGATATCATCTTCCTGCCCGTTCGGCACAACTAGGAAGTCTCTACCGGACATATGTAGCTTTTCTTAAGCTCGGTACCGCGTGGAGCATAGTTGCCAGAGCTACATTTAGTAGCGAGGCCACCATAATAGAGGGAGTAGCTGCTAAGAAGAAGGGCATGCCGAAAGCCGGGATCACAATAAATAGGGCCGGCAATATCAGACCATTGATTAGAATGCCTGCTGTAGCGCCGAGGTAAAGACTGCGCTTTGCCAATAGGCCTGCACACAAAGCCGAAGCGGCCATGCCCAGGGACACTAGGGCATGGATTGGAATCCCCAGAGGAAATCCGCTTACAGCCGCCGTAGCCATGTGCCCTAGACTAGCTACAGTCGCCCCTAGCGCCGGGGAAATACAAAGTGCGGCGAAGTAACCGGGGACAGCGTCAAGAGCCAGGCTACCGACCATGCTGGGGATTTTGATATAGGAGCCTACCACACTGAGAGCTAGGAGCATGCTGAACTGAGCTAGTTGTCTGATGTTCAAGGAAACAACCCCCTTTCAGTTAATTAAAAAACCTCAGCTTTTGGCTGAGGAGGACAAAGCTAGGTAACCCAAAGCTTTGACCCAGTCCCCTCGACCGCAGGACGGCGTCGTATACGGCATGGCAGGTCTCCTGGCTTAGGGATAAACGCGCCTAGCACCTTCCCATTTGCGCGAGCAAACAGTGGTTGTTGCTAAGTACTACCCTATACAGTGGCGGGACCGCTCAGGATTTTAACCTGATTCCCTTTTAACCCTTGTTACCCAAGGGCACCATGCAGTTTATTCAGTTCAGTCCTGAGTATAGCGCATAGAGTGTAAGTGCGCAATGTGCGCAATCACTCATAAAATCCAACCAAAGGACAAATGGCTCACGCTAGGAATTCCAGCCTCATCTGCCGTGATGGGGGCAGTATACCAGATGAAATTCGTTGTAGATGTATGGAATGTCCCACACTGGGCAACGGGGTATGCGGTCTAAGTACCAAGGATAGAGTTCGCTCATGTTCAAAGGGTACCTCCCATGGATGATGCCAAAATACTCAGTTGCGTTTTGTACTACGTTTTGATTAAATCTACATGTGGCTAGTTCCCAATCCGTGGGCTCCGCTAGGGGATTGCCGGTGATGGCACCGACATCGAGGATATTGGTGACGCTTATTAAGATGGCGGACAAAATGGCGACAACTATGAGTAGCTCAAGTAGCGAAAAACCATTTTTTTGGCGCAAGGCGAGCACCCCCTTGCAAGGAGTGTGCCCATTTTTGGAGTGGACAAAACCTGTAACGATGCCGTTATACTTGTAGGAGCGGAAATACAACAACGAGAAAAATGTGGGGTGAGCAAAAGTGTTACGCCGGTTGACTGAGTTGACCTTTCGTTTTCCGATATATGTCGTCGGCGGGGCGGTGCGGGATATCATTCTCGGCCGTGGGAGTAATGACTATGATTTGCTCATTCCAAAGCAGGATTTCCCGTCTCACCTCGCACAGATGACTGCACTGCTGGGAAAGAAGCCTTTTGTCCTGCACGAGGAGAGTGATATTTGGCGCTACCTATGCGATGAAACGGTTATAGATGTGGCACCCCTCCACGGAACACTCGCGGAGGACCTCGAGCGGCGCGACTTCACTGTTAACTCCATGGCCATGGAACTGAAGGATTTTGTCGCCGAGGACCATGGGGCGATCATCGACTACCATCGTGGTCGAGAACATCTAGCCGAGCAAAGCCTCGTCTTGACTGGTTCCACCGCGCTTTCTGCTGACGCCTTGCGGATACTGCGTGCCGGACGCCTGATAGCGGAATTAGGGTTTTCACCGAGCAGTGAACTCCATGCCAAGGCGCTTCTTTCAGCACCACTTTTGCGCCAGTGCCCGGGAGAGAGAGTATGGTCTGAGCTCACTCGCCTGACGGTCGCGCCCTTCGCCTCATCTGCCTACACTTGGCTCGAAAAGGTCGGGGCCTTGGCAGTGCTCTTCCCCGAGTTTGCCGCGGAGCGTGGGGTACTGCAAAATCAGTATCACAGTTTTTGTGTCTACGAGCATTCGTGGAGAGCTTTTTTAGGTTACCTTGAAGTATGGGCATCCCCGAAATTCGCCGCAAGCGCAGTGCGCGAGCGATTGACACAGGAGCTCGCGCAGTTGCCTGCTAATATAGAGACAGTGTGTAAACTCGGGGCCTTGCTCCACGACATCGGCAAGCCTCGCTCTAAGGGGCTCCGCCTTGATGGCAAAGTTACTTTTTATCGCCATGAGCAAATCGGGGTGGAAATGCTGCCGCCGCTCACGCAACGCTTGCGTCTATCGAGTATGGAAGCCAAACTCTTGACCCGCTTTGTGCGGTGGCACACGTACCTAGCCCAACTGGCGCGCCAACCCCGCCTGCATGAAGGGCATCTCTACCGCATGGCGCGGCGTATGGGCACCTATTCTGTGCCGCTTTCCCTTTTTAGTGTGGCCGATCTCCTGGCTAAGGGAGAGGAGATGTGGACGGACCCGGCTTACACCGCAATCGTGACCACGCTCAACCAGTTTCTCACTGCTTGGTACTTCCGTCACGACGAAATCATTCAGCCCACACTGCCACTTAGTCCCCTGGTATTGGCCGAGGAACTAGGGCTTACGCCCGGGCGGTGGCTGCAGGAAAGTGTGACATTCTTGGAGGAGCAGGCGGCTCGGGGTAAAGTCAAGAGTAAAGAGCAGATGATCTTACTCGCCAGACAGTACTATGCCAATATGGATAAATAGGCCACTACCTGATGCGCGTCTGACCTTGGTAGACAAGACCACGCTCTCCGTCGATGGTGACAACTTGTCCGTCCTTGAGGATGCTGGTAGCGCCATTGATGCCTACGATGGTGGCTTTGTTTAAATTTAGCCCGACTATGGCGCCGTGCGAGGTCAGGCCGCCCTCCTCGGTGATGATGCCTGCGGCTCTTTCCATCGCCGCGATGTACTCGCTGTCGGTGGCTAAGGTGACGAGAATATCCCCATCCTTTGTCTTGGCATTAGCCTCAGCGGCACTTCTGGCAACGCAAATTTTGCCTTCTGCGCTCTTGGCACCGATGCCCGTGCCCCGAGCGAGGACGTCTCCCACTACATGCACCTTGAGCACATTGGTGGTGCCGGGGACTCCTACAGGGATGCCCGCCGTTATGACGACTAGATCGCCATTCTTGATCAAATTACCCTGCAAGGCGCGTTTTACAGAGCCTTCAATTAGGTCATCCGTCGTGGTGATAGGCGTGCCCACAATGGGGATAACTCCCCAAAGCAAGTTGAGGCGGCGGGCGACGACGGCGCTGGTCGTGATGGCAATTACCGGTGCTTGCGGGCGGTGTTTGGCGACCATGCGCGCTGTCCAACCCGAATGGGTAGGCGTGATGATGGCAGCGGCCTCAAGCTCGGTGGCTACCTGCACGGTGGCATGGCTGATGGCGTCTGTGACGGTAGCACTTCTCACCTGACAGGCATCGGCGGTAGATGTTCCGAGAGTTAGCGCTTGCTCTGTTCTCGCGGCAATGCGGGCCATGGTCAGGACGGACTCAAGGGGGTACTTCCCGCTGGCGGTCTCGCCGGATAGCATGATGGCATCGGTGCCGTCGAAAATTGCATTGGCGATGTCACTTGCTTCAGCCCTAGTGGGGCGGGGGTTGCGCATCATGGAATCCAGCATTTGCGTGGCGGTAATTACCGGCTTACCTAGAGCATTGCCCCTCCTGATCATCTCTTTTTGAATCAGGGGAACTTCTTCCGCTGGGAACTCTACCCCCATGTCGCCGCGGGCAACCATCAACCCATCGGCTACTTTCAAGATAGCCTCAAGATTGTCTACGCCCTCTTTGTTTTCTATTTTGGCAATAATGGGGATATCGGCCCCCAGACCTTCAAGAAAGCGGCGTACTGCGTAAACATCATTGGCGGAACGCATGAATGATGCGGCTATGTAGTCAACGCCCTGTTCGACTCCGAACTTCAGATCAGCTTCATCTTGAGGCGACAACGCCGGCAGACTGAGGGTCTTGCCGGGCACATTGACGCCTTTACGGTTGCTGAGCGGGCCTCCGACTATTACCCGACAAACCACGGTACTGGCGGTCGTTTGCTCCACCTTCAGTTCAAGCAGGCCATCGTCAAGTAGCAAGCGGTCTCCGGGGATCACCTCGCGTGGCAGATTTATGTAAGTTACACTTACCTGCTCAGATGTTCCAGGTACAATCTGGGTGGTGAGAGTAAATAGACTGCCCGGGATGAGCTCGATGGGACCGTTGGCGAATGTCCCGATGCGTATCTCAGGGCCTTTGGTATCAAGCATGATGGCAACATGCTTGCCTTCCGCCTCCGCAGCGGCCCTCACTTTGGCAATGCGCACGAGGTGCTCGTCATGTGTGCCATGGGAAAAATTATGTCGCGCGACGTCAAGTCCGGCCCTCACTAAGGCGCGCAATTGTTCCGGGCTATCACTTGCGGGCCCTATGGTGCAGACAATTTTTGTTTTCCTCATCTTCGGTTCTCCCTCCAACATGTTCTTCTATTACATAAATTCCCTAATTTTTGCACATAATTAAGATTAACTTGCGGCGCGGCTCTTTATCGGTACAGCGATCACCGCTCGGGTGGTGCTGTTCAGGCGGCCAAGCCAGTGAAAAATTTTAAAGGAGTTTTCTATGGCAGGACCGAGGCTAAAGGTGAGCACTATGGTACCTAGGCCAACAGGCCCACCCATGAGCCAACCAAAAATAAGGACGGTCAGCTCCATAACAGTACGCATCTTGCCCACCGGCCAGCCGGTACGCGCTGTCAGCGCCAACATGAGGCTGTCTCTCGGCCCAGCCCCGAGGCCGGCACTCATGTACATGGCACCTCCGAAGCCAAAAATCAGCGTACTTCCTGCGAGATACAGTAAAGATTGCAACTGAGATGACGCCGGCGGGATCAGGGCATATCCCACTGAGATATCAAAAAACCAGCCGATAAGCACCATATTCATAACCGTACCTAGAGCAGGCTTCACACCGAGAAAAAAACTAGCCGCAATTATACATAAACCCACCAATTGACTAACTTGGCCTTGGGTGAGCCCCACGTAGTTGGCGACGCCAAGGTGAAACACCGTCCATGAACCTACGCCCAAGGCGGCCTTGATCGAGATATCGATGCCGACCCCAATAATGGCAAAAGCAAGGGTGATATACAGGCAGCGCAAGGTGAGCAGTCGTAGTCGAGACATAGACACCCTTCTCTTCTCAAAAAATGATGACGCCGGCGATTCCTGCCCCGATGAGTAACAGGATGGGGTTTAGTTTGGTCCGTAGCATGAGGGTTAGCGCCAAGACAGCAATCCCTGCGCTCTTAAAGTCAAGAATTGTCTGTCTGCCGACGGTTACAGCTGCCATGAAAATAAGAACCACAACGACCGGGCGAACAGCGGCTAAAGCACTTTTTAATAGGGGTGCACCCTGAAAACGCTGAACAATGTAGGCCATGGTCATTACTGCCATGAGCGAAGGCACCACAATGCCTAGGTTGGCGGCAATGCCGCCGAGCAAGCCGCTCACTTTGTATCCAGCGAATGTCGCCGCGTTAATGGCCACGGGACCCGGGGTAATTTCGGCGATAGCTAAGATATCGATAAATTGTTGTGCGGTCAGCCAGGCTTGATTGCGTACCAATTCACGTTCAATGAGGGGGATCATTGCATAACCGCCCCCAAAACTAAAGGCGCCAATCGTGAAGAAGCTTATAAAAAGCTCAAGGTAGATCATGGCCTAACCCCCCGCCGCGACAGGAGTTGCTGGTGTAGGTAGCCAAAGAGAGCCGCGCCAGCAATGAGTATAGCCGGATGTATGTTGCTAACAAGGCTCACTCCCAGCGCCACCGCGGCGAGCATGATGTTAAAACGGTCAATGAGCACATTCCTGCCTATCCCTATGGCCGCAGCGAGGATGAGAGCGACCACTGCCGGACGAATGCCAAGGAAGAATTTAGTCAGGAGGAGAGGAGGCTCGGCAGCGGTGAGAGTGGCGGCCAGCACCGTGATTATGAGAAAAGATGGCAATACCACTCCGGCAATAGCCACCGCTACCCCCGGTACACCGAGAAGTTTGTAGCCGGTAAAAATCGCGGTGTTGATGGCGATAGCACCCGGACTCGATTGGGCAATGGCTAGGACGTCGACAAATTCATGTTCGCTTTGCCAACCCTGCCGATCCACAATTTCTCTCTGCATGACAGGCAACATGGCCAGACCGCCACCAAAGGTAAAAGCACCTACTCTAAAAAAGCTCCAAAAAAGTGTGCTAAGGGTAGGGTTGCGAGGTGCAGGCAAGACCATCACTCTCCTTAAATACATGCCCATTATAGCACATAGGGAGCGATTGACGTGAATTTTGGCTGGTAGCGGCAGGACTATGACCTTGTCCGGAGAACACATTACTTTAAGGAAACAAGAGGAGGGTATTTATGGAGATTAAAAAAATAATGGTTGTCGGTGCAGGGCAAATGGGGAGTGGAATTGCGCAAGTTGCTGCCCAGAGCGGCTATGAGGTACTACTCTGCGATCTATCAGGGGAGGCTCTTACCCGTGCCCAAGCTGGTATAGCGAGACTCCTAGGTAAGGCGGTAGAAAAGGGCAGTCTTTCTAATGAGGAAAAGGGTGCTGTGCTATCACGCCTTACTGTGACCACGGAATTAGACAGGGCGGTGGAGGCTGACCTCGTCATCGAGGCGATAAACGAGAACGTCGATGTGAAAAAGGGTGTATTTTTAGAGCTCGATAAAACCTGTGCGCCACACACGATCCTGGCGAGCAACACCTCTAGTTTGTCATTGACACAGATAGGGGCTTTCACAAAGCGCCCACAAAAAGTCATCGGGCTGCACTTCATGAACCCAGTGCCAATTATGCAGCTGGTTGAGGTCATCCGGGGCCATGCAACCAGCGACGAGACCGTAGCCGTAGCCAGGGAAGTAGTGCGCCGCCTAGGGAAGACGGGCATCCTTGTCAGCGACTACCCGGGCTTTGTGGTCAATAGATTGCTCCTGCCGATGATCAACGAGGCAGTCTTCAGTCTGCAGGATGGTGTAGCCAAGGCTGAAGACATTGACGCGGTCATGAAACTTGGCGCCCACCACCCGATTGGGCCACTCAGCCTCGCCGACCTTATCGGCCTTGATGTCTGCTTGGCCATCATGGAGGTGCTGCATCGCTCGCTTGGTGACAAGTATCGCCCCGCGCCTCTGCTGCGCAAGATGGTGCTTGCCGGTCACCTCGGGCGCAAGACCGGAAGGGGTTTCTTTAGTTACAGCAATTAGTAGCCGCCAGCGAGAATTTGGGGGAGATTTTTTGGCATTGACAGTAGAGTCCCTGCGAGGGAAGCGAGCGGCGGTGATGGGCATCGGACTAAGGAGCGGCGTGCCTCTCATCCGCTTCTTGGTGGATCGCGGCGCGAGGGTAACTGCTTGCGACCAGAAGACGCGCGAACAGTTGCATGATGCTCTCGATGCCCTCGGCGAGAGGGATGTCGAGTATATTTTAGGTGGCGAATACCTGGGTCGTTTGGAAGGGTTCGACTTGCTGTTTAGAACCCCGGTCATGCGACCAGATTTACCTGAGATTGTAAAAGCGGTAGCCAAAGGTGCCTTGCTGACAAGTGAGACGGAGCTGGTCTTTGACTTGGCCAAAGCTCCGATTATTGCCGTCACCGGCAGTGATGGCAAGACGACTACCACATCATTGATTTTCGCGATACTGAGTGAGGCGGGCTACATGACCTACTTGGGTGGGAACATTGGCCAATCCTTGGTTGAACAAGTAGAGGACATTCCGCCTTCGGCCCGCATAGTCTTAGAGTTATCTAGTTTTCAGCTCCTGCCCATGACCCAAAGCCCGGCTGTGGCCGTTGTTACTAATATTTCGCCTAATCACCTTGACGTTCATGCGAGCTACGCGGAATACATATCCGCCAAGGCCAATATTTGGCGTCATCAGGGCAGTGAGGACTACGTCATCTTGAATTATGATGACCTAACAACGCGTGCCATGGCCGGACATGTTCCCGGCAAGGTGGTTTTTTTCAGTCGCCGCGAGGCAGTCCCCTGTGGTGTGTTTGTGCGCGGCAGTAGTCTCGTGGCGCGGTGGCAAGGTGCAGAAGTACAGATTTGTGACATCACCGGTCTCAGGCTCTTGGGGGGGCATAATATTGAAAACGTTGCGGCTGCAGCGGCGGTTGGTCTGGTTCAAGGCGTAGATCCAAGGATCATTGCGAGCGCAGTAACTTCATTTACACCGGTGGAGCACCGCTTAGAGTTAGTGCGTGAGCTTGATGGAGTGCGCTATTACAATGATTCAATCGCTTCAAGCCCTACTCGCACTCTGGCAGGGTTAAGAGCCATTGGGGGGGATATCTTGCTTATCGCGGGGGGCAGTGATAAAAACGTACCTTTTGACGAGCTAGCCCTTGAGTTGGTCGAAAGGGTGCGGGCGGTGGCCCTTATAGGCTCTACCGCAGACAAACTTGCCATGGCCATTAAAGATGCCGAAAGAAAAAAGGGTAAAAAGGTAAAAAAAATCAACTTGCCCACCCTCCAGGCGGCAGTGGAATGGTGCAGGAGGCAAGCCGAACCAGGTTCTAGCATCATGCTATCCCCAGCTTGCGCCAGTTTTGACATGTTTCGCGATTTTGAAGACCGCGGTCGTAAATTTAAGAATATTGTAAAAGCGCTCTAGGCTTAGGATTTGTTTCATTTGCCATTGCATTTGCTCTGCCAAGGCGCTATAATGATTAAGTATCCTCTGCGCCCGTAGCTCAGTGGATAGAGCGCCGGACTCCGGATCCGGGTGCGGAGGTTCGATTCCTCTCGGGCGTACCATGTCTAGATGTCAGAGGGCAGAGGTTGAAAATTAGTTGGCCAAGTGGTTGACGGACTGCTCCTCAACAGGTATACTACTAAATGCGCGGGAGCATAGCTCAGCTGGGAGAGCACCTGCCTTACAAGCAGGGGGTCATAGGTTCGAACCCTATTGCTCCCACCACCTATGGAGTCGTGGTGTAGCGGTAAACATGCCGGCCTGTCACGCCGGAGATCGCGGGTTCGATTCCCGTCGACTCCGCCATTTAGCAAGATGCCGCGGTAGCTCAGTCGGTAGAGCAGAGGACTGAAAATCCTCGTGTCGCCAGTTCGATTCTGGCCTGCGGCACCATCCTTGTAGCTAAATAGCGGGATACCATTAACAAGCGGAAGTAGCTCAGCGGTAGAGCATCGCCTTGCCAAGGCGAGGGTCGAGAGTTCGAATCTCTTCTTCCGCTCCATAAGTTCTTGGTCCCAGCTGCCGCCATGGCGGTTGGGGTTTTGATTTCGAGGCGGCATAGCCAAGCGGTAAGGCAGAGGTCTGCAAAACCTCTATTCCCCAGTTCAAGTCTGGGTGCCGCCTCCAAACTTTTATTAACTTTTATTTATGCCGAAGTGGCGAAATTGGCAGACGCAAGGGACTTAAAATCCCTCGGTTCGTGAGGACCGTGCCGGTTCGATTCCGGCCTTCGGCACCACTATTATCAAGGCTTTTGGGCCTTCTAGGGAACCACCGAAAAGGTGGTTTTTTAGTTTTGGTTACCCGCTAGTTGCCCGTCTATCGTGGCGGGTGTGCGTTTCGGGAGAGAAGAAAAGAGGGAAAAGTAATGGGAAGGGAGAAGTAGTGGGTAACCTGCTTCTTAGAAGGGACGGTTTCAGGTGAACATACTTGAGTATAGCGACATTGACTATTCAAAAGTGAAGCGACAATACGAGAAGGTTGCCAGATGCCTAGAAAGGGATGACTTTCGCTCCGCTGCCGTAAAGAAGCTGTCGGAGCATGGGCTATACAGTGCTAGGCTCGATGATTCTAACCGCCTCATATTTAAGCTGGTTCAATATCAAGAGATGCGCTATGCCTTGTTGTTAGAGGTGGTTCTTAATCACGCCTACGACAAGTCCAAGTTTTTAAGGGGAGCCAAAGTCGACGAGGCGAAGATACCGCTCATTGAGTGCGAAGCAGAAATAGAAACGCAGTCTTTGCCGCAAGTTACCTATGTCAATCCGGCAGATAAGCGCTTTCATTTCTTAGATAAGATAGTATCCTTCGACCCCGAGCAGCAAAACGTATACAATGCGCCTTTCCCGCTTATTCTGATCGGGCCTGCCGGTAGTGGTAAGACTGTCCTGACGCTCGAGAAGATGAAGCTGTTTCATGGGGAAGGTCTGTATGTCACCCTGTCGCCGTATCTTGCCGAAAGCGCGAGGAACCTCTATTACAGCAACCATTACGAAAATAAAGAGCAGGACATTTTTTTCCTCTCCTTCAGGGAATACTTGGAGACGATACGCGTGCCGGACGGCAGAGAGCTGAGCTATAGAACGTTCGCCGAGTGGCTGTCGCGATTCCCGAAACAGCAACGAGTGACAGACGCACATCGCCTCTATGAAGAGTTTCGCGGGGTGATCACGGGCTCTACCGTGGACAAGCCATACTTGAGCCGCGAGGACTACATCAATCTCGGCGTTAGGCAGTCCATCTACCTTGATACCGAGCGCGAATTAGTCTACGGCCTCTTTGAAAAGTACCTAGTGCTGCTGCGGGACAACGGCCTTTATGACCCCAACATTCTTGCGCACGGGTACATCGGGGATGTTAAGCAGCAATACGATTTTGTAGTGGTCGATGAAGTCCAAGATATTACAAACATCCAACTTCAGCTTATCTTAAAGAGCCTTAAGAACCCTGCCCATTTTATGCTCTGTGGCGATTCCAACCAGATTGTCCACCCCAACTTCTTTTCCTGGAGCGGGTTAAAGTCTATGCTCTACAACAGCGCAGAACTTGAGAGCAAGAGAGTAACGAGAGTCCTGCAGTCGAACTTCCGTAATTCCAGGGCTATAACCGACCTAGCGAACAGGCTTGTCCGGATCAAACAGAAGCGCTTTGGTTCCATTGATAAAGAGAGCACTTATCTTATGAACAGCCACGATGAAAAGTTGGGCGAAGTAGTGTTTCTGCGCGACACCGACAAGGTTAAGAGCCAAATGAACAACAGTATAAGGCGTTCTGCTAAAGTTGCCGTAATTGTGATGCGCAATGAAGATAAGGATTTAGCCCGTAAGCACCTCGATACCCCTCTCTTGTTCACCGTGCAGGAGGCCAAGGGGCTAGAGTACGAGAAGGTTGTGCTGTTTAATTTTGTTTCCGGGGAGCGGCAGAGCTTTCAAGAGATAATCCGTGGGGTGGCCGAAGCAGACATGGAAGGGGATATCCTCTACATGCGGGCTGCGGACAAAACGGACAAATCCCTAGAAATCTACAAGTTTTTCATTAATTCCTTGTATGTTGCCGTCACCCGTGCCGTTAACAAGCTTTATATAATCGAAAGCGATGCTGGACACCGGATGCTGCAGGTGCTCGGACTAGAGCGCCCCCTTGACCAACTAACCATGACCACAGAGCAGTCCACCAATGAAGAGTGGCAGGCGGAAGCCCGCAAGTTAGAGCTTCAGGGCAAGCAGGAGCAAGCCGATGAGATAAAACGCTCCATCTTAAAGACACAACCGGTACCTTGGGAGTCTTTTACTGGCCAGCGAGTCATAGAGTTAGTCGCGCAGATATGCACGGCCAAAGATAATCCGCAAAGACCTCGCAAAGCTCTTTTTGAGTATGCTCTCTTTTACGATGCGCCTGCGCTCATTCGCTTCCTAAGCGCACACAACTATGACAAAGCACGGCTGATCTACTCGGTGCGTGAAGGAATGCCATTTTTCAACCTGCCCTTATATGAACAGCAAAAGGCGAATCTTGACGCCAAGCTTCTCCCGAAATACGCAGGGCATCTAGATAAAGAAGTTGTCAAGCAGTGTGGGGTCTACGGCATCGACCACCGCACGGAGCTTAACGTCACACCGTTAATGCTTGCCGCAAGGGCCGGCAATGCAGCCTTGGTTAAAATGTTGTTGTCCGCAGGGGCCAACACGGATCTCACGGATAACTATGGGATGACGGCATGGCAAATTGCCCTACTCAGGACAATAACCAAGAAGGACTATGAACCATCAAGGTTCTTCCAGATTAACGGCTTGCTTTCATTTTCTAGCGTAAGCCTCAAGGTTGAAGAAAAGCTGACCAAACTAAGCAACAATCAGGGTGAGTTTCTGCTCTTTCACGTTCTGTTTGTGTTGGTAATGCCTAAAATCAACCCGAAGCATCTAGGGCAGGTCACTATTAGCGCTGCTCACCTTGCTAAATACATAGAGGCCTTGCCTGACAGCGTCATTGCCGACTACAGAAAGAAGCGGCAATACATATCAGGGCTTCTCTCCAAGAACGAGGTCAGCTCCGAGAATCCATACAACAGAAAGCTCTTTACACGCGTACGACAAGGCTACTACATTCTAAACCCAGCGCTTTCGGTTCGCCACGGAGACGAATGGCTGCCTATTTACAGCTTCGCCGGCGCTGAGCTCTAGCAGTATGCCCTGTACCCTCTGGGGACCCGTTTTCTTTTTCTTTAGCAGGATTTTGCCAGTAGTTAAAGAATCATTGTCATTGTCATGGACTAGGTAAGTTAGAGGAGGTCCTATTATGGCGGAGCGTGTGCCCATCAAGTTTGATAAGTATCATCTTTATGCCGAGTTGACCGATTATCTCCACCAATATGCTCTGTTGTATCCTGATTTCTTGACGCTAGAATCTATCGGCAAGAGCCATGAGGGGCGTGAGGTGTGGGCAGCTACGATCACGAACAAGGCGACGGGAAGCGAAGGCGAGAAGCCCGCGCTTTATGTTGATGCCAATATACACGCGGGGGAAGTAACTGGGGGAGCGGCTGCACTGTACCTCATCGACTACTTACTGACCAATTACTCAGTCAAGCGGGAGATTAAGGAACTACTTGACACGCGGACATTTTACATTTTGCCTCGCATCAACCCGGATGGAGTCGAGCTTTACTTGACGACACCCAAACTCCTACGCAGTAGCGTGCGCCCATATCCAGATTTCCGTCAACATGAAGACCCGCCGGGTCTTTGTGAGGAGGATTTTAATCACGATGGGCAAATTCTGCGGATGCGTTTGCGTGATGATAGACGCGGGGCTTGGCGCGCAGATTATGAAGACGCGCGCCTGATGGTGGAGCGTTCCCCCCTTGATGTTTCGGGACCATTCTACCATTTGTTCTCTGAAGGAGTAGTTCGCGACCACCTTGGTAACTTAGTGGAGAAAGTTGAGTTGCCGTTTCCTCTTGTTCCGACTAAGTATGGCCTTGACCTTAACCGCAATTTTCCTTCAGGGTACAGCCCCCTAACCGCCGGCTCAGGTCCATTCCCGCTGTCCGAGCCAGAAACGCGCAATCAGGTGGAGTTTGTTAATAAGCATAAGAACATCGCCGGTGTCATCCTCTATCACACCTGGGGCGGCGTGCTGTTCAGGCCGCACAGTACCATACCAGACAAGGATTTTGCCGGTGAGGACATCGCCCTGTATGAGGCCGTAGGAAAACTTGGCACTGATACGACCGGATATCCAGTGGTCTGTTGCTATGGTGATGTTTTTTCCGGTGTTTTTGATGATTGGTGCTTTGAGCAGCTTGGCTTGCTGGCGTATACGCCCGAATTATGGGACCCAATCGGCAGGGCAGCCCCTGATATGAAGGTCGATCCTCTCCAGAGGAAGAGTAAGGCAGACTGGCGCAAGATGGAGCTAAAACTTTTGCAGTGGAGTGATCGCGAACTGTGGGGCGAGGGCTTTGTCCCGTGGCACGAAGTTGATCACCCTCAATTCGGTAAAGTAGAGCTCGGTGGATGGCGGGTTAAGGAGTGTAGGCAGAACGCGCCATTACACCTGCTCAAAAGCGAATGCCACCGTATGACCTTGTTCTCACTCGCCTATGCTCGCGCACTCCCCGAGGTGCAGATTGACGAAATCAAGGTGGAGAAGTTGGCCGAGAATATGTTCAGCGTGCATGCAGTCGTCTCCAACCATAGCTACCTGTCTACTAATATCACGGAGCAGGCTAAGAAGCAGAGAGCGGTACGGGCGGACATTGTTCGCTTGGACTATCCTCCGCAGGTCGAGCTCATTAATTCGGAGCATCAGTATGAAATCGGCCATTTGCAGGGTTACCATGCCGGACAGCAGGTGTGGTACTACCATGCGGCCCCGCCACAGAAAGGCATGGCTCGGGTCAGATGGAACCTGCGCACTGCGGGGAGCAGAGCGGAGGTCACGGTGACTTTAGTTTCCCAAAGAGGTGGCACTCGTAGGCAGACAGTAACGCTCTATTAATTGGAATTGTCCTGCCGTATAGGCCATTTTGACGTCACATATACTACTTCTGAGCAAGAAGGGAGTGTGACGATCGTGGAAATTCTTTCAATTGGCATCACAGCTCCCACTGCTTCCCTGCGCCAAAGACTTGCGCGAGGGCTCAGGTCCTTCCTGGAAAAGGGAATTGCGGTGGAGATAAATGAAGTTGATGGAAAACCGTTTAATATCGTGACGCTCTCTTTGACAGCCCCAAATTGTAGCGCTTTCACCCAGCCAGATTTATCTGAAATAGGGCGTCAATTCGCTGCACCTGTCTTAGCAGATTACTTGATTGAGGAGTGGTCGCTAGTCCTTCTGAAGCGCTTGATTGAAAAAGACTTCAGGTATTTTTCGCCAGATGAACAAGGTAAAATCATGTCGCTTGCCTATAGCCTGCTAAACTGCGAGAACATGTTGCAGTTGTCTCGGCAGAGCACCTTGCGTGAGCGCCTTACGGAGTTTATGGCGGACAACCGCCACATCAATCCAGAAGGTTTTTTGCGTTTTCGCCTGCCAGACTATTCGTCAGTATTGCGAGACGCCCTAGCTCAGGCGGTAGAAGAGTACTTGACCGAAAAGGAATATCAAGAGTTCGTGCGCCTCTTGCGGTATTTTGTTGAGATTCAAGAGCCTAAGCTTCCGCTAGTGCATGTGGTGATTGACACGGAAGGTTTTTGTCAGATCTATGACCGGAACTATTGCCCGTTGTATCATGAATACCTAGGAGGCTTTGATGAGGGCGAGGACCGTGAAGCAAGCTACGAAGACCTCGTTATCAGCGCCTTGATTACCCTCGCGCCGCACAAGGTAATTTTACATCGCGATGGGCGTAATCGGGCCGACATGTACAGCACTATTCGCCAAATATTTGAATCTAGAGTGGCGGATTGTCTCTCTTGCGATTTTTGCCATCGCACGACGGTTCTGCCTGGTGGTTACTTTAAATAGTCGTGTAGCAAATGGAATTATAAGTCGCTAGACTAGTTGTGGAGGCTCATTGTGCCCAAATTGCCAAGAGATTTATGGATAATTTATGGCTCATTACTTTTTTTTGCCTTCGGACTTGGACTATATACGGTTATTATGCCCGCTTATATTCGCGATCTTGGGGCCACCGCGGTTCAACTTGGATTTCTAGGCTCTCTGGCGATGGCTGTGAGCACCATGGCGGCTATCCCAGGCGGCATGTGGGCGGACCGCTTCGAGAGGCGAAAACTCATGATCATAGGATGGGCCATAGCCATACCGGTTCCTCTTATTTTTGCCCTAGCTGACCACTGGTTGTGGATTATCCCTGGTTTTGTGTTGTTCAATCTATCCATGTTTAGCAATGCCGCGATGCAGTCGTATATAGCGGCCAAATGCCCTCCCGAAGCCCGTAGCTTTACTTTTACCTTGGTCCACACCGCATTTCCGGTGGGGATGGTTTTTGCTCCAACTATGGGTGGTTTTTTGGCTGAACAAATGGGCATGCGGGCGGTATTTTGGGCCAGTCTCGCCTGCTATGCCATTTCCACTCTCATACTGACCCGCTTGTCCCCGAGTTATCCCCTAGAAACCAGTACAAAAATGCGAGTGGCACTGGACCCGCGCTCCTATCCGCGGGGCTTTTGGAACCTCTTGTTCACTTGTTCTCTCACGTGGTTTGTCATCACTATCCCAACCACTTTCAACACCCCTTTTTTGCAGGATGTGGCGCGCTTTGACCTGTTGACTATTGGCTTCTTGGGGTCGATAGCGGCACTAGGAGGGGCTATGCTCAGTCCCTTCATCGGTCGAGCAGCCGATAAGGCTGGATCTTGGCGCATCCTCGCATCTTGCTTGGTCATCCTCGCCTTGACCTTTATTGTGCAACTATACACCACAGAAGTGAACATACTGGCCGCCGCTTTTTTTATTCGCGGTGGCACAAATGTGGTCATGTCTCTCATGACCGCGCTTGTTACCGGGGCTGCCGATCCTAAGTCTATGGGCATGAGCTTCGCCCTCTACAATATGGTGGCGGGTTTGGCATCAACCTTGTCGCCCTATGCCGCCGGCTGGCTCTACGCCGAACATCCCACTTTTCCCTTCATTGCCACGGTTTTTCTGGCAATGGCGCTGGCCATCTACTTTTGGAGCAAGCCCCAGCCCAGGCGTAAGGGGACTTATGATGTTGCCGGGCAGTGAGATCAATAATTTTCTTGTTGACGGCGTTACTTTATTGGTGTATAGTAATTGAAAGCACTGACGGAGAACGATGTGGATGACTTTCCAGAGAGAAGGGCCTCGGCTGGAAGCCCTTTAGGTCAGGACACAGATCGCACCACTCCCGAGCTGCGACCGACAAGGTTTGCCGTGTGGCGCACGTTACGCGCTGTAAGTTGGGCCTTCGGGTCAAACAGGGTGGAACCGCGGGAATTAACCCTCTCGTCCCTGCTAATGCAGTGACGCGAGGGTTTTGTTATTTGAAAAAAAGGAGGTCATGAAATGTCTACTATCATCATCACGTTAAAAGACAATACGACAAAGGAAATCCCATCCCACAGCACCGCCATGACCCTGGCCGAATCTATCAGTCGGAGATTAGCCAAGGAGGCGATTGCCGCTAAAGTAAACGGGAAAGTGGTGGACCTCATGAGTGAGTTACCGCCCCGGGCTACGGTAGAGATTTTGACGGCGGAAGATGGTGCTGATGCCCTTGAGGTACTGCGGCATACGGCTGCTCATGTCATGGCCGAGGCAGTGATGGAGCTCTTCCCTGGCACTAAGTTCGGCATCGGACCAGCCATAAAAGATGGCTTCTACTATGATTTTGCCGTCAAGGAACCTTTTAAGCCCGAAGACCTGCCCCTAATAGAAAGCAAGATGCGGGAGCTAGCCGCCAAGAAGACCCCTCTAGTGCGCCATGTGGCCAGCAGAGCAGAGGCCCTCGCATTTTTTGCCGAGCGCGATGAAGAATTTAAGGTTGAGCTGATTAATGACTTGCCCGAGGATGTCCAGATCAGCTACTACGAAAGCGGTAGTTTCGTCGATCTTTGTGCCGGGCCCCATCTCGTCGATACGGCCCCAATCAAGCACTTTAAACTGCTCTCCCTTGCCGGTGCCTACTGGCGGGGCGACGAAAAACGGCCGATGCTCCAGCGCATCTACGGCACAATCTTTTTTAAGCAAGCTGATCTAGACGCGCACATGCACCGCCTAGAAGAGGCGAAGAAACGTGACCATCGCAAATTGGGCAAGGAACTAGACCTTTTTAGCGTGCAAGATGAAGGGCCGGGTTTCCCGTTTTATCACCCTAAGGGTATGACGGTGCGCAACATCCTTGAAGACTTTTGGCGTAAAGAGCACCGCAAAGCAGGCTACCAAGAGATCAAGACCCCTCTCATCCTGAACCGTTCCCTGTGGGAGCGCTCGGGACATTGGCAGCATTACCGGGAGAACATGTACTTCACCAAGATAGACGAGTTTGACTATGCGGTAAAACCCATGAATTGCCCGGGGGCCATGCTCGTCTACCGCAACGCCATGCATAGCTATAAAGAATTGCCCATTCGTCTGTGTGAGTTAGGCTTGGTGCATCGTCACGAGCTGTCTGGCGCCTTGCACGGCATGGCCCGTGTGCGCGCGTTTACTCAAGACGATTCGCATATTTTTATGATGCCCGAGCAAATTGAAGCCGAGGTCGGGCGGGTCATCGCCCTCGTCGACAAGTTTTACACCGTCTTTGGCTTAAAGTACCGCGTGGAACTCTCCACCCGTCCAGAAAAGGCCATGGGGGACATCGCTGTCTGGCGGGTAGCTGAAGCAGCGCTCGAAAATGTGCTAAAACATCGAGAGATTAACTACAAGTTGAACCCCGGCGATGGTGCCTTCTATGGGCCAAAAATAGATTTTCACATTGAAGACAGTATCGGCCGTAGCTGGCAATGCGCCACCATACAACTTGATTTTCAGATGCCCGAAAAGTTCGATTTAACATATATTGGCGAAGACGGTCAGCGGCACCGTCCGGTAGTGGTGCACCGCGTTCTCTACGGTGCCATCGAGCGCTTTATGGCCATGCTCATAGAGCATTATGCCGGGGCCTTCCCCCTATGGCTCGCCCCCGTGCAGGTGGTGGTCATGCCAATTACCGATCGTGCTAGGGGGTTTGCGGAAGATGTGCGTGAGCAGCTTGAAGCGGCGGATATTAGAGTCGAACTCGATGGCCGAAGTGAGAAAATCGGTTTTAAGATCCGCGAGGCCCAGATGCAGAAAGTGCCCTACATGCTTGTCCTAGGGGACAAAGAGGTGGAAAGCGGAGAGGTTTCGCTACGCACTCGCGAAGGGGGCGACCAGGGTTCCATGCCTATCGCCGATATGTTGGCCAAGCTTAATGCCCAAGTTAAAGCATTCAAGTAGAGGGGAAGGAATACCCATGGCCATTGTCCAAGTTTCGATCACCCCGATTGGTACCGGAAACCCTAGCATCAGCCACTTTGTGGCAGCGTGCCATGAAGTATTGCGCGGCCATCCCGAGGTCAAGTGGCAGCTAACCCCGATGGGCACCATTATTGAGGGAGATTTGGCCCGCGTCTTAGAGATTATTGCGCTCATGCATGAGGTTCCCTTTGCTAAAGGTGCGGTGCGAGTCTCTACCCTGATAAAGATCGATGACCGCCGCGATAAGTTGGCGACCATGGAGGCCAAGGTTAGAGCGGTAGAGGACCAATTTTAGCGTTTGCTTGACGGCGCTCCGACTTCGGTTTATAATGGGGTGTAATCAAGTAGAGGCCATCCGCCTCTCACCTAGCCGAACACTTTTGGCGGGTTAATAGGCAGATGTAGTACAATGCTTATTTGGCGGGTGGAAACACTCGCCTTATTTATTTGAGATTTTGGAGGTGGATTAGTCATTAATAAAGAAACCAAAGCCGCAGAGCCCCAAGTGAATGACGAGATTAGAGCCCGTGAAGTTCGTCTTATTGATGAAAATGGAGAACAGCTCGGGGTGAGACCTTTTCGCGATGCCTTGCGCATTGCCCAGGAGAAAGGGCTAGACCTTGTCAATGTGGCGCCCACGGCAAAGCCTATAGTCTGTCGCATTATGGACTATGGCAGATTCAAGTATGAGCAGAGTAAAAAAGACCGCGAAGCACGCAAGAAACAGCACATCATCAATGTTAAAGAGCTGACCTTTAGCCCAAATATTGAGCCCCACGACTTAGAGACTAAGTCGCGTTCGGCCATTCAGTTCTTAAAAGATGGCGACAGGGTCAAGGTCACGGTGCGCTTTAGAGGGCGCGAGGTTGCTCATTCTGACCGTGGCAGGCATGTGTTGACGCAATTTTATGCCTTAGTGCAAGACTTAGCTACCATTGACCGGGAGCCGAAGCTCGAAGGTCGAAACATGATCATGTTTCTTAATGCCAAAAAACAGCAGAGTTAAGGAGGCAGCACAATGCCAAAAGTAAAGACTGTCCGCGGCGCAGCCAAGAGGTTCAAGATTACAGGCACCGGCAAGGCCTTGCGGCGTAGCAATATGAAAAACCATCTCAATGAGGCCAAGTCTTCTAAGCGCATGCGCAATCTTGGCAAGTCACACCTTGTGCATTCTACGGATATGGGTCGCCTCAAGCAGCTCATTCCGTATAAATTCTAGACAGAGTAGACTCTCGGAAACTAAGTTCCAAAAAATAGGGTTATGGTTCCCCGAGCAGTCTGCTCGCCGCAAATTGGTCTTTGACAACTTCATATGGCAGTAGCAAGTAGATCAAAGTTAAGTAGATGACATAAAGGCAACATGAAACACGCCTGACTGATGAGGCGTTGGTTTTGGGAGTATGCTTAAAATTGTTAGGCTGCTTTGTTTAGGCCTAGTTTCTTGAAGAGAGTCTTACCTAGAGCAGTAGACTGAGCGTCGAGGTGCTGGTTGATTGCCGAGAGAGAGGCAAACCAGACCCACCTACTTTCGGATCTGAACCGCAAGCTCTCAATACGGTAATCTACCAACGTCCGCTTAAGAGTACGTTCAGATGAGGTCCTTCTCGCGTAGGTCTTTTTCCAAGCCTTTGAGCCACGAGGCGTTCGGGTGAATAGGCGAAAATCGTCCTCCCTCTTTGTGTAAAATACTCGCCCATAGGGCGAAGGCGAGCAGCTCTGACTATGTGGACAGGATTCCAGCTCGTCGTGCAAAGAACAGCGCCACTTAATGCGTTGACGCTTTAAGTCCGACCCGCAATGCTTCATTTCCAAGCCAGCCATGCATAAAGGTTTCCCATCATCAGAGACATTGACCTCGGAGCGAGTACGTACTCCACTTTTCCGTTTGTTGAGATCTATGAAAGGCTCGATGCCGTGTGTAAGTAACATCCGGTAGATATCATAGGCATCATGGGCAGAGTCCAGAAGAGCAGTAGCAAAGGGCAAGTTACCATACATTTCGCGAAGGTGTGAATAGGCAGTTACGAAAGTCCCGCTGTCGTGTCGGGAGGCTTGCGTAATGTGTATCAACAAGGGCAGATCGTTATAGCTGTCCGCCGCGGTTATGCAGTACAGAGTGTGTCCGTAAAACCATTGTTCGTGGTAGCTATCCCAGCCCCAGTTAGCAGTGGGGCCAGTATACTGCCTGGGACACGTACAGTGGTATATGCCTTGTTCTTTGCAGGAGCAGATTTTCATGCCGCGGTGGCTGGCACCTGTGTTAAGGGGGGCGCCATCCCCAGCAATTGTAAGCTTGCGCTTGTCACCACAAAGCTTAAGTTCCAGCGATGGTTTGACCGCACACTCTGCCAATATTCTTTGTAGCAGCTTCTCAGGCCTATCTTCAGGAGGTTGCCCTGAAAGCACTTTTTTGACCAGGTCAGCAACACGATATGAATCAGTTTCAGGTAGTTTATCGCTGCCCTTGGGCCTTTTGGCTTTCTTTGTGGGTGGTGTGCGAATGGCCTTGGCTGGTTCGTCTTCAAGCCAGAACCTATCCAGAAAGTCGTAAAATGTGCCCACTCCCGGCACAGAGTCAGGCTCAAATCCGCAGATAATGGCCAGCAAAGGATGCGCTTGGAGACGTTTAGTAAAAAATGAAATGCCTTCTTTGTAGTGACTCATTACCATGAGAGCCCGGAATATCTCCGGCTGATTGTGAGATGGCCTACCGGTCTTTGCGTAGAGACTCTGAGCCATTGTCAGCAATACATCGAGATCCAGAATATAGATCTTTTCCAAGATGTCCGCGTAAAACACGAGTTGCTTTTCGTACCTAGGAAGCAAGGACAACAGCCGTTGTTCAAGCCAGGCTTGGAACTGAACATGTGAGCGCCAATAACCTAACATCAGATTTTCACCCCGCAATTCATGTAAGGCTTCCAAATAATGCCTCCAAATAATTGTTCGGGGCGTTCTGCATTTGTCAAGTACTAATTTTACTTGCTTTCGCCATATGAAGTTTTCACGGAAATCTGGAGGAAAACAAAAAGCCTCCAGGCCAAAGAGTGGCATGGTGGCTCGTTCTAGAGTTTCCGAGAAAGTAC
>Ga0208735_100196_pt1 | contig 34908 bp, 35 predicted proteins | sample Subbio12Aug_8Aab_FD_184829 | JGI IMG/M metagenome (GOLD analysis project Ga0208735, IMG submission 184829) | Serpentinite rock and fluid subsurface biosphere microbial communities from McLaughlin Reserve, California, USA - CR12Aug_8Aab (SPAdes) | ecosystem: Environmental > Terrestrial > Deep... | reverse complement strand
AAAGGCTCGAAGGAGAGCGAGTGGTCCTAGGAGGCGCGACTAACATTCTCAATCAGCCCGAGTTCAAAGACCTCGCGAAGTATCGGGATGTTCTCAAGGTGCTTGAGGTGCAAGAGCTCGTACAAAAACTCGTGGCGACTTCGACAACCAACCCTTATTCGGTGAGTATCGGGGCCGAGAACCACTTAAACGAGATGCGCGATTGCTCCATCATCACCGCACGGTATACGATCTCCGGCGAGGGCATAGGGCATATCAGCATCTTGGGGCCAACCCGCATAGAGTACCCGCGGGTACTCTCCCTCCTCAACTATATCAGCAAGCTCATTGGCCAAGGGTAGACTGGGCCGAGTATTATAAGGTGGTGTGACATATTGGAGGAACAAAAGAAAGAAGACGAGGTGCAGCCCCAAAGTGATGCCACGCATATTGCCCAAGTAGCAGAACTTCATGCTAAATTGTTGCGCCTGCAGGCAGACATGGACAATATGCGTCGTCGTCATCAACGGGAGAAGGAGGAGTTGGGGTATATGGCGGCAGCTGACTGCATCTATCAATTGTTGCCAGCCATGGACAACTTCGATCGGGCGGTGAAGCTGCTGCCCGCGGGCGATTGGACACAGGGCATGGTCATGGTGCATAAGCAGTTGCAGGATATCTTGCAATGCTTAGGGCTAGAGCCTATCGCCGCGACCGGGGCATTTGACCCGGAGCTTCATGAGGCGGTGGCCATCGACGAGGATTCAACCGACCCTGAGAATTCTGTAACCCAGGAGCTTGAGAGAGGGTACAAGTATAGAAACAGGGTCTTAAGGCCAAGTAAAGTAAGAGTTTCAATGGGAGGTTGTAAAATTGAGTAAAGTAATTGGCATTGACTTGGGGACAACAAATTCGGTGGTCTGTTATCTTGAGGGTGGTGAACCGGTGGTCATCCCCAACGCCGAAGGGAGTAGGCTGACGCCCTCGGTAGTTGGTTTCTCTAAGACCGGTGAGCTATTGGTCGGAGCTATCGCCAAAAGGCAGGCAATCAGCAATCCCGATCGCACCATCAGTTCCATCAAGAGGCAAATGGGGACCAACCATAAGGTTAAGATCGATGGCAAGGAGTACACGCCGCAAGAAATCTCCGCCATGATTCTGCGCAAACTCAAGCAAGACGCTGAAGCTTACTTAGGAACGACGATTGAGAAAGCCATTATCACCGTGCCTGCCTATTTTACCGATAGCCAGCGCCAAGCGACTAAAGACGCCGGCACCATCGCCGGTCTTGAAGTCCTGCGCATTATCAATGAGCCAACCGCCGCTGCTTTAGCCTATGGGCTGGATAAGGGGCAGGACCATACTATCTTGGTCTTCGACCTAGGCGGGGGCACGTTTGACGTTTCAATTTTGGAGCTAGGCGATGGCCTCTTTGAGGTCAAGGCCACTTCAGGCAATAACAAGCTGGGCGGAGATGATTTTGACCAACGTCTTTTGGAGTACTTGATCAAGGAGTTCAAGAAGTCTTCGGGCGTCGATCTTTCTAAAGACCGCGTTGCTATGCAAAGAGTGCGTGAGGCTGCTGAGAAAGCCAAGATTGAGCTCTCTACCCTACAGCAGACGGCCGTGAACCTGCCCTTTATCACCATGGACGCCGAAGGGCCAAAGCACTTAGATATCTCCATTACTCGCGCCAAGTTTGATGAACTCACTGAAGATTTGGTAGAGCTCACTATGGGGCCGGCTCGACGCGCTCTGCAGGACTCAGGCCTCGAGGCGCACCAAATCGACAAGGTTATTTTGGTCGGCGGCTCAACGCGCATTCCAGCCGTGCAAGAAGCTGTGCGTCGCCTGCTCGGCAAAGAGCCCCACAAGGGCGTCAACCCTGATGAAGTGGTGGGCCTCGGGGCAGCTATTCAAGGCGGAGTGCTCTCCGGCGATGTCAAGAACGTAGTGCTACTTGACATCACCCCGCTTTCCTTGGGCATTGAGACGCTGGGTGGCGTCTTGACCAAACTCATCGAGCGCAATACCACCATCCCCACCTCCAAGAGTCAGATTTTCTCTACCGCGGCTGATCACCAGACCTCAGTGGAAATCCATGTGCTGCAAGGTGAGCGGGCCATGGCAGTCGATAATGTCACCCTTGGGCGGTTCACCTTGGATGGCATCGCACCTGCGCCACGCGGCATACCCAAGGTGGAAGTCACCTTTGACATCGACGTCAACGGCATTGTCAATGTCAAGGCGAAAGATATGGCGACGAATAAGGAGCAGCGTATCAGCATCACCTCGAGCATCGGTCTCTCGGACAATGAAATTGATCGCATGGTCAAGGATGCGGATAAGTATGCCGCAGAAGATCAAAAGCGCCGCGAGTTGGTCGAGGCCAAGAATCAAGCCGAACAAATGGCCTACTCAGCGGAGAAACTGCTGAAGGACCTAGGCGACAAAGTACCCTCCGAGCAAGCCGAGGCTGCTAAGAGCGCAGCTGCCGAGACGCGCACCGCGATCGCCTCCGGCGACATAAATAAGATCAAGGCGGCCACAGAAGCCCTGACGAAGATCGTTGATGAGCTCTCCACTATCATGTATAACGAAGCCCAGGCCAAGGCCAACAGCCAGGAGCAAAGCGGGCAAGATGCAGCGGATGAGACCATCGACGCCGATTTCGATGTAGAAAAGAAGTAGTGAGCAATAATAGGCGGCGGGGGGAACACCACGATGGCCAAGCGGGATTATTATGAAGTACTAGGGATTACTCGGGGTGCCGAAGAAACAGAGATCAAGAAGGCTTATCGTAAGTTGGCGCGGCAATTTCACCCCGATGTAAACCCTGACGATGCCTCTGCCGCCGAGAAGTTCAAAGAAGTAACCGAAGCCTACGAGATTCTCAGCGACAGCGACAAGCGGGCGACATACGACCGCCATGGCCATGCCGCCTTTGAACAGGGTGGGGGGCAAGGCCCATTTGGGGGCGGCTTTACGGGCGACTTTGGCGGTTTCGGTGGCATGGACGACATCATGGACATGATGTTTGGTGGCGGTATGCGCAGGCAGCGCACCGGGCCGGAGCGCGGGCCAGATTTGCAGTACGAGTTAGAAATCGATTTTGTCGATGCCGCCCTCGGCAAAGAAGTGCAGCTTGAGATTCCGCGCACGGAAGCTTGCGATACTTGTCATGGCAGCGGCGCTAAGCCCGGCACCAAGGCGGAGACCTGTTCGGCATGTAAAGGTTCCGGGCAGGTGAGTTTTACGCAGAACACTGTCTTGGGGCGCATGAATTCGGTGCGCACCTGTGAGCGTTGCCAGGGGGCGGGCAAAATTATCAGCTCGCCCTGTGCCACCTGTGCCGGGAAGGGTGCCTTGCGCAAGCGTCGCAAGGTCAAGGTTAAAATTCCACCCGGCGTGGACACGGGCACTCGCCTGCGCTTAAGTGGCGAAGGCGAAGCTGGGCAGCGCGGCGGTCCACCGGGCGATCTCTTCGTGGTGCTCCATGTGCGCGCTCATCCAACATTTAGGCGGCAGGGCGCTGACTTGCTCGTTGAGTTACGCATCTCCTTCCCAAAAGCGGCCTTAGGCGGCAAGGCTCAAGTGAAAGTCATTGAAGATGAAGTAGTCGAAGTAACTGTGGCCACGGGTACACAGAGCGGCACGGTACTGCGCATCAAGGGCAAGGGCCTCACCAAACTAGGCAGCGTCTACAAAGGCGACTTAGTTGTAACCCTCATAGTCGAAACACCGAAGAAACTTTCACCCAAGGAGCGCGACCTGATGAAACAGCTGGCTGAAGCGATGGGCGAGGGCGTTGACGACAAGGGAATACTAGGTAGGGTACGGGACGTATTTAGTTAGGAGGTCAGTGCATGAAATGGATGGAGATAACCGTGGTGACTTCTCAAGAAGCCAAGGAAGCCGTGGCCGATATTTTCTATCGGGCTGGGGCGAACGGCGTCGTAGTAGAAGATGCCAGCCCCCCTCTCTTGGCTGAAGACGTGGAGGACTATTCATTGGTCACCCTGCCCGACATCCCTCTAGAGGAAGTGCGCATCACCGCCTATCTCCCGCTTTTAGAGGGCACCTTTCGTCAAATCGAAGAAATTCGTTTGGCGGTCAGTGCTCTCCCTGACTTTGGTTTGGACCCCGGGCGGGGCGAGGTGCTCGTGGCCGAGATACTAGAAGAAGATTGGGCCAGTGCCTGGAAAGAATTCTACCAACCCATTGTGGTGGGGCCAAAACTGGTCATCAAGCCATCCTGGGTGGAATTTACGCCCGCGCCTGGGCAGAACATAGTGGAGCTTGACCCCGGCATGGCCTTTGGTACAGGCAGCCATGCCACCACCGTGATGTGCTTAGAGTTTATGCATGGGAGACACCTGGCGGGAAAGCGCGTACTAGACCTAGGCTGCGGCTCCGGCATACTCGCGCTCGCTGCCGCTAAACTGGGAGCCGCCGAGGTAGTGGCCCTTGATTACGATCCCTTAGCTGTCAAGGTAGCCGCCGAAAATGTGCGCCTCAATCAGCTTGAGGGGCATGTAGCGGTGGCGGAGAGCCACCTTTTTACCGCCGCTCGCGGCCGGTATGATTTTATCGTGGCTAATATCATCGCGAGGATTATCATCGAACTTTTGCCATCCCTTGGCTATTACTTGGCACCGGGCGGGATGTTCTTAGCCTCGGGGATCATTCGGGATAAATTAGACGGCGTCTTGCATGCCATAGAGACCAATGGCTTTCTTGTGCAGCAATCGTTTGAGCAGGGAGAATGGGTCACTCTCGCTGTGGTGCGAAAGGTCGACTGAGTATGCCGCGTTTCGTGCTCACTTCGCAACTGGGGACTAAGGGCACCATTACGGGCGAGGAGGCTCATCACATCCTGCGCGTGCATCGACACAAGTTAGGGGATACCATCGCGGTTTCCTTTAGAGAGACGGTTTTTTCGGCGCAAATCGTCGGCATAGCTGATCAAGCCATAATCCTTGAACTGTATGCCGAGGCGAAAGACCCCGAGCCACCCATTAAAATCACCCTCTATCAAGCCATCTTAAAGGGAGAAAAGTTTGACTATGCCCTCGCCAAGGCCGTTGAGCTCGGCGTGTACAAGATTGTGCCCCTGTCCTGCGAACGCGGGGTGGTACAACTTCCGCCGGCGAAGGCGGGGGAGAGGGTAGTGCGCTGGCAGCGCCTTGCCATGGAGGCTGCCAAACAATGCGGGCGGGCGATTGTGCCCGAGGTCACGCTACCTCTACCGCTACCTCTGGCCTTAAGCCGCGACAGCTCGGCTCTCAAATTAGTGGCTTACGAGAAGGGCGGCCTCAGGTTGCGCGAGGCTCTAAGCGTCGTTCGGGACCTTTCCTGTGTCGTTGGTCCCGAAGGAGGGCTGACCGAGGAGGAGGTTCGTCAGGCCGAGGACTGTGGCTTCATCCCCATCACTCTGGGCCCGCGCATATTGCGGGCCGAAACGGCCACCCTGTGTTTGTTGTCTATAATTATGTACGAGCTAGGAGACCTTTAACATGTTGACAGTGGGGTTTCACACCTTAGGCTGTAAAGTCAATCAGCAAGAAACCAGCGCTATGGCCGCTCAGTTTACGGCAGCGGGTTTTCGCATTGTGAATTATAGCGACAGGGCAGAGGTTTATGTCATCAACAGTTGTGCCGTGACCGAGGCCGCCGAACGAAAAACAAAAACCTATGCTCGGCGCAAGAAGAAAATGCACCCTACAGCCTTAATAGTGCTGGCAGGGTGTTTTCCGCAAGTAGCCCTAAATGACGCCCGTGCCTTAGAGGTAGATTTGTTAGTCGGCAGTAACGACAAGAGTCGCCTGGTGACCTTGGTGCAAGCCGCCCTGACCATGCGCCGGCAACATATAGAGGTCACGCCATGGGCAGACGATGCTCCTTTTGACTTTATCGCCGAGGACGCAAACGGCGGGCGCACCCGTGGGATGCTCAAGGTCCAAGACGGTTGTGAGCAGTACTGCGCCTACTGTATCATCCCTTACGCTCGCGGCAGGGAGCGCTCACTCGACTTAAGCAAGGTGCTTCTGCAAGCCCAAAGACTTATCGAACAGGGAACGCATGAAATTGTCTTGACCGGTATACACCTAGGCGCCTACGGGCGGGACCTCGTGCCTCCACTAAACTTAGCAACATTGGTGCGGGAGTTATGTAGTCTGCCCCACCTGCCGCGCTTACGCCTAGGCTCGGTCGAGCCACTAGACATCACGGCAGAGTTTCTCGAGTCGGTAAAGAACTCCCCACAGTCCTGCCCTCATTTTCATCTCCCCCTGCAAAGTGGCAGCAATGCCGTACTTAGGCGCATGAAGCGTCCGTACACCGTCGAAGAATTTGCCGCCATTGTCGGTCGTCTGCGCTCGGTGCATTCTGATGTGTCCATTACGAGCGACATTATTGTCGGGTTTCCCGGTGAGACGGACGAGGAGTTTAATGAAAGCCTCGCTTTTGTCAGGGCGATGGAATTCGGTCGGGTACATGTCTTTCGCTATTCACGTCGCCGGGGCACGGTGGCTGCCGCCATGGCCGAGCAAGTTTCGGATGAGGTCAAGGAGGTGCGCTACCAGGCCATGCAAGCTGTGGCGGCCTTGGCACAACAAGACATGGCCAAGAGATTTTTAAACCGCACGGTAGAGGTATTGGTCGAAGGAAAACAAGGTGAGTTATTGTCCGGGTACTCGCCCTCTTACATGCGCGTGTATTTTAGCGGCAGTAAAATGCTAGTCGGCCGGCTAGTCGACATCACTGTTACCGAGCTATACGCCGATGGAGTAAGAGGGGATTTAGCCGAGTAGCTACTGCAAAAAAATAGAGGAGGCAGGCTTGCCATGGAGAACTGTATTTTTTGTCGGATTGTGCGCAAAGAATTGCCAGCGAAAATACTTTATGAAAATGATTTAGTCTTGGCCTTTGCCGATTTGTTCCCCGTAGCCCCAGTGCACGTCCTCATCGTCCCCAAAGAGCATATCCCCCGCATAGATTCGCCCGAAGCGGCTCTCTGCCTGCCGCCTGTTTTTGCCGCCCTGAATTACCTCGTCGGCATGTTAAATCTCGAGGCCAAAGGCTTTCGTGTCGTCACTAACGCCGGGTTAGACGGCGGCCAGACCGTACCCCACCTGCACTGGCACCTCCTTGGCGGTCGCCCCCTAAACTGGCCCCCAGGCTAAAGCCAGACCGCGTGACTTTTAGACCACAGCAATCGTCCTCCAGTTCGGATGACCAGCCCAAGACCTAGCTGCTTCGTCTTTGTCTAGAGGTTGACACCCCATCAGACGCAGGGTATAATTACGGAAGTGTAGAAATTAACTACCCAACACTTCTCCGAGCATCCTTGAGTGGCGGAGGGAGGGAAATTTAATGTCAGAAGTTAAGGTAAGGAAGGACGAAAGCCTTGATCAAGCACTTAAGCGCTTTAAGCGTCAGTGCCAGAAATCAGGGGTTCTTTCTGAGGTGCGCAAGCGTGAACATTATGAAAAGCCGAGTGTACGCCGCAAGAAAAAGTCTGAGGCGGCCCGCAAGCGTAAATTCACCTAAGCAAATAGACGTACTTTGCTTAAAATAAAGACCCACTGGTCAGCAATGCTGACAGGTGGGTTTTTGTTCATCCTTGGCCCTCGCCGACAATAATAATTCACAATTAGTTGATATACTCAAGGCGAAACGCGCGATAAGAAAGAGGGGGAGGGCATTGGCATCTATTCTCATCGTCGAAGACGAAATCCACCTAGCTGAGTTGATGCGAGCCTATTTAGAAAGAGAAGGGTTCAAAGTCCTCTTGGCCTCGGATGGCCAAGCGGGGCTTGCTGTCTTTCGCGAAAATAAGCCGAGCTTGGTGCTTCTTGATTTGATGCTGCCCGGAATGGATGGTTGGGAGTTTTGTCGTCAGGTGCGCCTAGGAACAAGGACGCCGATTATCATGCTGACCGCCCTCACCAGCGAGGAGGACAAGCTACGCGGGTTGGAAATTGGGGCTGATGACTATATCACCAAGCCCTTTAGCCCCCGTGAATTGGTCGCTAGAGTGAGGGCGGTGCTGCGTCGCACATCTCCCGAGGACGAACGTTCACCGGTGGTGAGCATGGCGGAGTTAACCATAGACTATGCCAAGAGGTCGGTCAGTGTTGGCGCAATCACGGTGGACCTCACTGCCAAGGAATTCGACCTGCTGTGGGCCCTCATACGCCATCCCGGCCAGGTCTTCTCGCGCCAAAAACTGCTCGACTCGGTCTGGGGATACGAGTTCTTTGGCGATTCGCGCACGGTGGATACCCACATCAAGAAACTTCGCCAAAAATTAGAATTAGTGGGACGTTACTCCTATGTGCAGACCGTGTGGGGGGTAGGGTATAAATTTGAGGTGAGGGACAATGCCTAAGAGTCTGTGGTTGCGTTTTTTCGGCAGTTATGTGGTGGTGGTGCTCCTGACCTTGAGCGTCAGTGGTTTCCTCACCACCTACTTGGTCGAAAATCTCGTCATCAGGGAGCGTCTGCGCGATTTGACACAGCGAGCCACTCGCATTGCCCAGAGTTATGCCGCCGGGACAGCTTGGCTCAATATCCGCACTCGCCCAGGTGGTATTTTGCGGGAAGTGGTCGCTGATGAATTTTGGGTGGTGAATCACGAGGGGATCATCGTGGCTTCTTCTGCTCCCATGGAAGGACTGGTTGGTCGGGCTTTGCCCGTTGATGAGTGGGGCCGTCTCAGGCAGGGTCAGACTATCGTCAACCGGAGCACACATCGTTTGCTGCAGCGACCCTACCTCTTGGTTGGGATTCCTGTGCGGCAGCGGGCAGTTACCGTGGGGGCCATCTACATTCATTCTCCACTCTCTGGGATTCGGGTAGCCACGGCTCAAGTCAGGCGCATTATTCTTTTATCTGGATTAGCCGGTGTCCTTGGTTCCCTGCTCGTTAGTTTTTGGTTGTCTAAGGGCATGATTGCCCCGTTAAAGGCCCTGTCCTTGGCCACAGCGTGCTTGGCGCGAGCCGATTATACGGCGAGCATAGAGCCCACCGGTATTGTCGAACTCGATGTCTTGGGCGCTGAGTTTAACGCCTTGAGCCGCAACTTAGCACAGGCGGTAGCACAATTAGGACAGGAAAAGGAGCAGGCCCAGAGCATTCTCCAGAACATGAGTGAGGGTGTGGCCTTGTTTGGTGTGCAGGGCCGGGTGCTCCAGCTTAACCCCGTCGCCGCATCCTTCCTAGAGGACGATAAGAATCATGCGGAACTGTCCCGTGTTGTCGAACGAGCCCTATCTGAGCCAAACCGCGCTTTGGTTGAGGAAGAAATAAAGGTCGGAGAGCGTTCCCTGTTAGCACGGGCCACGGCACTATCTGTCCACAATGAAGTGAGCAAGGCGGTCGCCGTCCTCATTGATATCAGCTCGCGCCGGCAACTAGAGGAGGCTCGTAGCGGATTTGTAGCGGTGGTCTCGCATGAATTGCGCACTCCCTTAGCCCATATTCAAGGCTACATCGAAGCCATCATCGATGGCGTGGCCAAGGATGAAGCCACCCAGAAGGAGTATTTGCGTATAGCTCTAGGAGAGACGCTCCGTCTGTGTCGGCTCAGCCAAGACCTACTCACCTTGGCCCAAACCGATGCCGGAACCTTGCACCTGCACAGGATGGACCTGCCGACCACCAGTTTCTTGGAGGAGGTATTGCATCCTTGGCGACTCCTAGCCGAAAAGAGAGGCAGAACCTTGGTCGAGAAACTAGAAGTTAAGGGTCTACTCCAAGCCGACCCCGATCGCCTGAAGCAGGTGCTGGATAACTTATTAGAGAATGCTTTTGCCCATATCGCCTTAGGAGGGCAAGTTGCAGTCATGGCCAGTGAAGATGAGCAGGCGATTTTTATCACGGTGCTCGACACTGGTAGGGGCATACCGGCGGAAGCCCTGCCCCAGATTTTTGAGCGCTTCTACCGCGTCGACAGTGCTCGAACTCGGCAAATTGGTGGTAGCGGCCTAGGCCTCTCCATTGTCAAGGAGTTAGTGGAACTACATGGTGGCAGTATCGCCGCCCTGAGCCAAGTGGGTCAGGGGACAAGCTTTGTGATTACCCTGCCCAAAGAGGGCGATCGCTAATCGTCAAAAATGTTCACCCCTCGTTCATAAGGGCATCACATTTTCCGGTTAAGATAGCGGCAGTAAGGCGAAGGGGGCCTGGGTATGCACAATTTAAGGCGTGGTCTGCGAAACATCTGGCGCAGTAAAGTGCGCACGGTTACTGTGACCATACTAGTCGCACTGAGTATCTGCCTGGCGATCACTATGATGGCCATTTCTGTGGCCGTGGATGAGCAAGTTGCCACTATGGAAGCCTCGGTCGGCACGGCCATCGAGATTCGCCCTGCCGGCACGGTGGGTGCGCTCGGGCGCGGTGAGCCGCTGTCCATGTCCATATTGGCTGGTCTAGATGCTGTGCCTAATGTTGTAGCGGTGGCACCTACATTGGTCTACCAACATATGTCGCGTTTTTCCTTAGGCATGGGGCAACGTCCAAGCGAAGCCGCCTTAGAAGAAGCCATGCGCGAGCGTTTTGCCATCTTTGGCATTATACCCGGGCAAGAATTGCGGGTGTTTGGCGGCGGGGTCTCTGCCTTGAAGGAGGGCCGTACCTTCAATGAAGATGATGATACGCGCCTGGTCGCAATCGTCGGCGCGACCTACGCCGAAATGAGAAGTTTACCGGTAGGGGGCACATTTGTCCTCAATGAAGAAACAATTGAGGTTATTGGCATTGCCGAAGCAGGCACACGCTTTGCCGATCAGGGATTTTTCTTGCCGCTATCCACCGCCCAGAGAATCTTAGACATGGAAGGTCAACTCTCGCAAGTCCATATTACCGTTAACACCTTGCCTAATGTCGACCAAGCAGTAGCCGACCTTAAGGCCATGGTCGGAGACACGGCCGACGTGGTTTCACAAAAAGATGCGCTGCTCACCCGTGTCGGCGAAACGATGAACATGGTTCGCGGCACCACCAGCACCGGGCTGTGGGTCTCCTTGGGCATGGGAGGGATGGTCATCTTCTTTACAATGATGCTCATCATTCGCGAGCGTCAACGCGAGATTGGCATATTGAAAGCGCTAGGCTCCGGCAACGGCGACCTGGTGCTCGGTTTCGCCGCCGAAGCCCTTGGCATTGCCATTCTCGGTGCGGTTCTGGGCCTTATTCTGTTTACCACAGCAGGGCAGGAGCTGGCAACGCGGGTCATAATGCCGAACGTCACCGCTGAGTCTCCCTCAGGAGGTTCGGGCCCTCTCGGCAGAGGCATGATGGGAGGCATGGGTGGTCAGATGATACAAGCTCTGCAGGGCGGGCAGCTGATCTCCCAATTAGGAAGTATCACCGTCCTACTTTCCTTATCTTTGGTTATGCGCACTCTAGCTGCTGCGGCCGTCCTAGGAATGCTCGGCGGCATACTGCCTGCCCTTTATGCACTGCGATTAAAACCTGCGGAGGTGCTGCGTCATGACTAATGCCTTGGAACTACGTAAAGTCACCAAAATATACCGACTGCATGGACAGGAGGTCGCTGCTCTGGCCGCGGTGGACTGGGTGCTGCTCAAGGGCGTCATGGCGGCGGTTGTCGGGGCGAGCGGGAGCGGCAAGACCACCTTGCTCAATATCATCGGCGGCTTAGATCGACCAAGTAGCGGCGAAGTCATTCTCTCCGGACAACCCATCCACCATCTCGCTGAAGGCGAGATGGTGCTCTATCGCCGTAAGTTGCTCGGTTATGTCTTTCAGTCGTACAATCTCATACCCAATTTCTCGGCCTTAGAGAATGTGGAGCTCCCGCTGGAGTTTGCCCGCTACCCGGCCAGGGAAAGAAAGGAGCGCGCCAGGAAGTGCCTGCAGATGGCAGAGTTGCCGGAAAATCGTTTCCGGCATCGCCCAGCAGAGCTTTCGGGCGGCGAACAGCAACGCGTGGCCATTGCCCGTGCCTTGGCTAATGACCCCGGGATAATCCTGGCGGATGAACCAACCGGAAACCTAGACAGTAAGACCGGTCGTCAGATTATCAATCTGCTGAAACGCTTGTCAAAAGAGGATGGGAAGACAGTCATTGTCATTTCTCATGACCAAGGTGTCGCCGCCGCTGCCGACACGACCGCCTATCTGCTTGACGGCAGCATAAGCCAAGCGCCGCCGCGCTAGCGCCCAACCCTTATGAGCGAGACGCCCCACCATTTGGGGGCGTCTTTTGTTATGCCTATGACTTTGAACTCATAAGTTTATGGGAGGGGGTGAGGACTATGCCTCAGTGGAAAAGCATGCTCAATTCCTTGCTGGACCTGCCACAGGACATGGTGTATAATCTGCCGCGCCTGACCATGGTTGGCAATAGACACCTTGTTATAGAGAACTATCTGAGAATCCTTGCCTTTGACCAAGGTGGGGTGAAGCTGATTGTCAATGGGGGCAGCCTCTCCATACGCGGAGACAATTTGGTTTTGCAAAGCATCGGACGCGAGGAAGTTGTGGTTTGCGGCTACATCAAGGGCATGTTTTTTGAGGAGGGGCCATGAATAAACGCTCATGGGCGCTGATGGTTGGTGAATTGCAGGTGCAAGTTAAGGGTGAGGGTCGCCTCGAGTTCCTCAACACCTGCCAGAGGTCACGCATTCCCCTGTGGGGAGTCAAGGTGAGCCAAGACTGTATATCCCTCGCTACGAGCATCAGAGGTTTCTTGGCCATGCGCAAGCCGGCTCGGCGGCATCGTTGTCTAGTGCGCGTGGTAGGTAGGCGCGGGTTCCCCTTTTTTTGGCAGCGTTTAAGAAGGCGCACTTCCTTTGCCCTTGGAGCCCTAATTTTTCTGTCCATGGTCTGGTTGTTTTCGAATTTTGTCTGGCAAGTGGACATATCTCCAAGCGTCTTAGTCTCCAGAGAGCAAATTTTTGGGGTAGCCAAGGAGCATGGCTTATATGTTGGGGCTTGGCGCGAAAAGATAAAGCCAGAGGAGGTAAGAATGGCCCTGCTGTTGGCGTTTCCAAATTTAGCATTTGTTTCGGTTGACATAGAAGGCAGTCGGGTGGAGATTAACATTGTTGACCGCGATATGGTGAAGATAGCGCCACGGCCGGCAGGTGACATACGGGCCAGGAAGGGTGGTTTAATAACCCGCATTATCGCTTTCTCTGGGCAGGCACTGGTCAGTCACAACACCACGGTGGTCGCGGGGCAGATGCTCATCGCAGGTGAAGTAGTAGTTAATGGATATAGAATGCCCCCCGTCCATGCCGCCGGCATTGCCGAGGCGCGGGTTTGGTATGAAGCCATCGGGCATAGCTCGCTTAACAGAGAAGTGAGGGTCTATACGGGTGTTGTTGCCACCGGTAATTGGATACGAGTGGGCGGGGTCATGATACTGCAGAGCGGCCCCGGGGCTTCCCCCTTTACCTACTATGATGTTGTCACCCACAAGAGGATTGTGGCTCCTTTTGTCGAACACATCACTGTGACCTATCGCGAGCAAGACATAGAGGCAGCGGTCGCATCGCCGCAACAGGCGGTTGCCGAGGCTAAGAGTCAGGCCGATACACAATTGCGCGGCCTCGTGCCCGAAGAGGCCACACTTGTGGAAAAAAATTACCACGAGCTGTGGTCAGCTGATGGGCAAAGGGTCATGGTGAGGATGATTCTAGAAACCATCGAGGACATCGGAGATTTCGTAGCGCACGCCGGTCCATAAGGAGGGCATTTGAATCGACGTTAAAGAAGTGAAGCTTATTATTCGTGACAGCTCCGAAGCCAGAGCTTTGTTTGGGCTACATGATGAACATGTTAAAGCCATTGCCGCAGTGTTTCCTGTTAACATACACTGTAAAGACAATGAAATGCTCATTGTGGGTGATCCACAACATGTGCGCCAGGTGGAGGAAGTGGTTCGCGGCATGTTAGAAGTTCTGCGCAGCGGGGGTGCCTTGGGCAAAGGTGATGTCACATACCTCTTGCGCTTAGTTGAGGCGGGACAAGGCCTCCGGATGAATGAGCTGCTAAATGGCATGGTCGTGCAGACTTTTCGCGGGAAACAAGTAAAGCCTAAGACCCTCGGGCAGAAACGATACGTTGAAGCCTTGCGTAAACACGACATCGTCTTTGGCATTGGTCCCGCAGGGACAGGCAAGACCTACCTAGCCATGGCCCACGCTGTGGCGGCCCTCAAGGCAAGGGAAGTGAGTCGCCTGGTATTGACGCGCCCGGCTGTCGAGGCAGGGGAAAAGCTCGGATTCTTGCCGGGAGATATGCAGGACAAGGTTGATCCTTATTTGCGACCGCTTTATGACGCCTTGTTTGACATCCTTGGGATGGAGACTTTTTCTAAGCATCTGGAAAAGGGTGTCATTGAGGTAGCCCCCTTGGCCTATATGCGTGGGCGTACTCTTGATGATGCCTACGTCATTCTCGACGAAGCGCAAAACACGACTCCGGAACAGATGAAAATGTTCCTGACGCGTCTTGGCTTTGGCTCTCGAGCTATTGTCACGGGGGATGTCACCCAAGTTGATTTGCCTAAGGGCAGAACATCGGGACTAGATGATGCGCGGTCGGTTCTTATGGACATCCAGGGGATTTCATTTGTCTACCTGGACTATCAAGATGTGGTCAGGCACTCCTTGGTACAAAAAATCATTCAAGCCTATGGGGCGATTTCCCAAAGGGATGGTGGTTAAGTGCTAGACTTTAGGGTTATATTGCAGCGCCTTTTTTTCAAGCCCAGCGTCTACCGCATAACGCTCTTGTTGGTGGTCTACCTAACGGTGGGCTTCATGCTGACGACGCGGTTGGTTCCGGATGGGGTGGAGATAAAAGCAGGGCAGGCCAGCCTTTCTTTTGTCGGTGCCCCGCGAAACGTGCAGGACAGGCACACTACCGAGGCCTTGAGAAAATCAGCCAGGCAAGGGGTGGGCAATGTATATGACCAGGATAACGCGGTCTTGCCGCAAATTATGCAGCGAGTGGACAGCCTCTTTGACCTTTTCGCCAAGGTATCTGCTACGCTAGAACCCCTGCCTGCGCAAGTGGCCGCAGTCCGGGCAGATGCGCCTGTATCCCTGACGGAGCAGACGATTGCAGTCGGCCTAGGTGTAAATGAGGAGGTTCGAAGTTCCCTTGTGGCAGAGTTGCGGAAGGTGCTCGAACCGCTATACCAGCTAGGGTTAAAGGAGGATGGCTTAGAACCCGCCCGCGCACGTGTGCGTGAGGCCCTGCGCGAGTCAACCATGCGCACGGAACACCGCGCTTTACTCGCCGCAATAGCGCCGCCTCTCATGGCGCATAATCTGATTTTTAACGAGGAGGCAACCTTGCGTGCCCGCGAAGCCGCCGCTAATGCAGTTGCCCCGATCTTTTTACAGGCCGGACAGAAGATCATCGGGCAAGGTGAGATTGCCACCGAGAGGGAAACCACGATTCTTAGTGACCTTGGCCTGCTGCGCAGTGGTTTTGATTACCGGGCTTTGGCCGGCGTCTGGGTCTTCGCCCTATTAATAGTGGCTTTTTCCGTCGCCTACTTGTACTTTCATCATCGCCATATCTATAACTTAACCCAGCAACTGGCGATGATCGCGGTCATTTGCCTTGGGGTGTCCCTTGTAGCCCTGCCCTTGGCTCATGTAGCGGGCTACCTCATGCCCATCGCCACGGCCAGCATGCTTATAACCGTCTTGGTGGACGCCAAAGTTGGCCTGGGCCTTGGAGTGGCCATGAGCCTCCTGGCCGCAGGGTTTACCAATTTTGAGCCGAGGTTCTTCTTTGTCGCCATAATGGGGGCTGTGGCTGGTGTATATGCCGTTTCTAACAGTGAACTGCGCCGCAGCCTGGTTCGGGGGGGGCTGGTTGTCGGTCTGGTAAACGCCCTGGCGGTAGCGGCCTTTGCCCTGCTCCTCGGTGGAGAATTGCAGGTGGCTTTGTGGGATGTATTCTTGGCCCTAGGCAACGGGCTTCTTTCCGCCGTGCTGACCATCGGCTTTTTGCCCTTCCTCGAGAGCACCTTCGGCGTGGTCTCCAGCATTAAGTTGGCGGAACTCGCTAATCCGCAGCAGGCCCTGCTCAAACGTCTATTGATCGAAGCCCCCGGCACCTACCATCACAGCCTGATCGTCGCCAATTTGGCGGAGGCGGCAGCGGAGCAAGTCGGGGCTGATGCGCTAATCACCCGGGTCGGCGCTTACTACCACGACATTGGCAAGGTCGAGCGGCCGTATTTTTTCATCGAAAATCAGGTAATGGCAGATAATCCCCACGACGATTATCCGCCGCATCTGAGTGCGCTGATTATCACCAGCCATGTCAAGGATGGGGTGAGATTGGCGCGGGAGCACAAGTTGCCGGGGGTGATTATCGACATCATACGCGAGCACCATGGCAGTTCGGTGGCGCAATACTTTTACAACAAGGCACTTAAAGCCGACCAAGATACCAAGGAAGATGACTTTCGCTATGAAGGCCCAAGGCCGGCCAGTAAAGAGGCGGCAATTGTCATGTTGGCCGATATAGTTGAGGCCGCCGTGCGCGCCATGACCAATCCCTCATTGGCTAAAATAGAGCAGAGAGTGCGCGGCCTGCTACGTGACAAGCTTTATGCCGGGCAGCTTGACGCCTGTGACCTAACGCTGCGGGAGATCGAAAACATCGGTTCGGCGTTCATTCATCATTTGTCGGGGATATTTCATCGCCGCGTAGAATACCCCGAACCGCAAGGAGGGAAAACGCTCGATGCAGGTTATATGGAGCAACGAACAAGAACTACTCTCATTGCCAAGTAATATGGAGGAGCTGTTGCATAGCGTTGCTCGGCGCGCTCAGGAGGTCTTTATGTTCCCAGCCCAAAGCGAGGTCAGCATCGCCTTAGTCGATGATGCCGCTATCAGTCGTCTCAACGCGGAGTACCGCGGCAAGGACGGCCCTACGGATGTGCTCTCGTTTGTCTTGGTGAACGAAGACACCATGCGGACGGCACCAAAAGATCAACCCTTGTTGCTGGGTGATATCGTCATTTCTATGGAACGCGCCGGTGCCCAGGCGGAGGCTTACGGGCACAGCCTTGAGCGGGAAGTTGCCTTTTTGCTGGCGCATGGTCTAGCGCATATGGCCGGCCTAGACCATGATGCCGACAATGAAGGGGACATGTCGGTCGCGATCGAAGGTATTCTGGAGAGCCTCGGTATATGCCGGTGAAGGGGCCGCCTAGGATTATTGATAGTTTTCAAGATGCACTTATCGGCATAGCTACGGCCCTCCGCGAAGAAAAGAACATGCGCATTCACTTCGCATTGCTGTTCTTGCTCTTCTGCGCATCGTTCTATTTTGGGCTAGATCGACTGGAATGGGCTTTAGTTTTATTAGCAGCGGGCGGGGTCATCGGTCTCGAAATGCTTAATTCGGCCGTCGAGCGGGTAGTTGATTTGGTGGAGCCCAGATTTCATCCCTTGGCGGCTCTCGCTAAACGTCTGGCAGCCGGCGGTGTCCTAGTGGCCGCTATAGCTGCCGTGGCGGTGGGCTCTTTGATTTTTTGGCCGAAAGTTTGGGGTTGGCTGCGTTAAATTGGCCGCCCCACAATCCACGCATGCGCTGCTTTTTGCTGCGATATAATGCAGTAGTGGTGGCTAGAAGCGTAAGGGGAGTGGTGGCGGTGAAAACAAGCGCATTGCGCCAAGAGAGGCCATGGCTAACAATTGTGTTCGCGGTGGTGCTCCTCCTCAATAGTATCGTGGTCGGATTTAGCCTCAATCTCCAAGCGCCCAGTCATCCCCGCGCGCGGGTCAATGATTTGGAGCAGGAGACGGCGGCCTTGCGCCTAGAACTGCGTGCCCTGCAGACCCAGACCGGCCACCTTCCGATGACGGGATCCGGGGTGCGGGTGAGAGTGCTTGATGCTTTTCGCGGCTTGGAAAACTCGGATATTGTGCATGATGGAGATGTGCGGGATGTTGTTAACGAACTATTTGCCGCCGGCGCCATAGGTGTAGCCGTGGGCAAGCAGCGCCTCATCGCCAATTCGTCAATTCGCTGCGCCGGCCCGGTTATTTTAGTCAATCATCGCCCAATTTCTGTGAACCCCGTGGTGATCGAGGCCATCGGCGAGAGCGAAGTCCTGAAGTCGAGCCTGCAGATAGTCAGGGCCACTTTGCTCGCGACACGCGGTGTGCAAATCGAGGTAGAAAGCGTTAGCAGCCTAACCATCCCCGCTTTTTCGCCCATACGATAGGGCGCCGGTGGGAAGCATGGTATAATAATATTTTTGGGAGGTGATAGCCATGTACGATGAATTGATCAGAGAAGCTCAGGCTGCCTTAGAGAGAGCCTATGCCCCTTATTCTGGATATCGAGTGGGCGCGGCCATCCTCTGCGGGGGCAAAGTATATGCGGGTGCCAATGTAGAAAATGCGTCCTACGGGCTGAGCATGTGTGCCGAGAGGTCTGCCGTGTTTGCGGCAATATCCGCCGGTGCTCCACGCTCCATCGAGGCGGTGGCTATTGCGGTGGCGATCGGGCGGCCCTCCCCTTGCGGAGCCTGCCGGCAGGTGTTGCGCGAATTTGGGCAAGACTTCCCTGTTTTTCTCGTGGGCGCCGATGGCAAGGTAAACGAGACAAGCCTAGCTAGGTTATTGCCCGACTCATTCGGGCCGGATTCATTGCCGAGGGAGGAAAAGATTTGACTTACCATTCTGGTTTTGTGGCGGTGGTCGGCAGACCAAACGTTGGCAAGTCCACCTTGCTCAATCGGGTTTTGGGCGAAAAAATTCTCATTGTCAGCGACAAACCGCAAACTACCCGCAATAAAATCCGCTGTATCTTTACGGAGGATAATTTGCAGGTAGTATTTCTTGACACCCCGGGCATACATAAACCTCAACACAAGCTGGGCGAGCAGCTCGTGCAGAGTGCAGTCAGCAGTCTAGCCGAAGTTGATCAGGCCTGGTTCGTCGTTGAACCTAGCGGGTCTGTGGGCACGGGCGACCTACACATCTTGGAACTGTTCCCCGAACAAGCCCACATGGTGTTGGTGGTAAATAAAGCGGATACAGCCTCTCCCGCCGAGATTACGCGCACTCTCGACGCTTATCTCAGCAAGTACCGATTCAAAGCTGTCTTTGTTGTGTCGGCGATAACCGGGCAGGGGGTAGATGACCTCTTGGCCTACATGCGTTTGAACCTGCCGGAGGGGCCGCAGTACTACCCAAATGACATGATCATCGATCAACCCGAACGGTTTGTGGCGGCTGAGATGGTGAGAGAAAAGATACTCGAACTCACCCGCGATGAGGTGCCCCATTCCACCGCGGTTGTCATTGAAACCATGGCCGATAAGGGCTCTTTCGTGCATGTTTTAGCCAATATTTATGTCGAGCGTGAGTCGCAAAAAGGCATCGTCATCGGTAAACAAGGGGCCTTGCTCAAGGCCATCGGCATCGCCGCCCGGCGAGATATGGAAGCGTTGCTTGGCGGCCAGGTTCATCTAGAGCTGTGGGTCAAAGTGCGCAAGGGCTGGCGCAACAAAGTATTAGACCTTAAGCGTTTCGGTTATGAGAAGGAAAGGCGGTGAGTTCGCATGCTAACCCAAGAAATAGCCAAATTTATCGATCACACCATCCTCAAGCCAGAAGCCACGCCCCGGGACATCGAGAGATTGTGTCTAGAAGCCAATCAATATGGCTTTGCCGCTGTCTGCGTCAATGCCTGTCATGTAGAGTTGGTCAAATCATTAGTGCGCGAAGATATTTTAGTAGCCAGCGTGATTGGTTTTCCTCTCGGGGCCACCACAACGTATGCTAAGTGCGAGGAAACGAAGCGAGCCATCTTAGACGGGGCGAGTGAAATTGACATGGTCATCAACATTGGCTGGGCCAAGGCCGGGCTGTGGCAGAGGGTCGCTGATGATGTACGGGCTGTCGTCCTAGCCGCCGCGCCGGTCGGCGTCAAGGTTATCCTCGAGACATCCTTGTTGACGGACGAGGAGAAGGCATTAGTTTGTTCCTTGGCGAAAGAGGCGGGGGCAGCTTTTGTTAAGACTTCAACTGGGTTTGGTGCAGCAGGTGCTACTCTCGCCGATGTGGCGCTCATGCGCCGCACCGTGGGGGAAGGTTTTGGGGTTAAGGCCAGCGGCGGCGTACGCACCTTAGATGCTCTTCTGGCCATGGTGGCCGCCGGTGCCAATCGCATAGGCACGAGTTCCGGGGTCGACATAGTGGAGGACAGCCTCGCCCGCAATGCCGCTACTTAGAGGGGAGGGGGTTGTCCTCCGCTCGATGAATCTCGGAGAGTGGGACAGGTTGTTGGTAGTCTTGACGGTCGGTCTTGGCAAGATAAAGGTGGTGGCGAAGGGGGCGCGAAAAGTACAAAGTCGCTATGCCTCCATAACCCAGCCTTTTTCCTACCTGCGCTTTACTAGCTATCGGGGGAAGACCTTTCACACTTTAAGCCAGGTGGAAGTCATCGAAGGTTATCGCCCTTTGCGTGACAATCTCGAAAAAATAGCCTATGGCCTCTACTTGATGGAACTCGTCGACCTATCGCTCGTTGAGGAGCAGGCTCATGACGATATTTTGAGCCTCTTGCTGGCAAGTCTGCACATCCTCTGCCACAGTGAGCGCTATGAACTGCTCTTGGCGTTTTTTGAGCTCAGGCTTCTCAGTCGTCTAGGCTTCGCGCTCGATCTTCGGCAATGTGCGGAGTGTGGGGGTCAGGCTGGGCACAGGCTCCGGCTAAATGCAGGGGGGTTGCTGTGTGACCGCTGCAGTCAGGAAGGGGCAGCCCATGGGGCGGTGACGGTGAGCAGCGAGGCCTTGCGCTTGCTGGCAGCGTTGCGGCAAAATGACTGGCAAAAAATAGAGACAATGCCCAAGACGCCGGTGGGGGAACGGGAGATGGCTGCCCTTCTCGACCGTATTGTCAGTCATAGGATTGAAAAGACCCCGGAAAGTTTTAAGTTCTTGGCAGAGATCAGAAGGGGATCGAGGTGAGCAAATGCAACTGACTCCTAGGCAGGGGAGGATTGTAGAGCAGGTCAAGCAGTGCGCACCCATTACCGCCGAGGACCTCGCCGCCAAGCTTAGCGTGTCGCGCGCCGCTATCCGTGCCGATTTGGCGCTCCTCACCATGTCTGGCTACTTGGCAGCGCGCCCCCGGGTAGGTTACACCTACGCCGGTCGGCAAGAAAGTGCAGAACTGCTCGCCCGCCTCTGCCAGTTAAAAGTGCGCGATGTGCAAGCCATGCCCACCATCATCAAGGCCACGAGTTCTCTCTATGACGCGGTGGTGACCACCTTTGTAGAGGATGCCAGCACCCTCTATGTGATGGACGATGGTCAGCACCTGCTCGGCGCCGTATCGCGCAGCGACCTCCTGCGCAGTGCTATCGGTCAAGTCGATTTAGACAAGGTGCCGGTCACCGTCATCATGACGCGAGCCTGCAACCTGGTGACCTTGCAGCCGGACGATCATATTTTTGCCGCGGCACGCAAATTCAGAACGCACGGATTGTCAGTGCTTCCCATCGTCAAAGAAGTGGCCACGGCATCGGGGCAAGGCCTAGAAGTGACCGGAGTAATTTCTCTAAACACCATAAATGCATTGCTCATGGAATTAATGGACATGCGCTAGGAGGGTTACCAGTGGAGAAAAAGAGCGTCCTTTATGTAGTATCCGACTCATTAGGAGAGACCGCCCACCGCGTGGCTCGCGCCGCGGTCAGTCAGTTTGACAATCATATGGAGTACAAACGCATTTCCTATGTTTCCAGCGTCGAGACCTTGGATGAGGTGGTCGATGAGGCTAGGGTAAATCGTTCTTTAGTCATCCACACCTTGGTGCTGCCGGAGTTGCGCGACTATCTCAATCGTCGCTGCATTGAAGCCGGCGTGGGCGTAGTGGACGTGCTTGGCCCGATGATGGAGGGCTTGTCTACCATAGCGCAGTCTCAGCCTAGGCTGCAGCCGGGGCGCATCTACCAGCTCGATGAGGAGTATTATCGCGAAGTCGAAGCGGTAGAGTTTGCGGTCAAGTACGACGATGGCAAGGATCCGCGCGGTCTGCTCAAGGCAGACATCGTCTTGGTTGGTATCTCACGCACTTCTAAGACGCCGCTAAGCATGTACTTGGCCCACCGTGGATATCGCGTGGCCAATGTTCCACTCGTGCCGGAGGTCAAGCCACCGGAGGAGATCTTTCTCGTTCTGCCGGAGCGCGTGTATGGCTTAATTATCCGCCCGGACGAATTGCAGTGTATTCGCCAGGAGCGCTTAAAGTCCCTAGGGTTGGCCAGTAACGCCAACTACGCCAGCTATGAACGCATTAGGGAAGAGCTGCAGTATGGTGAAGGAATCATGCGCAAAATAGGTTGCCGGGTCATCGATGTCACCAAGCGCGCCGTAGAAGAAACCGCTTCGAAGATAATTGAGTATTACAAGCGCCGGGAGCGCTCGACCTAGTCTAAGAAGGGTGAACTTATGCCTAGTTATCCGAGAGAGTTTGTCGAGCGGGTGCGTTCAAGCGCCGATATCCTGCAGGTTGTAGGTGAGCAGGTTCGGCTCACTAAGAAAGGGAGAAATTTTTGGGGTTTGTGCCCATTTCATGGGGAAAAGACCCCTTCTTTTAGTGTCAGTCAAGAAAAGCAAATGTACTACTGTTTTGGGTGTCAGGCGGGTGGGAATGCCCTAAGTTTTTTGATGGAGCATAACAAAATGTCTTTTCACGAAGCCGTTGAAAAATTAGCGGAAAGAGTGGGGCTGGAGCTACCCACCCATCAGATCGATGACCAGGAGCTACTTATTAGGCGACGGGAGCGAGAGCGTAGCCTTAAGGTCATGGAGTGGGCGACAGCCACCTATCATCGGCAACTGCAGAATGACTCCTTGGGCCGCGAGGCGCGAGAATACCTGAGTAAGCGGGGATTGTCAACCGATTTGGTGGCCGCACTTAATCTAGGATACAGCCTGCCACCTTGGCGGACTCTCCTTGAAAGGGCTGAAAAGGAAGGCTACACCCCCCAAGAACTGCTGCAGTCCGGTTTGGCGGTGCAGGGTGAGAAGGGCCCCTATGACCGTTTTCGCCATCGTTTGATGTTCCCAATACGCAATCGCCAAGGGCAGGTCATCGCCTTTGGGGGTAGAGTGCTTGATGACTCCCAGCCCAAGTATCTAAATTCGCCTGAAACAGCGCTTTTTCATAAAGGGCAGGAGCTATTTGGCCTGGATCGGGCCGGCAAAGTGATTACGAAGGCAGGTTATGCAGTCGTTGTCGAGGGTTATATGGATGCGCTCACCGCATGGCAACATGGCATCGACAATGTCGTGGCCTCGCTCGGAACCGCCTTGACCACCGAACAGGTGACGATTCTTAAGCGCTATACCAATCAGGTCACTCTCTGTTATGACGCGGATGAGGCCGGTCAGGCGGCCACCCTGCGCGCGATAGAGGTTTTGCGCCGCCTCGGAATGCAGGGTGGCGTCGCCGTCCTAGGCGGCAGTAAGGACCCGGATGACTACTTGCGCCTGCATGGCAAAGATGATTTTTTGCAGAGCGTCACAACTGCCGCGCTGCCGTTTATCGAGTACCGTATAGAGCAACTTGCCCAAGGGGCAGATCAAAACACCCCGGCCAGCCGAGGACTTTTTGCCGCCAGTGTCGCCAAACTGCTCGCCGAGGTGGAGAATGCCGTGGAGCGCGAAGGTTATCTAGACCGGGCCATGCTCAAGTACCATCTGCCGCAGGAGTCTTTTCGACAGGAGTTATCCAAGGCCTTGGGTCGGCCGGCGACTACGGATAAACTTTCCAAACAGCGGCATAATATTTCCGGTAAAGAAATTGTTTTACCAAAGGCGGGTTGGCTTAAGGCGGCCCGCACTCTAATGTACCTCATGGCCACCCAGCCAGGGGAGCGGGTCAGTATCTATCACCGCTGGAGGGATCTTGGCTTTTGTGAAGAAAGGCATCGTCAATTGGCGACGTGGATGGCAGAGGACCTCACCATAGCTGAGGACCCGGTGGCACTGGCACATGAATTGTCGGGCGATTTAAAATCGGAACTTCTTGTTGCGCTAAGTGAACAAACTTTAGAGGAAAACACCATTAGCATGGCGAATGAATGTTTTATCGCGATAGAAGAGCATAACCTATCGTTAGAGATAGTGCGCATTGACAGCGCCATCGAGGCGGCCGTCAGTCTCGAAGAGAGAAATTCGTGGCTTAAGGAGCGCACGGCCACCGTCCTGCGGAAGAAGAAGCTCAGGTAGAGTAAGTTGCCCAACTAGGGGGGTTGTTCCTTGAACAAAAAAGAGATTCAATTGGAAGCGGTAAAGGACCTCATTGAGCGGGGGAAGAAAACCGGCTTGCTCACCTATAAAGAGATAGGTGAGCATTTGAGCGAGGTTGAAGTTGAGCCCGAACAAATCGAGGAGCTATATGAGGGTTTAGCTGCCTTAGGCATCGACGTCGTGCCGGACATTGCGCTTGGCGAGGCCTTGCTCCCGAGTGAGCCCGACGGTCCTAACCTACGTGCCGGCATGGTCGAGGAAGAGATTGAGCAGGGTGAGATTGGCATACCCGATGGAGTGCGCCTGGATGACCCCGTGCGCATGTACCTAAAAGAAATAGGGCGTGTTCCTCTCTTGACCTCTAACGAAGAGGTCGAATTGGCCAAGCGCATGGAAAGCGGTAGCATCGAAGCCAAGCGGCGCTTAGTCGAAGCCAATTTGCGCCTGGTCGTGTCAATCGCTAAGCGCTACGTGGGGCGAGGCATGCTCTTTCTCGATCTCATTCAAGAGGGCAATCTTGGGCTGATGAAAGCTGTAGAAAAGTTTGACTATCGCAAAGGCTACAAGTTTTCTACCTACGCCACCTGGTGGATACGCCAGGCTATCACCCGCGCCATTGCCGACCAGGCGCGCACTATTCGCATTCCGGTGCACATGGTCGAGACCATCAACAAACTCATTCGTGTGACGCGTCAGTTGCTACAGGAGTTAGGACGTGAACCTACCCCTGAAGAAGTGGCGGCAGAAATGAATATACCGGTGGAGCGGGTGCATGAAATTCATAAAATTGCCCAGGAGCCGGTCTCTCTCGAAACGCCTATTGGCGAGGAAGAGGATTCGCACCTAGGAGACTTTATCCCCGACGAGGACGCGCCCGCGCCGGCCGAGTCTGCGGCCTATGCGCTCTTGCGCGAGCAACTGGAGGATGTACTTTCGACTTTGACGACGCGTGAGCAAAAAGTTCTGTGTTTGCGTTTTGGTCTGGAGGATGGACGTCCCCGCACCTTAGAAGAAGTAGGGCATGATTTTGGTGTGACTAGGGAGCGCATACGCCAAATTGAGGCCAAAGCGCTACGCAAACTACGTCACCCTAGTCGTAGCAAGTGGCTGCGAGATTTTCTCGAATAAAAAATTCAACCCTTTTTCATTGACGGACGGCCAGGTTTTGAGTATAATTTGTTATGTTGCATAGATTCCTCAGTAGCTCAATGGCAGAGCAATCGGCTGTTAACCGATAGGTTGTAGGTTCGAGTCCTACCTGAGGAGCCATTTTAAAGGGCCCATAGCTCAGTTGGTCAGAGCGGTCGGCTCATAACCGATTGGTCCTAGGTTCGAGTCCTAGTGGGCCCACCATTTGAGAGGTTAGAGGTTAGAGGTTAGAAGTGAGATTAGGGGTTAGGGATTAGGGATTAGGAGTTAGGGATTAGGGTTAGGGAGTTAGGGATTAGGGATTAGGAATTGGGCGATTAGCTCAGCTGGGAGAGCGCCTGCCTTACAAGCAGGATGTCGGCGGTTCGAGCCCGTCATCGCCCACCATAATTTATTCAATAAAGTAGCACTCGCGTAGCGGGTGTTTTTTGTTTTCATGATTTTTAGCAAAAGCATGAAATTGCCGCCTGGTTTCGAAAGGAGAAAGCGACCTGCATATCTAATACTCAGAGAAAATAGTCTGGAGAGGGGTGGTTAGGTGAAGATAGCAATAATTGGTGGGGGCAGTGCGTATACGCCGGGTTTGATCGAGGGCTTAGTAAAAATACGCCATGAGGTGTGCTGGACAGAAATTTGCCTCATGGACATCGACCCAGAAAAGCTTAAAATTGTGGGTGCTTTGACGGCCAAGATACTCCGTGCCGTCGACCCTAAAATTGTGGTGAGTGCGACGGTGGATCGGGTGGAAGCTATTTTGGGCAGTTCGTTCATCTTGTGTCAAATTAGGGTGGGAGGACTCGCGGGGAGGGTTCTCGACGAGAAAATCCCCTTGCGTTACGACGTCATCGGGCAAGAGACGGTCGGTCCCGGTGGTTTTGCCATGGCACTACGCACCCTGCCCGTCATGCTCGACATAGCCCGCGACATAGAGCGCCATGCCCCGGAAGCCTGGCTCATAAATTACGCTAACCCCTCGGGCATGGTGGCCGCCCTTTTGGCAAAACACACTAAGCTTAAGGCCATCAGCATTTGTGACGTGCCCATTGGCATTCAGTATTTTTTGGCGGATGCCTTAAAGGTCAACCGTGGTAGGGTCAAGCTAGACTATGTGGGGCTTAATCACCTGGGGTGGTTCCGCCGGGTATTTGTCGAAGGCAAGGATATTACTCCCTTAATTCACCAATTGGTCAAGACCAAGGATATTATCTCCCTCCTGCCCACGGACGATGAAAAAACCGTTACGGAGACCAAGATGATGCTTCAGCTGTACAACAGGCTCGGTGTCATACCTTCTCCCTACTTGCAGTACTACTACCTGAAGCGTGAATGCCTGGCTAAACAACAGGAGGCCGAGAAAACTCGGGGCGAAGTGGTGCAAGGTATAGAGCGTGTCTTGCTCGCGCACTTTACGGAAGTGGCCGCTGGGGATGATGCGGGGCTTTGGAAGAGCCGCGGCGGCGCATGGCACTCCGAGCTCATGGTCAATATTTTGAGCAGCATCCACAATGATAAAGGTGAGGAGTACATCGTTAATGTGTTAAGTAAGAGCACGGTGCCGGGCATGGCGCATGATGCTTGTGTCGAGGTGCCCTGCATCGTCGACAGTAGGGGGGCTCGTCCTCTGCCGGTGGAGGCTCCCACTCTTGACATGCTCGGCCTAATGCAAGTGGTCGCCGCCTACGAGGCTTTGACCATCGAAGCCGCCCTAGAAAAGAACTACCGAAAAGCTTTGTTGGCCCTCAACCTCAATCCTTTAGTGCCCTCCCTAGATATCGCCCAACAAATACTCGACGCCTATATCGCCGCCCACGCCGGACAAATCGTGCTCCACTAACCCACAAACGCCCAAACGCCGGGGACGTGTCTTTTTGTTTTTGCAAGGGAGAAGTGCAGCAAATTTACGAGGGGGTGCACATTGATGAAGTGGCGCGAAATCATGCAGCGCACAGCGCGGGCGCTCATGGTGCCGATAGTGGTTCTTCCGGTGGGGGCAGTGCTCTTGGCGGCAGGTAGGTTTGGGCCGGCGTTCTTGGGGGCAGCGGGAGCAGCCATAATAATTGAATACCTGCCGCTCATGTTCGCCATGGGGGTAGCCATGGGGTTCACCAACTATGACGGCATGGCCGCTTTTGCGGCGGCACTGGGCCATGTGGTCTTGGTTGCCGTCATGCTCGCCGTGAGTCCCGGGATTGTGATTGAAGGCGGTCGGGTCATCCCGAACGAGATGAGCGTCCTCGGGGGCATCATGGTGGGTGGCTACACCGCCTTCCTCTACTACCGTTATCGCGGCGTGCGTTTGCCCGAATACCTAGGGTTCTTCTCCGGCAAGCGTTTTGTCGTGTTGGTCACAGCGGTAGCCAGTGTGGTCATCGGCCTAGCCCTCGGCTACTTGTGGCCCCCGGTTAACAGAGTAATTCTTTCTCTGGGCGACTGGATATTCGCCACCGGTGGTTATGGAATTTTTACTTACGGGGTGCTCAATCGTCTGCTCATCCCCACTGGTTTGCACCATATTTTGGCTAACTTAATTGAGCATGTATTCGGCACCTATGTGACACCGGCGGGCAGCCTGGTCACAGGTGAGGTCGCGCGCTTCATGGCCGGGGACCCCACCGCCGGCTTTTTCACCGGGGGTCTCTTTGTCACCAAGCTCTTTGCCCTTCCGGCAGCGGCCCTGGCCATGGTGCACGAGGCACGCGCCGAAAACCGCACCCAAGTGGCCGGGCTAATGCTCACTGCGGCATTAACTTCCATCATGGTTGGCATCACTGAACCAGTCGAGTTCGTCTTCATCTTTACCGCTCCGCTCCTCTTTGTCGTGCACACCCTTTTGACCGGTAGCGCATTACTGGCGGCCTACTGGCTAGGGATCCGCCACTATGGCTATGCCTTGCCGATGTTCTTTATCAACCTCGGGCCGGCGGCTAACCCTTGGCTAGTCTTTCCACTCGGGGCTCTTTTTGCGGTGATTTACTATTTCACCTTTCGGTTTCTCATCCGTAAATTCAATTACCCGACCCCCGGTCGTGATGTGCTGGAAACCAAGACCCAGACTGTCGCCAGTGGGAGGGCAGAGGAGGCTCTATTAGCAACTCGGGTCATAGCGGCCATTGGTGGTCTGACTAACTTAATCGAAGTAGCCGCTTGCATGAGCCGTCTGCGCATTAAGATGCTAAATCCGGCCCGGTTGGATGAGGTTAAACTGATGGCCTTACCTGCGTCCGGCATCACCCGCACCGACGCCCACAATGTGCAAATAGTGCTGGGCACCGGCAGTGAGCAGATTCGCGAATGCATGGCCGAAGAAGCAAACAAAGCGCAACTGTTGACCTTAGTTGCGCCACTTGACGGCGAGATCATTCCCCTCGATGAGTTTCCGGACGAGGTTTTTGCGAAGAATATGTTGGGCATAGGAGTGGGGATATTGCCTAGCGGCAACTCTTTAGTCGCGCCTACGACGGCGGTCGTCGCTAAGGTCTTTCCGGGTGGGCATGCGGTGGTGCTGAAGACCACGGCTGGGCTTGAGATACTGCTCCATTTGGGGCTGGATACGGTCAGTTTGCAGGGACGTGGCTTTGAGGTGCTATGCCGAGCAGGAGAGGCGGTGCAAGAGGGTCAGCCATTGGTGAAGTTCGACAAAGAGATAATCACCGCCGCCGGCCGGAAGCTACACTCGGCGTTGGTCATTCTCAATGCGGAGGCCGTGTTAGAACATCAAGAGGCCCCTAGCGGCCAGGTAGTCCGCGGCAGGAGCCCCGTCATGGTGGTGCGCCACTAGTTCTGGGTGAGAACCGAGGGTGGAAGGTAGAAGAGACTTTCGAGGGGTTGGCGTTGCCCGGGTTGTTCGCGCTCGCGCAAATCCTCCGGCAAATCTTCGCTACTGCCCCTGTGCCCGATGGCGACTACCGCCACCGGAGCCAAGTCATCAGGCAAGCTGTAACTTTCCTGCGCCTTTTTCTTACTGAAACCGCCCATGCCGTGGGTGATGAGCCCGCGTCGTTCCGCTTCGAGCGACAAGTAACCCCAGGCGGTGCCTGTGTCAAACATAAACCAGTAATTGTCCTTGCCGCCCTGCGTGAAACTCTTCTTGGCTAGCACCAAAAGGAGCACGGGGGCGGTTTTGGCCCACAGGAGGTTGCCGGCAAAGAGGATAGAATGCATGGTCGATAGTTCTTCTGGGGTTGTAGCGAGGATAAAGCGCCAGGGTTGTTCGTTGTAGCAGGATGGTGCGTAGCGCGCCGCCTCAAAAAGTGCTAAAAGATCTCCCTTGGCGACTGGGGTGGGGGCGAAGGACCGTGGTGACCAGCGCGTGGCAATCAGCGGCAGTATCTCGTGTTGAAAATCCCTTGTCAAAATAAAACCTCCCTCAGATAAATTCTCCCTTGGCCACGAGCACGGCCTGCCCTCCGACGTGGACGTGAATTGTGTCCCCCTCCTCGTTTGCCCTAAGGGACAGCAGTGAAGGGCGATTTACCTCGTAGCCCTGTTCGACGCGGGCGACCAAAACGGAGGACCCGTGGTAACGGTACTTGACCAGGTAGGCGGCGAGGCAACCATTGGCGCTGCCGGTGGCGGGGTCCTCTGGGATGCCTAGGTAGTCGGTGAAGACCCTTACATTAAAGTTATTCTCCGCTCGGTAGGTTTCCGGCGAAAACACGAGGATGTTTTTGGCGGTGAGTCCCGCCACGTACTGAAGGAGTTTTTTCGTATCCGGACGGCACTTCTTGACCGCAGCCAGAGGTTTTAGGGGCACTATTATAAAAGGTAGTCCCGTGCTCACCTCTTGGATGGGGTAGCGGTGGTCGATGTCCTCGCCGGCCACGCCTAAAAGTTCGGCCATGCCCTCTGGCTCTAATCGTCGCCAGAAGATAGGGGGTATTTGCTTCATCCACATCATGTGGGGGCGTCCGGCCAGGTATTCTAGGTCCACCTTGATTGGTCCTACCTTGAGGTTGAGAGTGAGAGAGGGGACTTCGCGGCGGATAATTTCTTGTTGAATGACATAGGCGGTACCTAGGGTGGGATGTCCGGCAAAGGGCACTTCCTCGCCTGGGGTAAAGATGCGCACATCAAAACCGCTACCCCGCTCGAGGTCGGAATGGATGAAAGTCGACTCGCTGAAATTCATTTCCCGGGCAATTAGCTGCATTTCGTCGCTGGACATGGGCGCGGTATGGCGGAACACGGCCAGTTGGTTGCCGGTATATTTTTCCGCTGTAAAGACGTCTAGGATATAGAATGGGTAGCCCACGGGTCGTCCTCCTTTCTGGTGTCGCGTTTTGCTCGAGCAGGAAAATGTAGCCCCGATGGAGAAAGACAAAGGCAAGCCACTATGGAGGAGGTCATTTAATTGTCACGATTATTGGAACGGTTCTTGCGGTATGTGCAGGTAGACACTGCCTCTGACGCCAATTCGCCCACCCAGCCTAGTACCGCCAAGCAGCTAGACTTAGGCAAGATGCTGGTTGCGGATTTGCAGCAAATTGGGCTAGGTGATGCTTACCTCGACGAATATGGGTATGTGTACGCCACCTTGCCCGGCAATGTCGACTACAAGGTGCCGACCTTAGGCTTCATAGCGCATGTCGATGTGGTGGCTGATGTCCCCACGGCTCAGGTCAAACCCCGCATAGTAGAGAATTATGATGGGGGCATCGTTTCGCTCAACGACGGTCTGGGGATCACACTTTCTCCCCTGGAGTATCCGGAGCTTGTCCATCTCAAGGGGCATGACTTAGTGGTCACCGACGGGACCACCTTGCTCGGGGCAGATAACAAGGCGGGCATAGCCGAGATTATCACGGCCGTAGAGTATCTCTTGGCCCACCCTGATATTGCTAGGGGCACGGTTCGTCTGGCGTTTACCCCCGACGAAGAAATTGCCCGTGGCACTGCCAAGTTTGATGTGCAAGCTTTCGGGGCGGACTACGCCTACACCCTCGATGGCGGCGCTTTGGGCGGCATCGAGTACGAGACATTCAATGCCGCCTCGGCCAAGGTCACGGTCAAGGGGCGAAACATTCACCCCGGGGCTTCGAAAAACAAGATGAGGAATGCCATCCTTATGGGGCAGGAGTTTAACAGTATGTTACCCTGTGCCGAACGCCCCGCCCATACCGAGGGTTATGAGGGTTTCTATCACTTGACTGAGATGAACGGCGTGCCCGAGCAGGCCATTTTAAAGTACATCATTCGTGATCATGACAAGGAAAAGTTCGTCAGTCGCAAGGCTCGTCTGCAAGCAATAGCGACCTACCTCAATGGAGTGTATGGGGCCGGTTCGTTCATCGTCGAGGTGGCCGACTCCTACTATAATATGGCCGAAAAGATTTTGCCCGTGATGCACATTGTCGATGCCGCCAAGCTGGCCATGCGCGAAATCGGGGTAGAGCCCATCACCACTCCCGTCCGCGGCGGTACAGACGGCGCGCGCCTTTCCTACATGGGACTGCCCTGCCCGAACCTCTTTACCGGAGGACATAACTACCACAGCACTCATGAGTATGCTTCCGTCCAGACCATGGAAAAAGCGGTGGAGCTTGTGGTCAAACTTATCGAGAACAATGCCCTCAATGCTAAGCCCAGACAGGGTCAGTAAGGCGGTACTCCCAGATGGTGTAGCCATCGTCTCCCGTAAAATCTAGACTCTTGGCTGCCGCGAGCAAGGGGGCGTCTGGGGTCTGCCACAATTCGAGGAAGGTTTCCTTTTCATCGGGCAGCCAAGAAAGCAGGTCCATAAAGGCGCTATGTACTACTTCTTTTGGGCCAGCAATGGGGAACAGGGCGGCGTAGTCGCCAAAGTTATTGAAACCAGCCCAGAGCGAGACCCCGTTGTTATCCCATACCCAGAGGTCCCCTTCCTGGATGACGCTCCGGAGAGCGGCACGCGACAGGGGTTGCCACTGCCAACAGGCAAAAATCGCCGCGCTCGGGGCATAGCTGTGCCCTATGGCCAGTACGGTGTCGACATCATCTTCTTTGGCCATCCGCCAGCGGGTGGCTTCTTTACTACTGCCCTCTTTTAGCGCGGCAATTTTTTGCCCAACCCTTGAATATTCGCAGATTTTCTTGAAACCTGCTTTTGCGCTCATGTTTAATGAGGGAGCATTATCGGCGTCGATGCCGAGATAGGCACTGCGATAGCCCGCTGTTCTCGCGAATTCTATGCAGGCGGCGGTTAGGGCGCTGCCCACTCCTAGGCGGCGTGCGCCTACATCGACCCGCATGGCCTGAAACCAGCATAATTTATTGGGTAAAAAATGAACATAACAGGTGCCGACGATGTCTTCGCCTGTTTCGGCGACTAATACTATGCCGCTACTTTCATCTTCCACCCACTTTGACCACGAACGCGGCACATAATCGTCATCCCAGATGTGCTGGAGCATGGCCAAGACCTTGTCTTTGTCGCTCAGGACCGCCTTTCTCACGTGGACCATAAATATCCCCCTTAAAAAATACCGATATTAACTTCACTTTCATTATACAGGAGATGGACGCGCTACGGGAAGGAGCAAGCATGAGCTAAACTTTCGGCAATGCATCAATAGTCGTTAGAGGTTACAGTTTGGCCTAGTTGTAGCGCCGGCACAAAAGCCGGCGATCTCGGGGTCGCGCCATCATGGTTACGACGGTGAGGGTCGGCTCACTACTTGAAGGGCGAGCCCCATTTGAAGAATGGGATTGTGCCTGTTCTCCTTAATAGGCGTTAGAGTTTACAGACTGCCTAGCGGTCAAAAAGCAGAGCCTGCTGCTAGGCTCTGCTTTTGCTTCGTGTTGGCAGCCTCTACATGGTATCATTAAATAGACTTCAATCTGGGAGGTAACAAATGACTCTTTTGTCACCGCGTTTGGCGGTCTTACTACAAATGCTTGCGCCTTGTGCTACCTTAGCTGACATTGGCAGTGATCATGCCATGCTTATCTCTGGGGCAGTACAAGCGGGCAAGGCTCAGCGTGGCATCGCAGTGGAAATAAACTTGGCACCCTTTCGGGAAAGCCAGCGGGCCGTGTGCCGGGCCGGATTGCAAGGCAGGATTGAGGTGCGTCGAGGCGACGGCCTTGCCCCCCTAGGAGTAGGCGAAGTGGACGCCATTTGCTGTGCAGGCATGGGCGGGGGAACGATTAGCCAAATACTAGTAAAAGGGGAAAGTAAATTGTCGGCAGTGCGCCAAATGCTACTGCAGCCAAATGTAGACGGGGGCAAACTCAGGCAGCATCTGCTAGGCACCGGTTTTCGGGTAACTGATGATCAACTGGTGGAGGATGGGGCGTACACGTACCAGCTCATCTACGCCGAGCCGGGAAGGGAGTTAACGCCATACTCACCCCTCGAGCTAGAGTACGGGCGCCACAACTTGGCCCGACGGTCATCCCTCCTAGGCACACTGTTAGCGCGGGACATCTCGCACTGGAAAAAGGTTCGCGCTGAACTAAAGAGGTCGAACACAGAGGGGTCCGAGTTGCGTCGACGTCAAGTTGACGAATGGATAACCCAGTTAGAGGAGGCAGAGAAACTTGCCCATTGCTAAGCAAACCATCATTCAGGCCCTCGAAACGGTTGCTCCGCCAAATTATGCCGAGGAATGGGACAATGTAGGGCTACAGCTTGGCTCATACGCCGGCAAGGTGGGGGGAGTGCTCTTGACTCTCGACACCACACTTCGGGCAGTGCAGGCGGCAGAGCAACTAGGGTGCGAGCTCATCATCTCGCATCATCCGCTTATTTTTCGCCCACTAAAGTCGCTACGCACCGATTGGCCACAGGGTCAGGTGCTCGCCGAACTGCTCAAGGCAGGTACTACGGTCTATGCGGCGCACACCAACTGGGACAATGCCTCAAGGGGCACTTCGTGGCAACTTGCGGAGCATCTTGGTCTTAAAGAAAGCGAGATACTTAAAGTGACGGGTAGGACCAAGACTTTTAAACTCGTGGTCTATCTGCCAGCGACGCATCTCGAGGCGGTAACAGCGGCCATGGTCCAGGCGGGGGCAGGTAAGATAGGCCAGTACTCCCATTGTTCGTTTCGGAGTCTTGGCGTGGGCACTTTTGTACCCGCGAGTGCGGCTAGTCCCTTTGTGGGCAAGGTGGGGCAGCTCGAACAAGTAGAGGAGGTTCGCCTGGAGATGCCGGTCGGGGAGGACAATCTTAAAAAAGTGGTGAGTGCCATGCGCCGGGCCCATCCTTACGAGGAGGTCGCCTTTGATGTCTTACCCGTGCATGAGGGGGGAGAGGCCTACGGCTCAGGGCGCATAGGAAGGTTAGACCAAGTGGTGCCCTGGCCAGATTTTGCGGCCCGTATCGAGGGACTATTCCCAGGGGCGCGTTACACCGGAGCGATACCGGAGAGGGTGCGCAAGGTTGCAGTCTGTGGGGGCTCCGGGGGCTCACTCATCGGTACTGCATCCTGGCGCGGGGCCGAGGTACTCATCACCGGCGATGTCACCCATCATCAAGTGCTGGAGGCCGAGGCTCTGGGCCTAGCCCTTGTCG
>Ga0208735_100194_pt1 | contig 35263 bp, 34 predicted proteins | sample Subbio12Aug_8Aab_FD_184829 | JGI IMG/M metagenome (GOLD analysis project Ga0208735, IMG submission 184829) | Serpentinite rock and fluid subsurface biosphere microbial communities from McLaughlin Reserve, California, USA - CR12Aug_8Aab (SPAdes) | ecosystem: Environmental > Terrestrial > Deep... | reverse complement strand
TGCGTTTTGCGCATTCCATGGCGCAGGGGGTGCAGCAGGCCGAGCTGCTGTTCATCGCCGTCGGCACGCCGGCGCAGGAAGACGGTTCGGCCGACTTGCAACACGTGCTGGCGGTGGCGCAGCAGATCGGGTGCCACCTCGACGGCTTTCTGGTGGTGGTCAACAAATCCACCGTCCCCGTGGGCACGGCGGCGGCGGTGTCGGAGGCGATTGCCAGCGCGTTGCGCCGCCGCGGGCGCAGCGGCAGCCCTTTTGCGGTGGTCTCAAACCCCGAGTTTCTCAAGGAGGGGGCGGCGATGGAGGACTTCACGCGGCCCGACCGGATCGTCATCGGGCTGCCCGCCGGCGCCGAGGGCGCGCGCGCGCGGCTGTTGCTGAGCCGCCTCTACGAGCCCTTCAACCGCCACCACCAGCGCACCGTGTGGATGGACGTGTGCAGCGCCGAGCTCACCAAGTACGCCGCCAACGCCATGCTGGCGACGCGGATCTCGTTCATGAATGAGATCGCCGCGCTGGCCGATCGGGTGGGGGCCGACATCGATTCGGTGCGCCGCGGCATCGGCGCCGACAGCCGCATCGGCCACGGTTTTCTCTACGCCGGCACGGGTTACGGCGGCAGTTGCTTTCCCAAAGACATCCGGGCGCTGGTGCAAACGGCGGCCAGCCACGGCCTGCCCATGCGCATCGCCAGCGCCGTAGAGGCCATCAATGGCGAGCAAAGGCAGCGCCTGCTGCAACTGGTGCTCGAGCTCATGGGCCCAGACCTGAGCGGCTGCCGCTTTGCCGTCTGGGGCCTGGCTTTCAAACCCAACACCAGCGACATGCGCGAAGCCCCCAGCCGCAGCGTGATCGCCGGGCTGCTGGCGCGCGGCGCGCAGGTGTGCGCGCACGACCCGGTGGCGCTCGATGAGGCGCGCCGCGCCCTGCAGCACGACCTAGAGTCGGTGCAGCTCGAGCCGGGGCAGTTGCGCTGGTGCGAGCGGCCCGAGCAGGCGCTGCAACAGGCCGACGCCCTGCTGATTCTGACCGAGTGGAAATGCTTCCAGAACCCCGATTTCGCCCGCTTGCGGGCGCTGCTGCGCCAGCCGCTGATTCTGGATGGCCGCAATCTGTACGACCCGCAATTGCTCGAGCAGCACGGCCTAGCCTACCTGGGTATTGGGCGGCGCAATCGGCTGGGCGTGGCGCGGTTGCAGCAAGCGCGCGGCAAGCAACGGCAGCTGCAGGGCGTGGCCGCGTTGTTGTGAGGGGTTTGCTCAACAGCGCCCCGCGTTCAAGCCGGGCGTGTGCCTGCGCTTTCTTTGAGCATTTGCAGCCACAAGTATTCGGTCTGCTGCACGATCTGGCCCCAGTCCAGCGCCTCGGTGCGCGCGCGGGCCGCCCGCCGCAGCGCCTGCACCAGCTCGGGTTGCGCCGCGAGTTGTCGCGCTTGCTCGATGAAGCGGGCGCTGTCGCCAAAGGGTGCCAGCAGACCGCTTTGTTGGTGCGCGATCAGCTCGGCCGGGGCGGCGTAGTCGTAGGCCAGCACCGCCAGGCCGCTGGCCATGGCCTCGGGGATGACGTTGCCGTAGGTCTCGGTCTGGCTGGGGAACAAAAACACGTCGGCGCTGGCGTAGTGCTGGGCCAGGTCGGTGCCGGTGCGCATGCCGCACACCACCGCCTGCGGGCACAGCGCCTGCACGTGGGCGCGCTCGGGGCCGTCGCCCACCAACACCAGCTTGCAGCGCGGCTGCACCTGCTGCATGGCGGCAAAGGCCTGCGCCAGCAGGTTCAGGTTTTTCTCGGCCGCTAGGCGGCTCACAAACAGCACCACGCAGTCGTCGTCGGCCGCGCCCCAGGCGGCGCGCAAAGCCGGGTTGCGCTGCGCCGGGTTGAAACGCTGCGTATCGACCCCGCGCCCGACCACCAGCAGCCGCTCAAAGCCCAACGCCTGCAACTCGGCCTTGAGGCTGGCGGTGGGCACCAAGGTGCAGTCGGCGCCGTTGTGAAACTTGCGCAGATAGGCGGCGATCGGTTTTTGCAGCCAACCGACGCCGTAGTGGCGGCTGTAGGCGTGGAAATTGGTGTGAAAGTCGGTGCTCACCGGCAGCTTGAGCTTGCGCGCCGCTTGCAGCGCCGACCAGCCCAGCGGCCCCTCGGTGGCGATGTGCACCAGATCGGGCCGGCGCAGCGACCACAGCCGCAGCAGCGCGCTCTTGGCCGGCAGTCCAAAGCGCACCTGCGGGTAGTTCGGGATCGGCAGGCTGCGCATCAGCACCTGCTCGAGACCGGCTTGTGCGCTGGGCTGATCGGTGCCGGCTTGGCGCGAGCGCACCACCTGCAGGTCGTGACCGCGCGCGCGCAGCCCGTGCACCATGCGCTCGAGCGTGAGCGCGACGCCGTTGACCTCGGGGGCGTAGGTCTCGCTCACCAGCGCCACGCGCAGCGAGCGCGGCGTGTGCGGGAAATCTTCGATCAGGAGCGGGCTGGGGTCGGGGGCGTTCATGCGCCACATGCTGGGCGCAATGCGTAACAGGCGCATGACACATTAATGAAGTAATCGTGACAAATCAGGGTTTGTCTGCGCTTGCGGTGCGCGCGTTTCTGGAGCACCATGCGTCATGCCAGATTCATCAAAACGACACAAACAGCAAGCACAATGCGCAGCCTCAGGCCAGTCGTTGGGATTGGCTGCATGTTTTTTTACGCTTAACCAGGAGCCTACCCTCATGGCCTTGAAGAAAACCTTGCTGGCATACACGCTGGCTTTTGCGGCCGCCACCAGCGCCGTGGTCGCGCAGGCGCAAGCGCCGGCTGCTGCCCAGCCGCGCACCGAAATCCAGATGTGGATGGGCCTGACCGGCGTCAACGGCGAGCTGCTCAGCCGCTTTGGCGAAGACTTCAACCGCAGCCAAAACGAGTACCGCGTCGTGGTCTCGTTCCGTGGCCAGTACCCCGAGCAGCGCGCCGCCGCCATGGCCGCTTTTCGCGCCGGCAACCCGCCCCACATCATGCAGATGTTTGACGCCGGTTCGGGCGACATGATCCAGTCGCGCGGCGCCATCATCCCGGTGTCGCAAGTGTTCCAGCGCGCCGGCATCGCCTTCAACCCAGCCGACTTCATCGCCCCGGCGCGCGGCTACTACGGCCTGCCCAACGGCGAGTTGCTGTCGATGCCGTTCAACGTCTCGACCGCCGTGCTGTTTTACAACCGCGACGCCTTCACCCGCGCCGGCCTCGACCCCAACCGCCCGCCGCGCACTTGGCCCGAGATGATCGCCGCCGCCAAGCAAATCCGCGAACGCAACGCCGCCGAGTGTGGTTTCACCACCACCTGGCTGGCCTGGATCATGCTCGAGCAGTTCAACGCCCGCCACAACCAGCAGATCGGCACCCAAGACAACGGCCGTGGCGGCGCCGGCACCGAGCTCACGGTCAACAACGCGCTCAACCAGCGCATGGTGCAAACCCTGATCGACCTGCAGCCTTCGCGCGCCTTCTCCTACGGCGGGCGCTCCAACGACGCCGCGGCCAAGTTCATCAGCGGCCAGTGCGCCATGCTGCTGCAGTCCTCGGGCGGTTTGGCCGCCATCCAGCGCGACGGTCGCTTTGCCCTAGGCACCGCGCAACTGCCGCATTGGCCCGACGTGCAAGGCGCGCCCTTTGCCACCACCATCGGCGGCGCCTCGCTGTGGGTGTTCAACGCTCCCAACCGCACGCCGCAAGAGCTGCGCGGCATCGCCATGTTCCTCGACTTCCTGCGCTCCGACCGCGTGATGACCGAATGGGCGCGCACCACCGGCTTCCTGCCGGCCACCAACAGCTCGTTCCGCGCCATGCAGCAAGCCGGCTTCTTCACCCAAAACCCCGGCCGCGACGTGCCCATCCTGTCGCTGATCGAAGCGCGCCAAGGCCAGTTCACCCAAGGCTACCGCTTTGGCCGCTGGACCGAAATCCGCGACATCTACCACGAAGAAGTCGAGCGCGCCCTGCAAGGCCGCCAGACCGCCGCCCAGGCTTTGCGCAACTTCGAGCGCCGCGGCAACGCGCAACTGCGCGCCTTTGAGCGCTCGGTGAACTAAGCGCCAAACACGCACTATTGCCTCCCAGCCTCTGAGCTTTAACCCCGCCACTTAGGCGGGCTCGGGTAATCGAACCGCGCCCGCCCTTACAGCCCGCCCCCACCCGGGGCGGGTTTGCTTATGCAAAGAAAAGTCATATTCCCCAACCGCTGGCTGCCCTACGCCCTACTGGCGCCGCAGCTGGTGGTGACCCTAATCTTCTTTATCTGGCCCAGCCTGCAAGCGCTGTTGATGGCCTTTCAGGAGCAAGACCCCTTTGGTCTGTCCGTGCGCTTTGTCTGGTTCGACAATTTCGTTATGGTCTTGACCGACCCCGAGTACTACAACACCTTGGTGCGCACGCTGGTGTTTTCTACTGCGGTCACGCTGTTGGCCATGGTGCCGGCGCTGCTGCTGGCGCTGGCCGCCGACGCCTTGCTGCGCGCGCGCAGCGCCTACACCACCGCGCTCATGATCCCCTACGCCATCGCGCCGGCCATTGCCGGGGTGCTGTGGCTGTTCATGTTCAACCCCGCCATCGGTGTGGTGGCGCACACCTTGCAGGTGCTGGGGCTGGACTGGAACCCGACGCTCGATGGCAACGACGCCATGCTGCTGGTCATCATGGCCTCGGCCTGGAAGCAGGTGGCCTACAACTTTTTGTTCTTTCTGGCGGGCTTGCAGTCGATTCCGCGCTCGCTGCTCGAGGCCGCGGCCATCGACGGCGCCGGCCCATGGCGGCGTTTTCGCACCATCGTCTTTCCGCTGCTCTCGCCCACCACCTTCTTTTTGCTCGTGGTCGGCTTGGTCTATGCCTTTTTCGACACCTTTGGCGTCATCCACGCCGTCACCGCCGGTGGCCCGGCCACCGACACCACCACGCTGGTCTATAAGGTCTATACCGACGGCATGATCGCGCTCGACCTCGGCGGCTCGGCGGCGCAGTCAGTGCTGCTCATGCTCATGGTCATCGGCCTGACCACGCTGCAGTTTCGCTTCCTCGAGCGTCGGGTGCACTACTCATGAACAACAGTCCATCGCACTCGCTGCCGGGTCAGGCGCTGGCGCACGCCGTGATCTGGATCGGCATCGCCATCACGGCGCTGCCGCTGTACATCGCTTTTGTTGCCTCCACCCTCAGCAACCCCGACATCGCCCAAGCCCCCATGCCCCTGTGGCCGGGCGACCAAGGGTGGGAGAACTACCGCCAGGTGATCATCGAAGGGATGCAGGGCGGGCATTTGTCGCCGCCGGTCTGGCTCATGCTGTTTAACAGCTTGATCATGGCGCTGGTGATCGCCGTGGGCAAGATTTCGGTCTCCATCATCTCGGCCTACGCGGTGGTGTTTTTCCGCTTCCCCGGGCGCATGTTCTGCTTTTGGCTGATCTTCATCACCCTCATGCTGCCGGTCGAGGTGCGCATCTTGCCCACCTACGAAGTGGTCACCGACCTCGGGCTGCTCAACACCTTTGCCGGCCTGACGCTGCCGCTCATCGCCTCGGCCACCGCCACGCTGCTGCTGCGCCAGTTTTTTCTCACCCTGCCCGACGAGCTGGTCGAGGCCGCCAAAATGGACGGCGCCGGCCCGCTGCGCTTTTTCTGGGACGTGGTGCTGCCGCTCACCCGCACCCAGCTGGCGGCGCTGTTCGTGATCATGTTCGTCTATGGCTGGAACCAGTACCTGTGGCCGCTGCTCATCGTCACCGACCAGAACCTCGACACCATCGTCGTCGGCATCGCCAAGCTCATCGGCACCGGCGACGCCACCACCGACTGGAACCTGGTCATGGCGACCACGCTGCTGGCCTTGCTGCCGCCAGCGCTGGTGGTGCTGCTGATGCAAAAGTGGTTCGTCAAAGGGCTGGTGGACAGCGAGAAATAACCCCCGAAAATGCAAACATAATGGCTACGCTGGCACTCAATCAAGTCAAAAAAAGCTACGGCATCGGTCCGGGCGCACTCCAAGTCATCCACGGCGTCGATGCGCAGATCGCCGACGGCGAGTTCGTGGTCATCGTCGGCCCTTCGGGCTGCGGCAAAAGCACCCTGCTGCGCATGGTCGCCGGGCTCGAGTCGATTACCTCCGGCACGATCCAGATCGGCGAACGCGTCGTCAACCAGGTGCAACCGGCCGAGCGCGACATCGCCATGGTGTTCCAGAACTACGCGCTCTACCCGCACATGAGCGTGTTCGACAACATGGCGTATGGGTTGCGCATCCGTGGCCTCGATGCCGCCCAAATCCGCGCGCGCGTCGATGCCGCCGCCCGCATCCTCGAGCTCGAGCCGCTGCTGGAGCGCAAACCCAGCCAGCTCTCGGGTGGGCAGCGCCAGCGCGTGGCCATGGGGCGCGCCATCGTGCGCCAGCCGCAGGCTTTTTTGTTCGACGAACCGCTCTCGAACCTCGACGCCAAGCTGCGCGCCCAAACCCGGCTCGAAATCCAGAAGCTGCACCGCGAACTGGGCATCACCTCGCTTTTTGTCACGCACGACCAAGTCGAGGCCATGACGCTGGCGCAGCGCATGCTGGTCATGAACGCCGGCCGGGTGGAGCAATTTGGCACCCCCGAAGAGGTCTATGAGCGCCCGGCCAGCCTGTTCGTGGCCGGTTTCATGGGCGCGCCGCCCATGAACCTGCTGCGCCACGCCAGCGGCGTGCGCCCGGGCACGGTGCTGGGCATCCGGCCCGAGCACCTGGTGATTGGCGACAGCGGCTGGGACACGGTGGTCGATTCGGTCGAGCTGCTCGGGGCCGAGCGCCTGATCCACGCCCGCCTTGGGGATGAGTTGCTCACCATCCGGGTCTCGGCCCAGCGCGCCATCCCCGACCTCGGTCAAGCCCTGCGCGTGCAGCCGCAGCCCGAGTTCATCCACACCTTCGACGCCGCCACGGGGCTTAGCCGTTCTTGACGCACCCATGAACCCAGCCAACCCCACCGGCCTGTCCGACTGGCCCTACCCCTACTGGATCGCGCACCGCGGCGCCGGCAAAGAGCGGCCCGAAAACACCTTGTGCGCCTTCGAGCACGGCAGCGCCTGCGGATTTTCTATGTTCGAGTGCGACGTCAAGCTCAGCGCCGACGGCGTGCCCTTTTTGCTGCACGACGACACGCTGGAGCGCACCACCAACGGCCGCGGCCCAGCCGACGCGCTGCCTTGGGCCGAACTGGCGCAGCTCGACGCCGGCGGCTGGCATTCGAGCAACAGCGCCGGCGAGCCCTTGCCCACGCTGGCCACCATCGCCGCCCACTGCCTGCAGCAAGGCGCGGCGCTGAACATCGAAATCAAGCCCATGCCGGGGCAGGAGGCCGCCACTGGCAGCGCCGTGGCGCTGGCCGCGCGCGCGCTCTGGCAGGGCCAGCGCGTGCCGCCGCTGCTCAGCTCCTTCCAGCCCGCTGCCTTGCAAGCGGCGCAGCAGGCCGCGCCCGAGCTGCCGCGCGCGCTGCTGCTCGATACCCTCTGGAGCGGCTGGCCCGAGGTGGCGGCGCAGCTCGGCTGTGTGGCCATCGTCTGCCAGCATCGGCTGCCAGACGCGGCGCTGATGCAGCAGGCGCGCGCCATGGGCTGGCGCGTGCTGTGCTACACCGCCAACCGCGCCGCCGACGTGCAGCGCCTGCGCGCACTCGGTGTCGATGGCCTGATCACCGACGAAATGCACTGGGCGCGCAGCCAGAATCTGGATTAGCCGGGGCTCGGCCGGGGTTCAGCGCAAGCATTGGCGTATCATCGGCGCGCATGAGCTTGCTGGCACTCGACGTGGGCAACACCCGCCTGAAATGGGCGCTGTATGAGCAGCCCGTCATGGGTGCGCGCATGCTGGCGCACGGGGTGCAGTTCCTTGAAAACATCGACAAACTGACCGAGGGCGACTGGATCAACCTGCGCCCGCCGCGCATGGTGCTGGGCAGCGTGGTGGCCTCCGATGCCATCAAGCGCCGGGTCGAAGCACAGCTCGAAATCTGGGACGCCGCGCCCGAATGGGTGGTGCCCAGCGCCGCCGAGGCCGGCGTGATCAACGGCTACGACCATCCGGCCCGCTTAGGGGCCGACCGCTGGGTGGCCATGATCGGCGCGCGCCAGCGCCTGCTGGCGCGCCAGCAGCTGCGGCCCTGTGTGGTGGTGATGGTTGGCACGGCCGTCACGGTCGAGGCGCTCGACGCCGAAGGGCGTTTTCTGGGCGGCTGCATCCTGCCCGGGCACGGCATCATGCTGCGCGCGCTCGAATCGGGCACCGCCGGGCTGCACGTGCCCACCGGCGTGGTCAAGCCCTTTCCCACCAACACCAGCGACGCCCTCACCAGCGGCGGCACCTTCGCCATCGCTGGCGCGGTGCAGCGCATGTTTGACCAGCTGGCCCAGCACTGCGGCCAAACCCCGGTGTGCTACATGACCGGCGGCGCGGCCTGGAAAATGGCCCCCAGCATGAGCGTGCCCTTCGAGCTGGTCGAAACCTTGATCTTCGATGGCCTGCTGGCGATCGCGCATCAGCGCGCGTCGGACCGCGCCAGCCAGCGCCTGGCCAGCTCCACCCAGTAGCTGCCGCCGAGCGCGATCAGCTCGTCGTTGAAGTCGTAGCGCGGGTTGTGCAGGGTGCAGGGCCCGGCGTCGTGGCCGCTGCCATAGGCGTCGCGGTGTGCGCCGTCGCCGTTGCCTATGAAGGCGTAGGCGCCGGGTTTGGCCTGCAGCATGTAGGCAAAGTCTTCGGCCCCCAGGGTGGGCTCTTGTGCCAGCAGCTGCTGCGGCCCCACCAGGTCAAGCATCACGCTGCGCGCAAAATCGGCCTCGGCGGCGCTGTTGACGGTGGGCGGGTAGTTGCGGTGGAACTCAAACGCGGCCGTGGCCCCAAAAGCCGCCGCCGTGTGCGCGCACACCGTGCGCATGCGCTGCTCGATCAAGTCCAGCAGCTCCAGGCTGAAGGTGCGCACCGTGCCCTGCAGCACGCAGTGGTCGGGCACCACGTTGGTGGCTTCGCCGGCGGCGATCATGGTCACGCTCAGCACCCCGGCCTCGATCGGTTTTTTGTTGCGGCTGATGATGGTCTGAAACGCCTGCACCATCTGGCACGCCACCAGCAGCGGGTCGATGCCGTTGTGCGGCAGCGCCGCGTGGCAGCCCTTGCCGTGCACCGTGATCTTGAACTCGTTGCTCGAGGCCATCACCGGCCCCGGGCTCACGGCAAAAGTGCCCACTGGCATGCCGGGCCAGTTGTGCAGCCCAAACACCGCCTGCACCGGAAAGCGTTCAAACAGGCCGTCGGCGATCATGTGCCGCGCCCCGCCGCCGCCTTCTTCGGCCGGCTGGAAGATGAACACCACCGTGCCCTCGAAGTCGCGCGCTTGGCTCAGGCACTGGGCGGCGGCCAGCAGCATGGCGGTGTGGCCGTCGTGGCCGCAGGCGTGCATGCGGCCCGGGTGGCGGCTGGCGTGGGCAAAGGTGTTGAGCTCGGTCATGGGCAGGGCGTCGAGGTCGGCGCGCAAGCCCACGGCGCGGCCGCAGGCGCCGCCATCGCGCCCGTGCAGCAGCCCCACCACGCCGGTGCTGCCCAAGCCGCGCACCACCTCCAGGCCCCAGGCGCTCAGGCGCTCGGCCACCACTTGGGCGGTGCGGTGCTCCTCAAAGCACAGTTCGGGGTGCGCATGCAAATCGCGCCGCAGGGCGGTGAGCTGCGCGGCCTGAGCCACGATGGCGGGGTCGAGTTTCATGCTTGCCTCCTTGCAATAGGCTCGAAGGCGATGTTAGCCCAAAGCCCGTGGTCGCGCCCAAGCGTGCCCGCTTAAACCCCGACGCCTGGCTGCAAGCCTAGGCCCCAGCCAACCAGTGCGCGTGATGCTTACTCTAGGCCGTCCACCAGATCGATGTAGCGTTGCATCGCTGCGTCGGTGCTGGTGCCCTTGAGCGCCGCCCAAGCATCCCATTTGGCGCGCCCGACCAGATCGCCAAAACCCGGCTTGGCGCCGCTCACGTCGCCTTCGGTGGCTTGTTTGTACAGGGCGTAGAGCTTGAGCAAAGTGGCGTTGTCGGGCCGTTGCGTGAGCTCTTTGCTGGCCGCCACGGCGGCTTCGAATGCGGATTTGAGATCGGTGTTCATGACGGTAATAGTACGATCGTTCGTGCTTTTTGTCAACCGTAAGTGCGCCAGCGAGCCCCCCTCACGACCGCATCTGCTGCTGCCAAGACAGCAATTGACAAGCAATTGACACCAGTCAGCGCCGGTTATGATCATTCATCTGTTTTTATAGCTCCGCGCAGCCCACCCACATGACCATCCTCGTCACCGGCGGTGCCGGATTCATCGGCAGCAACTTCGTGCTCGACTGGCTGGCCCAGTGCGACGAGTCGGTCGTCAACCTCGATCTGCTCACCTACGCCGGCAACCTCGAAAACCTTGCCAGCCTGCAAGGCGATGCGCGGCACCAGTTCGTGCACGGCAGCATCGGCGACCGCGCTTTGGTGCAGCGCCTGCTGGCCGAGCACCGGCCGCGCGCCGTGCTCAACTTTGCCGCCGAAAGCCACGTCGATCGCTCGCTGCACGGCCCGGGCGCCTTCATCCAGACCAATGTGCAGGGCACCTACGAGCTGCTCGAAGCCGTGCGCGGCCACTGGGCGGCGCTGCCCGCGCCCGAACAAGCCGCCTTTCGCTTCCTGCACATCAGCACCGACGAGGTCTATGGCAGCCTCGAGCCCGGGCAGCCTGCTTTCACCGAGCAGCACCCCTACCAGCCCAACAGCCCCTACAGCGCCAGCAAGGCCGCCAGCGACCACTTGGTGCGCGCCTGGCACCACAGCTACGGCCTGCCGGTGCTCACCACCAACTGCTCCAACAACTACGGCCCCTACCACTTCCCGGAAAAGCTGATTCCGCTGCTCATCGTCAAGGCGCTGGCCGGCGCGCCGCTGCCCATTTACGGCGACGGCCTGCAGGTGCGCGACTGGCTCTACGTGCAAGACCACTGCAGCGCCATCCGCCGCGTGCTCGCCGCCGGGCGCGTGGGCGAGGTTTATAACGTGGGCGGTGGCAACGAAAAAACCAACCTCGAGATCGTGCACAGCGTCTGCGCCTTGCTCGACGAACTGCGCCCGCGCCCCGACGGCCAGCCCTACGCCAGCCAGATCACCCACGTCGCCGATCGCCCCGGCCACGACCGGCGCTACGCCATCGACGCCAGCAAAATAGCGCGCGAGCTCGGCTGGCAGCCGGCGCACACCTTCGAGACCGGCATCCGCCAAACCGTGCGCTGGTACCTCGACCACCCCGACTGGGTGGCGCACGTGCAAAGCGGCAGCTACCGCGACTGGCTGCGCCAGCACTACGGGGTGGGGGTTGCATGAGCCACCCACCGCGCATGCTGCTGCTGGGCAAAAACGGCCAAGTGGGTTGGGAGCTGCAGCGCAGCCTGGCGCCGCTGGGCGAGCTCATCGCCCTCGACCGCCACCCGTGCCCGAATCCGCTCGACCCGCACGCGCCGCCGCTGTGCGGCGACTTGGCCGAGCTCGAAGCGCTGGCGCGCACGGTGCAGCAGCTGCGCCCGCAGGTGATCGTCAACGCCGCTGCCTACACCGCGGTCGATAAGGCCGAGAGCGAGCCCGCGCTGGCGCAGCGCATCAACGCCGACGCACCGGGCCTGCTGGCGCAACTGGCGCACCAGAGTGGGGCCTGGCTGGTGCACTACAGCACCGACTACGTGTTCAACGGCAGCGGCCACCTGCCTTGGGCCGAGGGCAGCTCGACCGGCCCGCTCAACGTCTATGGCCACAGCAAGCTGGCGGGGGAGGGGGCGATCGTCGCCGCCGGCCGTCGGCACCTGATCTTTCGCACCAGCTGGGTCTATGCCGCCCGCGGCGCCAACTTCGCCAAAACCATGCTGCGCTTGGCGCAGCAGCGCGAGCGCCTGAGCGTGGTCGATGACCAATGCGGCGCCCCCACCGGCGCCGAGCTGATCGCCGACGTCAGCGCCCACGCCGTGGCCCGCATATTCAGCGGCAGCGCCGAACCCGGCACCTACCACCTCGCAGCCGCTGGCGAAACCACTTGGCACGGCTACGCCAGCACCGTGATCGAGCAGGCCCGGCGCTTGCGCCCCGAGCTCGACTGGCGCGTGCAAGCCATCGACCCCGTGCCCAGCAGCGCCTTCCCCACCCCGGCGCAGCGCCCGCACAACTCGCGCCTCGACTGCGCCTTGCTGCAACGCCGCTTCGGCCTGCACCTGCCGCCGTGGCAGCAGGGCGTGCAGCGCATGTTGGCCGAGGTGCTGGCGTGAAAAAATCAAACCCCGATACAGACACCATGACCTCTCGCAAAGGCCTCATCCTAGCCGGTGGCTCCGGCACCCGGCTGCACCCGGCCACGCTGGCCATCAGCAAACAGCTGCTGCCGGTTTATGACAAGCCGATGATCTACTACCCCTTGAGCACCCTCATGCTCGCGGGCCTGCGCGAGGTGCTCGTCATCAGCACGCCGCAAGACACCCCGCGCTTTGCCCAGCTGCTGGGCGACGGCGCGCAGTGGGGCATGAGCCTGCAATACGCCGTGCAGCCCAGCCCCGACGGCTTGGCGCAGGCCTTCCTCATCGGTGAGCGCTTCATCGACGGCGCCCACAGCGCGCTGGTGCTGGGCGACAACATCTACCACGGGCACGACTTCCAGCCGCTGGTGCGCGCCGCCAGCGCCCAAACCCAGGGCGCCACCGTGTTCGCCTACCACGTGCACGACCCCGAGCGCTACGGCGTGGTCGAGTTCGACGCCCAGGGCCGCGCCATCAGCATCGAAGAAAAGCCGGCGCAGCCCAAAAGCCACTACGCCGTCACCGGCCTGTATTTTTACGACGCGCAGGTGGTGGACATCGCCAAAGCCGTGCGCCCGAGCGCGCGCGGCGAGCTCGAAATCACCGCCGTCAACCAGGCCTACCTCGAGCAAGGCCAGCTCAGCGTGCAGACCATGGGCCGCGGCTACGCCTGGCTCGACACCGGCACCCACGACAGCCTGCTCGAAGCCAGCCAGTTCATCGCCACGCTCGAGCGCCGCCAGGGCCTCAAAGTCGCCTGCCCCGAAGAAATCGCCTGGCGCAACGGCTGGATCGACGCAGCCCAGCTCGAGCGCCTCGCCGCGCCCCTGCGCAAAAACGGCTACGGCCAGTACATGCTGGCGCTGCTGGGCGCAGGCCGTTAAGCCCTGGTCCAAACCCAGCGCTGCAAGCCCCAGCCACCAGCCCAGCCGCCCCAAGCCCCCCATGCCCTACACCGTCACCCCCACCGCCTTGCCCGGCGTGCTCGTGCTCACGCCCAAGGTCTTTGGCGACGCGCGCGGCTTCTTTTACGAGAGCTTCAACCAGCGCGACTTCGACGCCGCCACCGGCCTGACCGGCGTGCAGTTTGTGCAAGACAACCACAGCCGTTCGGCACTGGGCGTGCTGCGCGGCCTGCACTACCAGTTGTCGCCCAGGGCGCAGGGCAAGCTGGTGCGCGTCAGCCACGGCGCGGTCTATGACGTGGTGGTCGATATCCGTCCAGGCTCGCCCACCTTTGGGCGCTGGGCCGGGGTCGAGCTGAGCGCGTCCAACCATCGGCAACTGTGGGTGCCGCCCGGCTTCGCGCACGGCTTTTTGGCGCTGAGCGACGGTGCCGAATTCCTCTACAAAACCACCGATACCTACAGCCCCGCGCACGAACGCTGCATCCGCTGGGACGACCCGACCATCGGCATCGACTGGCCCATCCCGGACGGGCAGGGGCCGGAGTTCAAGCCCATTCTGGCCGCCAAAGACGCCTCTGCGCCGCTGCTGGGGCAGTGAGCGGGATTCGGCAAAGGGGGGGATTCAAGGGCTTCTTGCCTTGCGCAGCCATGCGGCGCAGCGAGCCGGTGTGACTTGCGGCCCAGGCTGCTCTGTGCGGCCGGACTTCCCAGGGCGACGATGCGCTGCACGCACATCCCACCGCAGGCGAAGCTGGAGGCGGTCAACGTGGTGGGGAGCGTGGTGGGGAGCGTGGTGGGGAGCGTGGTGGGGGGAGGGCGGCCGCCATCAAGGCCGCAAAAGCGGCGTCCAGAGGATGATGTTCTACACGCATTGCCATGTTGTCGACTCCTTCGTGGATGGGGATAAAAATGCCCCGAAGAAATCGCCTGCGGGAAATGCCACCCGGGGCCGCGCCGCGGTGCTGGGCCGTCCTTCGCTCTTCGGGCGCTTCGCGCCCTCATCGCTACGGCCAGCCCAGCACCGCAAAACCAGCAGACTACGAATTTACAGAAAGAATGTTGCACCAACGGCGCAACGGCTTTGATGCATGCTTTTTCAACGGCCTGTTACACTAGTGTGGTGTTGTGCGCTATCTGGAACATAAAACCGCGCCTTTTCGACCCTGATGTCGTTGCAAATCCGCGCCATAGTTAAACTATGGCTGTGGTTTGCGCCTAATCAGGGCCAAAAATCCATCGGTTTTATTTGTTCCATCAAGAGCGCAACACCACACTAGTGGGTATGCGTGACAACCCGATAAGCACGAATTGATGAATCTGACCTAGCCCATCATGCTGCAAACGACCACGCTCAGGAATCCTGCCGACGAAGCGGATACGCGCCCTGCCAGCCCTTTTCTCGGCAGACCTCCCGCCAATGTCGCCTACGCCACACCGTCCGGTCGGATGCTGCATGGCAAATCCGATGAACTGCTGAAAGACGGCTCGCTGGCGCGGTTCGAGGGCAAAGTGAATTTGATCTTCACCTCGCCGCCGTTCCCGCTCAACCGCAAGAAGCGCTACGGCAACGAAACCGGCGACGCCTATATCCGCTGGCTCTGCGCCTTCGGGCCGCTGTTCAAGAAGATGCTGACGCCGGACGGCTCCATCGTGATCGAAATGGGCAACTCCTGGGAACCAGGGATGCCGGTCATGTCAACGCTCGCCCTGCGCGCGCTGCTTGAATTCCAGTCGAAAAACGAGCTTCACCTCTGCCAGGAGTTCATCTGGCAGAACCCGGCCAAGCTGCCCTCGCCTGCCCAATGGGTCAATGTCGAGCGCATTCGCGTCAAGGACAGCTTCACCAAGCTGTGGTGGATGTCGTCCAGTCGAACGCCCAAGGCAAACAATCAGCGTGTGCTGCAGGAATACAGCAAAGCGATGAAGGGGCTGCTCAAGAAGGGCAGCTACAACGCAGGCAAGCGCCCGTCCGAACACGACATCAGCGAAACGGCCTTCCTGCGCGACAACGGCGGGGCGATCCCGTCGAATGTGCTCACCTATGCCAACACCCACAGCGGCGACGCCTACCAGACCTACTGCCGCGACAACAAGCTCCAGCTGCATCCGGCGCGGATGCCGAGCGACCTGGCGAAGTTCTTCATCAAGTTTCTGACGGTGCCGGGCGACATCGTCCTCGACCCGTTTGGCGGCAGCAACACGACGGGGGCCGCCGCCGAAGAACTTGAGCGCTTCTGGATCAGCATCGAAGCGTCCGAGGACTACATCAAGGGATCACGTGGCCGCTTCGGCGATCACATCACCCAAGACTCGTTTTCGCAGTGGTAGCGCGCTGCCGACTTGAATCGGCACGTTTTCCTTTCTAACGTGGGAGCAAGCTGGATGACACAAGAATTCGAAGCGGAACTGAGCGTAGGCCCGAAGGCAATCGATGCCTACAGCCGCCTCAGCTACAGCATGTGGTTCGCCCTCGCCGAGTTCGTCGATAACTCGACCCAATCGCGCCTCAACTATGGCGACCTTGTCGATGATTTGCTGCGGTCTGAGGGAAGGCCCCTGACCGTTGACATCGTCCACAACCGCCAGACCAAGGAAATCTCGATTGAAGACAACTCGGTCGGGATGTCCAAGGATGATCTGATTGCGGCACTACGCATCGCGCACCCGACGAAAGACAGCAAGGGCCGCTCCAAATACGGCATGGGCATGAAGACAGCGGCCTGCTGGATTGGGGCCAAGTGGTCGGTCGTGACCTGCGAGTTCGGCAGCGGCGAAGAGTGGACGGCAAACATCGATGTTGACGCCATTGCCCACCACGGCGCGAAGGTGCCGCTGACGCTGCGCAAGGTGGACACGTCGGCGCACTACACCAAGATCGTCATCAGCGACCTGCGGCGCGTGATCCAGACCCGCTCCGAAGAAGTCATTCGCACCTACCTTGGGTCGATGTATATGTTCGACCTGCGCCCGGACGACAAGGGCCAGGTCGCGCTCAAGCTGACCTACAACGGCGACGAAGTCGGCCCGCCCCAGGACATGGACTGGGACACCGATCCGGCGGGGCTCCCGATGCGCCGCGACCTGCCGGTGACCCAGATTGCGGGCAAGAGCGTCAGCGGCTGGATCGGTGTTCTCAAGCGCGGCGGTCGGAAGTTCGGTGGCTTCTCGCTGTTCCAGAACAACCGGCAGATTCAAGGCTTCCCGACGGCCTGGAAGCCCAAGGCAATCTTCGGCGGCGTCGATGACGAAGGCGCGAACAACCTGGTTGCACAGCGCTTGACGGGTGTTCTGCTGCTGGACGGCTTTGTCGTCTCGCACACCAAGGATGCCGTGCTGTTTCAGGGCGAGGAAGAAGACGATCTGGAACGTTTCCTGGTGGCCGAGACCAAGGAATACAGCGACTACGCGAAGAAGCGGCGCGGCGGCAAGACGCAAAAGTGGTCGAAAGACAAGGTGCGTGATCTGGTGGACAGCATGAAGAACGAGTTCACCAGCAACGAAATCAAGGATGCGCTGAACAACGCGGCGCTGCCCCCGCCCGAAACGATTACCGCCAACAACCGGCAACTGCTGAACTCGCTGACGGTGGAGGACGAGATTGCCCGGCTGTCGATCCTGCCCGACCTCACGGTGATCATTTCCGCCAAGGAAACCAGTGAATACGAGCCGCACGTCACGTTCGTGCCTGGGGCCGCCGCTGGCGTCCTGCATGTGATCATCAACGGCCTGCATCCCTACTACCTGTCGTTGTCGGGCGACGCGATTGACGAGTGCATTCATCAATACATCTTCGACGCGGTGGCGGAGTTCATGGTCTCGAAGATGCTGGCGGCGCGGCTGAACCCGGACAGCATCCGGCGTCTGAAAGACAGCCTGCTGCGGGCACGCGCCGACCAGCTTGACAACGCCGATGCGGAAGTGCGGCAACAGGCCGAAGCCCAGTTGTTCGACGGGGCAGCCGGTCAAGCCAGCGCTCAGTCGTAGGGCGCGGCCTTGCCAAAGCTCGCACCACGCGGATGGCAGTTAGCCGCGCTGCAGGAGTGGGAGCGCGCGGGCAATCGCGGCATCGTCAGCGTCGTCACCGGCGGCGGCAAGACCGTGTTTGCCCTCTCGTGCATCGACCGCATCCGCCCCAACGCCACGCTCATCGTGGTGCCAACGACGGCGCTGCTTGAGCAGTGGTGGTCTGAGGCCGCCGCATACTTCGATCTCGATCTGGACGAAATCAACATCGTCACGGGCAACCTGCGGTTTCGGGTGGGCGCGATCAACATCGCGGTGATCAATACGGCGGCGAAGCTCGCCGAACGCATTGCCAATCACAAGGTCTTCCTGGTGGTAGACGAGTGCCACAAAGCCGCATCCGAACACTTCCGCGCGGCGTTGAGCGTCAACACCTCGGCGTCACTGGGTCTTTCGGCCACCCCGGAACGACCCTACGACGAGGGGCTGCAGGATGTGCTGATCCCCGCGCTTGGCCCGGTAATCTTCAGCTACGACTATGCGGCGGCGCTGCGCGACGGGGTCATTGTTCCCTTCGAACTGCGGAACATCGTCTTCGACCTCGAAGAAGACCGGCAGACTGAATACGACAAGCTGAGCAAGGCGATTGCTCGATCCATCTCGAAGTTCGGCCCAGAAGCCGAAGAAACGATAGCGCTGTTCCTCAAGCGGGCACGCGTGCTCAATCTGAGCCTCAACCGTATCCGGCTGACATTGAAGCTGCTCGCCGGAAACCGTGGCAAGCGGGCGCTGGTCTTTCATGAAGACATCGAGGCCTGCGACCTGATCCATTCGATCCTGCTGGAAAACGGCGTGAAGAGCGGCGTCTATCACTCGAAACTCACGCTGCGCGCCCGCGCGGGCATGTTGGGTCAATACCGCCGCGGCGAAATCGATGTCCTGGTGACGTGCCGTGCGCTCGATGAGGGCTTCAACGTGCCGGAGACCGAACTGGGGATCATCGCCGCCAGCACCGCGACGCGCCGCCAGCGGATTCAGCGGCTTGGGCGAGTCGTTCGCCCTGCCAAGGGCAAGGATGGCGCAACGATCTACACGCTGGTGGCGACGGGGCCGGAGATTGACCGGCTGAAGGAAGAGGAAGAACGCCTTGAGGGCGTTGCGTCGGTGAGCTGGAGCCGCGCATGAAGACATTGCTGACAGGCGAGTGCCACATCGACAACATCTTCCATCTGATCGACCCGACCGAGTTTGTTGAGGTCGCTTTTGAAGCTGAGGTCGTCAAGGCTCTCTCATGCCTGCTGCCCGACTACACCTGCGGCGTGTTCGCGGGTGCCTTTGTGCTGGAGGGTGAGCGCCGGTCAGCTGACCTGGCGCTGATCCACAAAAGCCTGTCCCACTGGTTCGTGGTCGAAGTTGAACTCGCCGGGCATTCGCTGGAACACCATGTGCTGCCGCAGGTGCGGTGCTTCCGCTTCGGTGAGCCGGAGACCTCGTGCGTCACGAGCTTGTGTCGCGGCTTCCCGGTGCTCAAGCGGGAGGAAGCCGAAGCGTTGCTGCGCTACATCCCACGGTTCGTCGCCGTCGTGGCGAACCTGCACGATCCGCAATGGATGACGGCGCTCGGCGCGGTTGATGCCCAGTTGCTGACGGTCTCGGTGTATCGCGACCACCAAGGCCGCAGCGCGCATCAGGTCGAAGGGCGCTTGAATGTGCGGGCGGAGAGTCTGGGCTTTGCCCGTTTCTCCGCGATTGACAATTCGCTCAGGCTGCCGAGAGGCTGTGGCCTGCCTATCGGCAATCTGCAAATCGTGGATCAGTTTGGCAACTTGACCGGCTGGACATCACGGGCGAGCGACGACACGCTGTGGCTGACCAAGGATCGCGGCCCGGCGCTCATCACGCACGAAAGCTATGTGCAGATCATCAGGAACTTCGAGGGGCGTATCTCCCTGCGGCCATCGGGTTCCTGACGGGCCTACACGCCTACGAATGCTACTGTATATTTCAACAGGCTGTAATTTTTATCAGCCTGGAGCACTGCCATGACGCAGAAGACCCGCACCCAGACCCAATACCGCGATTCCGCGAAGGGCACCTTCACCACCAAGCAGGTGGCCGAGCAGCGCCCCCGCGAAACGGAGAAGGAGCGCACCAAGCATCCGGCTCCGGCCCCGAAGCGCGGCAAGTAGCCCCGCTGGGGACGACGACGGCGCGCCGAAGTGCCGCTGCCCGTCGCCATGCTTCTGAAGTTTCGCGCGTTGTCGCCTGATGGGCGGTGTAGCCCAAGTTTAACTGTCGCATCCCGTATGATCATAGGGCCGTTTGACGAACAAATCAGGTCGCTCTGCGTACCAGTCCTTCATGGACTGTAATGGTGTTTTGGATTTCAACGCTGATTGGGGGAACTGGTGGTTGTACAGGGCCACGTAGCGCAGCAGCGTGTGCTCCAGGTCCTGCCCGCTGTTGAAGCGGTGGCTTCGCAGCACATCGGCAATGCGTCCGTTGAATCTCTCGACCATGCCGTTGGTGCGCGGCGTTCTGGGCTTGGTCAGCCGATGTTCAATGCCCAGGCTGGCGCACAGCTGATCGAACTCGTGCTCCCCCGTGGGCTGCCTGGCCCGCGAGGCAAAGAGGCGGTCGGTGCACTCCTTGCCGTTGTCGGTGAGCACCTTGCTGATACGCATCGGACAAGCCTTGTGCACAGCGTTGAGAAACGCCTTGGCGCTGGCCGCTGTCTTGTTCTTCTTGATCGCCACGAACACCCAGCGCGTGGCGCGGTCGATGGCCACGAACAGATAGCGCCGGCTGCTCTGGTCCTGCATCTGCGGCAGGTACTTCAGGTCTATGTGCAGGTAGCCTGGCTCGTAGGCCTTGAACGCCTTGCTCTGCGGCGCTGGCTGCGCGGGTTTGAGGGCACCCAGGTTGCCCACACCATGGCGGCGCAAACAGCGATCGAGGCCAGAGCGGGTGGCTTTGGGGCAGACGAACTCGCGGGTGACCGCCAGCAGGTCGTCCAAAGGCAGCAGCAAGGTGCGGCGCAGCTCAACCACGACCCGCTCCTGAGCGGGCGTGAGGGTGGTCTCTGCAGACGGTGCGGGGTGTGGGAGGCATCGTGCACGCTGGCGCGCTGGCGCGCTTCTTCCACTTGCGCACTTGCGCGCCGTCTCTTCAGAGATGCCATAACGCCGCGCCAGAGTCACTACGCTGTCGGCGCTGGCCGCTATCTCAGCTCGAATGGCCGGCGTGGTGCGTGCGTTCTTGTGTAGCGCGATCATCATCAAAGCACTCCAGCAACGAGGGTTGAACCCAGATTGTCCACCAACTGGCGCATCGCCTTGCGAGCTGCCAGCAATGGGTACCTTCTGGGGTCTATACAATCATCCGGGATGGGACATTTAACAACCACCCACAAACCACCTTAATAATCAAGCAGTTACATCGCATTGATATTTCACGTCCTCGATTTGCTCGTAATCTTGCCGTCAAGCGATCAGTTTTTTGGTTCCTCCGGTCAACCCATTCACACCGACAGCCTGGTAAATCGCCTTCAGTGCAGGCTCAGGTTGTGTGCTCTTTCGCACATGAACGGTGCTCCCGTTTTTGCACCGAATACTGACCGTTACCGACGCTGAACGGTCAGCATGTCTCTCAAGCTTGCCCAGGAATCCTTGATGCCTGCTTTTCTCAATTGCGTCCGCAACACCTGCACACACTGATAGGCCAGCACCGTAATGAACAAATGTCCATCGGAACGATCCTCCTTCGATGAAACGTTGAGTGTGGAAAAACGCCGATAGCGGCGCGCAACAAGGTTGGCGTGGTGGGCAGGCGGTGGGTGTCCAGGGCAAGTCGCCATTAAAGTGGGTGTCCTTTTTAATTTGCAGCCTGTGGTGGCGTCGTGGCCGCACAAAAATGCGCGGCGCACGCAGCGGTTGACGACGTGGTACCAGGGCGTGTCGGACAGGGAAATCAGGGATGCACGGGGGCGGGTCATGTCATGTGGGCGAATGCGTTTGCAGCCAGTCTTTCAAGGCGTCATTCATCCGTGTCTGCCAACCCTTGCCGGTAGCCTTGAAGGCCTCGATGACCTCCGCGTCATAACGCATCGTCAGGGCCTGTTTGGTGCTTTGCGCCTTGGGGCGACCACGGGAAAGCGCCTCACGCAGCGCGGCAGCGCCTGCTTGTGCCGATACCGGCTGGTCACCGATTTTCCACTCGCCCTGCTCGAAGAAGTCTTGAGTCAACTCCGGTGCGTCGTCCGGGTCAACCCATGGCTTGGGCGAATCTTGCGATTTCACGTTCATTGGCTTTCCTCATGCTGATGATGCGGCGAACCTCGCCGCGAGGCGTCCAGACCAGGATAACCATCCGGCTGTCCAGCACGCCGACAGTGGTGAACCGTGGCTCACCGTAATCAAACCGGGCATCTTCCGCAGTGACGTTCACCCCGGCGAACACCTCGCCAGCATGGGCGAGATCCAAGCCACGCTGCGTGAGTGTCTTATCGCGCTTGTCGGGGTCGAACTCGATCTGCATGACACTTATTGTAGTTACCCTGAATCCGCAAGTTCAATGACCAGCCCCGCCCCCAGCCCGAGGCATGGGCATTTTTTGTGTGGCCTCCCCCTCTGGTTGCGCGCGCCCCCCGGCGGTGGCCGATGTGCGCGCAGCGCGGCAACTTCGAGGCGGTTACGCCGAGGACCACTGACCATACAACCGCTCGAACACCACAAACGCCGGGCAACGGCGGGCAACGGCGGGCAACGGCTGGCAAAGTTCAGAAGCTTGCGCCGTGCGTGCGCGACCACCTTGGTGCTCACGTAGATCAATTCCTGCATCACCGTCTGCACGCGCCGGCGCTTCGCCGTGTGGCGCACGGGCGGCTTGAAGATCAGACTTCTGCTGGTACTGCGGATTCAGGCGTGGGTCCTCGAAGATCCAGTCGATCAGGTGCCACAGTCAAGTGGGAAGGATCTGCTGCGCTCGATCAGCGCACATCGCGACGGCGCCAACAGGATCTGCGCACTGGCGCAAGCTGCGGGCTACGAAGTCATGACGGATCGGGAGATTTGCCTCGACCCTGACCGCGTGTTTTTCGACAAGGTGCCCGATGCGCTCATTATTGAACACGAAAATGACTATTACGGCATGCCTCGAACCGGGGTCGTGTGGGTCGAGGTCGAGCAGTCCTACCGCAGCACCGGGGACCTAGACAGATTAGCCCGTTTCATCCTAAGGATTTTCGAGCGCGAGTCGTATTGCGTCGCGTATCGCGACGGCTGGCTTGACGAGCTTCACCTCGTCGTCAGCGACCCAGTCGCCGCCACGATTGGTCACCGGCTCAACAGGAAACTCAGCGAACTCGTTGGCGAGACTACAACACGGCAGATGTTCAGCAGCCGCCTACGGGTGCTCACCCTGTAAAACTCCGCATCTCAGTGACTGGCCGGCGGCTCTGCAAAGACCGCCGTCAGGCTTTGAGCGTCGAGCACGGCATCCGACCAAGCAGCCAACTGCGCTTCCGTCGCCTCGTTCAAACGCTGCTCGACCCAGGCAGGCAGCTCACCAAAGCGACGGCTGAGCAGGCGACCCAGCATCCGGGCCTCGCCTTTTAGCAAGCCTTGCTCCAGCCCCTTCTCCAGCCCTTTCTCTTCGCCCGTAGCCATGTAAGCCTTGGCCCATTCCTCGATACGCTGTGACAGCATGACACTCAACTCCTGCAAATCATCCAGCTCAGGCAGCGGGATGGGGTAACGCCGGTTTCGATTCAACGCGGCGCGAATCCAGAGTGCGATGATACGACGCACCTGGACGTATTCGGGGCCTTTCGTCGCCTCTAGCACCTCGGCCAGAATCCGTTGGATCTCTGCCGGGTGCTGCGGTTGCTCCAGTTTGAAAATGGCCGCCACCAAGTTTTTCGGCAACGCACTCAAGGCCGACGCCGGATACGCCCCTTCGTCGATCAGCACGTACTGCATCTGTGGCTGCAACGGCGCCAAAAACGCCGGCACTTTCGGCAACAACGCTGCCAACGTGGTCGGCGCACGCCAACGGGTCTCGCCGTTGTACAGCACAACCGGCAACACCGGCGGCAGCAGGCCATCCGGCCCGAGCTGCTTCTGGCTGATCAAGTCCTGATACAGCAGCCCGACATACACCATCATCCGCAGCGCCATGAAGCGGTCGACGCTGCTCTGGAACTCGATCAGCAAATACAAGTACAGCCAACGCTCGCCACTCTTCACCCGCCACACGACATCGTCCTCACGCTGGCGCATGTCCTGCGTCACATACTGCACATTGACGCGCTCCAGCGTGCTGAAATCCAACTGCGCGAGCCAAGCATCATCGATGAACCCCTGGACGAGGTCGCGCACGATGATCGGATCGGAAAAAAGAAGCTTGTAGCCGGTATCGTGGGGCTGGGTCATCTCGAAGGGCTCACGGCGAATCCCTCATTGGTAGCACGGGGCTGGCAAGCCCTTTCCGCGTACGACCGTAGCAGACACACGGCTACACACGCTCTGCGTCGAGCCCCAAGAGGACACATATCTCTGCAGGTAGCAGCAGCCTGATCAGCCAGCGACGCCACGCGCTCAATCCTGCTGGAACCGCTGTGATCGTAGACAGCGGGATGGTCGGTGACCCGCCACTCGCGCCGCCCATCTGCAAACGCATGTCATCAAGCACCTGTGCAGCGGGTTCGCCCGCTTTCGTCCGGGCGGCAAACGCCCTGACCAAGGAGTGCTGGTCGATTGGTATCGTGACGCTCAGTTGTTTCAGCCCATTCTATGCCGCTTTGTCTCGCGCCTTTTTCGTGCGCTTGGCCGTCGCCGAAGCCTTCATCGCCGGGTCGGGCACCCAGGCTTTTACGGGTGCAAGCCCGATATCTCGTAAGGTCGACTCGATATCTGTCGTGCCTGCCGTGTTGGCAAAGGCGCTGACTGTCGACAGTGCGCTCTTGGGGACCTCCCAGGCTGCCTCTTTAAATTCAATGTCGTTCCACTCAATGGAGTTCAGGCGGGCTAGCAATTCATCACGCGTCATGTGCCCCGTCCATCCTTTGCTTAAGTGCATCCACAAAGCGCTTTGCCCATGGTGAAGCTGCCGCAACCTTCGCCGGATCAATCTTCGCCAGAATCTTGAAGGAATGTTCTCCTTTGCCGTAGGGCGCTTTGGTCTTGCAGTCAGCGGTAGCCTTTTGCAAAGCTGTATAGACGTCTGCTTTGGCCACGCTTTCTATGGCGCGATCAGCTGAGGGAAGCTGGTTCTTCTTGAATCCATTTCCAAAGAAGGATGACAAAGTTTCGCAGTCTGCAAGAAACCAAGACTCCATGATTTGGACCATTAGGTGGCAATCGATGTCTTCACTGCCAGCAGGTTTGTCCCAACCATCACCTTGGCGCTGCTTGAGGTAAGACCAAGGCCGCCACTGGGCTGGAGCAACCGCATTCTGATGGTCAGCTGAAACCGCAGCCTCGCTATCGACTAGCAACATGGCCTCTTCATTGTTGGCAATTGCTGTGCAGAAGGAATCGAAAGCATCGCGACGACTTCCACAGGCTACAACACGTGGACGATTCTTTAGACCGGCATCAGTAATGAATTTTGTGAACCCTTCACGGCATGCTGTTTTCAACGCGGCTGCGTCTCCGCCTCCTTCGACATAGAGCTTCACCACCGCGTTCCCCCAATCTCGCCACGGGTCCAAAGCTGCCCGAGACGGTATTTTTCGAGCCACGGCTTGAGCTTCTCAGCGTTCAGTCGCTCCAAAGTGGAGCCGTGTTCTGACCTTCCTGCTACGAGCACTGCTTCAGGCATATCCGTCAGCGCATCCACCAGTACATCGGAATGCGTTGTAATGATGAGTTGAGTTCGTTCAGACGCTTCTTTTAGAAGCGTCGCCAAAGTGGGCAAGACATCGGGGTGTAATCCCAGTTCAGGCTCTTCGATACATACCAGTGGCCCGGGGTTGGGGTGGCAGAGAATTGCCAAAAGGCAGAGATAACGCAAAGTGCCGTCGGACAGTCGCGTGGCAGGGACTGTGTAGCGACCTTCGTGGAAGAACACCTGCACAGTTCCCCCTTCAATCTGAACGTCGAAGTCGTCTATGCCGTCATACAGTACCCGCAAGGCTTCAAGCAGTCTTCTTTTGACTACAGGCTCGCGACGCAGTCGGTTGAGCACCAACCCAAGGTTGCTGGCGTCTGGCTCTAGGTGTTCGTTGGGCAGGTCGGCTTTCTGCGGTAGACGTGGAATTGTGTATCGACCAAAGGTCCATTCGCGATACAGACGCATCTTCGCAAATGTGGTACCAAGGAATGTTAGCTCGGGGTACTGGTCTGGGTCTTTTCGCTGAGAAAGGATCGAGGCTGTCGGATCAATGTCCTCGTGCAACAAGCCCCGTTGTTGCCCTTTGACATTCAATATGCCGTGCCCATGTTTCAACTGGTAGTAAAAATATGGCTTGTCGTGCCCGCCATCTGGCGTTTCGTTCTCAATGCGCTCATCAATGATCTCGAAACGCTGCCCGACTTCCGAGAAGCTTAATACGTACCGCAACTCAGCTGGCCCTTTGGGATTGCTGATCACCGCATCGATGCTAGCGTTAGGTGTCTTGACCGCACCTTTCCATAGCCAATCCCGCACGCCGCCACCATCGCGGATAGTCGCCAGCAAATTGGATTTTTCCGAAGTGCTCGGTGTAGAGCGGATTAAGTCGATCGCTTCGATGAGATTGGACTTTCCTGAGCCATTTGGACCGATGATGACGTTGAGTGAACGCAGCTCAACGACCGGGCTAGTTTCACCGTAGCTGAGAAAATTCCTCAAATGCAGACTCTTGATCAACATAGCATTTCCTTCACTCCACCACGAACCGCAGCTTGTTCGCATCTTTGCCTTTGCACCGATCAATCAGGAAGGCTTCGAATCGCTTACGGGCACTTCTATAAATCACGACACCCCTCATCCCGCACCGCCGCATTTCGCCTTGAAATGACATTCGGGTTTCTCTCGCAGTTTTTACGGCGATTTGTCTGGATTTTCATCACATTTGGGCTGTTTTGTAGGTAATTCCACCCATTTCATGCCATTTCCAGCACTTCGGGCGCACCTACCCTGTCAAAGTCAAACACCTTCAAGCGAATCAGAGCCTCAACGCGCTTGAGGTTGTAGGCCAGATTCATCAAACCCACGCCGATAAAGTGATGTGGTTCTTGTAGCCGCAGTGATTCTGTCCGCCCTTTTTTGTCCAGCGGGCATCGACATCCTTCTGTGCCCGTTTGTTCGGTGTCTTTCCCCAGTCGACGGGCACGGCATCGGCCTTGATGATGGCGTTGGCCTCGCGCCCGTTGCGTTGAATCGGGACCGGCACAAAGGTGGCATCGATGATCTGGCCGCTTTTGAGTTCGACACCCAGTCAACCCCCAGTGCTGCCAACGCTTGATTGAACCGCTCGAACAACGCATCAACCAGCTTGTGCTTCTTCAGGGCTTCACGAAACGCCCATACGGTGCGGGCATCGGGCACGTTCCCCGACAGTTCGAGCCCCAGAAAGCGCATGAAGGAGAGCCGGTCGCTGACTGGGTATTGCAGTCGCTCATCCGAGAGGTTGTGGAGTCGTTGCAGAATCAGGAGCTTGAACATGAGGATGCGGCAGGTTGGCTTGCGCCCCGAGGTGTTCTTTCGTTCCTTGATGTCAATGCGATCGAGCAGGGGACGAAACAGCTCCCAGTCAATGACGGCGTTCAGACGTTCCAGTGAGTCGCCGGCTGCAGAGAGGCTGGCATAACGATTTTGTAGATCGAACAGACTGTTTTGCATCATGGCAACCTCATGGAAGAAGCACGGGTGGAAGCACGGGTGGAAGACAGCGAATTGTACCCGCATTGATGCTCTATCTGCTTGACCCGTAACGAAATATATTGCAGTGCTCCGGTTGCGCCGACTGCGGTTTGGCCATGCGCCTAGTCTGGTTTCGGATTGCGCCTTTCGGCGAACAGCACGAGATCGGTGGAAATTTTGGGTGTTTATAGAAGTGCCCTACAGAAACACCCCGACGGCATCACTGTCGGTGAACTGATCGAGAGCAGCAGCGAAGCGAATGCGCCCGTCAACACGCTGCAAGCCCTCTCGATGCTCCTGCATGGCGGCTGGTGCATGCTGCACCAGACCGGGCAGGACAGCAAGGTTGGGCGCAGCTGCAACGCCGCGCTTTCGCAAGCCGTGTGTGACGGTGCGCCCTACCGCTTCATCAGCCTGCCGCGTGCTGGGGCCGCGCTTTCGATCTCGGAGGTGGAATGGTTTTTTGTGGCTGCTGCTTTAGATGGCCGCAAAGAGGCCGCTTGGCCCGAAGCAGCGCAGCAGAGTTTGCGCCGCCTCAACCGGTCTTTGCTCAAGGAGGGCAAGCCCGTCACCGACCCGGCTGAACAGCTCGAGCAATTGCGTGGCCTGGCCGCCACCTTTGCCCAGACCAAGCACACCATGCTCAAACGCCTCGGGGCGCTCTGACGCCGAACGAAACCCGGCTGCCCAGACACGCCCCCTTGCTGCCCCCTGGGGGCGGTGGGTGTTACTTCAGCCCCGCCAGTTCGCGCAGCACCTGCACCTTGTCGGTGCGCTCCCAGGTGAACTCGGGTTCGTCGCGGCCGAAGTGGCCGTAGGCGGCGGTTTTGCTGTAGATCGGGCGCAACAAGTCCAGCATCTGGATGATGCCGCGCGGGCGCAGGTCGAACACCTCACCGACGATGTGGGCGATTTTGTCGTCCGGGATCACGCCCGTGCCTTCGGTATAGACGGTCACGTTCATGGGCCTGGCCACGCCGATGGCGTAGGCGACCTGAATCTGGCACTGCTTGGCCAGCCCGGCGGCGACGATGTTTTTCGCCACGTAGCGCGCGGCGTAGGCGGCCGAGCGGTCAACCTTGGTCGGGTCTTTGCCGCTGAAGGCACCGCCGCCGTGCGGGCAGGCGCCGCCGTAGGTGTCGACGATGATCTTGCGCCCGGTCAGGCCGCAGTCGCCTTGCGGGCCGCCGATGACGAAGCGCCCGGTGGGGTTGATGAGGTAGCGCGTGTTTTGCAGCCACTCGCGCGGCAGCACCGGCTTGATGATTTCTTCGACGCAGGCCTCGATGAAGGCCGGCAGCATGTGCTTGCCGTCGCTCATCTCGGGCGCGTGTTGGCTCGAGAGCACCACGGTGTCGATGCTGTGTGGCCGGCCATCGACGTAGCGCATGGTGACCTGGCTCTTGGCGTCGGGGCGCAAAAAGGGCAGGCGCCCGTCTTTGCGCAGCTGCGCCTGGCGCTCGACGATGCGGTGCGCGTAGTAGATGGGCGCGGGCATGAGCACCGGCGTTTCATCGCAGGCGTAGCCGAACATCAGGCCCTGGTCGCCGGCGCCGGTGTTGAGGTAGTCGTCGCTGGCGTGGTCCACGCCTTGGGCGATGTCGTTGCTCTGCTTGTCGTAGCAGACCATGACGGCGCAGCCCTTGTAGTCGATGCCGTAGTCGGTGTTGTCGTAGCCGATGCGCTTAATGGTGTCGCGCGCGGTCTGGATGTAATCGACGTGCGCGTTGGTGGTGATCTCGCCGGCCAGCACCACCAGCCCGGTGTTGGTCAGCGTTTCGGCAGCCACGCGCGAGCGCGGGTCTTGCTCGAAGATCGCGTCCAAGATCGCGTCCGAGATCTGGTCGGCGACCTTGTCGGGGTGGCCTTCGGAAACCGATTCGGAGGTGAAAAGAAAGTCGTTCGCCATTTGTTGCATACACTCCAAGGATTGCGCTTGGGCGATTCGCCCGGCGCTGGAGGTGCTGCGGCGAACGCTTTAGCAGGATTTATGAATCGCCCGCAAGTTGTTCTATAACTCGGCGATGCGCGCATTGTAACGACACTGGTTCTATCGACACCCGATGCTGTTTTTTTTCAGGCTCATGGGGCGGCTGCCGCTGCCGCTGCTGCACGCGCTGGGCTGGCTGCTGGGCTGGCTGATCTGGCTGCTGAGCCCCACCTACCGCCAGCGCTGGCGCGACCACACGGCCCAGGCTGGGCTGGCAGGGCGCCAGCGCTGGGCCTCGGTGGGCGCGGCCGGGCAGCAGATGGCGGAGCTGCCGCGCATCTGGTTTGGCGCGCCGGTGCCGCTGCGCTGGGACGGGGCGCAGCACATCGAAGCCGCGCTGCGCGAGGGCCGGGGGCTGCTGTTTCTGACACCGCACTTGGGCTGCTTTGAGCTCACGGCGCAGGCCTATGCGCAGCGCTTTGGGGTGCAGCCTGAAGGGCAAAGCGGGGGGCAGGCCGGGCAGGCGAACACCGACGCAGCCGCCGTGCGCCCGATCACCGTGCTCTATCGGCCGCCGCGCGTCGCGGCGCTGCACCCGGTGCTGCAGGCGGCGCGCGAGCGCCCCGGCATGCACAGCGTGCCCACCGATCTGAGCGGGGTGCGCCAGTTGCTCAAGGCGCTCAAGCAGGGGCAGACCGTGGGCCTGCTGCCCGACCAAGTGCCGCCCGCCGGCATGGGGGTGTGGGCGCCGTTTTTTGGTCGCAACGCTTACACCATGACGCTGGCGGCGCGGCTGGCGCAGGTGCCGGGCACGCAGGTGCTGCTGATCTGGGGCGAGCGGCGGCGCTGGGGCCGCGGCTACGTGTTGCACGTGCGCCCGTGGATAGATGTGGTGGGCGCGCCGCTGGCGCACGAGCCGCAGGCCGCAGCGGCGCAGATCAACCAGGCCATGCAGGCGGTGATCGGGTACTGCCCGGCGCAGTACCTGTGGGGCTATGCGCGCTACAAGGGCTAGGCAGGGGGGCTGGGCTGGGGTGCTGGAGGCTCAGCCGGGGTGGCGGTTGCCTCTGTCGCAGCGGGGGTCTCCGGGTGGGCCCAATCCCAGATCTGGATCGCGGTTTCTTCCAGCCCGAGCTTGCTGCTGGCCGAAAACAGCTGCGCGCTGCCGCCGGCGGTTTGCAGGCGCGCCACCGACAAGGCTTTGGCGGCTTCCTGCCGGTTGAGCTTGTCGGCTTTGGTGAGCAGCACCCTGAAGGCCAGCCCATCCTCGACCCGTGGGCGGATGACCTGCAGCAGCGCTTCATCCAGTTCGGTCAGCCCTAAGCGCGCATCGCACAGCAGCACCACGGCGCGCAGGTTGGGCCGGCTCACTAGGTAGTTGGCCATCACCTCCTGCCAGCGGCGCTTGGCCGCTTGTGGCACCGCCGCGTAGCCGTAGCCGGGCAGGTCGGCCAGCACGGCGTCGGTCAGCCCCTGTTTGCCCAAGGCAAACAGGTTGATGCTCTGCGTGCGCCCGGGGGTTTTGGAGGCAAAGGCGAGGCGCTTTTGCTGCGTCAGGGTGTTGATGCAGGTGGACTTGCCGGCGTTGGAGCGGCCAACGAAGGCGATCTCGGGCAAAGTGGAGTCGGGCAGGTGCTGCAGTTGCGGCGCTTCGGTCAGAAAACGCGCCGTGTGCAGCCACGCCATGGCGGTCTTGCCGGCTTCAGGGTGTAGGGTCACTGGAGTAAAGGGTGTGGTTGTTTGAAGCAGGCAGCATACGGCATTGTAGAATCACGCAAAAATCTGCTGTGCTCGCGGCTGCGTGAGCGCATTTCGCCTTTTTTGCCGTTGACCTCCGAATCCGACATGAAATCTTTCGTCACGCTCATCGGGGCCGCCGCGTTGGCTGCTTTCTCTTTCACTGCCTCGTTCGCACACGCCCAGGCGGCGCGCTCCGACTCGGTGCCCAACATAGCACGGGGTGAGCAGGTTTATATGCAGATGTGCATGGCCTGCCACGGCGTGGCTGGCAACTCGACCATGGCCGAAAACCCCTCGCTGGCCGGGCAGTTGCCCGAGTACCTGCTCAAGCAACTGCGCGACTACAAATCGGGCAAGCGCCAAAACGCCATCATGTCGGGCTTTGCAGCCGCGCTCACCGACGACGACAAGCGCGATGTGACACACTGGCTGGCGCGCCAGACCCCGGCCCCCAACTTCGCCCGCGACCCCGAACTGGTGCGCGCCGGTGAGCGCATCTGGCGCGCGGGTCTGGCCGACCGCAACATCGCCTCGTGCATGGCCTGCCACGGCCCGGCCGGGCGCGGCATGCCGGCGCTGTACCCGCGGCTGGCAGGCCAGCACGCCCGCTACACCGCCGACCAAATGAAACAGTTCCGCACCGGTGCGCGCGGCAACAGCCCCGAAATGACGCGCATCGCCCGCCACATGACCGACCGCGAGATCGAGGCCGTGGCCGACTTCATCGCCGGCCTGCGCTAAGCCCTAGGCCCCGTAGCGCGCAGCCCGACCCAGGCCCCTCCTGAAAGGAGGGGTTTTTTGTTTCAATATCAGCCTCGATTGATATAGTGCCGACAATCGCCCCACTCGGGAACCTGCAGCGCCCAGCGCATCACTAAGCTACGCCCAGCTCAACCGAGCCCCACCCCCACACTGGTTTGCAACTGATGAGTGTTTCTACTGCTGGCATCGTCATCGAGCGTGGCTCGCCGCTGGTGCGCGATCTGATCGAGCTGTTGTCGTCGATGCGTTTTGCCATCGCGTTGCTGACGGTGATCAGCATCGCCTCGGTCAGCGGCACCGTGGTGCTGCAAAACGAGCCCCTCAACAACTACATCAACCAGTTCGGCCCGTTCTGGTACCGGGTGTTCGAGATCATGGGCATCTACACCATCTTCAGCGCTTGGTGGTATGCCCTGATGCTGTTGTTCTTGGTCACCAGCACCTTGTTGTGCGTGGTGCGCACCTCGCCCAAGATGCTCAACGACATTCGCCAGTTCAAAGAGGACATGCGCGAACAAAGCCTCAAGGCCTTCCCCTTCAAGGCGCGGGCCGAACTCGCCGAAGCGGGCGAAGCGGCGGCGCAGCGCATCGGCCAAACCCTGCTGGCTTCGGGCTGGAAAGTGAAGCTGCAACGGCGCGAGAGCGCCGCCGGCGTGGGCTGGATGGTGGCGGCCAAGGCCGGGGCTTGGAACAAGCTCGGCTACATCCTGACGCATGCGGCGATCGTGATCATCTGCGCCGGGGCCTTGCTCGACGGGCGCCTGATGGTGCAGTTGCACACCCTGTTTTTGGGCAAAACCACCTTCGAGGGCGGTGGCCTGATCTCGGATGTGCCCGAGCAGCACCGCCTGAGCGACTGGAACCCCACCTTCCGCGGCAGCATTTTGGTCACCGAAGGCGCCAACACCGGCACCGCCATCCTGCCGCAGCCGGGTGGGGTCTTGTTGCAAGAGCTGCCGTTCAGTATCGAGCTCAAAGACTTTATCGTCGAGTACTACGACACCGGCATGCCGCGCCTGTTTGCCAGTGAAATCCTGATCCACGACAAGTACACCGGCGAGATCATCCCCAAGCGGGTCGAGGTCAACCACCCCGCGCACCACCGCGGCGTCACCATCTTCCAAGCCAGTTACGACGACGGTGGCTCGCTGGTGCAGCTGCGCGGCTTGCCCATGGGCGACGGCGCAGAGCCGTTTACGGTTGAGGGCCGCATCGGCCAATCGACCACGCTGCACCGGGGCGGCGAGACCTTCACGCTCGAGTTCACCGACTTCAGTCTCTACAACGTCGAAAACTTGGCCAACACCCAAGCCGCCGAAGCGGCCGCCGCCGCCAGCGGCTTTAGTTTGCAAAACGCGATCACGCAGCGCCTCGGTTCGGCGCACCGCACCGTCGCCGAGGCCCAGATGCAAAACGTCGGCCCGAGCTTCACCTACCGCTTGCGCGACGCAGCCGGCCAGGCGCGCGAGTTCCACAACTTCATGCTGCCCATCGACCTCGATGGCCGGCGCGTGTTCGTGCTGGGTGTGCGCGAGACCGAGGCCGAGGACTTCCGCTACCTGCGCATCCCGGTCGATGACCGCGACAGCATCGATGGCTTCATGCGCCTGCGCGCCGCGCTGGCCGACCCGCAGCTGCGGCGCGAAGCGGTGCGCCGCTACGTGGCGGCGGCGGCAGCCGGTCAGCGTGCCGAGCTGCAGCAGGCCCTGATGCAGTCGGCGCAGCGCGCGCTGGATTTGTTTGCCGGCCAAGACCCCGAAATCGAGCACCTGCCGCGGCGCGACATGCCGGTGCTGGCCGGGCTGCAAGCGGTGTCGGCCTTCCTCGAGGTCAATGTGCCCGAACCCGAGCGCGAGCGCGCTGGCGAGCTGATGCTGCGCATCCTCAACGGCAGCCTGCTCGAGCTCTACCAGCTCACGCGCGAGCGCGCCGGCCTGAACCCAGCCCCGCTCAACGAGCAGACCGCCAGCTTCATGACCCAATCGGTGCTGGGCCTGAGCGATTCGTTCTTTTACCCGGCACCCCTGACCTTCATGATGACCAGCTTCGAGCAGGTCGAGGCCAGCGTGTTCCAGGTCTCGCGCGCACCGGGGCGCAACATCGTCTATTTTGGCTGCCTGCTGCTGACGCTGGGCATGATCGCCATGCTCTACGTGCGCGAGCGCCGGGTCTGGGTCTGGCTGGCGCCTAAACCCGACTCCGACACACTGGATGCCACCATGGCAATGTCGTCCAACCGTAAAATCTCCGACAACGACCGCGAGTTCGAGCAATTGCGGCGCCACCTGTTTAACCAAGCACCCGAGGCCACCTCATGACTGCTGCCACACAGACCATCGAACTCAAGAAGGGCGCGGGCTCGCAGCCCATGCGCCCGGGCTATTTTTCCCGGCTCAAGGCGTGGGACTGGATTTTTGCCGCGCTGGTGCTGGGCGGCCTGACCTACAACTACTTCCTGTTTCAGCCGTACCTAGACCGCTATGAGATTTTCGTGCTGCTGCTCACCGCCCCGAGCTGGATCGCGCTGGCTTGGTTTTGGCGCCCGATCAGTTACTTGAGCGTGGTGGTGGCGGTGCTGTCGCTCACCGCCATTGGGCTCTACCAAGTCGATGGCGTAGGCGTTTACGCCCGCGCCGAAGAGGTGTTTCTGCTCAAGTTTTTCTTGGCCAGCCAGACCGCCGTGTTGCACATGAGCCTGCTGCTGCTGGCCAGCACCGTGTTTTACTGGGTGGGCTTGCTGGCGAAGAAAAACGGCGTCGGCTTCGAGGAGGTGGGCGCCAAGATCGCTTGGGTTGCGGTCACCATGGGCTTGGTGGCGTTCTGCGTGCGCTGGTACGAAACCTACCTGCACAACACCGGCCTGGGCTACATCCCGGTGAGCAACCTGTACGAGGTCTTCATCATGTTCGGCTGGATGACCACGCTCTACATCCTCTACTACGAAGACCGCTACCAAACGCGCAAGATCGGCGCTTTTGCCATGCTGGTGGTCAGTGCCTCGGTGGCCTTTTTGCTCTGGTACATGGTGACGCGCGAAGCGCACGAGATCCAGCCGCTCATTCCCGCCCTGCAAAGCTGGTGGATGAAGCTGCATGTGCCGGCCAACTTCGTCAGCTACGGCACTTGGACCATCGCTGCCATGCTGGCTTTTGCCTACCTGCTCAAGCAAAGCACCTTCAAGCTGAGCTGGCTCAAGCTGACGCCGGTGTGGCTGCTGGCGGTGCTGTTCCTGCTCGAGCCGTTTTTGTTCGGGGTTTACACCGTGGCGCCGGGCGAAACCAACTACGCTGCCGCCGTGGGCATGAGCAATTTCTGGGCGGTCTATCTGGGCGTGGCGATCCTGATCATCGGGTTCATCGTCATGGCGCGCGACCGCTTTGCGAGCAAGTTGCCGGCACTCGATGTGCTCGACGACATCATGTACAAGTGCATCGCCATCGGGCTGCTGTTTTTCACCATCGCCACCATTTTGGGCGCGCTGTGGGCGGCTGAAGCGTGGGGCGCGTACTGGAGCTGGGACCCCAAAGAAACCTGGTCGCTGATCAGCTGGTTCACCTACGCCGCTTGGTTGCACATGCGCCTAGTCAACGGCTTGCGCGGCACGGTGGCGGCCTATTGGGCGATTGCCGGCTTTTTCATCACCAACTTCACCTTCTGGGGCGTCAACATCTTCCTGAGCGGCCTGCACAGCTACGGCGCGCTCTGATCGAGCCCTGAAGCGCAAAAGCCAGCGAGGCCGCTTTTTTGTTGCGGCGCGCTGGCTTTGTTTTTGGTTGCCAGCCTCAGTGGTC
>Ga0208735_100186_pt1 | contig 36043 bp, 39 predicted proteins | sample Subbio12Aug_8Aab_FD_184829 | JGI IMG/M metagenome (GOLD analysis project Ga0208735, IMG submission 184829) | Serpentinite rock and fluid subsurface biosphere microbial communities from McLaughlin Reserve, California, USA - CR12Aug_8Aab (SPAdes) | ecosystem: Environmental > Terrestrial > Deep... | reverse complement strand
CGGGACGCGCCGGCGCTGTCATGGTTCCGTCATGAATCTGTCATGATCGCGTAGCCCGGCGCCGGCACGCTGGAGACATGCGGGTACGCAGCATCTTTCTCTCGGACATCCATCTCGGCACGCGCGGTTGCCAGGCCGAGAGCCTGATCGACTTTCTGCGCCACCACGAAGCCGAGTATCTGTTCCTGCTCGGCGACATCGTCGATTTCTGGGCGATGCGGCGCGGCATCCACTGGACGGCGGCGCAGAACACCGTGGTGCAGAAGGTGCTGCGGCGCGCGCGCCACGGCGAGAAGGTAATGCTGATTCCCGGCAACCACGACGAGGCCCTGCGCGAGTATGTCGGCGCGCGCTTCGGCGACATCCAGGTCGTCGGCGAGCACGTCCACGAAACCGCCGACGGCCGTCGCCTCCTGCTGCTGCACGGCGACGAATTCGACCAGGTGACGCGGCATCATCGCTGGGTCGCCGTGCTCGGCGATGCCGCCTACGACGGGCTGGTGCGCATCAACGCCTGGCTGTCGCGGGCGCGGCGCATGTTGCGCGTTTCCGGCTACTGGTCGCTCGCGGGATTCGCCAAGAAACGCGTCAAGCGCGCCGTCTCGTTCATCTTCGACTTCGAGGACAGCGTCATCCATGCGGTGCGCGAGCGCGGCCTGGACGGCATCGTCTGCGGTCACATTCACAGCGCTTGCCTGCGCGTGCAGGACGGGGTGCTCTACGTGAATTGCGGCGACTGGGTGGAAAGCTGCACGGCGATCGTCGAGCACCCGGACGGCAGGCTCGAACTGGTCGAGTGGCGTCACGTCGGCGCGAACGTCGTGCCGCTGCGCGCGGAGGCGCGCGCGGCATGACGCGCCGCTCGCTCCGGATCGCGCTCGTCACCGAGACCTACCCGCCCGAAGTCAATGGCGTGGCCATGACGCTCGGTCGCCTGGCGGGGGGGCTGGTCGCGCGCGGTCACCATCTCCAGGTAGTGCGGCCGCGCCAGAACAACGAGGCGATGGGGAAGGCGGTCGCTGGCGAGCTGCTGACGCCGGGGCTGCCGATTCCGCGCTATCCCGAGTTGCGCTTCGGCCTGCCGGCGCGCGGCCGCCTGTGGCGCGCCTGGCGCGAGCGGCGGCCGGACGTGGTGCATATCGCCACGGAGGGCCCCCTCGGGTATGCCGCGCTTGCCGCCGCGCGGCGACTTGACCTGCCCCTGATATCCAGTTTTCATACGAACTTCCACAGCTACAGTCGCCACTACGGCATCGGCTGGCTGCGCCGCGGCATCGAGGCGTATCTGCGCTGGTTCCACAACCGCACGGCCGCCACGCTGGTGCCGACGGCCGCGCTGGCGGCGGAGCTGGCCGACCAGGGCTACCACGGCGTGCAGGTGCTTGCGCGCGGCGTCGATACCGAACTGTTCCATCCGGCGCGCCGCTCGCACGCGCTGCGCGCGCGCTGGGGAGCGGCGGGCCGGGGGCCCGTCTGTTTGGTCGTGAGCCGGCTCGCGCCCGAGAAAAATCTCGATCTTGCCTTCGCGGCATTCGCGGCCATCCGTTCCCGGCGCCCGGACGCGCGCATGGTCTGCGTCGGCGCCGGGCCGCAGGCGGAGGCCCTGGCGCGGCGCCATCCCGATGTGGTCTTCTGCGGCATGCGCACGGGCGAAGACCTGGCCGCCCACTACGCGAGCGCCGACCTGTTCCTGTTTCCCAGCCTGACCGAGACTTTCGGCAACGTGGTGAGCGAGGCGCTGGCGAGCGGGCTGCCGGTGGTCGCCTACGACCGGGCCGCCGCCGGCGAACTCGTCGAGAACGGCCGCAACGGCCTGCTCGCCGCGCCCGGCAACGTCCCCGCCTTCCTCGCCGCCAGCGCGAAGCTGGCGCGCGACCTGGAAGCCGCGGACTGGCGCGCCGCGTGCGCCGCCAGCGTCGGCCATCTCGGCTGGGACAAGATCCACGACCGCTACGCGGAACTGCTCCACGGCATCGCGGCCCGTCCCCCGGACGGCGCCGGCGCCATCCTGCCCGCACCGACTTTCGGGCTTTAGCCCGCGCCCGACAGGACTTCCTCGGCCTGCCGGTCGGCGTGATAGCTCGAGCGCACCAGCGGCGCGCTCGCACAATTGCCGAAGCCCATCTGCTCCGCCTCGGCCGCGTACATCCCGAAGACATCCGGATGCACGTAGCGCGTGACCGGCAGGTGGTGGCCCGAGGGCGCGAGATACTGGCCGATGGTGAGCATCTCGACGCCGTGGGCGCGCAGGTCGCGCATCGTGGCGAGGATTTCGGCGTCGGTCTCGCCGAGGCCGACCATCAGGCCGGACTTGGTCGGGATCGCCGGCAGGCGCCGCCGGAATTCCTGCAGCAGCCTGAGCGAATGCGCGTAGTCGGCGCCCGGGCGCGCCTGCCTGTAGAGGCGCGGCACGGTTTCGAGGTTGTGGTTCATCACGTCCGGCGGGTCGGCGGCGAGGATGGCGAGCGCGATGTCGAGCCGGCCGCGGAAGTCGGGCACGAGGATTTCGATGGTCGTTTGCGGCGAAGCGGCGCGGATCGCGCGGATGCAGGCGGCGAAGTGGCCGGCGCCGCCGTCCTTCAGGTCGTCGCGGTCGACGCTGGTGACCACCACATACTTGAGCTTCATTGCCGCGATGGTGGCGGCGAGTTTTTCCGGCTCGGCGGGATCGGGCGGCAGCGGCACGCCGTGGCCGACGTCGCAGAAGGGGCAGCGGCGCGTGCACAGGTCGCCGAGGATCATGAAGGTCGCCGTGCCCTTGCCGAAGCATTCGCCGATGTTCGGGCAGGTGGCTTCCTCGCAGACGGTGTGCAGGCCGTGATCGCGCAGGATCTGCTTTACCGCGCCGAAGCGCGCCGCCGAGTTGCCGGCTTTTACACGAATCCACTCCGGCTTTTTCAAAGGGATCGCGGGAACAACCTTGATGGGGATGCGCGCGGTCTTGGCTTCGCCTTTCTGTTTCTCGCTCATAGCGCTCTCTGCAATTGGGCAGCCAGTTTAGCGCCCACGTTTTCCACGTTCGCGGCAGGGCCGTGGTGAACGTGGGCGCTCAACTGGGTGACCGCCATGCCGGGGTAGCCGCAGGGATTGATCGCGGCGAAGGGCGCCAGGTCCATCGCCACGTTGAGCGCGAGGCCGTGATAGCAGCAGTTACGCTTCACCTTGAGCCCCAGCGCGGCGATCTTCGCTGCGCCGACGTAGACGCCCGGCGCACCGGCCAGTCGCTCCGCCGCGATGCCGTAGCCGGCGAGCAGGTCGATGACCGCCTGCTCCATGCGATGGACCAGCGTCTTGACCGTGAGACCGCGAAGCTTCAGGTCGAGCAGCAGGTAGGCGACGAGCTGACCGGGGCCGTGGTAGGTGATCTGTCCGCCGCGGTCGATCTTCACCACCGGAATGCCGATGTCGCGCAGCAGGTGTTCCGGCTTGCCCGCGAGGCCCTGCGTAAACACCGGCGGGTGCTCGCAGAGCCATAGCTCGTCTGGCGTGGCTTCATCGCGCGCGGCGGTGAAAGCCTGCATCGCGCGCCAGGTCGGTTCGTAGTCGACCCGGCCAAGCGTACGGATCACAAAACGATTTTCACCCACGGATGGCTGGTCAGTTCGCGGTAGAGCGCGTCGAGCTGGGGCTTGGAGGTCGCGCGGATCGTGCAGGTCAGCGACAGGTAGTTGCCCGCTTTCGACGGCCGCATTTCGACCCTGGCCGGGTCGAAGTCGGGCGCGTGCTTCATGACCACTGCAACGACCGCTTGGGCGAAGTCCTCCCGCGTCGCGCCCATGACCTTGAGCGGGAAGTCGCAGGGGAACTCGAGCAGGGTTTCCTGTTCAGGCGCCACGCATCACCGTCCGCTTGAAGTCCTGATACCAGCCGTACATCTGCCTGAACACCGGCCCCGGCACACCCGCTGCCGTCCCGCCGGCGCCGACTTTCCGGCCATCCAGTTCGACGATCGGCAGCACCTCCCGGGTCGAAGAGCTGAGCCACAGTTCGTCGGCCGCGCGCACTTCGGCGTCGGCGATGTCGCGCACCTCGGCGGACAGGCCGTGCGTCGCGGCGAGTTCGAGCACCACGTCGTAGGTGATGCCGGTCAGCATCAGGTGGTTCTGCTGCGGCGCGAGCAGCACGCCGTCCCTGACGACGAAGATGTTCGACGCCGCACCTTCGGAAAGAATGCCGTCGCGGAACAGGATCGTCTCGGCGCAGCCGGCATCCATCGACATCTGGCGCAGCAGGCAGTTGGCCAGCAGCGAGGTGGCCTTGACGTTGCAGCGCAGCCAGCGGAAGTCGGCGGCGGAGACGGCGGCGACGCCCTGTTCCACCTGCGCCGGCGGCGGCGTGACGAGTTCTTCGACGAGGCCGAAGACGGTGGGCGTGACGGTGGCGGGAAACGCATGGTTGCGCACCGCCATCGGCCCGCGCGTCACCTGCAGATAGACCGACTGGTCGTCCCACTCGGCTGCCGCGATCAGCTGCTCGACCCGCGCGCGCCATGCGTCGGGCGCGAGCGGGTTGGCGAGGCGGATCGCATCGAGACTGCGCTGCAGCCGGCCGAGATGCTCGGCCAGCCGGAACGGTCGGCGCGAGTAGACCGGGACGACTTCGTAGACGCCGTCGCCGAACAGGAAGCCGCGGTCCAGCGGCGAGACGGTCGCTTCCGCGAGCGGCAGGAAGCGGCCGTCGAGGTAGCAGAGCGTCATTCGAAGTAGAGCCTGACGGTGTCCCAGAGGCGGCCGAAGACGCCGGCCACCGGCACGTCGGCGAGCGCGACCAGCGCGTGTTCGCCGTAGGATTTGCCGTCGATGGTCAGCCTCAAGGTGGCGATGCGGTCGCCCTGTTGCACCGGCGCGAGCAGGGGCTGCCGGCTGAGCACCTCGACCTGGATGCGCTCCGACTGGGCTGCCGCGCCGCGGGGCAGCGAGAGGACGAAATCCGCGCCGAAGCCGGCGCCCACCGTGTTCTGCCGACCCTTGAAGACGCGGATCTGCGAGATCGCCTGCCCTTTTTCGTAAAGCCTGACGGCGTCGAAGGCGCGCGCGCCATAGTGCAGCAGCGCCAGCGTTTCCTGCACGCGCGCGTTGTCGGACGGGGCGCCGACCACCACGGTGGTGAGACGGCGGGGCCCGTCGCGGCGCGAGGCGACCAGGCAGAAACCGGCCGAGGCGGTGTGCCCGGTCTTGACGCCGTCGATGGCGGGGTCGAGCCAGAGCAGGCGGTTGCGGTTGGGCTGCTTGATTTTGTTCCAGGTGAACGCCTTCTCCCCGTTGCGCTTGTAGTCTTCGGGGAAGTCGCGGATCAGCGCGGTGGTCAGGCGCGCCAGGTCGCTGACCGTGGTCATGTGGGCCGGGTCGGGCAGGCCGGTGGCGTTGACGAAGTGCGTGCCGGCGAGGCCGAGCCGGCGCGCCTCGGCATTCATCAGGTGGACGAAAGCGGCCTCGCTGCCGGCGACGGCCTCGGCCAGCGCGATGCTCGCATCGTTGCCCGACTGGATCACCATGCCGGAAATCAGCGCGTCGACGCTGACGCGCTGATCCGGCGCGATGAACATGCGCGAGCCGGGCGCCCTCCAGGCCTGTTCCGAAACCGGCACGATCTGGTCGCGCTTGATCCGGCCGTCGCGCAGGGCGCCATAGACGACATAGGCGGTCATGATCTTGGTGAGCGAGGCCGGCTCGACCTTCTGCTCGGGATTATGGGCGGCGAGCGTCTGGCCGGTGGTCTGGTCGATCAGCATCCAGGCGCGCGCGGCCAGCGGCGGCGGCGGTTCGGCGGTGAGGGCCAGGCTGTTGAACGAAACGAGGGAAAGCAGGAAAACGATCAGACGCATGATTCTTCGCAGGAGGTTGAAAGGCGGTCACTTTACCAGCACGCTGGGCAGCTCGAAGGCCAGCCGCAGTTGCTCGGCGACGCGGCGCGCCTCGGAGAGATCGGCCCAGGGGCCGAGTTGCAGGCGATGGAGATTGCCGGCGCTGCGGATCTGCAGGCGCTCGCCCAGGCCGCCCAGCATGCGCGCGAGTTTCGCCTTCAGGGCCTCGGCGTTGTCGCGATTGCCGAAGGCGCCGAGCTGCAGGTAGTGTCCTCCTTTTTCCTCGATGTCGCGCAGCACGTTCGGCGGGGACGGCGGGGACGCTCCGGCAGCCACGACGAGCGGCGCTGCCGGGGGCGCGTCGGTCTCGGGGAAAACGCTTTCGACGATCACCGTGCCGCTGCCGTCGCCGACGATGTCGAGTCTCCACGCCGCCGCATAGGAGAGGTCGATCACCCGCCCGTGGAGGAAGGGGCCGCGGTCGTTGACGCGCACCACCACCGATCGGCCGGTATCGGGGCGGGTCACGCGCGCGTAGGAAGGAATCGGCAGGGTCGGATGGGCGGCGGTCATGGCGAACATATCGTAGAGCTCCCCGCTCGAAGTGGGCTGGCCATGGAACCGGCGCCCGTACCAACTCGCCACGCCCTGCTGGCGGAAAGGGGTGCGGGCCTGCATCGGCACGTAGTCGCGCCCGAACACGTTGTAGGGCCGGTTGGCGAAACGATGCAGCGGCTCAGGCCTGGGCACGGCATCGGGGACGCTGGCGAGATCGACGGGAATCGCGTCCGGCGGGCCGTCGTCGAGGTAGAAGCCGCCGCGCTGCAACGGGACGAGCGGCTTCCTTTCGGGCAAGGTCGGCGCCTGCGCGCCCGCGTCCTCCGCGGCCGGTCTGGGCGGCTGGCCGCCGCAGGCAGCCAGCAGCAGCAACAGCAAGGAAAATGGAACGAGCCGGATCATTTTTGGACGAGCATGCGGTTTCTGTTGATCGACATCAGGATGCCGAAGCCGAGGAAAAGCGTGACCATCGCCGTGCCGCCGAAGCTGATCAGGGGCAACGGCACGCCGACGACGGGCAGGATGCCGGAAACCATGCCCAGGTTGACGAAGACATAGGTGAAGAGGATCAGGGCCAGCGCGCCGGCCAGCAGGCGGCCGAACAGCGTCGCGGCCTGGGCGGCAATGCGCAGGCCGCGGCCGATCAGCAGGGCATAGAGCACCAGCAGCACGAAATTGCCGAGCAGGCCGAATTCTTCGGAGAACACCGCGAAGATGAAGTCGGTGTGGCGCTCCGGCAGGAAGTTGAGCTGGGCCTGGGTGCCCTGGTTCCAGCCCTTGCCGAGGATGCCGCCGGAGCCGATCGCGATGGTGGACTGGATGATATGAAAGCCCTTGCCGAGAGGATCCCTTTCGGGGTCGAGCAGCATCAGGATGCGCTGGCGCTGGTAGTCGTGCAACAGATGCCAGGCGAAGGGGGCGGCGGTGGCCGCCGCCGCCGCCAGCCCGCCGATGATTTTCCAGGGCAGGCCGGCGAGGAGGATGACGAAGAAGCCGGCGGCGAAGATGAGGATGGCGGTGCCCAGATCGGGCTGACGCAGGATCAGGACGACCGGGACCAGGAGGATCAGCGCGGCCGCCGCGTATTCGCGCCAGCGCAGCAGCGCCTCGTGCTTCTGGAAGTACCAGGCCAGCATCAGCGGCAGGGCGATCTTCATCAGTTCCGAAGGTTGCCCGCGGATGAAGCCGAGATCGAGCCAGCGCTGCGCCCCCTTGGCAATGTCGCCGAACAGCGCGACGGCGACGAGCAGGACCACGCCGAGCAGGTAGAGCGGCAGGGCCAGCTGCATCAGGCGCTGCGGCGGGATCTGGGCGACCACGCGCATGACGACCAGGGCGATGCCGATGTGGGTCAGCACCGTGGCCAGCCGGGCCGGCGCCGCGCTCGCCATCGCGATCAGGCCGACCGCCAGCAGGAGGCCGATCAAGGCCATCAGCGGCCCGTCGAGCGGGTCGATCAGCTTGCGCCAGAGGGTGCGGATCACGGGGCCTCCTCCAGGTCCGACTCGACGGCGCCCTCGTCGGCGGGCGCGGCGCCCTCGGGCAGTTTGCCGAGCAAATAGTAGTCGAGAACCTGACGCGCGATCGGCGCCGCGGCCCGGGCGCCGAAACCGCCGTTCTCGACCAGCACGGCCAGCGCGATTTGCGGGGCGTCCGCGGGGGCGAAGGCGATGAACAGCGAGTGATCGCGCAAGTCCTGCCTGATCCGTTCCTTTCGATACTGCGCGCCGCGCAGGGAAAACACCTGGGCGGTGCCGGTCTTGCCGGCCGCGACATAGCCGGCGTCCTTGAACACGCGTGCGCCGGTGCCTTCATGCACCGCGCCGACCATCGATTTTTTGACGGCATCGATGTGCTCCTGCCGCAGGGACAGCCGCGCGAGCGGTTCGGGCTCGATCAGCCGCCGGCGGCCGGTGCGCGCATCGGTGACATACCGGACCAGGTGCGGGCGGAAGATCACCCCGTCGTTGGCCAGGATCGCAGTCGCCTGGGCCAGCTGGATCGGCGTATAGGCGTTGTAGCCTTGGCCGATGCCGACCGAGATCGTCTCGCCGGCATACCATTTCTGCTGCTCGGGCGTCCTGAAGCGCTTTTTCTTCCAGGCCGGCGAGGGCAGCACCCCCGCGGCTTCGCCCTCGATGTCGATGCCGGTCCGGCGGCCGAAGCCGAACTGGTCCATGAAGCCGGCGATGTTCTCGATGCCCATGTCGTCGGCCAGCATGTAGTAGTAGGTGTTGCACGAATGGACCATCGACTTGTGCAGGTTGACCATGCCGTGCCCGCCCTTCTTGTTGTCCATGAACAAGCGGCCGCCGAAGCTGAAATAGCCCGGGTCGGCGATCTCCTGTTCGGGCGTGCGCTTGCCGAGCGCGAGTGCCGCCAGCGCCATGAAAGGCTTGAAGGTCGAGCCGGGCGGATAGGTGCCGTTGAGGGCACGATTGACCATCGGCTTGTCGGGCGAATTGTTGAGCGCCTCCCAGTCCGCCGCGCCGATGCCATCGACGAAGAGGTTGGGGTCGTAATTGGGCATCGAGACCAGCGCGAGGACGCCGCCGGTGGCCGGCTCGATCGCCACCAGCGCGCCACGCCGGTCGCCGAAAGCCCGTTCGGCGACTTCCTGGAGTTTGGCGTCGAGGGTCAGGGTCAGGGTGTTGCCGGGCACGGGCGCGACCCGGGCCAGCGAGCGCACCACGCGGCCGCCGGCGGTCACCTCGACCTTTTCGTGGCCGCTGATCCCATGCAGCTCGCGCTCGTAATGGCGTTCCAGGCCGGCTTTGCCGAAATGGTCGGCGCCGCGATAATTCGCCTCCTCTCCCCACGCCTCGATGCGCCGCAGATCGCCGTCGGTGATCCGCCCGATGTAGCCGAGCGCATGCGCGGCAAAGGCGCCGTGCGGATACTGGCGGAACAGGCGCGCCCTGATCTCCACGCCCGGGAAGCGGTAGCGCTGCGCGACGAACCGCGCCACCTCCGCGTCGGTGAGGCGCGCGCGGATCGGCAGGGATTCGAAGCGCTTGCCCTCCTCCATGAGCTTGTTGAAGCGCCGTCGATCCCTCCCCTCGATGGTGATCAGTTCGGCCAGGCCGTCGATGGTGGCATCGAGGTCTTCTACCTGGGCAGGCGTGATCTCGAGCGTGTAGGCCGAATCATTGCGCGCCAGCACCACGCCGTTGCGGTCGAGGATGAGGCCGCGGTTCGGCGCGATCGGCGCCAGCGCAATGCGGTTGTCCTCGGCGCGCGTCTCGTAGTAGTCGTGCTGGATCACCTGCAGCCAGACGAAGCGGCCCAGCAGCAGGGCGAAGCAGATCAGCACGAAGGCGCCGGCGATGGCGATGCGCCGGTTGAAGCTCGCCAGGCCGTCCTGGGGGTCCCGGAGCTGCATCAGATCGGCCGATTCTCGTCGCGCTCGACCGGCCGGTACTGCGGCAGCAGCAGCAGGTAGCTGAGCGGATGCCAGAGCAGTGCGGCGACGAGGCTGGAAAGAAAATACGCCAGGCCGGGAAATTCGGCGCCGGTCGCCAGGCGTAGCGTCAGCATGACCAGTTGGGCGCCGAGCAACAGGGGCAGGACATGGAGCGCCTGTTGCGCGAGGGGAAACCACAGCACGCGGCGCGCGAGTCCGCCGGCCGCGTAGGCCAGCAGCACGTAGGCGAAGGCGTGCTGGCCCATCACGCTGCCGAGGGCGACGTCCATCGCCAGGCCGAAAAAGAAGCCGGCGCCCATGCCGATCTTGAGGGGCTGGTGGATGCACCAAAAGCACAGCGCCAGCGCCAGCCAGTCCGGGATGCCCGGCACGCGGCCGAGCGGCGCCAGGTTGAGCGCGAATGCCGCCAGCAGCGAAAAATAGATGAACCAGGCGCGGGCCGGCAGCAGGATGCGGCGTGAGGAATGGGTCGGCTGGATCATCTTGCTGTGCTGGCTTTCCTGCCCTTGCCGGACTGCTTCGGCTGCTCGGGCGCATCCTCGGGCAGCGGCGGCGCGACGCGCTTGCCGAGGACCAGCACCTGCCCCTGGCGCTCGACCCCGGCCAGCGGCGCGCATTCGATGCGGGCGAAGGAATGGGCGTTATCGCGCTCGACGCGCATCACGCGCGCCACCGGCAGGCCGGGCGGATAAACGCCGTCGAGCCCCGAGGTGAGCAGGGTGTCGCCGGGCTCGACTTCGGCGTTCGCCGGCAGGTATCTGAGCTCCATCGCTCCGCTGCCCGCTCCGGTCAGCACGGCACGCAGGCCGTTGCGCGCCACCTGCACCGAAATCGCCTGACGTTTGTCGGTCAGCAGCGTGACCTCGCTGACGAGCGGGAAGACGCGCGTCACCTGGCCGATGACGCCGACGTCGTCGATCACCGCCTGGCCGGCCTGGACGTCATGGGTCAAGCCGCGGTCGATGACGATGCGGCGCGAGAACGGATCGCGCGCCGCGTAGAGCACTTCCGCCGCCTTGGCCGGAACGTCAAGCCGTTCGCCCATATCGAGCAGGGCGCGCAAGCGCCGGTTCTCGCCGTCGAGATGCGCCTGGCGCAGCAGCAGGTTCGCCTGCGCCAGCTGGCGCTCGCGCAGTTCCTCGTTCTCCTGTTGCAGGCGGGCAATGTCGGCGAAATAGACGCCCGCCTCCCGCGCCCCCTGCACCGGCAGCATCACGATCTTCTGCAGCGGCCACAGCAACGCCGCCAGCGCGGTGCGCACGGATTCGATCGCGGGGTAGCGCAGGTCGGCCGCCATCAGCAGCAGGGCGAGCGCGAGAAAGAACAGCAGCCGGGCAAGCGGGGCCGGCCCGCGCTTGAAGAACGGCGGCGGCCCTTGACCGATATGGCCGGCAACAGGCATCAAGGCGCTTGCTCTCTCCCGGAAGGCAGATGTAGCGCGGACTTCGCGCCACAGGGCAGCTTACCGGAGCGGGCCCTATTCGTTGGCGAAAATACTGCCGAGTTTGTCCATCTTTTCCAGCGCGAGACCCGAACCGCGCACCACGCAGGTGAGCGGCTCTTCGGCGACAACGACGGGCAGCCCGGTTTCTTCCATCAGCAGACGGTCGATGTCGCGCAACAGCGCGCCGCCGCCGGTCAGCACCATGCCGCGCTCGGCGATGTCGGCGCCGAGTTCGGGCGGGGTGTGCTCGAGGGCGACCTTGACCGCGCCGACGATCTGGTTGAGCGGATCCGACAGCGCTTCGAGAATCTCGTTGGAGGAGATGGTGAAGCTTCTCGGGATGCCCTCGGCGAGGTTGCGGCCCTTGACTTCCATGTCCCTGACCTCGGAGCCCGGAAAGGCCGAGCCGATCGTCTTCTTGATCTGTTCGGCCGTGGCCTCGCCGATCAGCATGCCGTAGTTGCGGCGGATGTAGTTGATGATGGCGTCGTCGAACTTGTCGCCGCCGACGCGCACCGAGCCCGCATAGACCATGCCGCCCAGCGAAATCACGCCGACTTCCGTCGTGCCGCCGCCGATGTCGACGACCATCGATCCGGTCGCGTCCGAGACGGGCAGGCCGGCGCCGATCGCCGCGGCCATCGGTTCCTCGATCAGGTACACATTGCTCGCGCCGGCGCCGAGCGCCGACTCGCGGATGGCGCGGCGCTCGACCTGGGTCGAGCCGCAGGGCACGCAGATGATGATGCGCGGCGAGGGCGAGAGCAGGCGCGACTCATGCACCCTCTTGATGAACTGCTTGAGCATCTGCTCGGTGACGGTGAAATCGGCGATCACGCCGTCCTTCATCGGGCGGATCGCGGTGATGTTGCCGGGCGTCTTGCCGAGCATCAGCTTGGCCTGGCTGCCCACGGCCTGGATGGTCTTCTTGGCGTTGGGGCCGCCCTCGGTGCGGATGGCGACGACCGAGGGTTCGTCCAGCACGATGCCCTTGCCGCGCACGTAGATCAGCGTGTTGGCGGTGCCTAGATCGATCGCCAGGTCGTTGGAAAAATAGGAGCGGAAAAAGGAGAACATCGGAATCCCGGACGGAAGAAGGCGCCCCCGCAGGGGGGGTGAAATCGAAGCGGCCCATGATACCCTAACGGTCGTTTCTGATCGAAACACGTCCCGCCGGATGCCTGACAATTGCTCAGTGCGCTATACCCTGTTGGCAAAGACTGCCGATGGCGTCGCCCGCGATTTTTCCGCATACTCCGTGTTGTTCGACGGGCAACCCGTCGCGGTGTGGCAGGAGCCGGAGGTCGCGCCGAACGTCAAACTGATTCGGAGGTGCTGAACATGAGCGAAATTCACTTCATCGTCGAGGAAGCCCCAGAGGGTGGCTTTGTCGCCCGTGCCGTCGGCGCGGACATTTTCACCGAGGCCGACGACTTGCCGGGACTGCATGAGCAAGTTCGCGACGCCGTGCGCTGCCATTTCGACGCCGACCGGAAGCCGGATGTGATTCGTCTGCACATCACCCGCGAAGAGGCGCTGGCGGCATGAGGGTGCCGCGCGATCTGTCCGGCCCGGAACTGATCCGCCGGCTTGGTCGGTTGGGTTATGCCGTGACGCGGCAAAGCGGCAGCCATATCCGTCTGACGACGAGCGAAAACGGCGCGCATCATGTCACCGTGCCGAATCACGACCCGTTGCGGATCGGCACGCTGTCGGCGATTCTCGTGGCGGTCGCCGCCCATCTCGGTATTGACCGGGACGCCCTGCTCAAGCGCCTGCTCGACTGAATGTGCCTGAATCCGCCGGTCGAAACGACGGCGCGAGTTGCGCATCGACGCCGAAATCCGGCAGCGCGTCGAGCAGGCCGCCGCCGTGCGCGCACTGATCGAGAGTGCCGTCCTGCCAGCGCCGAGTTTCGATGCGCGCTGCGAAAAATGTTCGTCGCACGACATCTGCCAGCCCAGCGCGCACGCTTTGGCGTACGGTTTGTTCGCTTTGGAAGACCGAACCATGCAATTGCTCAACACGCTCTGCGTTACCCGGCCCACGTGGGCCGGGCGAGGGTTGAAACATTGTCGAGCTCAAGGAACGCACCCGGGCGGAAGAAGGCGCCCCCGCAGGGGGGTGAAATCGAAGCGGCCTATGATACCCTGCCGGTCGATTCCGGCCGAGACAGAGACACGATGACCGATGGGCGCCCAGCACAAGACGACACCGCAGCAATCAGAAACGGAAATCGGACATCCCGTAATTGCCGCGTCCCTCCAACGGGATTTTTTCGCGGATTCCCCTTCTTCGCATGATGGGCTTGATGCCCTGCTGGGAGACCCCGCGGCGCGCCGTCTGCGCGTCGAGAAGGAGTTATGGACCCCAAAACAGAGACAGGGAAATAGCCTGCATGAGGTTTCTTACCGTGCCTGCTTCAAGTCGCAACTCCCCAATTTCTTCATCACCCGCTTGTCGCAGCCGGGAGACCGCGTCTACGATCCGTTTTCGGGACGTGGCACCACAATTGTCGAGGCCGCCCTCCTGGGACGACGAGTCGCGGCGAACGACATCAATCCCCTGAGCGAAATATTGTCCAGGCCGCGCATCGCGCCACCCTCCTTGCTTGACATACACGGGCGCATCGAACTCATCGATCTGGATCATGCTCCGCCCGCGGAACCGGATGAACCGGATTTATCGGCTTTTTATCACCCTGAGACGGAACAGTCATTGCGGGCCCTGCGTGCCTATCTGCAGGAGCGTCGTCTTTCGGATGCCGAAGACGACATGGATCGGTGGATTCGCATGGTCGCCACCAATCGCCTGACCGGGCATTCGCCTGGATTCTTCTCCGGGTATACCCTCCCGCCCAACCAGGCAACCACACCAGAACGGCAGCATGGCATCAATGCCAAACGAGGGCAGACGCCGCCCCGACGCGATGTGAAACGGATCATCCTGAAAAAGTCGGCTCAGCTGCAATCCGGGCTTTCGGAGAAATATCGCCTAGCCATGGTTCCACTGGCTAGCGAAGCCTGGTTCCTGACCGGTCGCGCACAGCGCACGCAAGCCATTCCCGACGAAAGTGTCATGCTGACGGTCACCTCGCCACCCTTCCTCGATGTCGTGCAATACGCCGAGGACAACTGGCTGCGCTGCTGGTTCAACCATGTCGATGTTGCGTCCGTCGCCGCCGGCATGTCGGTAAGTCCGTCGCCCGAAATCTGGAGCAACGAGATGCTGGCGACCCTCCACGAGCTTTACCGGGTCGCGAAACGGGGAGGACACGTTGCCTTCGAGGTGGGAGAGGTTCGCAACGGCCTCATCAAGCTCGATGAGGTTATCGCCCCGCTTGGTGAAGCTGCCGGCTTCGTTGTCAAGGCGGTACTGATCAATGCGCAGACATTCACCAAAACTTCCAACATATGGGGAGTGCATAACAACAGCAAGGGAACGAATACCAACCGAATCGTGCTTTTCCTGAAGGAATGAAATGGACGCGGAACAGGCGCGGCGGCGTTATGTTGCTCAACTGGAAAACGTAATCCGGCAAATGCTGCAGCCGCTCAAGGGAGTGCCGTTCAATCTGGCGATCGAAGCCATGACCGGTTACAAGGTGCTCGAGTTCGAAATCGGCAAGGCGACGCACGAAAGGTTGCTGGACACACTAGTGCAAGCGGCGACGGATGCCGGCGAAGAAATCAATCGCGCCGGGATTGTCAGCAAGCGCGTCAACGAGGTGGGCAACAAGATCGAGCCGTTCGTGCGCGCTGCGCTCGAACGGCTGCCCGGCGTGACTGCAAGCGTTCCGGAGACGAAGAGCGGCAAGCGAAAAGCGGCGGGATACCCTGACATCGAGGTCCGGACAGGCGGCATCGCCTGTTATCTGGAATGCAAGACGTTCAATCCGGATACAAGTGATACGACACAAAGAAGCTTTTTCTTTTCTCCATCGGACGAGTTCAAGGTCACCCGTGACGCCCTGCATTTTCTGCTTTCCTACGAAATGTACGTCGAGGCCGGACGATACAAAACCGCGTGCTACAAGCTGCTGGTAATCGAATCCCTGTCGCTTGATGTAAAGCACGAGTTCAACTCCGATAACAAACGTCTGTACTCTGGTAAAAACGGCACGCGTCTGCTTGCCGAGAGGCAATTCGCTTGAGCCGCTCCCCCACGCACCGATAACGGATCCATCATGTCCTTGAGCCTGGACGACGTCAGCCGCATCGCGCGCCTGGCGCGCATCGAAATTTCCCCCGCGGAGACCGAACAAACCCGCGACCAGCTGAACCACATCCTCGCCTTCGTCGAGCAATTGCAGGCTGTCGACACCACGGGCATCGAACCGATGGCTCATGCGGTGGATGTCGTGCAGCGCCTGCGCCCAGACGCCGTCACCGAAGCCGACCGCCGCGACGCCTTCCAGGCGATCGCGCCCGAGACCGAGGCCGGCCTGTATCTGGTGCCGAGGGTCGTAGAATGATTAACGCGTCGCTCAAGGAACTGGGCGCCGCGCTGGCGCAGAAGCGCATTTCCAGCGTCGAACTGACGACGCTGTTCCTCGACCGCATCGAGAAGCTCAATCCGGCGCTCAACGCCTTCGTCAGCGTCGGCCGCGACCAGGCATTGAGACAGGCCGCCGCCGCCGATCGGAAAGTCGGCGCTGGCGGGACGGCGCCTTTGCTGGGGATTCCCCTCGCGCACAAGGATATTTTCTGCACCGCCGGCCGTCCGACCACCTGCGGGTCGAAGATGCTCGCCAACTTCGTGTCGCCCTACGACGCCCATGTCGTCGAGCGCCTGGACGCCGCCGGCATGGTGCTGCTCGGCAAGTGCAACATGGACGAATTCGCGATGGGCTCGTCGAACGAGACCTCCTTCTTCGGCCCGGTGAAGAATCCGTGGAATCCCGCCTGCGTCCCCGGCGGCTCCTCGGGCGGCTCGGCGGCGGCCGTCGCGGCGCGGCTCGCGCCGGCCGCCACCGGCACCGACACCGGCGGCTCGATCCGCCAGCCGGCCGCGCTCTGCGGCCTGACCGGCCTCAAGCCGACCTACGGCGTGGTCAGCCGCTACGGCATGATCGCCTTCGCCTCCTCGCTCGACCAGGGCGGACCGATGGCGAAATCCGCCGAGGACTGCGCGCTGCTCCTCAACGCCATGGCCGGCTTCGACGCGCGCGACTCGACCTCGCTGGAGCGCCCGGCCGAGGATTACTGCGGCGACCTCGACAAACCCCTCGCAGGCCTCCGCATCGGCCTGCCCAAGGAATTCTTCGGCGCAGGCATGGATGCCGGCGTGCGCGCCGCGGTCGAGGCGGCCATCGCCGAATACCGCAAGCTCGGCGCGACCACGGTCGAAGTATCGCTGCCGAACTCCGGCCTGTCGGTGCCGGCCTACTACGTCATCGCGCCGGCCGAGGCCAGCTCGAACCTCTCGCGCTTCGACGGCGTGCGCTACGGCCACCGCGCCGCGGAGTACGGCGATCTCAACGACATGTATGAGAAGAGCCGTGCCGAAGGTTTCGGCGCGGAAGTGAAACGCCGCATCCTGATCGGCGCCTACGTGCTGTCGCACGGCTACTACGACGCCTACTACCTCAAGGCGCAGAAGATCCGCCGCCTGATCGCCGCCGATTTCCGGGAAGCCTTCAAGGCCTGCGACGTCGTCATGGGGCCGACCGCGCCGTCGGTGGCCTTCGCATTCGGCGCCAAGAGCGCCGACCCGGTGCAGATGTACCTCTCCGACATCTACACGATCGCCGTGAACCTCGCCGGCCTGCCGGGCCTGTCGATTCCCTGCGGCTTCGACAAGGAGCTGCCCGTGGGCCTGCAAATTGTCGGGCCATGGTTCGGCGAAGCCAGGATGCTCAACGTTGCCCACCGTTACCAGCAGGCGACGGACTGGCACGTGCGCATGCCGGAGGAAATGAAATGAGCCCGTGGGAAGTCGTGATCGGACTGGAAACCCACGTCCAGTTGCGCACCCAATCCAAGATCTTCTCCGGCGCAAGCACGGCCTTCGGCGCCGAGCCGAACCGCCAGGCCTGCGCGGTCGACATCGCCCTGCCGGGCGTGCTGCCGGTGCTCAACCGCGCGGCGGTGGTCTGCGCGATCAAGTTCGGCCTCGCCATCGGCGCGCAGATCGCCCCGCGCTCGGTCTTCGCGCGCAAGAACTACTTCTACCCCGACCTGCCCAAGGGCTACCAGATCAGCCAGTTCGAGATTCCCGTCGTCTCCGGCGGCGGTTTGACGATCCGCGCCGGGGAGCAGGAGAAATTCGTGCACCTGACCCGCGCCCACCTCGAAGAGGATGCCGGCAAGTCGCTGCACGAACTTAGGGGCTCGCACGTAGTGCTCGGCCACGGCAAGACCGGCATCGACCTCAACCGCGCCGGCACACCGCTGCTCGAAATCGTCACCGAGCCCGACATGCGCTCCAGCGCCGAGGCCGTCGCCTACGCCAAGGCGCTGCACAGCCTCGTCACCTGGATCGACATCTGCGACGGCAACATGCAGGAAGGCTCCTTCCGTTGCGACGCCAATGTCTCGGTGCGCCGCCCCGGCGAACCGCTCGGCACGCGGCGCGAGATCAAGAACCTGAACTCCTTCCGCTTCCTGCAGCAGGCCATCGACTACGAGATCCGGTGGCAGATCGCCGAGATCGAGGAAGGCCGCAAGATCCGGCAGGCCACCGTGCTGTTCGACCCCGACAGCGGCGAGACGCGCGCGATGCGCAGCAAGGAAGACGCCCACGACTACCGCTACTTCCCCGATCCCGACCTGCTGCCGCTCGAGATCATGCCCGACTGGATCGCGGCGGTGAAGGCCGGCATGCCCGAACTGCCGCAGGCGATGCGGCTACGCTTCCAGTCCGACTACGGCCTCTCGGCCTACGACGCCGCGACGCTGGCCGCGACACGCGCCAGCGCCCGGTTCTTTGAAGACGCCGTAGCCGCGGCGGGCAAGGAGCAGGCAAAGCTCTGCGCCAACTGGGTCATGGGCGAAGTCGCCGCACGGCTGAACCGCGAGGAAAAGGAGATCGCCGCCAGCCCCGTCTCCGCCGCGCAGCTCGCCGGCATGGTGAACCGCATCGCCGACGGCACCCTGTCGTCCAAGCTCGCCAAGGAAGTGTTCGAGGCTCTCTGGAACGGCGAAGGCCAGGATGCCGACGCGATCATCGAGGCGCGCGGCCTCAGGCAGGTGTCGGACGCCTCCGCCATCGAGCCGATCATCGACACGGTGCTCGCAGCAAATCAAAAGTCGGTCGAGGAGTTCCGATCCGGCAAGGAGAAGGCTTTCAACGCGCTGGTCGGCCAGATCATGAAGGCCAGCAAGGGCAAGGCCAATCCGCAGCAGGTCAATGCGCTGCTGCGCAAGAAACTGGGCGCCTGAGCTTGCCGGGGAGCCCTACTTCCTCGCCGCCTGGCCGCGGAGTTGCAGGTAGCGCTGCTTGTCCGCCGCGTAGCGTTCGCCCAGCGCGGCGATGTCCGCTTCCTTTTGCTTCAGCGCCTTCTGCTGGGCGGCGATCTCGGTGTCGTTGGCCTCGATCTGCTTGACCAGATGGGCCGGCAGCGGCTTCTTCTGGTGGAGTTCCCGTTCCTGGTCGAGTTTCTCCTTCCTGGTCAGGGCGTTCTCCAGCCGGTTCTGCGCCTGCTCGGCATTCCTTTCGACGTCCGCGATCGCGCGGTCGCGCGCCGCATCGATCTCACGCTCGTTCGTGTAACTGTCGAGCAGCGCCCGGTCCCTGCGCGCCTGTTCGATGGCCTTGCGCTCCTTCGTTTTCCTGAGGGCCGTTTCCGCCTCGCGCGCCGCACGCTGCTCGGCCGTCGGCGGCGCCTCGACCGGCCGCGCCACCCCGCCCTTGCCGTAAACGGTCTTGGGCCGGGCGTCGCACTGGGGCGGTGGCGGATCGCCACAGACGCGCTGGCCATTCACATCGCAACAGACGATGCCCGCCGCGGCGGGCCAGGACAGGCAAGCCAGCAGGCCTGGCAGCAGTAGGAGCGCTTTACGCGACACCGTAGGTTTCCCGGTAGCGCCGCACGGCGGCGAAATCCTGCTCCAGCGCCGGCTGGCCGGCAACAAAGTCGATCACGTCGGTCAGGCGCGCGACGGCGATGACCGGCAGGCCGAGCGTGCGCTCGACCTCCTGCACCGCCGACAGCGCTCCGGTGCCGCGCTCCTGGCGGTCGATGGCGATGGCAACGCCGGCAGGCGTCGCGCCCGCGTGGCGGATGAGGGCGACCGATTCGCGCACCGAAGTGCCGGCGGAAATGACGTCATCGACGATCAGCACGCGGCCGGCCAGCGGCGCGCCGATCAGCGTGCCGCCCTCGCCATGGTCCTTGACTTCCTTGCGGTTGAAGGCGAACGGCAGATTGCGGCCGCGCTCGGCCAGCTTGATGGCGATCGCCGCGACCAGCGGAATGCCCTTGTAGGCCGGGCCGAAGAGCATGTCGAAGGCGAGGTTCGAGGCCAGGATGGCGCGGACGTAGAAATCGGCCAGCCGCGCCAGCGAGGCGCCGTCGTCGAACAGGCCGGAATTGAAGAAATACGGGGACAGGCGTCCTGCCTTGGTCTTGAATTCGCCAAAGCGCAGGACGCCCTTGGCGCAGGCGAAGGCGATGAAGTCTCGGCTAAAATTTGCGGCGCTCATGGCGAAACATTCTACATGCTGAAAATCGTCACTCTGAATCTCAACGGCATCCGCTCCGCGGTGAAGAAAGGCTGGCCGGACTGGCTCGCCAGCCAGAATGCTGATGTCATCTGCGTGCAAGAGCTCAAGGCCCAGGCCGCCGATCTGCCCCCGGACCTGCTGTGCGCGGCCGGTTTCCGCGGCCATTTCCACTACGCCGAAAAGAAAGGCTACAGTGGCGTCGGCCTCTATGCGAAACGGGCGCCCGAGCGCGTCTGCGCGGGCATCGGCGTGGCCGAGTTCGATGCCGAGGGCCGCTATTTGCGCTGCGACTGGCCGGGGCTTTCCGTCATCTCGCTCTATGTTCCTTCCGGCTCGTCCTCCCCGGAGCGGCAGGCCGCCAAATTCCGCTTCATGGAGGTTTTCTTTCCGCACCTGCGGGCATTGCGCGCCGAGGCGGAAGCGGACGGGCGCGAGATGGTCATCTGCGCCGACTGGAATATCGCGCCAACCGCGCAGGACCTGAAAAACTGGAGATCGAACCAGAAGAATTCGGGGTTCCTGCCCGAGGAAAGGAAATGGATCGCCCGCGTCAGGGAAGAGCTCGGCTGGGTGGACGTCTATCGGACGCTGCATCCCGGGGCCGAAGACGAGGGTTATACTTGGTGGTCGAACCGCGGCCAGGCTTGGGCGAAAAACGTTGGCTGGCGCATCGACTACCCGCTGGCCACGCCGGGCATCGCCGCCCGCGCCCGCGCGGCACACGTGTTCAAGGCCGCGCGCTTTTCCGACCACGCGCCCTTGACAATAGAATACGCATGGCCATAGTGGAGTTGTGGGTGGATTGTGTGCGGCAGGCATGCGACAATGAACGCCGGGAAGGTTTTCAGCACTCGCAAGGAGAGGGAAGATGAGCGAAATGACCGATGTCAGCAAGGACAAGCTGATTGCCGATTTCAAGGTGGTGGTGGCCGATGCCGAGGAGTTGCTGCGGGCGACCGCCAATCAGGCCGGCGACAAGGCCGCCGACCTGCGCGCGAAGATCCAGAACCGTCTCGCGGACGCCAAGCTGCGCATTGCCGATGCCGAGGAGGCCGTGATCGTCAAGGCGAAGGAGGTCGGTCGCGCGGCGGACAATTACGTGCATGACAACCCGTGGCGCTCGGTCGGCATCGCCGCCGGGATCGGGTTCATCGCCGGTCTGCTGATCGGCCGGCGCTGACCCGGCTGCGGCGCGGCGTGACCGGCGCTCCTCCCGGGCTGTTCGCTTCGCTGCGCGGTTTCGCCGCGACCTCGGTCGCGCTCGTCCGCACCCGCCTCGAACTCTTCAGGGTCGAGGCGCGCGAGGAGGTCGGGCGCGTCGCCGGCCTGGTTCTTTGGGGGATGGCGGCCGTGTTGCTGGGGGTGGCCGGGCTGGTTTTCCTGTCCATCTTTCTCACGGTTCTGGTCTGGGACAGTCACCGGTTGCTTGCGCTGGGGGTTTTCGCCGCGCTGTTCGTCGCGTCGGCCACGGGTGCGGGTTGGTTCGCCCTGCGGCTGGCGCGGCGGGGTTCCCGGCTTTTCGCCGCCAGCCTGGCGGAGCTGCGCCGCGACGAAGCCCTCCTGGCACGCAGGGATGGGCCCACGTGAACGCCGTCGAGCTTGCGCTGGAAAAGCAGCGTCTGCTGCTGGAAATCGCCCGCCAGCGCGCCGAACTGTCCGACCACGCCGACGGCCTGGCGCCCTTGCTCGGGGCCGCCGATCGGGTGCATGCCGGCCTGCGCTGGGCGGCGCGGCACCCGGAGATCGCCGCGGGCGGAATTGCTTTCGTGGCGGCCGTCCGTCCCGGCGTGCGGCGCTTCCTCTGGCGCTGGGGCAAGCGCGCCGCCTTCGTGGCCTGGCAGGTCTGGCGCAGGGGCGGGAACTGGCCGGGAAAACCTCCGTCCTGGCCATCAACCTCCCTAAGCCGGTAATCAAAAAGGGGCATGTGCTCCCGTAGCGATTGGGTATATCCTCCTCGGCTCTAGAAGAATAACGGGGAAATCTCGCGTCATGTCGCTGCAGGTCCGTTCGGTACTCTACGTGCGCATGCCGGTCTGGAAAATCTGGCCGGGCGGGGTGGTGTATCTGGCCGACTTCATCCACAAGCAGCGGCCGGGCATCCGCCAGGAAATCCTCGATCTCGCCGTGATTCCGCCCAGGGAGCGCAAGGCCGCGCTGGTCGCCCGCATCCGCGCACTGCAGCCCGACGTCGTGGCCTTCTCCTGGCGCAACATGCAGACCTTCGGGCCGCACCCGGAAAACGACGCGCTCGACGTGGTCATGAACTTCGACCACTCGCCCAACCCCTGGAAGCGCCTCAAGGCGGCCTGGCAGGCGGTCGGCATCATCGCCGACTATGCCGGCCAGCGGCTGCGCAACCTCGGCTACCTCAAGCTGGTGCGCAGCCTGTCGCCCGGGACCCGGCTCGTCGTCGGGGGCACGGCGGTCTCGATCTTCGGCCGCTATGTCGCCGAGCGCTGCCCGACCGACACGGTCGTCGTCGTCGGCGAGGGCGAGGACGCCATGCTGTCGATCGTCGATGGCAGCGAGGTTCCGGCCGGCAACCACTATTACAAGGATGCCGACGGGCAGGTGCACCACCGCCCGGCCGAGGAAAACTTCAACCTCGGCCAGCTCACCGCCGTCGACTTCCCTTACGTCGAGTCGATCTTCCCGGCCTTCCGGCAGTACGTGGGGCCCGATGTCCCGAACGCTTCCATCGGCGTGCATACCAAGCGCGGCTGCCCCTTCCAGTGTCACTTCTGCCTCTACAACAAGATCGAGGGGGCGCAGCAGCGCTACCGCGATCCGGCCGAAGTCGCCAAGGAAGTCGAAGTCCTCAACAAGCAGTACGGCGTCAGGCACATCTGGTTCACCGACGCGCAGTTCTGCTCGACCCGCCGCAGCATGGCGCACGCCGAGGCGATCCTCGACGAGATGCTGGCGCGCCAGGTCAAGGTGCGCTGGACCGGCTATCTGCGCCTCAACCATCTGACGCCGGTAATCGCGCGCAAGATGCTGGACAGCGGCCTCGAAAGCCTCGACCTCTCCTTCACCGGCTCGCAGGACATGATCGAGAGCCTGACGCTCGGCTACGAACTCGAGCAGCAGATGGGCGCCTTCCGCTACTTCAAGGAGGCGATGACCGGCGCGCACGCCGACCTGATGGTCAAGCTCTACCTACCGCTCAACGCGCCGGGCGAGACGCCCGCGACCCTGCGCGCCTCGATGGCGCGCATCGAGGAGCTCTACGCGCTGTTCGGCCGCGACAAGGTGCTGCCCTTCATCTTCTTCGTCGGCGTGCAGCCCAACACGCCGGTCGAGAAGCAGCTGATCGCCGCCGGCTACCTGCCGGCGAAATACGATCCGCTGACCCTCAATCCCTTCATCATCAAGAAGCTGCTCTACAACCCGAAACCGCTCGGCCGGCTGATCGGCCGCGCCTACCTGCGCGCGCTCGAATATTCGAGCAAGATGGACGACACGACCGGCGAATACGTCGGCCGCGCGACCATGGAGATCCTCGAACGCGAACTGCCGGCGGGGCCGCTGCCGTCCCGCCAGCGCCGACTTTTCTGGATCCTGCCGGTCGCCGAACGCTCGGAAACCTGATTTACCCTACAGCCCCATGCAGACGTACTTGGTTTCGAGGTATTCCTCGATGCCGTATTTCGAGCCCTCGCGGCCGATGCCCGACTGCTTGACGCCGCCGAAGGGCGCCACCTCGTTGGCGACCAGGCCGACATTCACGCCGACCATGCCGTATTCGAGCGCCTCGGCGACGCGCCAGACACGACCGAGGTCGCGCGCGTAGAAATAGCCGGCGAGGCCGTACTCGGTCGCGTTGGCCAGCGCGACCGCTTCGGCTTCGTCGCGGAACCTGAACAGCGGCGCGACCGGGCCGAAGGTTTCCTCGCGCGCGCAGCGCATCGCGGGAGTCACGTCGGCCAGCACGGTCGGCTCGAAGAAGGTGCCGCCCTTCGCATGGCGCTTGCCGCCGGTGAGCACGCGGGCGCCGAGCGCCACGGCATCGGCGATGTGCGCCTCGACCTTCGCCAGCGCCTGCGCATCGATCAGGGGTCCCTGGTTCACGCCGGCCTCGGTGCCGACGCCGACCTTGAGCTCGCCGACCTTGGCCGCGAGCTTGCCGGCGAACTCCTCATAGACACCGTCCTGCACCAGCAGGCGGTTGGCGCAGACGCAGGTCTGGCCGGCATTGCGATACTTCGAGGCCATCGCCCCGGCGACTGCGGCATCGACGTCCGCATCATCGAAGACGATGAAGGGGGCGTTGCCGCCGAGTTCCAGCGAGATCTTCTTGAGCGTCGGCGCGCACTGCGCCATCAGCAGCCGGCCGACCTCCGTCGAGCCGGTGAAGGACAGCTTGCGGACGACCGGATTGGACGTCAATTCGCCGCCGATCAGCGGCGCCGAGGCCGCCGAGCCGGTGACGAGATTGAACACCCCCGCCGGAAATCCCGCGCGCTCGGCGAGCCTTGCCAGCGCCAGGGCGGTAAGCGGCGTCTGCTCGGCCGGCTTGACCACCACGGTGCAGCCGGCGGCCAAGGCCGGCGCGACCTTGCGGGTGATCATCGCGCAGGGGAAGTTCCACGGCGTAATCGCGGCGCAGACGCCGACCGGCTGCTTGAGCACCAGCAGGCGCTGGTTGGCGATGGTCTGCGGAATCACGTCGCCGTAGCAGCGCTTGGCCTCCTCGGCGAACCACTCGACGAAACTCGCCGCGTAGAGCGCCTCGCCGCGCGCCTCGGCGAGCGGCTTGCCCTGCTCCGAGGTCATCAGCAGGGCGAGGTCGTCGGCATGGGCGACGATCAACTCGAACCACGCGCGCAAAATCGCGCCGCGCTGCCTGGCGGTCAGCCCGCGCCAGGCCGGCCAGGCGGCGCTGGCGGCGTCGATGGCGCGGCGGGTTTCGGCCGCGCCCATGTCGGGCACGGCGGCCAGCGGCTCGCCGGTGGCCGGATTAAGGATCGCCACGCTTGCGCCGCTGTCGGCCGACACCCAGACGCCAGCGGTGAATGCCTGCTGACGAAAAAGATCGGGATCGCGCAATTGCATGGTCGGGCCGCCTTTTATTCGGAAATGCCGGCGAGTCTACCGGATTACCATTGACGCATGCGCTCGTGGCTTCCTCTCGTCATCCTCCTGCTGCTTGCCGGCTGCGGCACGCTGGTCAAGCCGCCCGATCCCGACGCGCCGCCGGCCGCGGCCGGCCGGCCGGCCGATCCGCGCGGACTGGAAATCGCACTGTTCGCGCTCGGCCTGATGGACACGGACTACCGCTTCGGCGGCAGGAATCCCGAAGCGGGACTCGACTGCAGCGGGATGGTCAGCTACGTTTTCGAGAACGCCGCCGGGCTACGGCTCGCCGGCTCGGCGGCCGACCTGGCGAAGCTGGGGCGGCCGGTGAATGGCGCAGGCCTCCGGCCGGGCGACCTGGTGTTCTTCAACACGCGCAACCGGCCGCGCTCGCACGTCGGCATCTACGTCGGCGCCGGTCGCTTCATCCACGCCCCCAGCACCAACGGCAAGGTGCGCACCGACAGCCTGCACGCCGGCTGGTTCGCCACGCGCTTCGAGGAAGCGCGCACGGTTCTCGACTGATCCGCGGGCGCAGCCGCCGCAGGATCAGTGAACAGGGAGCGTGCGCCAGCCCTCCGGACAGCGCTGCACGTGCGGGAAATAGGCCTGGTAGCTTTCGCAGAAATAGGCCATCCGGCCCGGCGGCCTGGGGGGCGGAAGCACGACGACGGGCGCGACGACCGTCGGGGGCGCGGCGATCGTGTAAATCACGCTGCCGAGCGCCAGGCCGGCCAATCCCCAGGCGAGGGGCCCGGGGCCGTGGCGATGGTGGTGGTGATGGTGATGGAAGTGGCGCGGAGCGGGCGGACCGTAATGATGACGGTCATGCCGGCCGTGCGGGCCGGCCAGCGCGGGCAGGGAATGGGCCAGCAGCGCGGCGGCGACCAGGCCGGTGACGAACTTCTTCATGATGATTACCTCCGTGAGGGAAGAACGTTCGGCCGGGCGCTGCGCTGACAGGCAGTTGTAAGGGTTTGTATCGGGCCGCGCAAATCGGCGGTCGAGAGCGTTCCCCGGGTTATATGGGTGTTTTTAGATTTCTCTGAACGGCGCTGGATGTCGGCTTGTTATTTTCCGATGCAGAAGCGGCCGAAGATGGCGCCGAGCAGGTCGGCGGCGGTGAATTCGCCGGTGATGCGCGACAGGGCTTGCTGGGCAAGGCGCAGTTCCTCGGCCGCCAGTTCGAGCTGTCGGAGCTGGCCGTCCGCCGCCGCAAGCCGGGTCTCTGCCTCGGCCAGCGCTTCGAGGTGACGCGCGCGGGCGAGCAGGGCATCCTCGCCGTGGCCGCGCCAGCCGGCGACGCGCAGCAGCTCGTCGTGCAGAAGACCGGTGCCCTCGCCGGTCTTGGCGGCCAGGCGCAGATGCACCTGGCCGTGCTCCTCGTAACGCGCGGCCGGCAACCCGGCGAGATCGGCCTTGTTCTCGACGACGACGCGTTCGATGCCCGCCGGCAGGCGCGCGGCAACCGCCCGGTCGGCGGGCGTCACGCCGGAACGCGCATCGACGAGCTGCAGGATCACGTCGGCCTTTTCGATTTCCTGCCAGGTCCGCGCGATCCCGATCCGTTCGACCACATCCTCGGTGTCGCGCAGTCCGGCGGTGTCGATGATGTGCAAGGGGATGCCCTCGACCTGGATCGTCTCGCGCACGGCATCGCGCGTCGTACCGGCAATCTCGGTGACGATGGCGCGCTCCGCGCCGGCCAGCCGGTTGAGCAGCGAGGACTTGCCGACATTCGGCAGGCCGGCGAGCACGATCGTCAGCCCGGAACGCAGCACGCTGCCTTCGCGGGCGCGGGTGCGCAGGCTGGCCAGAGCGGCACGCAGCCGCGCCAGCCGCGGCACGATGTCGGTGTCGGCGAGGGGGTCGATCTCCTCGTCGGGAAAGTCGAGCGTCGCCTCGATCAGACCGCGCAGATCGATCAGGCCGTCAGTGAGCGCTCGCACTGCGGTCGAAAACTCGCCCGACAGCGAGCGCAGGGCGGCGCGCGCCGCCTGCGCCGAAGCAGCCTCGATCAGGTCGGCAATGCCCTCGGCCTGGGCGAGGTCGATCTTGTCGTTCTCGAAGGCGCGCCGCGAAAACTCGCCCGGCTCCGCCAGCCGCGCGCCCAACTCGACGCAGCGGGCGAGCAGGGCATGCATCACCACCGGGCCGCCATGGCCGTGCAGTTCGAGCACATCCTCGCCGGTGAAGGAATGCGGCGCCGGGAAGTAAAGGATCAGGCCGCTGTCGAGCGGCTGCCCATCGGTAGCCAGAAAGTCGGCGCGAGTGGCATGGCGCGGCCGGGGAAGTTGTTTCGTCAGCTTCCGCGCGAAGTCCGCCAGCGCATTGCCGGAAACGCGTACCACGCCAATCCCGCCACGCCCCGGCGGCGTGGCGATCGCAGCAATCGTGTCGGCGGGTTTCACTTTTCGAGCGCAGCGATCTGCAAGTCTCCTCTCCCGCGAGGGAGGGGCTGGGGGAGGGCGGGTTAGGAGAGGGCGGGTCAGCGGGCCTTCAGGCTCGCATTCTCGATCATGCGGTTGACCTGCCATTGCTGGGCGATAGACAGGATGTTGTTCACCGTCCAGTAAAGCACCAGGCCGGCCGGGAACCAGAGGAACATGAAGGTGAAGGCGACCGGCAGCCACGTCATGATCTTGGCCTGGATCGGATCTGGCGGGGTCGGATTGAGCTTGGTCTGGACGAACATCGACACGCCCATCAGCAGGGGCAGGATGTAGTAGGGATCCTTGACCGAAAGATCGTTGATCCAGCCCAGCCAGGGCGCGCCGCGCATCTCGACGGTGCCGAGCAGCACCCAGTAGAGCGCGATGAAGACCGGAATCTGCACCAGGATCGGCAGGCAGCCACCGAGCGGATTGACCTTTTCGCGCTTGTACATCTCCATCATCTCGGTGTTCATGCGCTGGCGGTCGTGGGCGTAGGTTTCCTTCAGCTTCATCAACTGCGGGGTCAGGACCCGCATTTTCGCCATCGACTTGTAACTTGCCGCAGAGAGGGGAAAGAACACGGCCTTGATCAGCACGGTGAGCAGGATGATCGCCCAGCCCCAGTTGCCGATATAGCCGTAAATCCACTCGAGGATCCAAAACAGCGGCGCGGCGATCATCGTCAGCCAGCCATAGTCCACGACCAAGGTGAGACCCGGCGCGATCTTCTCCAGCCTGTTCTGCTCCTGCGGGCCGGCGAACAGCGGCACGGTCAGGCTCTCGCCGGGGAAGGGCAGCACCACGCCGGCGGCGAACAGGTTGCCGTCGAGCTTGCGGGTGAAATATTCGCGCTCGCCCGCTGCCGGGAGCCAGGCCGAGAAGAAGTAATGCTGCAGCAGCGCCACCCAGCCGTTGTCCGAACGGGTCGCATGCTTGTCCTTGCCGCCGAAATCGGCAAAATCGACCTTCTGGAACTTGTCCTGCTCGGTGTAGATGGCCGCGCCGGTAAATGTCATCATCATGCTGCTGGTGCCGGCCGGCGCCTTGTCGTCGCGCGTCAACTGGAAATAGGCATGGGCCTTGTCCGGCGCCGGCGCTCCGACGATCTTGTGCTCGACGTCGACCAGGTAGTCGCCGCGCCGGAACACATAGGTCTTGACGACCTTGCCGCCGCCCTCGATGGCGGCTTCGAGGGGGATGCGCAGCTCGTTTTTGCCTTCCTTGAGCTCGAGGCTTTCCGCCGGCAGCGTCCAGATCGACTTGTGGTTCGGCAGGCCGGCGCCGATCAGCCCGGACTGTGCCGCATAGGCATGCTCCGCACCCAACAGGACCAAGTTTTCCTCCGGCTTGCCGGTCGCACGGTGCTGGAGCAGCTCCAGCCGCACCAGATCTCCGCCACGTGCGGAAATTTCCGCGGCCACCCGATCGGTGCGTACCTTCAATACCGCGCCTGGAGCCGGCGGCTGACCGGCGCCGGCAGGAAGGGCGCCGCCAGGAAGGGCGCCGGCAGTCGGCGCTGGCGGGACGGCGGCGTCGTGGACCGCGTTGCCCGCCGGCGCCGGCGCGCCAGCCGCCTGGGACGCGGGCGCGCCCGGCGGCGGCAGATCCTTGCGCTGCCAGGCATCCCACAGCATCAGGCAGGAGAAGAAAAAAACCAGCAGCAGAATCAGGCGTTGGGTGTCCATGGTGGCGGGCTTCAGCGGCAAGTCAAAAGGGGGACATTCTACGGCACGGGGTCGTGTCCGCCCGGATGCCACGGGTGGCAGCGCGCGATGCGCCGCAGGGCGAGCCATGCCCCCCTCAGGGCGCCATGCTTTTGCAGCGCCTCGATCGCATAGTGCGAGCAGGTCGGGTAAAACCGGCAGGAGGGGGGGATCAGCGGACTGATGAAAAGCTGGTAGGCGCGCACCAGCCAGATCATGGGCTTGGCCAGAAACGCGCTCATCCGCGTTCGACGCGGTCAAACAGGGTGCAGATCTCGGTGCGCCACCCCCCCTTGTCTGGCGCGCCGACCGGACGGACCAGGCGCAGAACCAGATCAAATCCCTCCAGCCGGTCGCGCCGCTGCCGGAATGCTTCGCGCGCCTGGCGCTTGATGGCGTTGCGCAGCACGGCGGCGGCGGCCCGCTTGCGCGGGATCACCAGACCCAGCCGCGCCAGCGGCCGGGCGTGGGCGCGCAGGTGCAGGGCGAAAAGCAAGCCGCGCAGCACCCGGCGCGTATCGAATACTTCCGCAAACTCGGCGGGTCTGAGCAGCCGGTTCCGGCGCCGGAAGGCAAGCCCCCCCATCAGGCCGGCAATGTCCGTCCGGCGAGTCAGACGGCGAGACGATGGCGCCCCTTGGCACGGCGTGCGCGTAAAACCGCGCGACCGCCCTGGGTACGGGAACGGACGAGGAATCCATGCGTGCGCTTGCGCCGCACCACGGAGGGCTGGTAGGTACGTTTCATGTCTTCTGTCCTTTCGGAGAAAATCCTACCATTACAACCCGTTGGATAATTTCTTGTCAAGAAGTTTTTCCCTGACCCGCCCCGGACGGAAACCCGAACAAGGTCGCGCCATCTTGTGGATAACTTTGGGCAAATTCGATAGAATCGCCGCCATCGCATGAGGGCAAAGAGCAGTCGGGCATCATCCCGCCGGACACGACAACGCCGTCCACACAAACTTATATGAATCATTTCTGGGCCCAGTGTCTGAGCCGGCTTGAAAGCGAATTGCCTTCCCAGCAGTTCAACGCATGGATCAAGTCGCTGCGCGTCGAAACCTGCGACGAGGCGCGCTGCCTGCGTCTGCTCGCCCCCAACGGATTCATCCTGCGTTGGGTGCGCGAACGTCATCTTTCGCGCATCGAGGCGCTGGCGCGCGAGTTTTCCACCGAACCGATCACCATCGACCTTGCCATCGACGAAACATCCACCGGGCTGTTGTTCGAACCGGCCAAGAACCATGCGGGCGTCAGTCCTGACTTTCCCGCCGAGGAATTTCCCTGCCCCACCGCCCGGGCCCCGCTCGATCCGAGGGAATACGTCAAGACCCGCCTCAACTCCGAATTCACTTTCACCACGCTCGTGACCGGGCGCTCCAACGATCTGGCGCGCGCCGCGGCCATGCAGGTCGCGCTCAATCCGGGCTCGTCCTACAATCCGCTGTTCGTCTATGGCGGCGTCGGTCTGGGCAAGACGCATCTCGTGCACGCGCTCGGCAACGAGGTGCTGCGCCATGCGCCGGAACGGGTGATCCGCTACATCCACGCCGAAGACTATTACTCCGACGTCATTCGCGCCTACCAGCAGAAAGCTTTCGACACGTTCAAGCGCACCTACCGGTCGCTCGACATCCTGCTGGTCGACGACATCCAGTTCTTCAACGGCAAAGCGCGCACACAGGAGGAGTTCTTCTATGTCTTCAATGCGCTGGTCGAGGCGAAGAAGCAGATCGTCATCACCTGCGATACCTATCCGAAAGACATCGATGGGCTCGAGGAACGACTGATTTCCCGCTTCGACTGGGGACTTACGGTGCAGATCGAACCCCCCGAGCTCGAAATGCGCGTTGCCATCCTGAAAAAGAAGGCCGAAAGCGAATCCATCGCGCTGGGCGACGATGTCTCCTTCCTGATCGCCAAGAATCTGCGTTCCAACGTGCGCGAACTCGAAGGCGCGCTCAAGAAGGTACTCGCCTTCTCCCGCTTCCACAACCGCGAAATCGACCTCGATCTCGCCAAGGAAGCGCTCAAGGACATCATCGGCGCCCACAATCGGCAGATCACCCTGGAACTGATTCAGAAGACGGTGGCCGACTACTACAAGATCAAGGTCGCCGACATGTATTCGCAGAAACGCACACGCGCCATTGCCCGCCCGCGCCAGATCGCGATGTGGCTCGCCCGCGATCTGACCCCGCACAGCCTGCCGGAAATCGGCGATGCTTTTGGTGGCCGCGACCACACGACCGTCCTGCACGCCTGTCGCACGATCGTCGATCTGCGCGGCAAGGATTCGCAACTCAACAAGGAAATTCTCGTCCTGGCGCAGACCATCAAGGGTTAGCAGGATCCGTCCCTCACCTGAACAACCGCGTGAACAAGCTATGGAAGAAATGTGGAGAAAACGGAAGTGTTCGCCGCAAGCCCAAACCATCCACAATTTCCCACAGGACGCACAAGCCTGACCAACATCTCGCTGCAAACACTTAACTAGTTGTTTAATATAAAATTAGAACACATATCCACAAGAATTCCCTTCATTCAATATCAACATCAAGGGGTTTATAGATGCTTTTATTTAAAGGCTTGCGCAACCAGATTCTGACACCCCTGCAATCGGTATGCGGCATTGTCGAAAAGCGCCACACCCTACCCATCCTCTCGAACGTGCTGATCGAGAAGATGGGAGATCGTCTGATGTTGCTGGCGACCGATATCGAAATGCAGATCCGCACCGGCGCGAGCTCGTCGGGAACGGAAGCGGCGGCGATCACCGTCGCGGCGCGCAAGCTCCAGGACATTCTCCGTTCGCTGCCGGAAGACAGTGAAGTCAGTCTCAATCTGGACGAAAGAAAACTGCAGCTCAAGGCGGGCAAGAGCCGTTTCAACCTGCAGACCCTGCCGGCGGAAGACTATCCCCGCATGGCTCCGCCTTCCGGGGCGGCGGCCGTGCTCAGGCTGACGCAAAAGCAGTTCAAGCGTCTTCTGGGGCTGGTGCAGTATGCGATGGCGCAACAGGATATTCGCTACTACCTGAACGGTCTTCTGCTGGTGGCGCAGGACGGTGAGATGAAGTTGGTGGCGACGGACGGTCACCGGCTCGCCTATGCGAGCGAGAACATCGGCACGGCTCAGGAGGGCCGCATCGAGGCGATCCTGCCGCGCAAGACCGTGCTGGAACTTTCGCGCCAGCTGGTCGACAACGACGAAGCCGTCGAAATTTCCCTGACGCCGATGCAGGCACGCTTCTCCTTCGGCAACGTTGAATTCGTCAGCAAACTGATCGACGGCAAGTTTCCCGATTACGAACGCGTGGTTCCGCAGCACCTGAATAAGACCATCCGCATCGACCGTGCGTTGTTCCAGCATTCCCTGCAGCGCGCCGCGATTCTTACTAACGAGAAATTTCGCGGCGTGCGCCTGGTGCTTGCCGGCGGCAGCCTGAAGATCATCTCGAACAATGCCGAGAACGAAGAGGCCCAGGAAGAGATCGAGATCGACTACGCTGGCGACGGCATCGATGTCGGTTTCAACGTCAACTACCTGCTCGACGTGCTGGGCAACATCACGAGCGACACGATCGAACTGCGCCTTGCCGACAGCAATTCCAGCGCGCTGATCATGCTGCCGGAGAATGAGCGCTTCAAGTATGTCGTGATGCCGATGCGCATCTAAATCGAGACAACATGACGGCTATCGACCAGACCAACGACGGTTACAACGAAGATTCGATCCAGCAGCTCGAAGGCCTGGAGGCGGTGCGCAAGCGTCCCGGCATGTATATCGGCGACACCTCCGACGGCACCGGCCTGCACCACATGGTGTTCGAGGTGGTGGACAACGCCGTCGACGAGGCGCTGGCCGGCCATTGCGACGAGATCGTCATCACCATTCACACCGATAATTCGATCTCGGTGACCGACAACGGTCGCGGCATTCCGGTCGGCGTCAAGTTCGACGACAAGCACGAGCCGAAGCGCTCCGCGGCCGAGATTGTCATGTGCGTGCTGCATGCCGGCGGCAAGTTCAACCAGAATTCCTACAAGGTCTCCGGCGGCCTGCACGGCGTCGGCGTCTCCTGCGTCAATGCGCTCTCGAAGTGGCTGCGCCTGACCATCCGCCGCGACGGCAAGAAGCATTTCATGGAATTTAATCGCGGCCACGCCAGGGACCGCATCCTCGAGATGCAGAACGGCGTGGAAGTCTCGCCGCTGAAAGTGATCGGCGACACCCGGAACCGCGGCACCGAGGTGCATTTCCTCGCCGACGAGGAAATCTTCGGCGCCATCGAGTTTCACTACGACATCCTCGCCAAGCGCCTGCGCGAGCTGTCCTTCCTCAACAACGGCGTCAAGATCAAGCTCGTCGACCAGCGCACCGGCAAGGAAGAGGACTTCGCTTTCTCCGGCGGCGTCAAGGGTTTCGTCGAATACATCAACCGCAGCAAGACGGTGCTGCATCCGACGGTGTTCTATTCCAGCGGCGAGTCCAAGGTGGCCGATTCAGGCGTCGCCATCAATGTCGAAGTGGCGATGCAGTGGAACGACTCCTATGCCGAGCAGGTGCTGTGCTTCACCAACAACATCCCGCAGGCCGACGGCGGCACCCACCTGACCGGTTTGCGCCAGGCGATGACGCGCGTCATCAACAAGTACATCGAGGAAAACGAGATCGCCAAGAAGGCGAAGGTCGACATCGCCGGCGACGACATGCGCGAAGGCCTCGCCTGCGTGCTGTCGGTGAAGATGCCCGACCCGAAATTCGCCTCGCAGACCAAGATGAAGCTGGTGTCCTCGGAGGCCCTGCCGGCGGTGCAGGAAGTCGTGACCGCCAAGCTCTCCGAATTCCTGCTCGAAAAACCCGGCGACGCCAAGGTCATCACCGGCAAGATCGTCGAGGCCGCCCGCGCCCGCGAGGCGGCGCGCAAGGCCCGCGAGATGACGCGCAGGAAGGGCGTGCTCGACAACATCGGCCTGCCCGGCAAGCTGGCCGACTGCCAGGAGAAGGACCCGGCGCTCTGCGAGCTCTACATCGTCGAGGGCGACTCGGCCGGCGGCTCGGCCAAGCAGGGCCGCGACCGCAAGTTCCAGGCGATCCTGCCGCTGCGCGGCAAGGTGCTCAACGTCGAGAAGGCGCGCCTCGACAAGGTCATTTCCTCCGAGCAGATCGTTACCCTGCTGACCGCGCTCGGCTGCGGCTTCGGCAAGGAGGACTACAAGCCCGAGAAGCTGCGCTACCACCGCATCATCATCATGACCGACGCGGACGTGGACGGCGCGCACATCCGCACCCTGCTGCTGACCTTCTTCTACCGCCAGATGCCCGAGCTGGTCGAGGGCGGCCACATCTACATCGCCCAGCCGCCGCTCTACAAGATCAAGCACGGCAAGAGCGAGCGCTACATCAAGGACGACAACGAGCTCAACCAGTACCTGCTGACGCTGGCGCTCGACGGCGCCGCGCTGATGCCCAGGCCGGGAGCGACCGCCATCGAGGACGCCGCGCTCGGCGAACTGGCGAAGAGCTATCTGACCTCGGAAGCGGTGATCCGCCGCCTGGGCGAGTTCGTTGATGCCGAAGTCCTGCACGCGCTGATCGCCAATGACATCGAGCTGAAGCTGGCCGACGCGGCGGAAGCCCAGGCCGGCGCCGATGCGTTGCGTCGCGCGCTGAATGGGCGTCTTGCCGTGCAGGCCGGCTGGGACGAGAAGACCGAAGGCTGGCAGCTGCGCTTCGAGAAGATGCGCCACGGCAACCTGCGCGCCAGCGTGATCGACGAGGATTTCCTTGTCTCCGGCGACTATGCGCAACTGCGCAAAACCGCACATCTGCTGGCCGGTTTGATCGGCCCGGATGCGACGGTGCGGCGCGGCGAGAAGACGCAGACGGTGGCGAGCTTCGCCCAGGCCATGCAGTGGCTGCTTGCCGAGGTCGAGCGCAACCTCGGCAAGCAGCGTTACAAGGGCCTGGGCGAAATGAACCCCGAGCAGCTCTGGGAAACCACGATGGACCCGAAGGTGCGGCGCCTGCTCAAGGTGCAGATCGAGGATGCCGTCGCCGCCGACGAGATCTTCACCACCCTGATGGGCGACGTGGTCGAGCCGCGCCGCAAGTTCATCGAGGACAACGCGCTCTACGCGCGCAACATCGATGTCTGAGTCGTCGCGGGCGCTGGAGCTGCCCGATCAGGAAGACCGCTGTTTGCTGCCGATGCGTCGTTCCGTGCCCTCGATCAGGCGTCCGATGTTGCCGCGATGGCGCCAGATCAGCAGCAGACACATCGGCGCGACGACCAACGCGACCGGGCCGGCGCCATGCCAGGCCAGGGCGAGAGCGGGCGCGGCGCCGGCGGCGGCGAGAGCGGCCAGAGACGAGTAGCGCGCGACGAATGCCGTCGCCATCCAGACCAGCGCCGCAACGAGGGCGATCCAGGGATCCAGACCAATCAGCACGCCGAGCGCCGTGGCGACGCCCTTGCCGCCCCGGAACCTGAGGAAGACCGGGTAGAGGTGGCCGACGAAGGCGGCCAGCCCGGCGAGTGCGCTGGCCATCCCGTCGGCGCCGACTTGCGCGGCGAGGGCCATGGCGACCCAGCCCTTGGCCGCGTCGCCCAGCAGGGTGAGGACGGCGGCGGCCCGGTTGCCGCCGCGCAGCACGTTGGTGGCCCCCGGATTGCCCGAGCCGAAGCTGCGCGGATCTGCCAGGCCGAACAAGCGCGAGACGATCACCGCGAAGGGCAGCGAGCCGACCAGATAGCCGAGGACTAGGTATACGGCGAGGCTTTCCATAGAATGCATCGGAGGTCGCGGTAGGGACGCCGGTTACCCGACGCCCCCCGCACAGATCCCTGCGAGCGGAATTACCGCACAAGGCTCCTGCCTTGGGTGAGTAACGCCAAATCGCTGTTCAGGATAGGGATGAGTATGGT
>Ga0208735_100184_pt1 | contig 36208 bp, 39 predicted proteins | sample Subbio12Aug_8Aab_FD_184829 | JGI IMG/M metagenome (GOLD analysis project Ga0208735, IMG submission 184829) | Serpentinite rock and fluid subsurface biosphere microbial communities from McLaughlin Reserve, California, USA - CR12Aug_8Aab (SPAdes) | ecosystem: Environmental > Terrestrial > Deep... | reverse complement strand
TCTTCGATGGCCTCAAGACCAGCGATGCGACGGAGTTTCACTAAGAACTTGCCATTTTTGGTCAGATAGACGACCAAAACTACGCAGATAGACACCACAACCATTGCCCAAAAACCAAAGATATTACCCTTGACTAATTCCATTTTTTCACCTCCCTATATTTATATCAATCCCAAGCCTTTGGCTGGGGAAGACTAAAGCATTTTAGTACTTTATCACTAACTATTGGCGAGGTTCTGCGCTTATTCCTGCTCTTCGTTAAAATATATCAAAAAATTTTTTACAAGAAAAGCGCATATTTCGACAAATTGTGACACCTCCATACTAGCAGACGGCATAGACAAAGAAAAATGCCCTCTCAACAAACTATGTCCTGCACAATCTTGCGTCCTCACTTTACATTACTTTAACGCTAGTTTTCTCAAGTACAAAAATTTATTCCTTTTTGATTCCTATAGCCAGAAAACAAACCTAGCGCGCAAGCGCTAGGTTTGTTTTCTGCATAGATTTTGTTCATACTCAATAGGTACCCTGCTCGCGCACTAAGGCCCTTTCTGCCATTTCGATCATCCGGCGCACCATGTGCCCTCCCACCGCGCCACAATCACGGGAGGGAACATGCCCCCAGTAGTCCTCGCTACCCTGATAGACTGGGATGCCCAGTTCCGCCGCAATTTCATACTTCATGTTGTCGAGCGCCTTGTGCGCTTCAGGCACGACTTTTTTGCCAATTTGTGCACTGCCTTTCGCCATATGAGATCATCTCCTTTCAGCTATAGAGTTCCCCTCTTAGCGACTAGAAATGATGCTTAAAATCTTGCTTTTTTTCTATAATTAACAACCGAGGCTTTGACACTATCCTGCCACATCACTTGTGCCCTTAAACCATGCAATAAATACCAAGAACGCTATTGTTTGCAACTAGCCATTTTTGTGGCAGCTATTCCTAGTGCGCATTCAATGCGTTTTTTCTGTAATGTGCAGGCTAAAGCATCGGGTTTGAGGAAGCTGCCATGGGAGTGAAACGCCGTGGCGTGACAGCCACCGCTACAAAAGAGTTTCGCCCAACAGGCTAGGCAGTCTGGTTTACGGTATAAGTTAGCCTGGGCTAGTTCCCTCGCTAGATTAAAGTTCTCTATCCCTTCCTGCACGGTGCCGATTTTGAATCTTTCGTCGCCGACAAACTGATGGCAGGGATAGATGCTCCCCTCTGGCGTTACCGCCACGTAGTCCCATCCCGCACCACAACCGATGATGCGTTTGCCAAAGCAAGGGCCGTCATAGGTCGATAAATTAAAATGAAAAAAATTAAAAGGTTCACCGCCCTCAAGTTTCTCGAGGTAGTAATCAGTTAAGCGCTCATACTCACGGCAGAGAGTTTGCATATGTTCCTCAGTCAACGCATAGTCTCCCCCCACTCCGCCAACAACCGGCTCCAGAGAGATCTCCCGTAGACCAAGGTCGTACAGATGCGCTACATCTTTTGCAAAATCTAAATTATGGGCGGTATAGGTGCCGCGCACATAGTAATTCCTACTATTTCGGCTTTGCAAGAATCTCTGAATGTTCTCGCTCACGAGACTGTAACTCCCGCCATCATCAGCCGAGGGGCGCATAAAGTCATTTACTGCCGCGCGCCCATCAAGGCTGAGCACCACTGCAATTTCATGTTCATTTAAAAAATTTGTTTCTGCATCGCCAAGCAAGGTAGCGTTCGTGGTCAAGGTGAAACGCATAATCTTGCCGCACCTTTGTGCCTCTTGCCGGCCATAGTCCACCAAGGCTTTTACCACGGCGAAATTTAATAATGGCTCGCCACCGAAAAAGTCTACCTCTAAATGCTTGCGGCTACCCGAAGATCGCAACAGAAAGTCTATGGCGGCCTTCCCAGTTGCGACATCGAGCAGACTGCGACCACCACCAAAATTGCCGGTGGCAGCAAAACAGTATCGACAGCGCAAATTACAGTCATGGGCAACGTGCAGGCACAGGGCTTTAATTTGCGGAACATCTTCAAGTCGTTTTGGCTCTGCCGGCAAGGCAACATCGAGCAACCCTTCATCACAAAGGGCCTTTACTTCCGCTAACGCTTCATCAATTGCGCCCGGCGAAAAACTTGCACCGAGCCTTTCCTTTAGTTCCTCCGGCGAAAATTTGCCCCAATCCCTTATAATTTCGCCTGCTAACTTGTCCACTGAAAATAAAGACCCTGTAACAGGGTCAAGAACCAAGGTTTTTTCCCGGAAATTAAATACATGCACTTTATTTCTTGCTCTGGCAGTTTTGGTTGCCAACGGTGCACGAGGTCTTGCATGCCGATTGACAAGAAGTCTGGCACTCTCTGCAGGGAACGTGGTTTTCCGTTGTCTTGATGTTGCCCTTAACTATAATTGTGATGTGTTTGTTCATGGCGAAGCCCCCCTTAAGATATCCGACTCATTCTACCACGTTAATAAATGCGGGTAAAGTACGGCAGACTCCCCTTGCGGCGCACGGGACACCGTGGAGTCAGTATCACCGCAGAAAAAATCTTAGATTTGCGAAAGGTCGTTACTTTCTCTTACGCAACGAGGCCCTAGCCTTAGGTGCAAAAAGACCGCCAATCCCGCCGCAAACTATTGCGCCGCCGACACGCCACAGCACCTCCGCGGCAATCGGCTCGGTCAGCACAAAGGCGCCTAATGCCAAGACTGCCAGACTATATAAAAGCCCTACCAGACTTCCGTAGAGGAGCGCACTGCGACCGGCGAGACGTGCGGCGAAGCTCCCCCCCCAGAGTATGCTAAAGACACCGGAGATAGTGGCAACCAGCGACATATGCCGATCAGCAAGCGCAGTGTAAGCGAACAGCAAGCTGACGATGGCAAAAAGCAACATCGAGAGAAGGAGTGCTGCCACAGTCCCTTTAATGACAGACAAACCCTGGAAGTTTACCTGCTCCACCTCGCCCCCCCGGCCAAGCCCCCGCCGCGGCAACATCCGCGCCATCACAAAAACCCCCTCTGTCTTTTTATAAAGACTATTAGCGAAGGGGGGTACATATGCCATGCCCAAGAACAAGGACCTCTACAGCAGTTTCGCCAGTACTTCCTTGGCAAAAGAGAGGCTGCGATCTTCTCTAATGGCTTGTCGCATCTTTTCCATCAGCCTCATGAGAAAGCGGAGATTATGAATTGAGATCAGGACTAATCCGAGCACTTCTTCAGCCTTGATCAGATGACGGAGATAGGCACGACTAAACTTCTGACAGGTGTAACAATCACAACCTTCCTCTAACGGGGCAAAGTCTTCGGCATAGGGGTTGTTGCGCACCACTACCTTGCCGAAGCTCGTAAGAGCGAGACCGTTTCTCGCCACACGCGTGGGCAAGACACAGTCAAACATATCAATGCCGCGCAACACGCCTTCCACTAGCGCATCAGGGGACCCAACGCCCATTAAGTAGCGAGGCTTGTAGGCTGGCATCAGTGGCACAGTGCTTTCTAAGATCTCGTACATCAATGGTTTGGGTTCGCCGACGCTTAATCCACCGACCGAATACCCGGGAAAGTCAAGTTCGATCATTTTCTCGGCACTGCGGGCCCGCAGATCATGGTACATTCCGCCTTGGATGATGCCAAAAAGAGCCTGTCTTTCAACATTGCTGTGGGCGTCTTGGCAACGCTTCGCCCAACGTAGGGTGCGCTCTAGGGAAGGCAGGACATAACTGCGGTCGGCGGGGTACGGCGCACACTCATCAAAACACATGATGATGTCGGCTCCGAGCGCTTGCTGGATCTCGATAGCTTTCTCAGGGCTAATAAAGTGCTTAGAACCATCAATATGCGAACGGAATGATACGCCTTCTTCGCTGATCTTGCGCAAGTCATTGAGAGAAAAAACCTGGTAACCGCCGCTGTCGGTGAGAATACTCCCCGGCCACTGCATAAATTTATGCAGTCCACCGCTTTTCTCCACTAGCCGGTGACCGGGCCGCAGGTATAGGTGGTAAGTATTGCTAAGGATGATCTTGGCCCCGATGGCCTCTACTTGCGCGGGAGTCAGGGTCTTCACCGTGGCCTGAGTGCCGACTGGCATAAAAATCGGTGTTTCAAAACTGCCATGGGCTGTTTCTAGGGTGCCAAGGCGGGCTCCACTTTGCGCACAGATCTTATGTAGAATAAATTTAATGGCCAAGTGCTTCACTCCTAAATAATTAACATGGCATCCCCAAAGGAAAAGAAGCGATAACGCTGCATAATGGCGGCCTGATAGGCGTTTAGCACATTTTCTCTCCCCGCGAGCGCCGAAACCAACATGATGAGGGTGGATTTGGGTAGATGAAAATTGGTGATCAAACCGTCAACAACTTTGAATTTAAAGCCTGGGTAGATAAATATATCCGTCCAACCGGTGGCCGCGGCAACGACACCATCTTCAGTGGCAATCGATTCGAGCGTGCGCATGGGGGTGGTCCCAACAGAGATAACCCGTCCGCCTTGTTTTTTGGTTTGCGTAATAGCCGCGGCCGTTTCTGCAGTCACCTCGAAGTATTCACTGTGCATCGTGTGCTGCGCAATGTCCTCCACTTGTACGGGGCGAAAGGTGCCTAGGCCGATGTGCAAGGTGAGAAACACGACTTTTACACCCTTAGCGCGTATGTCGTCTAGGAGTTCCGCCGTGAAGTGCAAGCCGGCAGTAGGGGCGGCCGCCGAGCCCAAGTTTCGCGAATATACCGTCTGATATCTCTCCTTATCAAGGAGCTGTTCTTTAATGTAGGGAGGTAGCGGCATCTGTCCCAATTTATCAAGGGCCGCGTAGAAGTCTCCTTGGGAGGCGAAGCGCACAACCTTCCCTCCTGCCTCGGTGTCAGCAACAATTTCTGCCGTCAACTCGCCAGAGCCAAATTGCACCTTTGTCCCCGGCGAAAGACGTTTGCCCGGGCGCGCCAACACTTCCCAGGTGAGATGATTCGCCAAGGGCTTTAGTAACACAAGCTCGACTGCTGCCCCGCCACCTATTTTACGCCCTAGAAGCCGTGCCGGAAGCACCCTAGTGTCATTGAGCACTAGGCAGTCTCCCGCCTGCAAAATCTCAATGACATCAGGGAAACGGCGGTGCATTAAGGCACCGCCGTTTTTATGAAGCACAAGCAAGCGGGAGGCCGTCCTTTCTGGTAGGGGGTGTTGAGCAATTAATTCCTCCGGCAAGACAAAATCATAGTCTGAAACGCGCATACCTTTCCTCCTTGACGCCGAGCTTCTGCCACAGCATTGCTTTTACTAGTAGACTAGGGTAATCAAGTCAACACCACGATAATAATGTAGCAAGATGTCGCGAAATGTATGCGCTCTTTCGGCCATGCCGCGAGCTCCCCACTGGCTCATGCCGACCCCATGGCCCCACCCGCTGCCACTAAAGACGAAGCTTGTGGGCACGGCATTGATAACTCTAGACCCCATGCCCCCTTCTACCACATGCTGCTCCCTAACCGGCAAGACATGTTGCCCCGAGGCCGTTGCCATATGAGCGTTCTGCAAAGTTGCTACTCTGTGCACCGATTGGCCATTATGCACAAAGAGAGGTGCGGTATTGGCGGAGACATTGTACATAGTCGAGCGTAGCGCAAACAAGCCGGGGGTGCCATCGAACAGACGGGCTTGTTGCCGGGTATAAGTAACTGTCCCCCTGGTACCGGCAATCACTAGCTCTGCCACCCGCCCTGAAGAAAATCTACGGGCAATGCTGATGGAAAGTACGGTGCCCACGTCCCCTCGGTTGTGGCGCACGATATTTTGTATGGCCTGTTGCGTGATTTCGGTATGCCAGCTGGTATGGGTACTGCCCGCCAAAGCCGGGAAAGGGTCCGACGTACCGACGAGGAAGGGCTGTGGCGAACCTCCCCAGACATTTTCAACGCTCTCGGTGTGTCCACCGCTGTCTGAATGATAAAAGGTAGACGCAGGGCGCCCATTAAAGAAAATTATCACCCCCCGCGTTTCATCCACGGCGCGGTTAGAGTTCGGGTGTTCCCAAGCCACTCCCCCGTAGGCTTGACAACAGGTACTCAGAGTGCACAAATCAAAACCGTCCGCCGCATGGCGATTGCGATTGGCGTAGGCGTATGTTCGTGCCACCACAGCCTGGGCCTTCAACGCCTCGAGTGGCCAGGAGGCGGGCATCTCCCGCGGTACCACACCCTTAAGGTAGTCATCGACATCCATGATGCCGATTACCAACATCCGGTGGGCACTGTTGACTGCGAACTCGAATATCCCGCGGTGCATGCGCCCCTCTATACTCATGGCAGCATCTTGCCCTTGCACAATCTCCACCCGTAAAGCCCGGCGGGGCAGGTTAGCGAAGACAAACAATTGCCGGCCATCATGTCTGATGACTTCCAGGCGCTGTGAATCAGGAGAGACAGTGCTCCAGGCAACTTCTGGTATCGTTGTCGCCAGCCGTTCCCGCCATAAATTAAGTTCGCTGGCATCTCTGGCCCTACCCGCTGCTACCCGAAAGTTACCATCGAAGAACAGACGCGATTCAAGACCAACGGCGGACAAACGCTCGCGCAGCACCTCGGCCTCGGCCTGAGAGAAAAAACTGTCTGTTGTTAGGAACATCTGCCCACGCACTTGACCGTGAAGACCTGCCTGCGCGAGAAGCGGCAGACCTTGCTCGGCCTGCTCTACCGTAAAGAACAAGCCCCCCACCGCAAAGAAGTTGCCTCCCTCACGGACCACAAAGGCAGGGCTCAAAGTGACCGGCCAGCGAGCCACCGCTCCTTCTGCCTCGGTCAAGGTGATGAATGGCCCCGCCTGAAGGCGCACAGCCTCACGCTCCACTCTCCACGCCCCAGCATCATCGACCGCAATCTCTGCTCTATGCTCCAAAAAATCTGCCATGAAAAATCTCACTTGCCCCGCGTAACGCAGGGAAGCCGCAGACAAGCTATTGACCCCATGATGTAGGCCGATACGAAAGATACCGGTTGCGATAACAACACCATCGGCATAAACTGGGAATTGCGTCCACAAGGCCGTTGCCATGAGCGCCACACAAACAAGCAGAGCCAGCATGGGGCGTGCACTCCGAGCAAAAAGCGACATAATGATCCCCTCTCCGCATGGCCTTAGATAAACCCTACTATTCCAGAAGCCCATGGCTATTTCCTGCAAGCAATTTCTTCCGGCCATGCTCCACTACCCTTTCTGTAAGGCTGTAGTGGCAGCCGCAATAGTTTTGGCGGTAAAGCCTGAGTTCTCGTGCCAATTGATATGTCGCTCGGAAATATGGCCGTAAATCATCGTAATGAAAAACCGCACCATAATGCGACCCCATTTCCTCCCCAGCCTGTTTAATTAAATCGTGCTTCTGAAAGGGGCTAATGAGGAGGGTGGTACTAAAAGCATCAAAGCCTTTGGTGGCTGCTAGCTCAGCTACCCTGCCTAGGCGTAAGCGATAGCAACGATAGCACCTGGTTTGAGGGTCGGCTTCTACTGCCGCCAGCCAACTACTAGGAATGTCACTTTTGTCATCGATCCACAAATCGAGCCCCTTGTTGGCGTAAAGAGACTTAGCCGCCTCCATACGTTTCTCATGCTCAGTGGCGGGATGAATGTTGGGATTGTAAAACCATCCGGTCAAATCATGTCCGGTCGCCTGCCAATGTTTAACAACATAGGTGGAGCAAGGCCCACAGCATGTGTGGAGCAAGATGCGCATCTCACCACAACCTCTGTTGGTCGGATGGTCCTATAGGTTCTTTCTTCATGTACGCCCACCCGAGGCGTGTTACAACCCGCCCCCGCGGCGTGCGCTGTATGAAGCCAATCTGCAACAGATAGGGCTCCATGACATCTTCTATGGTCTCTGTAGCCTCGCTGATGGCAGCACCTAGAGTGTCAAGGCCCACGGGGCCACCCTCGAACTTGGTAAGCATCGCCTCTAGCAACTTATGGTCAGTGCCATCAAGCCCAAGCTCATCCACTTCGAGCAAGGCCAAAGCGTAACCAGCCACTTCCGCAGTAATTTCGCCATCGCCCTTGACTTGCGCAAAGTCGCGCACTCGCCTGAGCAAGCGATTAACCACCCGTGGAGTGCCGCGCGAGCGTTTGGCGATTTCTTGCGCACCTTTGGAGTTAATTTTAACGTCAAGAATGCGTGCTGAACGCAGAACAATCTCTTCTAATTCCTGGTCAGTGTAGAATTCCAATCTACTGACGACGCCAAACCTATCTCTGAGTGGTGAAGACAAAGACCCCGCCCTGGTCGTCGCGCCGATGAGAGTAAACTTAGGCAGGTCTAAGCGGATACTTCTGGCGCTAGGGCCCTTGCCGATAATAATGTCTAGCGCGTAATCTTCCAAGGCCGGATAAAGAACTTCTTCCACCGCTCGGCTGAGGCGGTGTATCTCATCGATAAACAGACAATCACCTTCCGCTAAGTTCGTGAGCAAGGCGGCCAAATCACCCGGACGCTCGATAGCCGGTCCCGAGGTAATGCGGAAGTTGACGCCTAACTCATTGGCAATCACCCCAGCTAAAGTTGTCTTGCCTAACCCCGGCGGTCCATACAGGAGCACATGGTCAAGAGCCTCTTTGCGCTGACGCGCGGCCTCAATAAAAACCTGCAGATTCTGCTTGACTTTCGTTTGGCCGATGTATTCACGCAAGTACCGAGGCCTCAAGCTGCCTTCAAAAGTTTCGTCTCCCGCCTGTGGCAGGGGATTAATTACGCGTTCAGACATTACTCTACCCCTCCGGCCATAGCCCGTAGCACCGCCTTAAGAAGTTCCTCCACGGTGGCACCCGCGCCAAACAGCGCTTGTGCCTGCTTTAGGTGTCTACTGACCTCCTGCTCTTGGTATCCTAAAGCAAGGAGAGCCCCAAGCGCCAGTCCGGAAGCCTCACCGGCCTCAACTGTTGAATGGAATGTGGTCGACCCCAATTCATCGCCAACATGGCGGGAGATTTTTTCTTTTAACTCTAGTATCAAGCGCTGCGCAGTCTTCTTTCCGATGCCCGGGATTTTCGTCAAGTAGCCGACATCGCTCGTCACGATGGCTCCGTAGATATTGGCAGCGCTACCAGCGCCACAAATACTCAGTGCCGCCTTAGGCCCAATACCAGATACGGTCAACAAAACCAGAAACAGGTTGAGCGTCTCCGGTTCCGGGAAACCGTATAGTGACATCTCATCCTCACGAACCAAAAGATAGGTATAAAACTTCACCTTTGCTTCCAATTGTAGCGAGGATAGCGTTCTTGCCGTAGTAAAAATGTGATATCCTATGCCACCATTATCAACAATCGCCGCAGTAACCGTCTTGGCTTGCAAGTGACCAGAAATATAACTATACACTACCCTCGCCCCCCCTTGTGTATCGCGGCGGAAAACCGGTGAGATTGCAGGTGACAAAGAGCAATGGCCACCGCGTCGGCCGCGTCATCAGGGCGAATTACCTCCCCTAGTCCTAGTAGCGACTGCACCATGCGTTGCATCTGCCCTTTGTCCGCTCTTCCAAAACCAGTTATAGCCTGCTTAACTTGGAGAGGGGTATACTCAGTAATAGGTACATGGTTATTAGCTAGCGCTAGTATAATCACGCCTCTAGCCTCAGCAACGGCCATGGCGGTGGTCACATTGGTATTAAAAAAGAGCTTTTCCACCGCGCCCGCCGCAAGTTTGTGCCTACTAACCACGGCCATGCACTCACTATATAAAATCTGTAAGCGCTCGGCGGTCGGGCTGGCAGAGAGGGTGCGGATGCAACCGACCTCTAAGAGCGAAATCCTGCCGGCTTTTTCTTCGACTATGCCGTAGCCGGTAAGAGCCAACCCCGGATCTATGCCTAGAACAATCATAATTTGGGGATAGGAGGGAGACGCTTCTTGTGGGAACTGGCAGCGGCCAGGGCATCAACTCTTTCTTTAACGTGAGGATCGGCTTCGCCGGTGAGAATGTACTCATCAAGTTCTATATAGGTAATGCCCATCTCCCCCTCATCGGTTTGCCCGGCCCACAATCCGGCAGTGGGGGGTTTGTCAATGATGACCTCTGGGACACCTAAGTACTTAGCCAACTCTCTTACTTGGGTTTTAACCAAACCCGCCAAAGGCATTAGGTCCACCCCGCCGTCGCCGTACTTAGTAAAGTACCCCACAGTCAACTCGCTGAGGTTGCTTGTTCCCAGCACGAGGCACGAGTGCAAGCTGGCGTAGTAATACAGTGCCGTCATGCGTAAGCGCGGTTTAATGTTGGCTGAAGACAAGGCGGGAACAGCAAAGATCGCATCCTCCCCATGCCCCAGAATGCCCAGCAAATGGTCATAAATGGGCGTAAGGTCTGTCTCCGTCAATGTAATACCAAATGTTTCAGCAGTAAGCAGGGCATGCTCCCGATCTAGAGGGTGGGAGTGACATGGCAAGTAGTACGCTAATGTTTTGCTTGGGAAAGCGCGCTTGGCTAGAGCTGCCACCACAGCAGAATCAATTCCGCCGCTCAAGCCAAAAATAACGCCCTGCATATTAGCAGATTCAACTTGTTTGGTGAGCCAGGCGACGAGTTTGCTGACAACTACGGACGTCTCCATGAGACACCCCCCTCGGATATTTGTTACACATTGAACCGAATACTGAGAATATCGCCATCCTGCACCAGGTAGTCTTTACCCTCTAGCGAAAATAGGCCTTTTTCTTTTAATTTAGCTGGAGTTCCCCAGGCGGCAAAATCTGCGTAACGCATTAGTTCGGCTCGTATAAAACCCCGCTCCAAATCCGAGTGAATTTTACCCGCCGCCTGCTTGGCAGTACTTTCACGGCGAAGAGTCCAAGCCCTCACCTCATCCTCCCCCACAGTGAAGAAAGAAACCAAGCCTAAAACGTCGTATGCAGCTCGGGCGATGCGATCTACGCCAGACTCCCTAATGTCTAAATCACGCAAGAACTCTTGCCGATCAACAATGCTAAGATCTGCTAGCTCTACTTCTGTATGCGCAGAAAGTTCTATCAGCGGCAACGCATGCTCCGCGGCATAAGCTGCTATCTCTCGGCTACCATCATAAGCTTTGCTCCGCAACTGGTGCTCATCTAGGTTGATGACGAGGATCATGGGTTTGTCGGTCAAGAAAGTATACTGGGCCAGCGCACCACGTTCAGAGACACTCAACTCAAGGGTCTTTAAAGGGCGCTCTGATTCCAGATGAAATAATATTTTCTCAAGTAGAATAATCTCTTCCTCGGCTTGCGGAGGTCGTTTCTTACCCTCTTTTAATCGCGAGATCCTCTTATCGACAAAAGCCATGTCCGCCATGAGCAATTCATAGGCCAGCGTTTGCACGTCGCGCAGAGGGGAAACACTGCCTTCGATGTGCTCGGCATCACTTTCATTAAAGGCCCGCACCACATGCACTAAGGCATCCACTCTGCGCACAGATTCAAGAAAGGCATTGCCAATCCCTTGTCCCTCGGACGCGCCTCTGACCAACCCTGGCATGTCCATAAACTCTATTTGGGCAAAAGTCGTTTTCTTGGGCTTGTAGTAATGGGTCAAAACATCTACCCGCTGGTCAGGCACTCTAGCCACCCCGATATTGGCCTCTGTCTTCCCAGAAAAAAAACTACTAGTCTGGGCTTTGGCTCCCGTGAGCAAGTTAAACACCGTGGTTTTTCCGGCCATGGGGAGCCCAATAATACCGCATGATGGCATCTAGTTGTTACCGCCTTCCTGTTCGTCCGTATAAATCGAGCTTACTTCTTCAATGGCATCACCGATGATGCGCTGGATGTCGTTATAGATCGTGCCAAACCTTGCTTCAGCCTGGATATATTCCCGCACTACGCTGTTGAGATTAACAATTCCTGATAGCTTCTGCAGTGATTGGCCCTGCTCAGGGTCTGGTTCCTGCCCTGACATCAACTGCGCCTGGTAGGCAATCTCCTTGCGTCGGTAGTCAAGAAACATCTTGTAGGCGGAAGTATCATCTTTAAGCTTGGTTTGCAACTGCTTCAAGGTTTGAAATTCAGGCGTCGTTTTGAGGACTCGCGCCAATTCATGGGCCTTATCGTGTACCAGCATGTAATCTACCTCCTTGTTTCTCATGTTATTATATACTACAACCAAGAGCCCTGCACCAAATCTAGAGGAGGAAAAACGTATGGAGCCCCGACTTTATGAAGAATACGATGCTCAAAATCTGGTTACACTCATGAATGTGGTTTGTCAACATAAGCGCTACTTTGTACCCGTTAATATAGAAACTATCAACCAGACATTGCGTCGGGGGACAAGAAAAAGGTTTGGGTCGCTCATCGTCCTAGGCGATGAACGACTATTAAAAGGAGCATGCCACGTGTTCTACGACGCTAGCGGACAGGTGGGGCACATGGCCTACTTGTTGTCCCTGCCTGGAGAAGAGGGAACAACCTGGCCGCTGCTCCTTAAAGCCGCCCTTAAACACCTGCCCAGAGCGATAAAAATATCCATAGGCTCGCCATACACCCCCCTCTACCATGCTGTAGAAGGGCGCATCCAACCACTCTGGGGCTCTACAGAAAATTTAGAGGTTTATAGTGAAGACACTTTGCTAATCAAATTCCTTGCGGAAAATGGTTTTGCTCCTCAGGAACACTACTTCACAATGAGTAAGGCATTGCCTGCCCCGGTCTGCGCCATCGGTTACCCTTTTGAAATTTTGCGGGGGGCCGAATGCTGGTACAACGCCTACTCCTGGTACGGCAGGAGTTCTGCTGAGGAATTTGGGTTGCGCAACGCAGCGCTTTCGGTTTTAGTGCAGAAGATAGGGCATGTAGTAGAAGGGCACACCGCCTGGTATCCCTTGCGAGCTCGCGCCAGGGCGGCACTGTGTGACCTTGAGGTCGCTGCCACTAGGCAGGGACAAGGTCTAGGCAGAGCCTTGCTTACTCACACGCTTGAACAAATGGAGCTTGATGGGTACACTTCTTGTGAATTGTTCATCAGTCCCACCCAGAGCCCCCACGCTTATGCCCTGTATCATTCTTCCGGCTTTACCATCGAAGCAACATGGTACGAGATGGTTTATCAAATAAATTTTTAATGAAGTTGTTTTTTTACTAGAGGGAAATATAACTAGCTTAACGAATTACTCATCTAGAGCAAGTATTGGGGGGGCTACTCTGGGGGAGGGGAGTAGCTACACGGCATTTTGCGCCAATACTAGCACCTAAATTTAAGGAGGTCTTTCAAGTGAAGAAATTAGCAATTGCCCTCATGGTGGCAGTTATGGCCATCGTCCTACTTGCAGGATGCCAACCTGCCAGAGTATACAAAGATGGTACTTTCACTGCCTTTTCTGATGCTACGGATAGGGGTTACATGGAAATAGACATAACCATCAAGAACGACAAAATCACTGCTGCTCATCTTCATGGGTATGATGGCTTGGGTCTTGAGAAACCAGAAACTTATCGTCACCAGCCCTTCCTCACTGCCAAAGCGGAGCTACCCAAGCGCATTGTAGCTGCAAACAGCTGGGACATCGACTTGGTTTCCGGTGCCACAACCTCCTCTAACCAGGTGCGCATGGCCACCCTCAGAGCCCTCCAGAAGGCTAGGGTCACTCCAACCACCGCGGCTCAGTTCTTTGATGGCACCTACATGGCTATCTCGGACCGTGGCGAGCGCGGCTGGGCCATTGCTTGGGTCACCATCGGTAACGACAAGATCACCAATGTAGTCTTCCATGAGACCACCGCCGCTAGAGATGCTGCCGGTGCAGTCATCCCGAATCAGTTTGTTCGTAAGAATGTTGACGCCGCTAGCCCTGACTTCTACCAATATGCTCCCTACCACGAAGCCAGGATCGAGTTGCCCAAGCGTTTCGTAGCCGCCAACAGCGCCACGGTAGATGCCTTCTCCGGCGCTACCGGAACCTCAACCAATGTCATAGCTGCTGTCACCAGGGCCATCGAAATGGCTAAACGCAGATAATTCGTGCAGAACGACCCTCCCGGGGAGCAGGCCATGGCCTGCTCCCTTCCTTGTACCTTGACTAGTCGGATGCACGCTGAAAAAGTATAATTGCATGAGAGAGAGGGGGAGGATGGTTATGGGCTACATGTTAGACGATTTAGTTGCCAAGTTCCGTCCTTACACAGACCAGGGACGAGTTGCCGGCTACATCCCCGAACTATTGAAGGCAAACCCACAAGACCTCGGCATCGCCATCTACGACCGTCATGGTCACATACATACCTGCGGGGCGGTGCAGTCAAAGTTTACCCTCCAAAGCGTTTCAAAGCCTTTTGCTTTGGCTTTGGCCTTGATGGACCATGGTCCGGAAGGAGTTTTTTCTCGCATCGGCATGGAGCCAACCGGTGACTCTTTTAACTCCCTGATGAAACTTGAAACCTTTTCCTCACTAAAGCCGGTCAATCCACTCGTCAATGCCGGGGCTATCGCCACTACTTCCTTGATAAAGGGCTCTTGTGCGGAGGAAAAGTTCTCGCGTCTTATAAACTTCATCAGGTCCCTCGCCCCTAGTTGTTATGTGAGTTTTAATGCCGATGTTTATCGATCAGAAAGCCTCACCGGAGATCGCAACCGGGCGATTGCCTATTTTTTGCGGGACATCAGGGCCATCGACGGCGAAGCCGAGGAATGCCTGGACCTATATTTTAGACAGTGTTCCATCGAAGTGGACTGCGTGACGCTGGCCGCGCTCGGCCTCGCTTTGTCGGTTCTACCTCCGGAATTCAGCGTGATCCCTCCTCTCTACGCCCGCATTATACGCACCTTCATGTTTACTTGTGGTATGTACGATGCCTCGGGTGAGTTTGCCATTAAAGTTGGCATACCGGCCAAGAGTGGAGTTTCCGGGGCTATTATGGGAGTTGTGCCGAACAAGTTAGGCCTAGGGGTTTACGGGCCGGCGCTAGACATCAAGGGCAACAGTGTCGCCGGGGTGGCCTTGCTGCGGGCGCTGTGCTCGCGGGAAGATTGGGCTATCCTATGACTGACTATTATGCTCCCCCTTGCGTAAAACCTGACCGGCGAGTAGCCCTAGGTGTTCCCCTGTTTCTACCACCACCCTGCCATTGACCATCACTAATGCTACCCCACGAGGATAGGCATGCGGCCTTGCATATGTGGCAACGTCGGCAATTTCAGCCGGGTCGAACATGACCAGATCGGCCCTCATGCCGGGGCGCAATAGACCGCGATTCCACAGCTGAAAACGCGCCGCGGGGAAACCAGTCATCTTGCGCACAGCTTCCTCAAGTGTCAGTACCTTGCGCTCGCGGACATAGGTGCCCAGCACTCGCGGGAATGTCCCATACGCACGTGGGTGAGGCGTCCCAACCGACAAAGGGCCGTAAATCGCCCGCCCAGAGGCATCAGAGCCCACCATGACGGCGGGGTGCTTGAGGACATACTCCACGTCGCCCTCGCACATGGCAAACCGCACCATGCTCGTGTCGAACTTATCAGCTAGCAGTAGATCTAGACTAACATCCACCGGCTCTTGACCCTGCTTAACGGCTCTCTCGTGGATGCTTATACCATCGACCATGATTAAGTCCCAGCGTTGCTCCCTCTCCCCAATCTGACCGCGTATAGTCTGGCGAGTGGCCGCGTCGCTCAAGCGCTCCGTGAGCCCCTCTACCCCACCTTCATGCGCCCAAGCTGGAATGACCACTTTTAGTCCTGTCGAGGTCGCCGTATAGGGGTACTGATCAAGGGTGATATCGAGTCCTTGCTCTCGTTTTGCGTCTATTACCTTCAATGATTCCCGCACCAGACCCCAATTGGCCTCTCCGCAAACTTTGTGATGCGAAATATGAAGTGGTATCTGTGCTTTCTCCGCCACCTCTATCGATTCACGTATGGATTCAAGCAGCCTAGCTCCCTCATCCCGCATGTGGGTGGCATAGATGCCCCCTTTTGTGGCCACAACCCTCGCCAAAGCAATAATCTCAAAGTTGGTAGCATAAGACCCTGGGGGATAAATTAGCCCCGTGGTGAAGCCATGCGCTCCCTCATCTAAGGCAGTGCTTATCAAACGCGACATTTCCGCAATCTCTACCGATGTGGCGGCGCGATCGACATGGCCCATAACCATTTGCCGCAGCGTGCCATGTCCGACTAACGGAACGACATTGACCGAGGTGCCCGTATTTTCAAGGAGAGTTAGGTACTCAGCAACAGTGGAGAAGGTATATTCATCACGCTCGTGAGGACCGCGTGGGGCAGCGGACGACCCGCATTGGCCAATGACTTCGGTAGTAACGCCTTGCCGAATCTTGCTTTCGGCAAGTGGACTTTTGAGCAAGGCCATGTCGCTATGTGAATGTGCGTCGATAAATCCGGGGGCAACCACCATACCCCCGGCGTCAATGAGGCGTACCGCCAAACTATCAACTCGCCCTAGGCCAACTATCGACTGGCCTTGCACCGCGATGTCGCCGAAATACCAGGGAGACCCCGTCCCATCGACGATACGAGCATTTTTAATCAGTACATCCAACATGCCAATCCCCTCCTCTCCGCAACAAATTCGCCGCGTTGACACGCACACCTGCCTCTGCTACACTAAATAAAAGAGAACTGAGGTTCGCGAATGCAGTATCAAAAAGAAGTAGTGCGAGCAAGAATTATTGCCTCTGCTCTGACCGAATTTGAAAAGCATGGTTTTTTGGACGCCCAAATGAGAAACATCGCCCGAGGTGCTGGTATCGCCACCGGCAATCTCTACCGGTACTTTGCCGGCAAGGATGACCTCTTTGATGCAATCGTGAAATCCGTCTACCAGAGTATAGATGCCCTCATTACTGACCAACATGCCCATATCCACCACAACCAAGGGAATGTCAAACTGGTGGTAAAGGACATAGTTGCGAAGATTATGCTTGTGTTCACCCAACATGGGCGAGAGCTCCTGATAGCTGCCGACCAAAGTAGGGGCTCCAAACATGAGGATTTTTGGACTGTACTTTCTGGCATGGTTTTTCAGCGCATTAGGCAGGAGATGCAAAAATCTGCCGACGATACCGATGACCTGTTGATCAATCTTGTCGCTTCAGGTTTTCTGCAGGGCATGTTCACGATACTGCGCAACATCAAGGAGCCTCGGCGCGCTGAGGAACTCATCAACCGAATGCTTATCTTCTATTTTGACGATCTCAGCAATAGATTGAGGTCATATTGACGCCTAATTTTTTTGTCTTAAAAGCGAACAAAAGTTCATTATTGGGGGGATATTCTGTGGAACAAATCGCCAAGTATATTGTCGAAAAGAGAAGTTGGCTACTGGCCATCTTTTTGCTTGTAGCACTGGTCAGCCTTGTCCTTATGCCCCTAGTTCAGGTCAACTACGACACCACCACCTACTTGCCAGCGGATATGCAGACCCGGCAAGCCCTCTCGACCATGAAGGCTGAATTCGGCCTGCAGGGAACGGCGCAGGTGATGGTGGAGGAATTGAGCATTTACCAAGCCCTCGGCCTAAAAAAAAGCATCGCAGAGATTAGCGGAGTTAGCCGGGTGCTTTGGCTGGATGACTGGGTGGATGTAGCACAGCCTTTGGAATTCTTGGAGAGAGCCTTGGTCGAAAGTTACTACCTAGATCGTCAAGCCCTCTTTCAAGTGGTTTTTCAGCAAGATGACCATAGCTTGGTCACTGCGCAGGCTCTCCGGTCAATTTCACTGCTCCATAATGGGGAGATCTCTCTTCGCGGACCTGCTGTGGACGCTTTGGCGACAAGGCAAGTTGCTTCCTCAGAAATATTGATGGTATCACTTTTTGTCATCCCTATTTTTCTGCTGATACTCATTGTTTCTACCAAGTCTTGGCTGGAGCCCCTGTTATATATCGCGACGATTGGTATCGCCATCCTCATTAACATGGGGACAAACGCGCTATTGGGGCAGATTTCCTTCCTCACGCAGGCGACTGCCGGGCTACTGCAATTTGCCGTTACCATGGATTATTCCATCTTCCTGTTGCATCGCTTTAGTGAGGAGCGCACCAAAGGGAAGGACCCGCAAACTGCGATGACATACGCTCTAAAGCATTCTTTTTCACCCATTACCGCCAGTTCGCTGACCACTGTTGCTGGATTTGCAGCCCTGATGTTTATGCGTTATCGCATCGGCTTTGACATGGGTCTAGTCATGACCAAAGGCGTCCTCCTAAGTTGGCTAGCGGTAATGTTGTTCATGCCTGCACTGGCCATCCTCTTTGCCCGTCTGATTGACCAAACCGAGCACCGCTCGTTTTTTCCGAATTTAAGCAAGTTCGCTGGCTTGGTCCTACGGTGGCGTTGCGTTATTCCCTTATTTCTCTTACTGCTGCCCTTGGCCTATGTCGCCCAAACATCAAATCACTTCCTCTATGGGGATGGCGCTGTACCAACAGAGATCCGCCTCGAAGAGTCTTTCGGCATTTACAATCCCCTAGTCCTCCTGGTGCGGTCAGGTGATACCGGACGCGAAGACACTCTGGTAACGAAACTTGCGGAGCTGCCCTCCGTCCACGAAGTGCAGTCTTTAGCTACGTTAGCGGACAGAGCCATACCACGCTCTATGCTACCTTCCGCCTTAGTCGACAATTTCCAAAGCGAGCATTACACCCGCATGGTAGTGCTGCTTAATGCGCGGACCGATAGTGCCGAGGCCTTCACTGCCGTCACTCTTATCCGAGAAATTGTCGGGATCTTATACCCGGGCCAGTACTGGATGCTAGGCTCTGCACCGGCAGTATCGGACATTAAGGAGGTGGTGGAAGCAGACTTTACCGTCATTAGTTTAGTTGCCATCTTGGCGGTATGGGTTGTCATCCTCATCGCTTTTCGCTCTTTGACCCTTGCCTTCCTACTAGTGCTCGTCATTCAATCCTCCATTTGGATCAACATGGCCATTCCCTATATTGCCGGCGCTCCCTTGGTATTTATTGGCTACATGATCGTCAGTGCAGTACAGCTTGGTGCCACCATTGACTACGCTATCCTCCTCACCGGCAGGTATTTGGAACATCGCCGGCATAGCGACAAGAAGGTTGCTGCCGCTGGAGCAATTAGTGATGCGGGAAGCTCCATCATCACCTCCGCCGCAATCATGGGCGCATCAGGGTTTGTATTAGGCGTCGTTTCTCGTGTGCCGAGCGTCGCCACGCTCGGCACACTGGTTGGCCGCGGCGCAATTCTATCCTGCCTAATGGTGCTTGTGGTTTTGCCACATCTCTTGTTGGTAGGCGATAGATTCTTAAAACATTCACCACAAAGGAGGAATAAACAATGAAGTATCTCACGCTACTGGTGCTTGCTGCTGTCCTGCTCTACGCCCAGATGCCGATGTTGGCCCAAGAAATACTCCCCCCACGCGAGCAAATTCCTGCCTCTCCAAAAGACGAGACTGTTTTCGCGAATATCAGCCATTCGGGCAGTGTGGAAACCATCTATGTGGTTAATGCTTTTCGGCAGCCAAGCGGCACAATCATCGATTTTGGCGACTACTCCGATATAATTAACCTCAGCAATCAGCACCCACCCGAAGTTAACGGTCGACGCCTTCAGTTTAACAATCCTACGGCCTTGCCGCTTTTTCGTTACCAAGGAAGGCTCTACGCCCATGCACTCCCTTGGGACTTCGCTTTCACCTACCTGTTAGACGGACGGGAGGTACAGGCTAGGGAGCTCCTAGCGGCAACGGGCAGACTAGAAATCGCTCTTACGGTAACACCAAATCTAGCGGCGCATAGCTTTTTCCTGGACAATTATCTCATCCAGATTAGCATCCCGCTGCCCCTAGACCGAGTGAACTATGTTGCGGCCCCAGGTGCGAACAGCATTATTGTCGGCAATACCCTGACTATTTCCTACACAGTGCTACCAGGTGAGACGGGGCACTTTACATTGCAAGCAGAGGTGCGCGATTTTGCCATGGGTAGTATCGCCATTGTCGCCACCAAGACAGAGATCTCGCTTGGCAAAATGGGTGATTCTCTAGTGGCTGGGTTTGAAGAATTAGATGGTGGGTCACAGCTTTTGGTGACCAACACCACCGCTTTCCGCAACGGCCTGGTGGCGCAGGGAAACGGCATCGAAGAACTGTTTCGCGGAGCCGCCGCACTTAACAAGGAGCTACCTCACTTCACTTTAGGCTTAGATAGTTATGGTTCAGGAATAGCCAGTCTAGCTGCCGGAAGTACCCAACTGAGTGAAGCGTCAGCGATTATTAGGGATGGGTTAGCCAGAAGCAGCTCCTCGCTTTCAACCTTGCTTGCCGCTCACCAAGCAGGCGCAGAGGCCATCTCGGCCATGCTCAGTGACCAACAAGAACTTACTCAACTGGCCCAAGGTCTGGCGCAACACCCCGAACCCGCGGTGCGAACGCTGGCTCAAGCCATGCTCGGCCAGATAATGGGCTTAAACCAAGTGCATAACGGCATGCAAGGAGCGAATGCCGGACTTGCCGCGTCTGTCGAAGTTGTCGCCGCTCTAGCTCGCGAGTACGGCACTGCCCACCAAGCGCTGGTCACGACTAGTAGCGGGCTTACCGAACTCGCTCAAGGCATGACCGCCCTCCAAAGTGCGGCGCGCGACATAGAGAATGGAGTATATCTTCTCTCATCCGGTCTTAATCAACTAAAGGACGACTCCGCAAATTTGCCCATTGCGGCAGAAGGGCTCCTTGACGGGCAAATAGCCATAAAAGAGGGGCTCAATCAGGCCCGGCAGGAAATCATGCGAACAATCGCTCGTCCGGAAGTGGAGAAAATTGTTTCCTTTGTGGCTCCGGCAGAGGCTCGAGCGCTATCGGTGCAATTTGTGATGCGCACTCCGCCCATTGAACATCGGTCCGAAAGAAATAACACCGTTAGCGACAGAACAGAAGTATCCACGCTGTGGCAGCGCATCACCAACCTATTTAGAAAATTGGTTAATATTTTTCGCGGATAAACTATTACGCGCAGGTGAATATTACACCCCGAAAGTGAAACTTCTTCCCTGATGCTGCGTATTAAGTCAATGGAGGACTTGATTTCGGGGAGGTTGGGAGCAATGAACAAGCTAAATGGCAAACCCGTGAAATGGGCTGTCGTCCTAGCGATAGCTATGGTTATGGCTTTCGTTTTGTTTGTCCTATGGGCCCCGCCGACAGCCATACTACCCACCGCGCACGAGCAAACTCTACAGGCGGTGGTTCCGGAAGGTATTTGGGAACGGAGCACAAGAAGTACCCGCCGTATTAGTGGTGGGTACTTGGTGGAGTTATCCTTTATTGATAGTGACGCTAGGCCAGTAATTTATTCCTATAGAGTCCGCGACGACTTGACCGTTACGGCCAAACAAGTCATCATCGGGTATGGACAGAATGTTCCGTTTAATATGATGCTAGCCTTCCTTTTCGGCATCTTTTTACTCTGCTATGCGGCACTGGCTTACCGCCGGGATCAACGCCAAAAACATCGGCAACGCTGCGCCAGACTCCTAGGGCAACGGCCAAAAGACCAATAAACCCAGCATCACCAGCATGCCCATGCCAATACCTAGGGCCCCAAGACCCACATGCAAGTATAGCAGGGTCTTCTTTTTTTGTAGAGCGAAATATCCGACAAAGGCAATGCCGACAACAATGTGGAGTGCGGTTAGAAAGTAGAGCATACCATTACTCTCCTTCATGCCAATTGATGTCTACCGGCCGAGGAATATTAATTTGCTTGATGCTCTCAATGGCGTAATCGTCGGTCATGCCAGCTACATAATCAGCTACTATCCTCAGCGAGGCAGTTTGTTCTCTTGTATAATAGACTTGCATTTCTTCTAAAAAGCCTCCGAATTGTCTGTCGAGCGGTATGACCCCAGCCCGGTAGGGTGCGATGCTCCAGCCGTGGGTTGTAAACAGGCCGTATAGATACTCGAAAACACCCTCGATAATGCGCTGACAAAAAATACGGTAGCGCTCCATGCGCGGATGACGATAGATGCGCTCTTTGTTGAAAGCGTACAATCTTCGCACCAGCTCCATTTTTTCGTTAGAGAAGCCGATATAGTCCTTATCGCGAGATTCCTCGACGATATCTCCCACTAGGGTGCCGATTATCTGGCCATTGGATGTGCCCAAAGCGGCACGCACTACAGGGTCGACTTCGTCAATGGTGATAAATTTGGCCGTTATAGCGTCCTCGAGGTCACGCCCAAGATAGGCCACTTTGTCAGCGAAACGCACCACACAACCCTCGTATGTCCCCGGGGCATGCCCGCGATCAACCAGAGTGGACAGATCTCTCGGGGCGGCGCATGGGACAAGTCTCTGATCGAATATCTCGCCGCAATGCGAAACTAGGCCATCGCGGACAGCGTAGGTGAGGTTTAGTCCCTGGCCGCCCCTAGCGATTACGTCTACAACCCTTAGACCGTGCAACTCGTGAATGAAGCCACCGACCGTTCTAGCTCGATTGTTGAGCACCCTCTCCCCCTCATGGCCGAACGGTGCATGTCCCAAATCATGAGCAAGGGCAATGGCCTGCGCCATATCAGCATCCAGCCCTAGAGCCCGACAAATTGTCACCGCAATAGTCGAAACATGGAGCACATGCTCGATGCGCGTGCAGATGTGGTCATTCTGCGGGGCATAGAAGGCCTGTGTCTTGTGTTTGAGCCGGCGAAATGGTGTGGAGTGGATGATGGCCGTGATGTCACGGAAATAATCTCCTCTAAGGTCCACCTCGCGGGGAAGACGCCGCGCCTTGAGCTGCTCGTCGGAAAGGAAATTTTTCACTTTTACCCCCTACTCATAGCACTTCGGCTATTTTCCTTCTCCAAGGGCCAAGAACCCCAGCACTGAAGCTAGTTGGCACCTCGCCTGCCACTCGCGCGTCACCACGCGCGAGGCCCCCTGTTTAGCCCTCTCCTCAATGGAAACAACACCGTAATACCGTTCTATACTTTCTTTATCGAGCTGGTGTGGTAATTTCATGCCTACCTGAAGGCGCAAACACTGGGCCTCGACCTCACAAAGTTCACTGAAAATCATCGTGCATAGTGCCCTCTCCAAAGTCTCCACAAAATGTTGCTGCGCGCCGAGTGAGGTCATGACTGTTTCGGGGCGCAATTGCAGTATCTTGCAGAAAAGCTGGAGGTATTGTTGCACTTGGTCGGCAGACAAGCCGACAAGGGCGGAGACATCAACACCATGGGCAGTGCGCAGTTGCGACATCAATTTAGTCAACTTTTGTAAAACCAAGATTACTCTTTCTGTAAGGCGGGCCGCCGAAGTAGACTGTATCGGCAGCCTTGGGCGTAGCAGCTCAAGTTCGGCTAACCCCCGAGCCGTGACATAGACGAGGGGCAGGTCTTTGTCCTTCATGTTGACATTTCTTATCTCCAGCAACCCTTGTTGCTGCAGAGCATGAAACGCCTGCTGCAATTCATGTTGCGGGAACTCCTTGAACACTGCAAAGAGCTCTAAAATGCCCTGTTCAGTGGCCAAAATAGTCGTGGCGGCGCTGCTGTCGCCTAAGAGAAAATTGATTACCCCGCTACGGCCACGGCGCCCAGCAAAGGCTTCGGCGCAGCGCAAGAGATACCCCCGCATTTCATCCTTGGTCACCATGCGAACACCCCCTTGTCCCTAGCATTGCTTCCGCCCTACAACCTCACATTTCCGCCTTGGATGCCTCACCCGACTTAGACGGGCGTATGAGTACGAAAGGGGTCTGCTCCCCACCTTGTCCTGCGGGGTTGTCACGCATGAGTGCCTTAAGGTCATGCGTCGTGTAGGCGATACCGCTGGAATACCCTAAAATTTCTACACCCAGGTCATTGGCGTCCACTATCATGCAGTCTATCCCCAGAGAGGTCTTAATCTCATTGCATACTGCATCGGGCTTTTCAGGCACCAACACGCCCTTGGTGAGGTACCAATCAAAAGCATCGGCACAAAACCCGTCTATGCCGGCAATGCCATGCCCGGCAAGGCGATAGAACATGCCCTTGATGCCCAGGGGACGGGTGACTGCCGCTATGGCCGCAGCAAAGAGAATTCGTGGCAAGCCAGCGAGGTTAATGGCGATCTGCATTTTGTACGGGTTGCCGACCGACTCCCCTGCTCTGGTCATATGCACAAAGCGTGACAATAGACGCGCCCACCAGCCTATCTTTATTTCGCACATATCTACTATGCGTCCTTGACAGAGGGAAATTACCTTCTCGCTCATCGAAAGTACATCCCCGCTCTTGTACAAAGGAGAGACATACTGGCGTACAAGCTCAAGGTAGCTTTCCCGCGGGGTCACAAAATGCGTTTTTATAGCGTGACGGAAGAAAGTTTCCCCGCGATTCTCAATGGCTATTTTTTTTTCTGGATTTGCGTAGAAATCATCCACATTCCCATCCCCTTTGACCTGTTCCTCGGTTGCAGCCTGACTAAATGGTGTAGTAGCTTAATCCCCGGGTGAGACCGGCAGCCTCTAGCGTTGCTCGGATTATCCCCAACTTATCTGAAGGTACTTCGAGAGCATAATCGCAGTTAATGGCTAAGTGCCGCGGGGCGGTGACCATACGAAAAGGAAAATCGACTTGAACCCTGCGCAATATAGATTCTGATTGAAACGCTAGGTAGTGAGAATCAAAGACAATTAAACCAACCAATTCACCGGACAAAAGCCATCCTCCCTTAATCGCAGTGGCATGTCGCCACTCTTGCTCATCACCGACTGGAGATTACTCTGCGCAGGTCGGCACCATTAGCATTCATGATGAAGACGACCGGAGATTCATCATGCATTTCGACAAAAGCGATTTGTTTACCATCTCTAGACCAACGTGGAAACACTTTGGGATGCAGAGAGAAAGTCAGCTGTTTCATATTCCTACCTTCAATGTCCATGACAAAAAGATCTTGCCCTGGGCCTTTCCGTCCCGAATCGCTGATTAAGAGTATTTGCTGGCCTAGAGGAGAAAACTGCGGATCGGCGTTGTGCCCCTCGGTGAGCAATGTCCGCTGCGCAAAGGGCTCTACTTGAATTAAATAAATATTACGGGGCTCGGCGATGATATTGGCATCGATATCGCGTGCCTCCCATGTCCCGTAGACAAAATTTTGGGCGGTGGGGCTCTGGCTGGCACTGCCAATATTGTGAATCAGGCCCCCCTGCGAGAGTTGTCGCTGCTGCCCGGTGGCGACCACGGCCTCCCACAGGTCATAGCGAAAATTATGGGAGTGAATGTACTGCTCGAAGGTGTACAGAAAGTAGACGCGACTGGAATCATCGCTAAAGCCTAGAAAACGCACCGAACCGCCTGTCGGGCTAATGAGCGTAGCCGATTGCGTAGCTAGGTTGTACGCCCACAGACTTTGATAGATGTCCGAATGCGCATCTGAACGGCCGATCACCCCATAGATAGCCAAAAACTTGCCATCCGGAGAAAACTGAGGAAAGCTGGGCAGATCCCCGCTAATCCCTAGGTGCACAGGGGTGGTCTTTGAGGTGGAGAGGTCATGCAAGTGTAACCCCGGCTCACCTGTGCCGCCCACGTAGGCGACCATAGTCCCCTGTCTATTCACCGTTGCCTCCAATTGATGGCCGGGAAGGGCATCCAGTTCTCTGATGTTGCCACTCACAGTATCCACTAAATGAAGCCTAGGTAGCCCTTTGCTCTCGGCAACAAACAAGATGGTTCGATTGTCCGGCAACCACGAGAGGCCTTCAATACTGTTAAAAGAGTTTGTAAAGGCAATGGTGCTAAATCGGAGCGAGAAAAATGGCAGCTTGTTACCTGCTCGGTCGCTCGGGGGGGTGATAAAGCCAATGTCATAGTCCGTGCCCGGAGTCAACGGATGACGTGGAGTGAGGCGCATGGTATTGCCCTGCCAGTCGATGTTTACTGCGACTAGGGGCTGTATCTGCACTAACTTTTCCGCGGTGTTCTGGTTCATGGGCTCACTAAAAGTGATAGTTATAACGCTGTCCAAAGAAACCCCCTGGCTGTTTGGGAGCGGAAAAGTATACTCTACCGCGGGCGGTGTCACGTCGCGCTGGCAACCAACTAGAGTTAATGAAAGCAAGATGCTAAGAAAGATAATTGCTAATTTCTGCATATACCCACTCCCTTACCAGGTTCACTTTCCCGCTGGCATAGCTTAAAAGGCCGCCAGCCCTTGATCGCTGAGATCGGTGATAAACATAAATCCCGGCGCATGGGTAATTACCAGCTCTGGCTTGACGGCCATGACCACAGCTTGTGACGTGCAGCCGCATGCCCAAAACACAGGTATTTCCCCCGCCTTAACATCCACACTCTCTCCCATGTCCGGCAAAGCCAAATCTACAATGCCGAGAGCCTGCGGGTCTCCGATGTGGACGGGGGCGCCATGCACTGCGGGAAAGCGACTGGTAATCTGAACTACCTTTACTAGGTTGCTGGCAGGCACGGGACGCATACTTACCACGAGCGGACCCTGCATCACCCCTGCTTTCTGGCATTCTCTATTCGTGATATACATGGGGACGTTACGATTTTGCGTGATATGCCGCACTTCTATGCCTGCTGCCTGCAGAGCCCCCTCGAAGGTAAAACTGCATCCCAGAAGAAAACTAACAAAGTCATCCTGCCAGTAGCTTCTAATGTCTGATGGTTCATCCACTAGCTGACCGTTCCTAAAGATCCTGTATTTGGGCAGATCCGTCCGTAAATCCGCCCCACGAGCGACCACCTTTGGCTCGAAACACCCTATATCTGTCACCTCAAGAATGGGACAAGGTTTTGGATTACGCTGGCAAAAGAGCAAAAAGTCATATGCCAATTCCCGCTGTAAAATGACCAGGTTAGCCTGGGCATACCCTAGGGCCAGCCCGGCTGTGGGTCGATGCCAATTCCCAGTGCGAAAGCGCTCCCGCCAAGCAGCAGGGGTCATGAGGGATGCATCCTCGACCTTCATACTTCGCTTACCTCCACTCGCACATTCTCTCCCCTGAGCAAAACGTGAAAAAAACGCTTGGGCAATGCTCTGGTTGGTATCCCATGCAGAGCCTGCTCGCAGAACTGTAGGGCTTTTATGGCCTCCTCATAGGAGACGGGGATAAACTGCAGGGCATCGCCCGTCCTCATCTGCCCGACCAATGGCAGATCTGCGCTGATGACTGTCGCTATCTTCATGTACCCACCCGTGGTCTGTCGGTCGGCCAGCATGATAATGGGATGCCCGCTACCGAGCACCTGAACACTGCCTAGAGCGACACCGTCGCTAATAGTGTCCGTTTGAAAATTTTGCACTAAGCTTTCGCCACTCAAGCGACAACCCATACGGTCGGCTTCTGCTGCAACTTGATACCTTGCGGAGCACAGCACCCGCAGGGCATCATCTGGGAAAAGGTGGTTTTGTGGGCCTAACATGACTCGCACCTGGCTTATGGCCGCGGGGAGCCGAGCCTGACTAGGCAAGGGAACGAAGCTGCCAACGCGGGTTTGGTGTACATATGTCAATTCACCTAAAGGTAGCACATCACTAGCACGCAGCACACGTCCATGCCACCCTCCGAACACACCGCGCAAGAATGTAGCTCGGCTCCCCATCACCAAAGGGACGTCGATGCCGCCAGCCACACACAGATAGGCCCGAGCACCTGCCTCCATTGCTCCTATGGCCAATCTATCGCCATCAGCGAGGTGTAGCGCTTCCCACGCAGGTACGCGCTCGCCGTTTTTACAAACTGACACCTTGCCGCCGGTGACCGCGGTGACAGTTTCGCCGCTAGCAATGAGCGTTGCTCCCCGCATAGTCATTTCTAGTGCGGCCGCTCCATCATCATTGCCAAGTAAGCGATTACCCGCACGCAAGGAGTAGGTGTCGAGAGCGCCCCCCACGGGCACACCATATTGCTGCAGCCCCGGACGCCCCAAATCTTGCACGGTGGTGAAAAAGCCTGGATCAACCACCGTAAATTTAGGCATGTTCCGCATCCATCAGGACGACTCGCGGACGGAACCTGTTCGCTTTTACTAAATCGGCAATCTCCGCGTATTCGTCGCCTGAGACTGAGCGAAAGCGCACCCACTGCCCCGGCCTTAGGAGGCTCGGCGGCGACTCAGCTATATTAAAAAAGCGCAAAGGGGTTCGCCCAATAATCCGCCAACCACCCGGGCTACTGAGCGGGTAGACACCAGTCTGCAGTTCGGCAATCGCCACCGAACCGGTAGGAACCTTGGTACGCGGGACTTTAAGTCGAGGCAGCGACAGACGCGGGTCTAGGCCGCCAAGGTAGGGGAAGCCAGGCAAGAAGCCTATCATGTATACCGCATACGCGCGCCGCACATGCATTGCTACCACCTCTTCGGTTGTCAATGATGTTTCTTCGGCCACTTGTTCGAGATCGGGCCCCAGTTCACCCCCATAACGAACGGGTATCTCTAACACTTCCCTCTGGTGAGGGCGGCAAATTGCCTTAAATTTCATGAGTCCTTGGCAGATAGCTCTTAATTCAGGCGCGGTGATGACCAGAGGATCGTAGAAAATCATCAGGGAACGGTAGCTAGGCACAACCTCCCGCAGCCCTCGCGGTTGTAAAGCCACAAGTGCTCCAGCCAGGGCATGAACGTCACTGTTAATGCTTAGGTCGATGGTGCTGCCCAACTCGACCACCAGGTGACTTTCACCCGCGTAATAGTACTGCCACATCATCCTACAACCGCTTCAAGCCGGAGAGTGTGATGTTTTGCTCAGCGACGAGCGCCACCATACCGCGAGCAAATTCCAAAGCGTGGGGGCCTTCTCCGTGCACACAGAACGTGTCGGCTACAACAGGTACTTTCTCCCCAGTTATCGCCGTGACCAAGCCCGTAGTAAGTATTTCCTTAACCTGGTCTCGCGCCTCGCCAAAACTATGGTAGAGGGCATGAGGGTGACTGCGCGGGACAAGACTCCCATCCGCCTGGTATCGCCTATCTACAAACGCCTCACGACTAACCTTAAGCCCCAGAGCGAGCCCTGCTTCAATAAGCCTGCTGTTCGCTAGACCGACTAAGATGAGTTGGTCGTCAACGGCCCGCACCGCTTGGGATACTGCCTGGGCAATCACTACATCACTTGCTGCTAGGTTGTAGAGTGCCCCATGTACCTTGACATGGGTTCCAGCCACTCCAAGCGATTTAGCCACTCCAAGAAAAGCCCCTACCTGATAAACGATAGCGTCAAACACTTCGGTGGGAGAAAGTTGCATGGACCTTCGGCCGAACCCCATGAGATCAGGGTAACCGGGGTGAGCGCCAATGCTCACTTTAGCCGCCTGAGCCAAAGCAATGGTTTCGCGCATAATACTGGGGTCACCGGCGTGAAAACCACAGGCAATGCTTACCGACGAAACGTAGCGCAAGAGTTCTTGGTCCTGACCTAGACGATACACTCCATAACTCTCGCCCATATCACAATTTATATCGACAACACTTTTACCTGCCATGGGTATCGCCCTTCTGTTGAAACCCAAGATCATGGGATATAGCCCGCGCAGAGCGCTGCAGTGAACGCACGAGGTACTCTATTTTTTCAGGAACAAAGCTGCCCACGGGGCCGGCAATGCTGATAGACGCTACGACCTTCGCATGGTGATCGCGTACAGGCATGGCGATGGCGGCAGTTCCCTCATGTAGCTCCCCTTGGCTAAAACAGTAGCCCTGCACTCTTTCTTGCCTGATCAACTCGGCTAAAGCCTCTCGGCTGGCTGGCGTGGTCGGGGTTATGGGTAGAAACGTGAGCTGGGATAGCACTTGCTCTAACTCTCGTTCCGCCAAAAAAGCGATAAGGGCCCGCGGACAGGCTCCTGCATAGAGGGGCGCCCGCCGGCCGATGCGGGTGTACATACGCACAGGATGATTAGTTTCTCTCTTTTCGATATACACGCCCTCAAGACCATCCCTGATGACTAGGTTCACCGCCTGGTCCACTCTAATTGACAACTCTTCCATGTGGGGCAAAGCTACGGCGCGTACATCCAGACGTTCAGCAACAAAATTCCCCAGTTCCAAGAGCTTCATGCCTAGGCAGTAAGCCTTGCTATTGTCACGCATGAGGAATCCGCTACATTCTAGCGTCGACAACAGGCGCAAGGCCGTAGGCTTTGAGAGTTTAGCCAGCTCAGCTACCTGACGCAGGGTAAGATACGGCCGCTCGATGGTGAATAGTTCAAGCACCTTTAGCCCCTTAGCAAACGTCGTGGCAATCGCCATGATGCCCACCTCATTTCATTTATTAGAACTAACATCTACATTCTTACTTCGCGAACGACAAAAAAAATCCTGCCTGCTCCATAAATTAAGGTGGAGTGTGGCAGGAAGTGAATGTCTCTTGCAGAATAGTGCTTGTTAGGCCGTGGTTAGACCGTGGGACGAAAGACATGGCGACTGAGCTCAGGTAGCTCGGGCTCCCACCAAATGCGGCGCTCCACCGATGGCAGCGAGAGGTGCAGGCCACCACAACTGCTTAACCGCAAGAGCGGCCGCTGTAGCTGTTGACAAAACGCGACCATCCAAGCGGTCCCCCCCGTAATACATGGGTCATCTTGAACTACGATGCCCACATCACAGTACAGGGCCATGAGAAAGTTGCGCTCAATCAGCCGACGACGCAAGACGTAAGTATCTCGACTAGGCTCGGCAAAGGGTGTCACCACTACCCCACCAAGTAGGTGTAGCTGCCTAGCTAGATTGCGGTTAGATCGCGGGTAGACTTCCTCGCCACTTGCTGTAGACAGGACAACCACAGCCCGGCCTCCGCCGCGGGCAACACCGTCAAGAGCAGCGGTATCGATACCGCGGGCTAAGCCTGACAACACCACTACCCCGCGCCTGGCCAAAGTTAATCCCAGCTTCTCGGCCACCTGTTGCTCTTCCGCCGAACACGCCCTACTCCCCACTACTGCAATTATCAATTCCCCAACCCCCATCCCTTGGCACAACAATCCTACACCAAACACATGTTTGATGCAAACAAATCGGAGGTGTCAAAGTGCAAGTTGTAATCCTCGACTTGGGCAAAGAAACCTTTGCCATTGAAGCCCTTGCCGTCCAAGAGATCCTGCGCCGGCCACATGCCGTCTCTTTACCTGAGGCTCCGCCCCATGTCCTGGGCATCATTGATTTTCGTGGACGGAGCATCCCCCTTATTCACTTGGGCCGAATGCTGTCAGTGCCCACCACCGAGGAGGGTATGCGGGCGATTGTTTTAGAGGATGAGGGTTTTTCAGCGGCCTTCCTGGTGGATGACGTGAGCGATGTCATTAACATTCCCGACCACGCCTTTGACCCAATGCCGGCAGCTATTGAGGGGGCAACCCAGGTGCCAAAGGCTGTGGCTAGGGTCAAGGATCGCCTCATTGTCGTTATCGACCCCGTTAGACTGCTTCTTGGCCTCCGTCGTTAGCAGCTGGTTAGAGGGTATGAACAGCCATTTCCCTTAGTTCCTTGAGCACCTGTTCCCGCCTAGCATCAACCCGCGCAAAGTCCATGTGGGGAATATAGTACGTCTCTAATTCATCATGCAGGGCCTTCGCTCGAGCCAAGAAACTGATGGCTAGTTGCAAGGCCCGTTTGCTTTCCCCGAGGACACAGTCCATGTCGATGCGCATAGCGGACAGTGCACTTCCATCTACGAGGCTATTTAGATTTTCGATCCGTGTACCTCCAGACTGAAAAGGGTGCACATTGCGGCTGGTCACAATACCTAAAGACAATTGCGGAATCACTAGGTGCTCGATTAGCTCCGGCCGCATGACACAATGAAAGGCATGAATGGCATAGCCACGACATTGGGCTATACGGAAGAGATGTTCAATAATGTATTCGGTGCCGGTGCCTGGCTCGCCTTCGAGCACAACGATATTCTGGCACTCTAGGGTCACCGAGGAAAGCAGACTCATTGGCCCGACAGGGGTAATGGCCGTAGCAAAGAGGTGTCGCTCTCGATACCCTGGTATAATGGCCCGTTTTGGCAAATACTCTGCTTCAAGCAACCCGACGATCTCTCGCCATCGCCGTATGTTGACCGCACCGGCATCGGCATAGTAGCTCAGATGTTCGTCATAGTAGTTCCGCGCGCTGCGCAAAAATCCGTACGCTTTGCGAAACAATCGTGCAATTTCCTGCGTCAAGGATATGATAGCCCCTCTGTTGCTCCTTAAAGCCGGGGCATGCCAATATTCACCTAAATTGACAATCTCGTCAATAGCGCCAGGATGCTTCGGGTCGACGACGTGGGGGGCAGTGCCATCGAGGATTGTCACGCCAATATCTGGAAAACATACACCGTCCAATGAATTATAATCGGCGGAGCAATGGTAGAACTCCGCTTGGCGATTATCGCGCACAAGCTCTGTGGCGATACGTTTCATAAAGGTGCTCTTGCCGACGCCTGGCCCGCCTTTAAGGATCAGGGTCTTCCTGTTTTCACCGCCGATGAGGTCATGGTAGAACGAAAAAAAACCGTTCGGCGTATTCCCACCCGGAAAAAAATGCCTACTTCCCGTTGTCATGCTCTTGCCTCCTTCTACAAACTCCTGTCTATATTATGGGCAGAAGGAGTAGCTGGTGCTTGAACAAATCTATCGGGATGGGTGCCGATGCAGCTGCCAATCACCAGCGAACATCGCGGTCCTACGGCGCCAGGTGACAGGTGGCATTGACGGTCTTGACCTGCCAGCGCTCGCTGCTATGCAAGTATTCGATCAGCGACAAGGAAGTGTTCCCCACCATCAGGCCGGAATTGAAGGCAAATACTGCTGGCGAGGCGCCCATCGCATGGGCGATCATGGTGCGCACACAACCGCCATGAGTGACTAGACAAATCGTGCCGCCGAAGTGATCCCTAACGAGAGCCTCCAATATGGCGCTAGTGCGCTGATACAGATCCCAGTACGATTCACCACCAGGCCGGCGCGTGTAGAGGCCATCTTCGCGTAGCTGTTGGCACACATCGGGGTCAAGTGACTTGCATTGCTCGTTAGTCAGGCCCTGCCATTCGCCTACGTCAATTTCCATCAGCCCCTCTAAGGTGGTGAGAGGCCCGTTCTGCTTAGCGGCCACTATTTCGGCCGTTCTTAGAGCCCTCGCTAGAGGACTGCTGTAGATGTGGTCTATGACAAAGCGTTTTTCCAGCCAAGTACTGAGCTGTTCAGCCTGCCTTATGCCTGTTTCATTCAAGGGAATATCCAAGTGTCCCTGTAAAATGTTATTCTTGTTGTGATCCGTTTCTCCATGTCTAACCACCAATATTTTTAACATTGTGCACCTCCAGCGAAATTACACCCTCACCTACTTTAACAGATTTACGCCTCAACATAAAGAAGCGCCTAGCACTGAACATCACGCCACCGCGTCATTTCTGCCTCAAAAACTAGGCATCAAAATAGAATATCGAACAGACAGGCGTCATCGTGCAGGAATTCAGGCTATTGTGGCGTACTATTCCTCATCGCAGAGGTGCAACTTTTCAAGAGGGACGTGGCAGCGAAAATGAGAATTAGACTTTTTATTGTCCTTACCATAGTCGCCATACTTGTTGGTTATCTGACCTATAAACAACACCAGGACACTAACGAAGAAGGCTCAGTCCTTTTAGCTGACGGGGTACGCGCATCGACTACGACGGTGATGACGGAGCCAGGAAACATCCGCATATGGAATCACCGGGATAGACTGGCCTACTATGCCAATGGTACGGTTGGAATAGTTGCGCCCCGTGGCAAGGGACAACCCCTGTACCAGTCTGGCGATAGAATGTTCATCGGCGGATTTGCATCCTACATTGTCGCGCGTGACGGCTCGGGCGTCCATGTCACGACACGAAATAAATCATTCACTTTGCCAAATTCTCATGGCGAAAACACGCATTTTGTCTACCAATGGCATAACGGGCTTCTTTACTATGCATTATACTCCCACGGGAGTATTGAACCCTCCTTCACCGGTCTGTATGCCTACAATCCGGCTACGGGCGAGGAGCGCCAACTCATGCCCGGGAAAAATGCATACACAGTCTGGGGCCTTGATGTTTCGCCCGATAATACCAAAATTATCCTCGTCATGGGGCAACATACTGCCGAGGAGGAACGCCCCACTGCCCAAGAGATATGGATATACGATCTAGGAAGCAAGGAAATTAAGCAAATCCATGTCCTACAGCCGGCCCCTGATGCGACTATGCCGGCCACATTGCACGGTTCTCCCTACTGGATAAACCCCACTACGGTGGCTATCAACCTGCGCAAAATTGACAGCGACGAACAAGTGGGGATGGTTTTTTATAGTTACAACGGCGAACTGCTGACCAGGCGACGCATTTTCATGGACGGCGCCAGGTTGCTGGCATATACGGGAGAAAATCAAGCCTTTCTCTTGCAGCGGGAACCGAACGTCGCCCTGGGCGACCTACAAGATGCTTACATCATCTCGAGTTACGACCTCAGTGAAGGGCAGCTGTTGCGAGTTATGGCTTTGCCTAAAGGACAGGTCGTCTCCCTGGCCCTCTTTCATGTGAGAAAAAACAAATTGCTGGTGGCGCTTGTGCCCGCCGCGGGGACACCGGGGAAAGAGGCATCACAAGTTAGCTTCATTGATGTCACCGGAAAGGAAGAACCGCTTTTTTCGACTAAAGGAACTATCACGGAAGCGACGTGGGTGGGAAACACGCTCTATGCTGTCATTTTTAACGGTGGAACGTATACCTTGCAGCGAATCGCCTTTTCAGGGCGGTAAAACGGCGACTATCTCTGCAGACCCCTCGCCATGCTCTCGGAAACGGGGAGAGGAGCGCCTAAGTTACTCGCAGCTTTAATGGCCCAATGGGGATCATGGAGCAAGCCACGACCAATCGCAACCAAGTCACAATATTTCTCGCGCAAGGCAAACTCAGCCATCTCCGGTGATTTGAGCAGCCCGACACCGATAATCGGCACCGGCACTGCACTTTTGGCGATTCGCGCTAAAGGCAGCTGGTAACCCGGCCACACTTCCGGTTGCAGGGGCAGGTTGCCACCGCTGCTCATGTGGATCATACCAATCCCTGCTCCATAAAGAACGGCGCAAACATTTTTTATGTCCTCCTTGGTGTACCCGGCAGAACTATATTCGCTGCCTGACAACCTCACCGACAAACACACATCAGGGGGGATGTGCTCCTTACAGGATGCAACAACTTCTAACAGGAAACGCAACCTGTTGCTCATTGCCCCGCCGTACTCGTCGCATCGCATGTTAGAAAGGGGCGACAAAAACTCATGCAGCAAATACCCGTGGGCTGCATGTATTTCAATCACTTTGAAGCCACACCGCACCGCTCGTGCCGCCGCCATGGCAAATGTTGCTGCCAGAGCCCGAATTTCATCTAAAGTCAATTCCAAAGGCGTCTCATGTTGTGGCGAAAACGCCAGGGCCGAAGGCGCAGCACGTCTCTCTACCCCTTGAGCAGCTTTGCGTCCGGCATGAGCAATTTGGATGCCGGCCACCGCACCATGATGGCTAATTGACCAGGCCAACTGAGCCAAGCCACTTTCCTGCTCCTCGGACCATATTCCTAAATCCGCAAAGGAGATGCGCCCATCTGCCTCTATCGCCGTCGCCTCAACAATGACTAAGCCCACGCCCCCTAATGACCTAGCACCGTAATGGGCTAAATGATAGTCAGTGACTAGGCCACGCTCCTTGGCACTGTACTGGCACATCGGCGGCATGACAATTCTATTACGCAAGGTGTTATTGCCGATAGATATTGGACTAAAGAGATGCGTATTACTCATACTACCACCCACTCTCAATTTCTTTCCCTTTGGACTATGCCATGCCTTGCCCCGACATTGGCACTGCCATATGCTTCTACAATCGAACGTCAGTTCCTGCAAGTGCCAATGAATAAAGCCAAGGCCATGTCGGCAAGATGCGGACATGGCCTTCTTCGTCATCACCAATGAGGATGTATTGTTAAAACCTACGCTCCCGCCTAAATTTATAACTACACCCAGACATCCTCGTAGAAACCTAGGGAAGTGCTGTGCTACTGCATATGAAAACCACAGTCCAACATGAAAACCATTGTTTTTCTTCCTCGCTGTAGTTATAATAATTATAACTACAAATGATTACAGTGGGGGAGTGAGCAGATGACTTATGTCTTCGAGCAGAAAGTCGGAAAGTATACATACTTGTACGAATGCACTGCCTATAGAGATCATGACGGCAACCCGCGGAACAAACGTGTAATC
>Ga0208735_100180_pt1 | contig 36441 bp, 33 predicted proteins | sample Subbio12Aug_8Aab_FD_184829 | JGI IMG/M metagenome (GOLD analysis project Ga0208735, IMG submission 184829) | Serpentinite rock and fluid subsurface biosphere microbial communities from McLaughlin Reserve, California, USA - CR12Aug_8Aab (SPAdes) | ecosystem: Environmental > Terrestrial > Deep... | reverse complement strand
CCCGTACAAAAATCTTCATGAATGTTCTTGACGGTATTTTTTGGGTGGATATAATTGCGGACTTTCCTCGCTTAGGCGGGAGTTCTTTAAAAAGATAAACAGCCGATAGGTGTAGGTGCTTGCTGGGTTGGCTGGTGGATTTGGGTGGTGGTGGCGAGATCGAAGCTGCTGCCATGGGGTCTGAGGGGAACCGAGGGCTTTGACCGTAGGGTTACGGATCTGCTGGCGAGAAACCATTAGGTAGCAAAGCGCTTACATTGGAAGAAACGTAAGGTTAAGGAATTGACCTTGTCAGTATTTTGAGGTAGGCGAGCGAAGAGATTGAACTGAAGAGTTTGATCCTGGCTCAGATTGAACGCTGGCGGAATGCTTTACACATGCAAGTCGAGCGGCAGCGCGGGACTCAGGCAACTGAGCCTTGGCGGCGAGCGGCGGACGGGTGAGTAACACATCGGAACGTACCCAGTTGTGGGGGATAGCCCGGCGAAAGCCGGATTAATACCGCATACGACCTGAGGGTGAAAGAGGGGGATTCTTGGGCAACTGAGGACCTCGCGCAGTTGGAGCGGCCGATGGCGGATTAGCTAGTTGGTGGGGTAAAGGCCTACCAAGGCGACGATCCGTAGCGGGTCTGAGAGGACGGCCCGCCACACTGGAACTGAGACACGGTCCAGACTCCTACGGGAGGCAGCAGTGGGGAATTTTGGACAATGGGGGCAACCCTGATCCAGCCATTCCGCGTGAGTGAAGAAGGCCTTCGGGTTGTAAAGCTCTTTCGGCAGGAACGAAACGGTGGAGGCTAATACCTTTCATCAATGACGGTACCTGAAGAAGAAGCACCGGCTAACTACGTGCCAGCAGCCGCGGTAATACGTAGGGTGCGAGCGTTAATCGGAATTACTGGGCGTAAAGCGTGCGCAGGCGGTTTCGTAAGACAGATGTGAAATCCCCGGGCTTAACCTGGGAACTGCGTTTGTGACTGCGAGACTGGAGTGTGGCAGAGGGGGGTGGAATTCCACGTGTAGCAGTGAAATGCGTAGAGATGTGGAGGAACACCGATGGCGAAGGCAGCCCCCTGGGTTAACACTGACGCTCATGCACGAAAGCGTGGGGAGCAAACAGGATTAGATACCCTGGTAGTCCACGCCCTAAACGATGCCAACTAGGTGTTGGGGAAGGAGACTTCCTTAGTACCGTAGCTAACGCGTGAAGTTGGCCGCCTGGGGAGTACGGTCGCAAGATTAAAACTCAAAGGAATTGACGGGGACCCGCACAAGCGGTGGATGATGTGGATTAATTCGATGCAACGCGAAAAACCTTACCTACCCTTGACATGCCTCGAATCCTGCAGAGATGCGGGAGTGCTCGAAAGAGAGCGAGGACACAGGTGCTGCATGGCTGTCGTCAGCTCGTGTCGTGAGATGTTGGGTTAAGTCCCGCAACGAGCGCAACCCTTGTCATTAGTTGCCATCATTGAGTTGGGCACTCTAATGAGACTGCCGGTGACAAACCGGAGGAAGGTGGGGATGACGTCAAGTCCTCATGGCCCTTATGGGTAGGGCTTCACACGTCATACAATGGTCGGTACAGAGGGTTGCCAAGCCGCGAGGTGGAGCCAATCCCTACAAAGCCGATCGTAGTCCGGATCGCAGTCTGCAACTCGACTGCGTGAAGTCGGAATCGCTAGTAATCGTGGATCAGCATGCCACGGTGAATACGTTCCCGGGTCTTGTACACACCGCCCGTCACACCATGGGAGTGGGTTTCACCAGAAGTAGGTAGCCTAACCGCGAGGAGGGCGCTTACCACGGTGGGATTCATGACTGGGGTGAAGTCGTAACAAGGTAGCCGTATCGGAAGGTGCGGCTGGATCACCTCCTTTCTAGAGAAAGACCTGGTGAGCGCCTACAGCCTATCGGTTGTTTGAAAGCGGGAGCGGGTCTGTAGCTCAGCGGGTTAGAGCACCGTCTTGATAAGGCGGGGGTCGATGGTTCGAACCCATCCAGACCCACCACAGACCGCGAAGGCAGAAGTGACGCACCCGTGGGGGTGTAGCTCAGTTGGGAGAGCGCCTGCTTTGCAAGCAGGAGGTCATCGGTTCGATCCCGTTCACCTCCACCAGGAAAGCGGATATCCAAGTCGATCGATGGATTGGACTTTGATATCGGTTTTTACCGGACGGGCTGTTGGATCTTTAACAATCAGGAAGAAGTAAGGTGAGTGGATCCGAGAGGATTCATTCATGGGTAGTGATTGCATTCTTCGCTTCCATCCTTTGAACCGGCGATGGAAGTGAAACAAGCGCGAGTTGTGCCTAGGGCGTTGCCTGGCGGGAGCCAGGGCTCGACGTTATAGGGTCAAGCGACGAAGTGCATGTGGTGGATGCCTTGGCGATCACAGGCGATGAAGGACGTTGCAGTCTGCGAAAAGCTTCGGGGAGCTGACAAGCGAGCTTTGATCCGGAGATGTCCGAATGGGGAAACCCACCCGCGAGGGTATCCCGCACTGAATACATAGGTGCGTGGAGGCGAACGTAGCGAACTGAAACATCTAAGTAGCTACAGGAACAGAAATCAACCGAGATTCCCCAAGTAGTGGCGAGCGAACGGGGAAGAGCCTGCAAGAGATAACTGCCGCGTTAGTGGAACAGTCTGGAAAGGCTGGCCGTAGTGGGTGATAGTCCCGTACGCGAAAACCCGGCAGCGAGACTGAGCTTGCGACAAGTAGGGCGGGACACGCGAAATCCTGTCTGAAGATGGGGGGACCATCCTCCAAGGCTAAATACTCGTGATCGACCGATAGTGAACCAGTACCGTGAGGGAAAGGCGAAAAGAACCCCGGGAGGGGAGTGAAATAGATCCTGAAACCGCATGCATACAAACAGTGGGAGCGGACTTGTTCCGTGACTGCGTACCTTTTGTATAATGGGTCAGCGACTTACGTTCAGTAGCGAGCTTAACCGAATAGGGGAGGCGCAGGGAAACCGAGTCTGATAAGGGCGATTGAGTTGCTGGGCGTAGACCCGAAACCAAGTGATCTATCCATGGCCAGGATGAAGGTGGGGTAACACTCACTGGAGGTCCGAACCCACTAGTGTTGAAAAACTAGGGGATGAGCTGTGGATAGGGGTGAAAGGCTAAACAAACTTGGAGATAGCTGGTTCTCCCCGAAAGCTATTTAGGTAGCGCCTCATAGTGACACTGCCGGGGGTAGAGCACTGTAATGGTTGAGGGGGTCATTGAGATCTACCTCGCCATAGCAAACTCCGAATACCGGCAAGTGATCTATGGGAGACAGACACCGGGTGCTAACGTCCGATGTCAAGAGGGAAACAACCCAGACCGCCAGCTAAGGTCCCGAATGATTGGCTAAGTGGTAAACGAGGTGGGAAGGCACAGACAGCCAGGAGGTTGGCTTAGAAGCAGCCATCCTTTGAAGAAAGCGTAATAGCTCACTGGTCGAGTCGTCCTGCGCGGAAGATGTAACGGGGCTCAAGCCAATAACCGAAGCTGCGGATGCACAGCAATGTGCGTGGTAGGGGAGCGTTCTGTAGGCCGTTGAAGGTGGCTCGAGAGGGCTGCTGGAGGTATCAGAAGTGCGAATGCTGACATGAGTAGCGATAAAGCGGGTGAAAGGCCCGCTCGCCGAAAGCCCAAGGTTTCCTGCGCAACGTTCATCGGCGCAGGGTGAGTCGGCCCCTAAGGCGAGGCCGAAAGGCGTAGTCGATGGGAAACGGGTCAATATTCCCGTACCAATGCACAATGCGATGGGGGGACGGAGAAGGTTAGGTCGGCCGGGTGTTGGATGTCCCGGTTTAAGCGTGTAGGCGTGCTGCATAGGCAAATCCGTGCGGCTTAGCCGAGGCGTGATGACGAGGGCTCTTTGAGTCTGAAGTGACTGATACCCTGCTTCCAGGAAAAGCCTCTAAGCTTCAGTTGTGTGTTGACCGTACCGCAAACCGACACAGGTGGGCAGGATGAAAATTCTAAGGCGCTTGAGAGAACCCAGGAGAAGGAACTCGGCAAATTGATACCGTAACTTCGGGAGAAGGTATGCCCCGGTAGCTTGTAGGAGTACATCCGAAGGGCGATGGGGCCGCAGAGAAACGGTGGCTGCGACTGTTTAACAAAAACACAGCACTCTGCCAAGTCGAAAGACGACGTATAGGGTGTGACGCCTGCCCGGTGCCGGAAGGTTAATTGATGGCGTGCAAGCGCTTGATCGAAGCCCCGGTAAACGGCGGCCGTAACTATAACGGTCCTAAGGTAGCGAAATTCCTTGTCGGGTAAGTTCCGACCTGCACGAATGGCGTAACGATGGCCACACTGTCTCCTCTTGGGACTCAGCGAAGTTGAAATGTTTGTGAAGATGCAATCTCCCCGCGGCTAGACGGAAAGACCCCATGAACCTTTACTGTAGCTTTGCATTGGACTTTGACGGGACTTGTGTAGGATAGGTGGGAGGCGTTGAGGCGTGGTCGCCAGATCGCGCGGAGCCAACCTTGAAATACCACCCTGGTGTCGTTGAGGTTCTAACCTGGCCCCCTGAATCGGGGGTGGGGACCGTGCATGGCAGGCAGTTTGACTGGGGCGGTCTCCTCCCAAAGTGTAACGGAGGAGTACGAAGGTCTTCTAGGTACGGTCGGACATCGTACTGATAGTGCAATGGCAAAAGAAGGCTTGACTGCGAGACCCACAAGTCGAGCAGGTGCGAAAGCAGGTCATAGTGATCCGGTGGTTCTGTATGGAAGGGCCATCGCTCAACGGATAAAAGGTACTCTGGGGATAACAGGCTGATTCCGCCCAAGAGTTCACATCGACGGCGGAGTTTGGCACCTCGATGTCGGCTCATCACATCCTGGGGCTGTAGTCGGTCCCAAGGGTATGGCTGTTCGCCATTTAAAGTGGTACGTGAGCTGGGTTCAAAACGTCGTGAGACAGTTTGGTCCCTATCTGCCGTGGGCGCTGGATATTTGCGAGGGCCTGCTCCTAGTACGAGAGGACCGGAGTGGACGGATCTCTGGTGGACCGGTTGTCACGCCAGTGGCATCGCCGGGTAGCTAAATCCGGAAGAGATAAACGCTGAAAGCATCTAAGCGTGAAACTCGCCTCAAGATAAGATATCCCGGGGGTTTAACCCCCCTGAAGGGTCGTCGAAGACCACGACGTTGATAGGCTGGGTGTGGAAGCGCAGCAATGCGTTAAGCTAACCAGTACTAATTGCCCGTGCGGCTTGACCCTATAACCTCGAGCCAACGACGCCAACCGCGTCGTTCCAATCATGCTCAAGGCACACATCGTGCCGCAATCACTACCCCAAACGACTTCTTCCCCTTCCCGTGGCGTTGAACCCCCTTCAACCCACTCCAGTTTCAGTCTGGTGTCCATAGCAAGGTGGAACCACCCCTTCCCTTCCCGAACAGGACCGTGAAACACCTCCGCGCCAATGATAGTGGGCAGCCCGCCCGCGAAAGTAGGTCAACACCAGACCCCCCACAACCCAACAAAATAGCCCAACCCATACGTTGGGCTTTTTTGTTGGACGGAGCCTATATCGCGCAGTCCCTCAGGGCAGACGACCGGCCGAAATCAGGTTGTGGATCAGGATGCTGTGCGGCAGCCAGACGACGAGATCGTCAAATTCCCCCCCCGCTATGGCTGTGCTGGCAGTTGAAGTGCGGCTGATGAAATGGAGGGGGCCGGTGTGATTGCCGTCCTCATCGGCGTTCGAGACGGATCCATCGGGCAATGCCGCTCCGTTATCGGTCGTGCCCCAGCGCTCCTTGCCATGCGAAAAAATGACCGCCGGGGCGCATTGAATTGCGGCACTGCACGCCGGTTGCCCCACCAGATAGAGCAGGTTCCCCGCTGCATCCCGCGCGACCGCACCGTGCGGTCGGCGATTGCGGTTACCGTGATGTTGTTGTTGGCGAAATCGCGCGTGACGCTGTAGCGGATCAACTTGCCCCAATGGTCGGACTTCTGCACTCCCAGCGCAGCCCACGGGATGAAACCGTGGCAATCGGCGTCGTTGGCGCAGGGGCCCCTTTCGCTGCCATCCGTCGCCGAGACGGCGGGACGCGGAAGCCGGCCATGTACGACAGCGAAGCCGACCAGGGCATCTCGGACCTCCGCCAGGGTTCTCCTGGTTTCCTGTTGCGCATGGATGTCTCGCTGCGCCGAAAGCGGCAGCAACATGCCGCCGATCAAAAGCGCGACGATGAGGAGCGCCACCGCCATTTCGGTGAGGGTGAAGCCGCGGACGCAAGTCGGCGCGGGCGGGATGGCGCGAATCACGGAATCCATGTGGTGAAGGCGTTGGTGACGGTGAAATGCTGGTCGGTTGGCGTAGGGCGCTGGCCGACGGTGAAGCCGAGCCGGACATTGCGGAAAGGATAAGGGATTATCGGCGCGTCGCGCAGATGCGGGATGAAGCCGTCTGCCAGAAAGCTCATCGGGCGGGTCGTGTCCTGCATGGCGGCGATCTGGTTCGCCGTCGTGACGCTGTCGGGAAGAATCCAGATTTCCAGGGTATACCGGGGCGAGCCGTCGATGGCGGACCATGTCGCCGGGCCGGTCTGGCGGAAGGCACGCCCCGCGTCCGTCCCTTGCAGAACCTGCAGCAGGCCTCCTGCGGGCCAGGGGTGTGATGTCATCGGGATTCCCTCGCCATGCCAGACATAGAGGCCGTTTTCGCCGGCCAGTTTCTGCGCCTTGACCAGTACGAGGTCGCCACTCGCCAGCGTGACGCCATCGACGGGGTTGGCGGGCGCGGCAATGGCGAGGTCGCTCTGCGTCGCGACGCGCGCGGATTGGCGCGACCAATCGCTGCCGTCGAAGCGCCACAGACCGGATGCTGCGCCACCCTGCTGCACCTGCACCACCGCGCCGGTGAAATTGTCGGGGGCAACCGTCATCGCTGCGGTCGCGCCGTTCCAGAGGTAAATGCCCAGATTCAGCACGAGCACGCGATCGCCCGGCTTCATGAGGATGCCATCGACTTGCGCCCCGGGCGCGTCGAGGTTGATGTTGCTCGACGGGATCGCGACCTTGACGCGCAGGTTGTTCCACTGGATCGCGTCGGCGCCTGGAGTCGGCGCCGGGGCGGTTTGCCGCCACAGCGAGCGGGCGTTTGCCGTCCCTTGCGTCACCTCGACCACGCTGCCGCTCAACTCCTGGGAGGAGTCGGCATCCTCGGCGCGGGACAGCGGGCGGGTCGCTCCGTTCCAGACATAGATGCCGTTTTCAGAGGCAATGACCTGATCCTTCACCAGGACGCGGTCGTTGGGGAACAGGATCACGCCGTCGATGGCGTTTCCCGGTGCGGTGGTGACGATGGCGCCGGTGGTGGCCACGCGGGCGGTCGTCACAACAGTATCGGCGCGGGCGCGCGTCAGTTCGAGCCGGACGTGAAAGTTCCGATGGACGGGAACCCGGCTGCGCTGCGGGTCGAGCTTGTACACGCCCGCCGGAGCATCCGGCGGCACGCTGAGCGGCAGGCCGGGAACCGACGGATTGGCCGGTGGCACGGGATAGTCCGGACGCACATTGCCCCTCGGACCATGGACGTTGTCGTCTTCTTCCTGCGGCAGATGGCAAAAGCCGCCGCTTTCGAAGCGCGGGGCGGCGCAGGGCGGTGTGGCGGTGGTCGGGATCGGCGCGTCGCCGCCCCAGTAGACGATGGCGACATGGCCGCCGCGATAGGTCGTGGCGATCGTCGGCGGATCGTTGCGGCCGTTGAAAAGCGTGTTCGGTAGATTGGGGTTGAAGTCGGCATTGCGGCGCGGGTCGATCTCGAAGGCGATCTTGGGCGGGGCGATGAAGGGCGTCAAGGCGTTGTTGCCGGAATAGCCCAGATGCTGACCGGCGGCGCCGCAGGCATCGGCCCCGTTGTTGTCGCCATCGACGATGGCGAAGGCGATTCCCTCGGCGGGCGCAGGACTGAAACCGGCGTCGTTGATGCGGAACATGAAATAGCTGCGCAGGCCGGCGCCCATGGGACGGGTTTCCGGCATCCAGGCGCAGCCGAACAGGGAGCCTGCGGCGGATGCGGGAAGCGTTGCCGCCACGGGCTGGCCGAGGGTGAGGGTGCGTGACCCGGGCAAATAGGCGGCAAGCGGCCCCAGTCCGGCGACCGCAGGGCCGACGGCGACGAAGCTGGGCGTGTCCGGAATGCAGCGCACGATGTCGCGCTCGACGGGCTGCTCGGGCGAGGCGCGCTCGAACAGTTCGGGGCCGGAAAACTGGGCGCCGGCCGGGGCGAAGTTGGTGAAATTGACGTCCTCGAGATAGTTCGCCCAGTTGTTCCTGTCGGCAGGCGTCTCGCGCACCTGGCCTGCCCCGCGCTGGCTGGCGAACAGCAGCGCGCCGTTGCAGGCGCCGATTCCATTGACGATCGCCGCGGCGCGCGCGACGAACAGCAACTCCTGATAGTGCGGGTAGTAGTTGATCGGCGGCACGGCCTGGCCATAGCAGGCGTGATTGATGGCGCCGGCGATCCGGTTGTATCCGCTCGGTCCGCCGCCGGCGGCAATTTCGTCGCGCAGGCAGCCGACGACGCGGTCGAGCAGGGAGTTGATATCCTGCCGGAAAAGCGCATTCTTGCGGATCGCACCGAACAGAGTGTCCGGCGCGAGCGGCAAGCCGAGGTCGTTGGCGACGAGGGCGCAGGCTGCGCCGGGGGTCGGACAAGCCTGCTTCAGTGCTATGCCGTCGCGATGAATTTTGCCCTGGGCCGCGATGGCGAGCCGTGTCGTCGCGGTATCGGTCGAGACATGGCCGGCGTAATACGCGCTGGCCCCGGTCGGGTTGTTCGCGCTGTCGAGCAAGGCGGTGACCAGGCTCGGTTCCAGATAGTTCGCCGGGTCGTAATTGCCGCCGCAGACGCGCACGTCGTTGCCGCCGAGGTCGGCCCGGTTCTGGCCGCCGAGCGGCGGCCCCGGGGAAAAGATGATGGCGGTCGGACGCTCGTGCGGGCTGGCCAGCAGAATCCTGAGCTTGGCCGGATCGGTTTCGCTGGTGGTGACGATATCGATCTGGCCGAGGGTGTCCCAGTTCATCGGCACCGCCTTGTCGACCCTCTGATGGCCGCCCGACACGGCATACCAGAGACATTCGCCGTTCCCGTCGCGCAAGGGACCGGTGCCGAGAACGAACCAGGGCAGGCGGCCGATGACGGTCTTGTTCAGCGCGGCGCCGGACAGGTTGGCGTCGCAGCCTTCCCAGGGGCAGCCGATGTTGGTGTTGTTGCCCGTGCCGAGATCGGGCAGCGGCAGATAGCCCGGAACGAAATTGGGCGGAGGATTGCCGGCCTGAACCTGGATCCGGTTTTGCTGCTCGCGGAAATTCGCCGCATACCAGAGCAATGCGGTTCTGGCTTCGGCCAGGGCCAGATGGGTCTGGCGCGCCCGCCAGGCATCGAGAAGGGCCGGGCTGAGCGAGCCGACAACAACACCGAGGGTTCCGCCGACCAATATGACGAGGAAAAGCAGCAAGGCCGCCCCGTGTCGGGATCGTCGCAGATGCCGTCCCGCCATCGCCGACTCTAGCGGGCGGGCCGAACCCGGATTTCGCCGCCGGCCAACCCGCCGCTTTGCGCGCCGGTGGTTTGGTCGAGGGTCACGCCCACTCTTAGGTCGACGGCGGGTTCGGTCCCGGTCGTTACGCCCACCCGCCCCGGATGGCGGCGGGAAGGCGCGGTCGCCAGGTCGGCAGCGGACGAGTTTTCGTATTGCGGCCGGCTGTTGATCCAGACGGTCGATTTTCCCGCTGAGCGCACGACGACGCCGTCGAGACGCACGGTTTCTCCTTCGAAGCGGCGCGCCTGCTGGATGTTGAGCTGGCGCTGGCGCTCGAGTGCGTTGCGCATTTCCGGGGTCAGGAACAGGCGGCCGAGTGTCGTCTCGCCGGCGGCGGGTTCGGCGCGACAAAGACCGCCTTGCAGGAGCAGGCCGCCGACCACCAGGGCCGATGCGATGCGGAAGGAGGTCATGGTTTTTCCTGCAGCGTGATCCAGTCGATTTCGCACCGGGCGCGGAGCAACGCCGCCGGATGGGCTTGCGGCGCGCCATTGAGCCGTTCCAGCGTACATTGCCGCACGCTGACCAGCGCATCGACCTGCGCCGACAGGTCGGCGAGCAGGCCGAGCAGGTCATTTTCGTGCAACAGCAGCATGTCCAGCTTCATGGTGCTGGTCAGGAAGCTGTAGCCGCCGGTGACGACGGTTTTCGGATCGAGCGGCCGCTGCGGCGCGATTTCATATTCCATGCTGATCAGGCGACGCTGCTCCCGGATGCCGCGCAAGGTTTCGACCCACTCGAGCCGGTGTTCCGGCTCGGTGTGACCGCGCGCGATGATTTCACCGTAGCGGTCGATCTTGGCGCGAATCTCCCGTTCGTCTTCCCGAACGCGCGCGAGTCGCGCACTGCTCTCGGCCAGTTGGGCTTGCGCCGCCTGGTGTTCCCGTTCGATCTGATTGCGATAATGCAGCGCGGCAAAAACCAGGCCCGTCGCAAGCAGCAGGGCCAGCAGCAAGAGCGTAATGCTGCCGGCGAGGGCGTATGCGCTGAAGATGGCGGAAGGCTTGCCGTTGCCGCTCATAGTTTGCGCACCACGAGAAAGACGAACCGGGGCGCCTCGGCAGCAATGCGGTCGTCGCTGCTCTTCAGGACTTTCCCGGACTGGGTGTCGACGGGCGGCTGCACCACGGCAACGAGCACGTCCGGCGCGGTGCCCAGATGCCGGATGAAATCGGCGACCAGGGCCAGCTGGCCACGCTGATCGCCCGCCATGCCGATCGGCAGGCGCGCGCTGACCGAGGCCTGCGCGTAGGGGCCGCGCGCGGGAAAGGCCGCCCCCTGGACCGTTCCGCTGCCACGGGGCGCCGTGTCGATCCGTTCGGCAATCGACCACTCGATCCGGTCGATCGTCAGGGCCGGAAAGGCGTCGAGCGAGCGGCTGAGATACCCCAGCAGCGGGGCCGGCCCCTGCGTGCGCAGGGCAAGGTTTTCGTAACGCTCGATCAGGCTGCGCAGGTCTCCCGCGCTGATGGGGATTTTCGGCAGATGCTCCATTCTCGCAGCGTAGTGGACCTGGTTCAGATGCGCCTGCAGGCGGGCCGTTTCCGCCCGCTCACGCAGTTGCAGGGCGTCGTAACCCTGGTGAACGGCAAACAATGCGGCGCTCGCGAACGCAAGACCTGCGGTCACCCGCAAGCCGAAACGCGTCTGCCACAGCCGGTAATAGCCGTTTCCGTCAGCCGGGGCGAAGTGGGTCGACGGCGTTTTTTTTACCAGCAGATGACAGAACAACTCGTCCGCCCGCGAACTCGCTGGCGCGGCGCGCAGCCCGAGGCGGCGCGCCGCCTCGATCAGGTCGACGATCTGGAAATCCAGGCTGGCGTTGCCGAGACAGTGGGCGCGCAGCGCGGCGGTTTCGGCCGGATGCGCCAGCACCCGCGTGGTCAGGGGCTTGTCGTGATCGATCAAACGCTGGCTGGCCAGGTAGTGGTGCATCCTGGCCGCCTCCCCGGCGGCGGCAATCGCCACGGTTTCCGCGCCGGCGTTGATCAGGGGAGTCAGGCGCGAGAAACGCAACTGGGCGCCATCGAAAAAAGACTGGCGCAGGCCGGCATGGGTCAGGGTGAGCAGCAGCCACCGCCCGACGGTTTGTGCGGGGGGGAGAAGATTCTGCAATATCTGCGGGAGAGAGTAGATGCCGGTAACGATCGCCTCGCGCTGCTGCAAGACCTTCCGCCATGGCTCCAGATGAAGCGGCTGGGTCAGCGCCATCAGCAGCAGTCGCTCGTCGCGCCGCCCGGTTTTGAGCCGTCCCTGGGACTGCGCGAGCGCGTAGGGCGTGCCATAGAAATGCTGGGCGAGCTTGCGCCCGACGATCGCACGGCGATCCTTGCCCGAACTGTGAGGAATGTCCTCGGTCTGAAAGCTTTCCTCGGCAACCTCGGCCAGAACCAGGAACAGGCTGCGCCGGTGCGCCTGCAGATAGTCGCCGAACGTGGCCAGCCCTTTTGCGTCGGGGGCGAAGCTGCCTTCGTTCAGCGCTTCGCCGCCTTGCATCCGGTAAGCGGTCAGGCGGGAATTGTCGAGGAGAAGAACGCGCCGCTGCGGCATGGAGATCAGATTTTCAGTCGGGAAATCGTGTCGTAAATCGGCCCCAGCACCGAGAGCATCACCCAGCCGAGAATGAGGCCGACGATCAGGGTCATGGCCGGCTCGACCATCGACTGCACGCGGGCGATCGATTCGCGCACGTCGCGGTTGTAAAAATAGCTGACGTTGTTGAGCGCGGCGTCGAGCGCGCCGCTATTCTCGCCGACGCGCAGCATGCGGATCACCAGCGGGGGGAACAGGCCGACGCTCTGGAAGGCGACCGTGAGGTTTTGGCCTTCGCCGATCATTTCCTCGACGCGCCGCAGCCCTGCGCAGATCACCGTGTTGCCGACGATGCCCTGGGTGGTGCGGATCGAGTCGAGCACGGAGATCCCCGATGCATACATCATGGCGAACACCCCGGCGAAGCGCGCCAGGATGATCTTCTTGTAGATCTCCCCGATCCAGGGCAGCGCAAGCCGCGCGGCATCGAGACGCCGGCGCGCCGCCGGACTGGAGCGTACCGCCACGCCGCCGCCGGCCGCCAGCGCGAGGGGAAGGCCGATGACGACATACCAGTAACCGACGAAGAAATTCGAAGTGGCAATCAGCAACTGGGTGTGCAGCGGCAGTTCCTGGCCCATGGTCTTGAGGAACGACACCATCTGGGGCACCAGGTAGAGCATCAGGAACAGAGTCACGAGGATCACCACCAGGGCAAGAAAGGCCGGGTAGGTCACGAGCCTCTTGGTCTGCGCCGCCAGTTCGTCCTGCCACTTCAGCGATTCGGTAAGGTTATGCAGCACCAGAGGCAGATTGCCGGTCTGTTCCCCGGCCCGAACCAGACTGATGAACACCCCGTCGAAAACCTGCGGGTGCCCGGCCAGCGCCTGCGACAGGGTCTTGCCGCCTTCGACGCTTTCAATCACGTCGGCGAGCACTTCGCGCATGCGCGGGTTTTCCTGGCTGTCGCGCAGGTCGATCAGGCTTTCGACGATCGGCACGCCGGCGCGCGCCAGTTGGTCGAGATGGAAGCAGAATGCGATGAGTTCGCGCCGGCCGATGCGGCTGGCGCCGAAGCTGCCCGGCTTGAACGGCTGGCCGTCGATCAGGTCGAGGTCCATGCGCCGCAGACGCATTTCGAGATCGACCGGATTGAGCGCGTCGATCTGGCCACGGACGATCTTGCCGGTCGCATCCATGGCCTTGTACAGATGAAGGGACATGCTTACATCCGCTCGGTCAGATCGATCACGCGCATGACTTCCTCCAGCGCGGTTGTCCCCTCGATCACGCGTCTGAGGCCGTCGTCGGCGAGCGTGCGAAAGCCCTTGGCCGCGGCGGCCTGGCGGATCTCGCGATGCGTGGCGCGCCGCAAGATCAGATCGTCGATGTCGTCGTCCATGCGCAGGGTCTCCATGATGGCGATCCGGCCGCGATAGCCCTGGTAGTCGCACAACTGGCAGCCGGACGGCCGGTAGAGCACGGGCGCCTGAAGCTGGGCATCGAGTCCCAGCACGCGCAGTTCGTCCGCCCCGGCGGGATACGCCTTGCGGCACTGGAGACAGAGCTTGCGCACCAGACGCTGGGCGATGACGCCGATGATGTTGCCGGCCATGATGTCGGGCAACACGCCGATGTCGAGCAGGCGCGGAATCACGCCGAGCGCGGAATTGGTATGCAGGGTCGAGAACACCTGATGGCCGGTCATGGCGGCGCGGAAGGCCATTTCGGCGGTTTCGGCATCGCGGATTTCTCCCACCAGAATGACGTCGGGATCCTGACGCATCATCGAGCGGATGCCGTTGGCGAAATCGAGCTTGGCCGTTTCGGCCACCGAGGTCTGGCGGATCAGCGCCATCGGATATTCGACCGGATCCTCGAGGGTCATGATGTTGACGCCCTCTGCGTTGATGTGGTTCAGCATCGAATAGAGGGTGGTGGTCTTGCCGCTGCCGGTCGGGCCGGTGACCAGGATGATGCCTTCCGGGCGCGCCAGCATGCGCCACAACTGCACCTGTTGCGCATCGTCGAGGCCGAGCCGTTCGAGCGGGACGATGCCCTTGTGCCGGTCGAGGATGCGCAGCACCATGTTTTCGCCGCAGATGGTCGGCTGCGCCGCACAGCGAAAATCGATCTCGCGCCCGCCGACCGTCAGGGAGATGCGCCCGTCCTGGGGGGCGCGCATCTCGGCGATGTTCATGCCGCTCATCACCTTCAGGCGCACCGTCATCGCGGGCCAGTAGGATTTGTGCAACGCCCGGATCTGGCGCAGGATGCCGTCGATCCGGTAGCGGATGCGCAGAAAGCCGGCCTCCGGCTCGAAGTGGATGTCCGAGGCTTCGCGCTTGACCGCGTCGGTCAGCAGCGCGTCGATCAGGCGGACGACCGGCTGGCTGTATTCGTCGGTCGATGCGGCGAGGCCGCGGAAGTCGATTTCGCCGGTTTCAATCTCATGCAAGATGCCGTCGATCGAGAGTTCGTAGCCGTAGTGCTGGTCGATCGCGCGGGCGATTTCGGATTCCCCGGCCAGCACCGTCTCGATGATCAGGTCCGGGGCTATCAGCGAGCGCAGCTTGTCGAGCGCGACGATGTCGTTGTGGTTGGCGATCGCGACCGTCAGCCGGCGCTGCGCGGCGACATAGTCGAGCGGCAGCAACCGATGGCGCCTGGCGATGTCTTTGGGCACGAGACGAAGGGCGGCGGGATCGACCGTGGCGCGGGCGAGATCGATCGATTTCTGGCCGAGCGATTCGCCCAGCGCGTCGCGCAGGGTGGCTTCCGAGACGAAGCCGAGACCGACCAGCAGCTTGCCGACCGGCTGGTTGGACTTGGTCTGATCGAGGAGGGCGATGCGCAGCTGATCCTCGCTGATCACGCCCCGCGCGATGAGCACCTGGCCGATCGGCTGATGACCGACTTCCATTCCCCGGGCTGTCTGACTGGTCACGGGCGCCTGCCTGTCCAAGTCATTCGAGGTGCGCTGCCTGCAGCTGCCTCAGGCGGATTTCCGCCTGCGACCGGTCGAAGGCGACGGCCTGCGATTCCGCGGCAAGCGCGCGGGCGTAATACTGAGCGGCAAGAGAAGTTTGCCGCAGATGATCGAGGCTGACCGCCAGATTGTAGACATAGTCCGGATTGGTCGGGTCGGCGACATGCGCCTGGAAAAAGGACTGCTGAGCCTCTGCCCAGCGCGCTTCGCCCATATACAGGTTGCCGAGCGCGAAATGGAGCGGCGCCGCGTCGGGTTGCTCGGCCAACAGTCCCCTCAGGCGACTTTCCGCCAGGCGAATGTCGGCGGGGGCGGCGAGCGACAACAATCCGGCATGGGCCAGCGCATCCTTGGGATTGACCTCGAGGGCGCGCCGATACAGGGGCGCCGCCTGTTCCGGCCGGCCTTCCCGGAGGGCAAGGGCCGCCAGGCCGTGCAGGGCATTGATGTTGCGCGGGTCGGCCTCGAGCGCTTTTAGCCAGAGAACCCGCGCGAGTTCGATTTCGCCGCGCGTGAAAGCGGCATGGGCCGTTTCCATGGCCGTGTCGGGCTGGGGCGGCCGGGCGCCGACGCGAATCGCGGTGTCCGGCGCCTGCGTGCTGCCGGCGTAAGCGCCTGCGCCAGCCGCTTTCCCGGCGGGCGCGGGTTGCGGCGCCTGTCTCGGCACGGGGGCGGGCGCTTCGGCTGGCGCCATCGCGCCGCGAGCAGGAGCAGGCGCGGGAGCAGGCGCGACCGGTTGCGGCGCAAGGTTCGCCGTCAGTCCGGGAGCGGCGGCGAACCCTCCCTTGAGCGGCAACTGCCAGTAGAAGTAGCCGCCGATCGCGGCAATCGCGAGCAGGGTGAAAACGCCAACCGCAGTGGCAAAGCCCGGCCGGATCGTCGCAGCCGGCGATTTTGCCGCGAAGATATTTTGCGCTGCGGCGCGCGCGGCGGCGCTGCCGGCAGGCAGGGGCGACGACGGGGATTCGGCTTCGCGTTCGCGGGAGGCGGCGAGGGCGCGAATCGATTTCTGCAGCGCCGGGTCGGAGGCGAGGAACTGATCATCCAGGTCCTCCATCCGCTGGGGCAGTTCGGGCAGGGGCTCGATCTTCAATGTTTCGGCTGTTTCGGGCGCGCCCTGGCTCGCCGGCGCGCTCGAATTGTCCGCCCCCTGCCGTTTTTGCTGCTCCGCCTTGCGCAGAGCGTCCATCAGTAAACTCACCGCGGCATGCTCCCGAAATCGAGTCGCTGCTGCTGCGGGCCGATGCGGTTCTTCTCGAAGAAATCGCTGCCGGGAAGCTGATCCCGATATTGCGCGTAATCCCCCTGGATGCTGGCGTCCCGGATCACGACCGGTCGCAGCAAGATCACCAGTTCGGTCTTGCGGCGCGTGTCGCTGCGGTTCTGAAACAGGTTGCCGAGGATCGGAATTTCCGCGAGTGCCGGCACGGCCTGATTCGAGCTATCGACACTATCCTCCATCAGGCCGCCCATGACCGCGATATTGCCGTTCTCGATGCGCAAAATGGACTCCATCTCGCGCGTACGGATCACGGGAATCTCGTTTTTTATGCCGAGACGCTGCAATTCCGGATGGGGATCGACCACCACGCCGAACTTTTTCGAGATGCTCGGGCGGATGTTCAGCAACACCACGTCCTGCGCGCTGATCTGCGGCGTGACGTTCATCACCAGGCCGACGGGAACGGAATGAAGGTTGGTGGTATAGGTGGTCGTCGACGCCGTCTGGTTGGTCGTGGTGTCGGCCTTGATCGTGAAATAGGCCAGGTTGTCCACGACCTTGAGGATCGCCGTCTGGTTGTTGAGCACCGACATTTTCGGGCTGGAAAGCACCCGCACGTTGCCGAAATCCTCGAGCAGTTTCAAGGTGGCAGAGAACACGCCGCCGGACGAGCTGACGTGGCGCGCCCCGATTTCGAACAGGCCCGCGCCGAGGGCGGTCGGGTTGGTCTGCCTCAGGGTGAGCCCGGTGGCAAGGGCGTTGGCGCGCATGCGGCTCCAGTCGATGCCCTGCTGGTAGTTCTGCGCCAGAGTGACCTCGGCGATGGTCGCCTCGATCAGCACCTGGCGGCGCGCCGAGCTCTTCACCTGGTCGAGGAACTCCTGAATTTTCTCGTGCTGGCGCGCGGTGGCGCGCACGCTGACGATGCCGGTTTCGGGATTGGTGATGACGGCCGCCGCCTCGCGGAACGTCGATCTGCGCGTCACGGTGACTCCGCTTTGCTGGAGGAGGGCCGGATTCGGGCTGGCCGCCAGGTTGGTTGGCGCCGCCGCGCCGCGCCCTCCGCCCGCGGGCGGGGGCGTGCCGGTGCCGGTGGTGGCCTGTTCATCCTGGCGTTCGACCACGGTTTCGCTCGAACCTTCCGGCAACACCTTGTCGGTTTCCCGCAGGAGGTCCTTGATGTTCCTTTCCAGGGTTTCCCAGAAGCGGTTTTGCGCCCGGTTCTCGATCCTCGTCAGCGAGTTGTTGCCGCCCATGGCGGACGCCCCGCCGCCTGCGGCCGTGGCCCCCACTCCGGTGGAGGCGATCTGGGTGACCACGGTGACCGTGCCCGTGGTTTCCCGCGACATGTTGACGTAATCGACCTTGTAGGTGCGCAGGAAGGGGGTGTCCGGCATCACTGCCAGGTTCGGGCCGTCCAGTTCCCAGCGGATGTCCGCCTGTTTGGCGATGCGATCGAGGATCTGCTGCAGCGTCTGGTCGATCGCGTTCAGGGTGACCGTGCCCTCGATGCCCGGGTGAATGTCCACGTTCAGGCGGGCGTCGCGGGCGAGGGCGAACAGCAGCTCCTGGGCGCGCACGTTATTGACCACCACGCTGTAGGTCTCGGTCTTGACCGGCGGCCGCGGTTTCGGCAGGGCCAGGGTTTGCCGCACGGGCGGGGGAATCGGCGCCGTCCCGCCAGCGCCGACTTGCTCGGCGCGCAGATGGTTTTCGCCCGGCGGCTGGACGGGCACGTTGCTGCAGCCCGCAACCGCGAGGGCGAGCAGCGCTAGCGGGAAATATTTTTCCATGACCCGTGCTCGACCGGAAAACGTGAGGGTTGCATCGATCATATCACGCGAGAATATGTTGACAACCTATTGAACGGCAGCAAGGTTCAGCCTTTGTTCGAAGACTTGCCCTGCGGTTTGATACGAATCGCCTGGCGTGGATAGGGACGGTAACGCTTGAGCTCGGCCGGCAGGGCGTTGATGGCGTTAACGGCATCCCTGTGCGCATCATAGTCCCCGAAAATCACACCGTAACGCTGCCTGTCACCGACTTCGAGGTGATAGACCCGCACCAGCGCCATTTCCAGACCGGCCAGGCGTATCTGGTGCAGAAAGGACTCGATCTGTTCCGGACGGTCGGCGTCGATCGCAGTCAAGAGTTGCACGAACCAGCGGTCGTCGGCCACGTTATCCAGCCAGGGGCGACTCTCGGCCAGCAGCCTGTCCAGCAGCGGGGTGGCGCTGGGCGTGGCGGCCGGCGGGGGAGCGGTTGGGGCGGTGGAGGCGGCCGCCGCTTGCGCTTGTGCGGGCGCCGCCGGTGCGGGGGAGATGACCAGAAAATGCCAGAGCGCAACCAGGCAGACCGTGCCCAGGGCGCCCGCCGCCGCCCAGATCGGGCCGGCCGTCGGGTTGCGCGCGCGGCGGCGGGCCGGAACGACGGAAAACTCGGAATCCCTTACTGCGGCCTCGACCTCCCCGGGGCCGACCTGGTGCGTGCCGTGGGCGAACGAGGCCAGCAGCGCCTTGTCCGCCAGGATATTGATGCGCCGGGTCAGTCCGGCGGATGCCCTGGCGAGGCGCTTGACGGCTGCCGGGGCAAAAATGCTCGGGCCGCGATAGCCGGCGGCGCGCATGCGAAAGTCGAGATACTGGGCGATGTCCTCCTGCACGAGCGGCTCGAGGGCGAAATTGTGGGTGATGCGGTCGCGCAGCTGGCGCATGTCCGTCCGCGCCAGGGTCGCGTCGAGCTCCGGCTGGCCAAACAGCACCAGCTGGAGAAGCTTGTGGCGATTCGATTCGAGGTTCGACAGCAGGCGGATTTCCTCGAGCGTCTCCCTCGGCATGGCATGCGCCTCGTCGATCAGGACGACGACGCGCTTCCCCGCCGCATAAAGCGCGACCAGCTTTTCCTGCAGGGCGCGCATGATCGTGCTGGCGCGGCTGCTTTCGTCCATTGCCAGTCCCAATTCGTTCGCCAGCGCGTGGAGGATGTCGTCGCGCGACAGGGCGGGATGGGCCAGGTAGATGATGACGACGCTTTCCGGCAGGCGTTCCATGAGCACGCGACACAGCATGGTCTTGCCGCTACCGATCTCGCCGCTGATTTTCACGATGCCTTCGTCGTGGCTGATGGCGTAAAGCAGCGCCTCCAGCGTGGCGCCGCGCCCGGCCCCGGAAAAGAAGAAATCCGTATGCGGCGTGATGCGGAAGGGCGGTTCGGCGAGGCCGTAGTGTTCCAGATACATGGCGAGGCTAGCGGGGGGCGGACGCGGGCGGCGGCTCGTCGCGCGCGAGCTCGCGCGTGAGGGTCTCGATCCGGCTGTAGAGGGTGGAGCGGTTGATGCCGAGCAGGCGCGCGGTCTGGCTGATGTTGCCGCCCGCCAGGCGCCGGGCGGCCTCGATGTAGGCATCCTCCCAGTGCAGCAGCGTGGCATCGAGGCTGAAGCGGCCGGATTGCTCGACCAGGCTGCGGCTGGCGCTCTCGATCATCGCTTCGCGTTCGGCCGGCGGCGCAGCCGGCCGCTGCGGATCGAATTCCTCGGCCAGGGCCGCGGCGGCGACGACCTGGCCGGGAAAACGTGCCGAAAGGCGGATGACGATGTTGCGCAGTTCGCGCACATTGCCCGGGAACTCGTAGTCGCGCCAGAGTTTTTCCGCGGCGGGGGCAAGGCTGAAGGCAGGCTGGCGAAACTGCGCGGCGATTTGCTGGCCGAAGCGCTCGAGCAGCAGGAACCGGTCGCTGCCCAGTTCGCGCAGGGGCGGCGCCGCGATCGTGAATACGGAAAGACGATGATAGAGATCGGCACGGAAGCGACCGGCGCGCACCTCGCCCTTGAGATCGCGGTTGGTGGCCGCGATCACCCGGGCCCGCGACTGGCGCGGCTGGGTTTCGCCCACCCGCTGATATTCGCCGTTTTCCAGGACGCGCAGCAACTTGGGCTGCAGCTCGAGCGGCAATTCGCCGACCTCGTCCAGCAGCAGGGTGCCGCTGGCGGCCTCTTCGAAAAAACCGGCCCGCGAACCGGTGGCGCCGGTAAAGGCGCCCTTGGCGTGGCCGAACAGCGCCGGTTCGACGAGGGTCGGCGCGATGGCGGCGCAGTTGAGGGCGACATAGGGATGCGGGCTGCGCTGCGAGAGCTGGTGCAGGGCCGCCGCGATCAGTTCCTTGCCGCTGCCGGATTCGCCTTCGATCAGCACCGGGAAGGGGGAGTCCGCATACTGGCGCAGTTGCAGGCGCAGTTTCTGCATCGCCGGGCTTTCTCCGATCAGCGCGGAGCCCGCGCCGCCCGCCGGCGCCGCGCCGAGATCCAGCAGCCGGTGCAGAAGCTCGCGCAGGCGGTCGGGTGCGACCGGCTTGGCGACGAACTCGATCGCTCCCAGCGCGCGCGCGTGGCGCGCATTGGCGCTATCGTTCTGGCCCGACAGGACGACGATGCGAACTTGCGGCGCGCTGGCGAGCAGTTCGCCGACCAGGGCGAAACCCTCCTGCGGCCGGTGCGGCGTCGGCGGCAGGCCCAGGTCGATCAGGGCCAGGTCGGGCGGTCCGGACGGGTCTTTCGCCCACGCCATGGCCGCGGCGCGATCGGGGGCCGTCGCCACCCGAAAGTCGCCCTCCAGGTAGTACGCCAGCGTGTCGACGATCAGGGGGTCATCGTCGACGATCAGCAGTGAGGGTTTGGCGTCGTCGGCACGGGACATATGCGCTGATCTTACCCGTTCCTCCCGGCTGCGGAACATCCGCCGCGCCGCGGAGGAGTTCAGCCTTGCGGATATAATCTCCGTTTTCATAATCTGCGTTTTCGACGGTGCCCTCCGAACCCCTCATCCAGATCCGCGACCTCGGCTTTGCCTACGACAGCCGCCCGGTCCTGACCGGCATCGACGTGGTCATTCCGCGCGGCAAGATCGTCGCGATCATGGGGTTATCCGGTTGCGGCAAGACGACCACCCTGCGCCTGATCGGCGGCCAGCTCGTGCCGACGTCCGGTGCGGTGCGCGTCGCCGGCAAGGTGGTGCACGAACTCGACGCCGCCGGCCTCTACGCGTTGCGCCGGCGCATGGGCATGCTGTTCCAGTTCGGCGCGCTGTTCACCGACATGTCGGTCTATGACAACGTGGCCTTCCAAATGCGCGAGCACACCAACCTGCCGGAAGAACTGATCCACGATCTCGTGGTGATGAAGCTGCATGCCGTCGGCCTGCGCGGCGCGCAGCGGCTGATGCCCGCCGAGCTGTCGGGCGGCATGGCGCGCCGGGTCGCGCTGGCGCGGGCGATCGCGCTCGATCCCCTGCTGATGATGTACGACGAGCCGTTCGCCGGCCTCGACCCGATCTCGCTGTCGATCGTCGGCGAGCTGATCCGCAAGCTCAACGACGCGCTCGGCATCAGCTCGATCGTCGTCACCCACGACGTGCAGGAATCTCTCAAGATTGTCGATTACGTCTATTTCATGGCGGGCGGCAAGATCGTCGCCGAGGGCACGGCCGACGACATCCGGGGTTCGACCGAGCCCTTCGTGCATCAATTCGTCTGGGGCGAGGTCGATGGGCCGATGAGCTTCCACTACCCGGCCGCGGCCTATGGAAAGGAAATGATGGAACAACCCGGAAAACCGGGGAGGTGGGGAGAATGATGCCGGCCGATCTCCTGCGCCGGATCGGCCACCAAGTCACCCGCCGGCTGTGGCGGCTCGGCTTCGCCTGCCGCTTCCTCCTGATGACGGTGCTCTATTCGGGAACGGCGCTGAGGCGTTTCCACTTGACGGTGCGGGAAATCTACTTTACCGGCGTCCTCTCGCTCATCATCATCCTGGTGTCGGGCCTGTTCGTCGGCATGGTGCTCGGCCTGCAAGGCTACGACACCCTGCAGCGCTATGGCTCCGCCGAGGCGCTGGGCATCCTGGTGGCCCTGTCCCTGGTGCGCGAGCTGGGGCCGGTGGTGTCGGCCCTGCTGTTCGCCAGCCGGGCCGGTTCGGCGATCACCGCAGAAATCGGCCTCATGAAGGCGACCGAGCAGATTTCGGCCATGGAAATGATGGCGGTCAACCCGATTGCCCGCGTCGTCGCGCCGCGTTTCTGGGCCGGCGTGCTCACCATGCCGCTCCTGGCGGCGCTGTTCTCGGCAATGGGGGTGCTGGGCGGCTACCTGGTCGGCGTGCAGCTGATCGGACTCGATGCGGGCTCCTTCTGGTCGCAGATGCAGGCGGCGGTGGATTTTCGCCACGACATCATGAACGGCGTGATCAAGAGCGTCGTCTTCGGCATCCTCGTCTCCTGGATCGCCGTGTTCGAAGGGTACGACGCCGAGCCTACCGCCGAAGGCGTTTCCCGCGCCACGACGCGCACCGTGGTGACCTCCTCGCTGGCCATCCTGGCCGCGGACTTCGTTTTGACCGCTTTCATGTTCAGGGGAATCTGATGAATCGAGCCGTGATCGATCTCTGGGTAGGAATTTTCGTCGCCCTGGGGCTGGCCGCGCTGTTGTTTCTGGCGCTCAAGGTGGGCAACCTGGGCGCCAGCGATATCGGCAAAACTTATGACCTGCAGGCGCGTTTTGGTAACATCGGCGGGCTCAAGGTGCGGGCGCCGATAAAGAGCGCCGGGGTGGTGGTCGGTCGGGTTGGGGCGGTGCATTTCGATACCGAAAGCTACATGGCGCTGGTGACTTTGCGGATCGACGAGCGCTACCGGTTTCCGCGCGACACGTTCGCGACGATCAATACGTCCGGGCTGCTGGGCGAGCAGTACATCAGTCTCGAAGTCGGCGGCGACGCAGAAATGCTCAAACCCGGCGACACGGTGAAGAAGACGCAGTCGGCCATCGTGCTGGAAAAGTTGATCGGCCAGTTCATGTTCAACCGGGCGACGGAAGACGAAGGCAACAAGTAGTGGGCGAGAGGTGCTTCGAATGATCAAGAAAAATGCCGCTGTGCGCCTGAAAAACCTGCTGCTGGCGGCCGCTCTGGCCGCCCTGCTGGGCGGCTGCGCGACCTCGGGCAACCCGAAGGATCCGCTCGAGGGCTTCAACCGCGTCATGTTCGCCTTCAACGAAGGCGTCGACACCGTGCTCATCAAGCCCGTGGCCCTGGGCTACGATGCGGTGATGCCCACGCCCGTTCGCACCGGGGTGACCAACTTCTTCGGCAACATCGCCGACCTCTTCATCGGCGTGAACAATCTCCTCCAGGGCAAGCCGGATCAGGCGGCGAGCGATCTGGGCAGGGTCTTGATCAACAGCACGGTCGGCATCCTGGGCCTGTTTGACGTGGCGACCGCGGCCGGCCTGGAAAAGCATGATGAAGATTTCGGCCAGACCTTCGGCCGCTGGGGCATCGGAACGGGCGCCTACGTCGTGCTGCCGCTGTTCGGGCCGCGCACGGTGCGCGATACGGCGGGTCTGGTGCTCGACGTGGCGGTCGATCCGGTCGCCAACGTCGATCACGTCCCCACACGCAATTCCCTGGGCGCCCTGCGCCTGATCGACAACCGCGCCGACCGGCTGCCGGCGGACCGGGTCATCGAGGAGGCTGCGCTCGACAAGTATTCCTACGTGCGCGATGCCTATCTGCAGCGCAGGAACAACCTCGTGCATGACGGCAACCCCCCGCGCCGAACCGAGTGAACCACCGCAAAGGAAAGACATGAAATACCTGCTGGGCCTGCTGGCCGCCTTCCTGCTGTCCATATCCGCCGGCGCCGCCGAGCTGGCGCCCGATGCGCTCGTCAGGAACGTGACGAGCGAGGTGCTCGAGATCGTGCGCAAGGACAGGGACATCCAGGCGGGCAACTCGAGGAAGACGCTGGAACTGGTCGAGACCAAGGTCCTGCCGCACTTCAATTTCCAGCGCATGACGCAGCTGGCGATGGGCCGCGAGGGCCGCCAGGCGACCCCGGAACAGCTCAGGATCCTGACGGAGGAATTCCGTGACCTGCTGGTGCGCACCTACTCGAAGGCGCTGACCGAATTCCGCGGTCAGGAGATCATCTACCGGCCGTTCAAGATGGCGCCCGGAGAGACGGACGTGAGGGTGCGCACCGAGATCCGCCAGACCGGGAGCAAACCCCTGGCGTTCGACTACTATCTGGAGAGGACCGCGGCGAGCTGGAAAGTGTACGACGTCGAGGTGGGCGGCGTGAGTCTGGTCACCACCTATCGCAGTTCCTTCGGGCAGGAGATCCAGAGGAACGGCATCGATGGCCTGATCCGCAGCCTGCAGGCACGCAACCGCTCGAGCGAGATCGCTGCGGGTGCGCCGAAGTGAACGTGAGCGCCCGCGTCGAAACCACGGCGGCCGGGTCGGCCGTATCCGGCCCCATGACCATGGAAAACGCGGCCGCGCTGCTGGCGCAAGGTCGCGCGGCGCTGGCCCGGGGCGCGCTGTCCTTCGACCTTTCCGCGGTGACCGAGGTCGACTCCTCCGGGCTGGCGGTACTGTTCGGTTGGCAGCGTGCCGCCCAGGCGCAGGGCCGCTCGATCGTCGTCCTCAATCCGCCGCACAACCTGCGCAGCCTCGCCGGCGTCTATGACGTTGCCGGCCTGCTGGCGCTGCCCTGATCTGCCGTCGCAAACCACGCCGACCCATGCTGGATCCCGCACAAATCGAGGACTGGATCCGCGCCGGCATCGCCTGCGAGCATCTGGCCGTCGGTGGCGACGGCCGCCATTTCGAGGCCCTCATCGTCAGCCCGTCGTTCGCCGGCCTCAGTCGGGTGCAAAGACAGCAGTGCGTCAATGCGGTGCTGAAGCCCCATTTCGAGACCGATACCCTGCACGCTCTCTCGATGCGCTGCCTCACGCCCGCAGAATTCAAGGCGCGTGGATAAGCTGCTGATCGAAGGCGGCCTGCCGCTGGCCGGCGAGATCGCCATGTCCGGCGCGAAGAACGCCGCCCTGCCGCTGCTGTGCGCAGCCTTGCTCACGCGCGAGCCGGTCACGCTCATCAACGTTCCCGATCTGCACGATATCGCCACCATGAGGAAACTCCTGGAGCAGATGGGCGTGAAGATCGAAAAAGTCGGCGCTGGTCCGACGGCGGCCCTGACCCTCGACGCTTCCGCGCTCGACCACCCGGTCGCGCCCTACGATCTGGTCAAGACCATGCGCGCCTCGGTGCTGGTGCTGGGCCCGCTGGTGGCCCGCTGCGGCGAGGCGCGCGTGAGCCTGCCCGGCGGCTGCGCCATCGGCGCACGCCCGATCGATCAGCACATCAAGGGGCTGGCCGCGATGGGGGCCGAGATCGGCGTGGCGCAGGGCTATGTCCAGGCGCGCGCCACCCGGCTCAAAGGCGCGCGCCTGTTCACCGACATGGTGACGGTGACCGGCACGGAAAACCTCATGATGGCCGCCTGCCTGGCCGAGGGCGAGACGGTGATCGAGAACGCCGCGCGCGAGCCCGAAGTGGTCGACCTGGCCCACTGCCTCGTGGCGATGGGCGCCAACATTTCCGGCGCGGGCGCCGACGTGATCCGCATCCGGGGCGTCGAACGGCTGCACGGCGCCACCCACCGCGTCATGCCGGATCGCATCGAGACCGGCACCTACCTGTGCGCCGCCGCCGCCACGGGCGGATCGGTGCGCCTGACCCAAACCTCGGGCAGCTATCTGGACGCCGTGATCGACAAGCTGATGGATGCCGGTTGCGACATCGTGCTCGAGCGCGACGCCATCCGGCTCGCGGCGCCGCCCCGGCTCAGGTCGGTGAGCATTCGCACCGCGCCCTATCCGGCCTTCCCGACCGACATGCAGGCCCAGTTCATGGCCATCGACTGCGTGGCCGAAGGCACGGCGGTGATCCGCGAAACCATCTTCGAAAACCGTTTCATGCATGCCGTCGAGCTGATCCGCCTGGGGGCGGACATCCGGATCGACGGCAACACGGCCGTCGTGGCCGGCAAGGCGACGCTCGATGGCGCCGCCGTGATGGCCACCGACCTGCGCGCCTCGGCCAGCCTGGTGGTGGCCGGACTCGCCGCACAGGGCCAGACCCTGGTGGATCGCATCTACCACCTGGATCGCGGCTACGAGCGCATGGAGGAGAAGCTGGTCGCGCTGGGCGCACGGGTTCGACGGGTAAAATGAGCGCGATGATCACCATTGCCCTGTCCAAGGGCCGCATCTTCGAGGAAACCCTGCCGTTGCTGGCCGCCGCCGGCATCGTGCCGGACGAGAATCCGGAAAGTTCGCGCAAGTTGATCATCGCCACCTCGCGCCCCGACGTGCGCGTGGTCGTCGTGCGCGCTGCCGACGTGCCTACCTACGTGCAATACGGCGCGGCCGATCTGGGCATCGCCGGCAAGGACGTGCTGCTCGAACACGGCGGAGCGGGGCTCTACCAGCCGCTCGACCTGAAGATCGCCCGCTGCCGCCTGTGCGTGGCCACCCCGGCGGGCTTCGACTACGCCGCCGCCGTGCGGCGCGGCGCGCGCCTCTCCGTGGCCACCAAATACATCGCCACCGCCCGCGAACATTTCGCCGCCAAGGGCGTCCATGTCGATCTCATCAAGCTCTACGGCTCGATGGAGCTCGCGCCGCTCGCCGGCCTGGCCGACGCGATCGTCGACCTGGTCTCCTCGGGCGGGACGCTCAAGGCCAACCAGCTCGTCGAGGCGGAAGAGATCATGCCGATTTCCGCGCGTCTCATCGTCAATCAGGCCAGCCTCAAGATGAAGCGCGCCTGCTTGCAGCCGGTCATCGACGCCGTGCGGGAGGCGGTGCGATGATCCGCCGCCTCTCCTCCCGCGAACCGGAATTTTTGTCCGTCCTCGACCGGCTCATCGCCTTCGAGCACACCGCCGACGAGACCATCGAGCGCACGGTGGCCGAGATCCTGGCCAACGTCCGCGCCCTGGGCGATCCGGCCGTGCTCGACTACACCCGGCGTTTCGACGGCCTCGACGTGAGCGCGATGGCCGAGCTCGAACTGCCGCCGGCCGGGTTGAAGGCCGCCTTCGACGGCCTGCCGGATGAGCAACGCGCCGCGCTCGAACAGGCCGCTGCGCGCATCCGTCTGTATCACGCCCGTCAGAAGATCGATTCCTGGGAATACCAGGAGACGGATGGGCCCATGAGCGGCACGCGCCTGGGCCAGCAAGTCACGCCGCTCGACCGCGTGGGCCTGTATGTGCCCGGCGGCAAGGCCGCGTATCCCAGTTCCGTGCTCATGAATGCGATTCCGGCCAAGGTCGCCGGCGTCCGGGAACTCGTCATGGTCGTGCCCACGCCCGGCGGCCGGAAGAACGCGCTGGTGCTGGCCGCCGCCCATCTGGCCGGCGTGGATCGCGTATTCTGCATCGGCGGCGCACAGGCCGTCGCGGCGCTGGCCTACGGCACGCAGACGATTCCCCCGGTGGACAAGATCGTCGGGCCGGGCAACGCCTATGTGGCCGCCGCCAAACGCCGCGTCTTCGGCACGGTGGGCATCGACATGGTGGCCGGCCCCTCCGAGGTGCTCATCATCGCCGACGGTTCGGGCGATCCGGACTGGGCGGCCGTCGACCTCTTCGCCCAGGCCGAGCACGACGAATTGGCCCAGTCCATCCTGCTGTGTCCCGCCTTGGACTATCTGGATCGGGTGGCGGCGAGCATCGAAAAACTGCTGCCGACCATGCCCAGACGGGACGTAATCGCCGCCTCGCTCTCGGGGCGCGGGGCGCTGATCCAGGTGGGCGATCTGGACGAGGCCTGCCGCATCGCCAACCGCATCGCGCCCGAGCACCTCGAACTCTCGGTCGAGCACCCGCGCGCCCTCCTGCCGAAGATTCGCCATGCCGGCGCGATCTTCCTGGGCCACTATTGTTGCGAATCGCTGGGCGACTACTGCGCCGGCCCCAACCACGTGCTGCCGACCGCGCGCAGCGCGCGCTTCTCCTCGCCCCTGGGCGTGTATGACTTCCAGAAGCGCTCTTCCATCATCGAGGTATCCCGCGCCGGTGCGCAGACCCTCGGCCCCATCGCGGCCACGCTCGCCCACGGCGAAGGCCTCACCGCCCACGCCCGCGCGGCGGAACTGCGCATCAGGGGCTGACGGTCTCCTTCAGCGCGGCCACCAGCGCCGCGCACTGCTCGTCGGTGCCGACGCTGATGCGCAGGAACTGCTCGATGCGCGGCTGGCGGAAATGCCGCACCAGGATGCCGCGCTGCCGTAGCGCCAGCGCCGACTTTTCCGCGTCGTGGCGCGGGTGGCGCGCGAAGACGAAGTTCGCCGCCGAGGGCAGCACCTCGAAGCCCAGCGCCGTCAGTTCCCTCGTCAGGGCGGCGCGCGTACGGATGACCGCCTGCCGCGTGTGGTCGAACCAATGCCGATCCTCGATGGCGGCGACGGCGCCGGTCTGCGCGAGGCGATCGAGCGGGTAGGAGTTGAAGCTGTTCTTGACGCGATTGAGGGCATCGATCAGGGCGGCCTGGCCCACGGCGAAGCCGACGCGCAGTCCCGCCAGCGAGCGCGACTTGGAGAGCGTTTGCACCACCAGCAGGTTGGGGTGGCGGGGCACCAGCGCCACAGCCGACTCGCCGCCGAAATCGATGTAGGCCTCGTCGACCACCACGACCGAGTCCGGGCTGGCGCGCAGCAGCGCCTCGATGGCGGAGAGCGGCAGGACCCGCCCGGTCGGCGCGTTCGGGTTGGCGAGGACGATGCCGCCGTTGGGCTGCGCGTAGTCGGCGACGCGCAGGACGAAGCTCGCGTCGAGCGGCACGGTGCGGTGAGCGACGCCGTAGAGGCGGCAATACACCGGATAGAAGCTGTAGGTGATGTCGGGAAACAGGATCGGCCGCTCGTGCCGCAGCAGGGCGGGGAAGACGTGCGCGAGCACCTCGTCCGAGCCGTTGCCGACGAAGACCTGATCGGGGGTGATGGCGCCGCCGGCGCAGTGCGCGGCGATGGCCTCGCGCAGCCGCGTGCTGTCGGGATCGGGGTAGAGCCGCAGCGTGTCGCCGATCGCGCCGCGCAGGGCTTCCAGCACGCGCGGGCCCGGGCCGTAGGGATTCTCGTTGGTGTTCAGCTTGACGAGGTTGGGGAGCTGCGGCTGCTCGCCGGGAACATAGGGCTGCAGGGCGCGAACGGTCTCGCTCCAGAACTGACTCATGGCGGGCGCGGAATCAATGTGCGGAATCGGGGCGATGGTATCATGGCCGCTCGCGTCAATATTGCCGAACCGCCGCAATGCGCATCGCCGAAATAGAACGCAACACGCTGGAAACGCAGATCCGCGTCAAGCTCGACCTCGACGGCACGGGCAGGTCGCGACTGGCGACGGGGATCGGCTTCCTCGACCACATGCTCGACCAGATCGCCCGTCACGGTCTGATCGACCTCGACCTCGAGGCGCAAGGCGATCTGCACATCGACGCCCATCACACCGTCGAGGATGTCGGCATCGCCTGCGGCCAGGCGCTGGCCCGGGCCTGGGGCGACAAGAAGGGGCTGGCGCGCTACGGTCACGCCTACGTGCCTCTCGACGAGGCGCTGAGCCGCGTCGTCATCGACCTCTCCGGCCGGCCGGGGCTGTCGTTCAACGTCGCCTTCAGCCGCGAGCGCATCGGCGAGTTCGACGCCGAGCTGGTGCGCGAATTCTTCCAGGGGCTCGTCAATCACGCCGCCATCACGCTCCATATCGACAACCTGCGCGGCGACAACGCCCACCACCAGGCCGAGACCGTGTTCAAGGCCTTCGCCCGCGCGCTGCGCATGGCCGTGGCGCCCGACCCGCGCGCCGGCGGCGGCGTGCCCTCGACGAAAGGCGCCCTGTAGGCCCTCTGCGCGTCCGACCGATGAAAACCGTGGCAATCGTCGACTATGGCATGGGCAACCTGCGCTCGGTGGCGCAGGCGGTCGAACGCGTCGCGCCCGATCATGCCGTGGTGGTCAGCGCCGACCCGGTCGCGCTGGCCGGGGCCGACCGCGTCATCGTGCCCGGCCAGGGCGCGATGCCCGATTGCATGCGCGAACTCTCGGCGCGCGGCGGTCTCGCCGAGGCGGTGCGGCGGGCGGCGGCGGAAAAACCCTTTCTCGGCATCTGCATCGGCCTGCAGATGCTGTTCGGGCACAGCGAGGAGGGCAATGTCGCCGGCCTCGGCCTGTTTCCCGGCGATGTGCGCCGGTTTCCGGAAGCCGCGATGGTCGATCGATCCGGCGTGCCGCTCAAGGTGCCGCACATGGGCTGGAACGAGGTCTGGCAGGCGCTCCCCCATCCGTTGTGGCAGGAGATCGCCGACGGCGCACGCTTCTATTTCGTGCATAGCTACTACGTCGAGCCCGCCCGTCCCGACCTCATCGCCGGCACGACGCACTACGGCATCGGTTTTGCCAGTGCGGCGGCCCGCGCCAACATTTTCGCCGTGCAGTTCCACCCGGAAAAGAGCGCCGCCGCGGGACTGCGCCTGCTGGCCAACTTCGTGCGCTGGAACCCCTGATCCCACCGAACCTGTCCAATCATGCTGCTGATCCCCGCCATCGACCTGAAAGACGGGCATTGTGTGCGCCTCAAGCAAGGCGTCATGGACGATGCCACGGTATTCTCCGAAGACCCCGCCGCCATGGCGCGCCACTGGATCGACCAGGGCGCGCGCCGCCTGCATCTGGTCGACCTGAACGGCGCCTTCGCCGGCAAGCCGAAGAACGAGGCGGCGATCAAGGCGATTCTCGATGAGGTGGGCGACGAAATTCCCGTGCAGCTGGGCGGCGGCATCCGCGATCTGGATACCATCGAACGTTGCATCGACGACGGCGTCGGCTACGTCATCATCGGCACGGCGGCGGTGAAAAATCCCGGCTTCCTGCACGATGCCTGCACGGCCTTTCCCGGCCACATCGTCGTCGGCCTGGACGCCAAGGACGGCAAGGTGGCCGTCGACGGCTGGTCGAAGCTGACCGGCCACGACGTCATCGACCTGGCCAGGAAGTTCGAGGACTACGGCGTCGAAGGCGTGATCTATACCGACATCGGCCGCGACGGGATGATGACGGGCGTGAATGTCGGCGCCACCGTCAAACTGGCGCAGGCGCTGCGCATCCCGGTGATCGCCAGCGGGGGCATCGCCAGCCTGGACGATGTCAAGGCGCTGTGCGCCGTGGCCGCCGAGGGCATCGTGGGGGCCATCACCGGCCGCGCGATCTACGAGGGCAAGCTCGATTTCAGACAGGCCCAGGCGGAAGCCGACCGATGTTAGCCAAACGCATCATCCCCTGCCTCGACGTCAACGCCGGCCGCGTGGTCAAAGGCGTAAACTTCGTCAGCCTGCGCGACGCCGGCGATCCGGTCGAGATCGCGCGCCGCTATGACGAGCAGGGCGCGGACGAGATTACCTTCCTCGACATCACCGCCAGTTCCGACGCCCGCGACATCATCCTGCACATCGTCGAGGCCTGCGCCGAGCAGGTGTTCATCCCCCTCACCGTCGGCGGCGGCGTGCGCAAGGTGGAGGACGTGCGCCGCCTGCTCAACGCCGGCGCCGACAAGGTGAGCATCAACACCGCCGCGGTGCAGAATCCGCAACTCATCGCCGCCGCCTCCGCCCGGGTCGGCAACCAGTGCATCGTCGTCGCCATCGACGCCAAACAGACGGGGCCCGGCAAGTGGGAGGTGTTTACCCACGGCGGGCGCAACAACACCCGCCTCGACGCCATCGAATGGGCCAGACGGGTCGCGGCGCTGGGCGCCGGCGAGATCCTGCTGACCAGCATGGACCGCGACGGCACCAAGAACGGCTTCGATCTGGAGCTCACGCGCGCCGTGGCGGACGCCGTGCCGATCCCGGTAATCGCCAGCGGCGGGGTGGGCAACCTGCAGCACCTGGCCGACGGCGTGATCCAGGGTCGCGCCGACGCGGTGCTGGCGGCGAGCATCTTCCACTACGGCGAATATACGGTGCGCCAGGCCAAGGAATACCTGCGCGCCCAGGGCATCGAGGTGCGGCTGTGACCTGCAAGTGGCTCAACGAAGTGAAATGGGACGAGCAGGGGCTCGTGCCGGCGATCGCCCAGGACGCGAAAACGGGCGAGGTGCTGATGTTCGCCTGGATGAACCGCGAGGCGCTGGAGAAGACCGCAGCGCTCGGGCAGGCCGTCTACTGGTCGCGCTCGCGCCGCAAACTCTGGCACAAGGGCGAGGAATCCGGCCATTTCCAGGCGGTGGTGGAGATCCGCACCGACTGCGACAACGACGTCATCTTGCTCAAGGTCGAGCAGGTCGGCGGCGTCAGTTGCCACACCGGCCGCCGCAGCTGTTTTTTTCAGAGCCTGCTGGACGATGGCTGCTGGACGACTGTCGAGCCGGTGCTCAAGGACCCCAAGGAGATTTACAAGTGATCGACCTCGAAGTGATTCGCCGCATTCAGGAAACGCTCGAAGCGCGCAAGGGCGCGGCGCCCGACTCCTCCTACGTCGCCAGCCTCTACGCCAAGGGCACGGACGCGATCTGCAAGAAGGTCGCGGAGGAGGCCGCCGAAACCATCATGGCGGCGAAGGACGGCGACCGGCTGCACCTGGTGCGCGAGACCTGCGACCTGTGGTTCCACAGCATGGTGCTGCTGACCCATTTCGGCATCGGCGTCGACGACGTGATGGTCGAGTTCCGTCGCCGCGAGGGCATTTCCGGCATCGACGAGAAAAAATCGAGGGTCGCATGAGCGAGTGCATCTTCTGCAGGATCGTCCGCGGCGAGATTCCCTGCCGCAAGATCTACGAGGACGAGGACCTGCTCGCCTTCCATGACATCAACCCGCTCGCGCCGGTGCATTTCATGGTGATCCCGAAACGGCATGTCGCCTCGCTGGCCGAGACGGACGCCAGCCACGCGCCGGTGCTGGGCAAGCTGTTTTCCCTGCTGGGCGAGCTGGCCCGCGGCCAGGGCCTCGCCGACGGTTTCCGCACCATCGTCAACACCGGCAGGGTGGGACAGCAGGAGGTGTATCATCTTCACGTCCATGTCGTCGGCGGCCCGGATCGTCTCGGTCCGATGCTGACGCGCAAGTAGCGCCGCAACGCCGGTTGCGGTCGGCAGGCGAGGCGCTTCACATCAATTTTTAGAGGAGAATCCCCATGGGAGCCTGGAGCATCTGGCATTGGCTGGTCGTTCTGGTGATCGTGTTGCTGGTGTTCGGCACGAAAAAGCTGCGCAACATCGGCCAGGATGTCGGTGGTGCGGTGAAGGGCTTCAAGGATGGCATGAAGGACGCCAACTCGCCCGAAACCGAGACCAAGCAGGTCGAAAACCAGACCGGCGCCACCATCGAGGGCGAGGCGCGCAAGGAGCAGAACAAGTCCTGACGGGGCGCGCCGTCCCGCCAGCGCCGACTTGCCCGAAGCCCCGCCATGTTCGATATCGGATTCTCCGAACTGATGTTGATCGCCCTGGTCGGGCTGATCGTCATCGGGCCGGAGCGCCTGCCGCGGGTGGCGCGCACCGCCGGCCACCTGCTCGGCCGCCTGCAGCGTTACGTCAGCGACGTCAAGGGCGACATCAGCCGGGAAATGCAGCTCGAGGACCTGAAAAAGCTGCAGGCCCAGATGGAGGAGCAGGCGCGCAGCGTCGAGCAACAGGTGAATGAACGGATGAGGACCGTCGAGTCCGAACTCAATCAGTCGATTCTGGCCGCGGCCGAAGCCGGCCCGGCTTCGCCCCCGCCCCCGCCTGCCGTCGCCCCGCCTGCCGCCGCCCCGTCGGTCGCGCGGCTGTCGGACGACAAGCCCACCGCCTGATGGAAGACAAGCAGGAAAGCTTCATCTCCCACCTGGTCGAACTGCGCGACCGGCTGATCCGCGCCCTCCTCGCCGTGCTGCTGATCTTCCTCGCCCTGGTCAACTGGGCGCGCGACATCTACACGCTGCTGGCCGCGCCGATGCTGGCCGCCCTGCCCGACGGCGGCCACATGATCGCCACCGACGTGGCGAGCGCCTTCTTCGTGCCGATGAAGGTGACCCTGATGGTGGCCTTTCTCATCGCCCTGCCCTATGTGCTCTACCAGGCCTGGGCCTTCGTCGCGCCGGGCCTCTACCGCCACGAGAAGAAGCTGGCCATGCCGCTGGTGCTGGCCAGCGTGCTGCTTTTTTTTGTCGGCATGAGCTTCGCCTACTTCATCGTCTTCCCGACCGTGTTCGCCTTCATCAACGCCTTCGCCCCCGAGGGCGTGGCGGTGATGACGGACATCGACAAGTATCTGTCCTTCGTCCTGACGACCTTTCTCGCCTTCGGCCTCACCTTCGAGGTGCCCGTGGTCGTGATCGTGCTGGTGCGGGCGGGGATGGTGAGCGTGGAAAAGCTGAGGGAAATCCGCCCCTACGTGATCGTCGGCGCCTTCGTCGTCGGCGCGATCTTCACGCCGCCCGACGTGCTTTCGCAGTTCATGCTGGCGGTGCCGATGTGGCTGCTCTACGAACTGGGCATCGTGCTGGCGCAGATCATCGGCAAGTCCGCACGCGCCGAGGCGGAGGCCCGCCGATCGTCCGCCGATGCGGAGATGAACGGCGAACTCGACAAGGCGGAAGCGGAATCCGTCGCCAACCGCAGCCGCGACTGATCAGCGGTCGGGCCGCGGCCGCTTGCCGACGAGGATGTGCACGCCGAGCGGTTTGCCGGCGCGCAGCAGGCCGAAGGTCGCCTTCTCGCCCGGCGTCAGGGCGGCGATCAGCTCCAGCATCGCCTGGGCATCCTGCACCGGCTTGCCGGCGACTTCCAGCAGGACGTCGCCCGGCCGCACGCCGGCCTTGTCGGCCGGGCTGCCGCGCATCACCCCGGCGATCAACGCGCCCGTCTCGGCCTGCAGTCCGAAGGATTCGGCCAGCTCCGGCGTCAGATCCTGCACCTCGACGCCGATCCAGCCGCGCGTCACCGTGCCGGTCCGGATGATCTGCTCCATCACGTTCTTCGCCAGCGAGACCGGGATGGCGAAGCCGATGCCCATCGAGCCGCCGCTTTGCGAGAAGATCGCGGTGTTGATGCCGACCAGATGGCCGTTGCTGTCCACCAGGGCGCCGCCCGAGTTGCCCGGATTGATCGCCGCGTCGGTCTGAATGAAATTCTCGAAGGTGTTGATGCCCAGCTGCGTGCGTCCCAGCGCCGAGACGATGCCCGAGGTGACGGTCTGGCCGACGCCGAAGGGATTGCCGATCGCCAATACGACGTCGCCGATGCGCAGCGAGTCGGCCGGAGCGAAGACGAGCGGCGTCAGCGGCCGGTCGCTGGCGATGCGCAACACGGCGAGATCGGATTCGGGGTCGCTGCCGACCAGCTGGGCCCGGAACTTGCGCCCGTCGTGGAGGGCGATCTCGATCTCGTCGGCCGATTCGATGACGTGGTTATTGGTCAGCACCAGACCGTCGGCGGAGACGATCACGCCGCTGCCCAGCCCGGAGCGGCGCTGGGTTTCCGGCCCGAAGCGGTCGCCGAAAAAGTGGCGGAACACCGGATCGTTGAGGAAGGGATGGCGGCGCACCTCCTGGCTGGTGAAGATGTGCACGACGGCGGGCAGGGCGGCTTGCGCCGCGTCGGCATAGCTGACCACCCTGCGCTCATCCGGCGCCGGCGTCGCCTGCTGGATGGTCACCTGATGCGGGATGCCCTCGCCGGCCTGGCGCCAGGCCAGCCACTCCGGCTTGAGGGTCTGGACGACGAACAGCGCGGCGACGCTGATGGTCACCGTTTGGGCGAAAATGAGCCACAATCGTTTCATGGCGGCGAGGACAAGGAGAAGGAATGCGACGCGAGGAGCTGACGGATTATCTTGATGGCATGCTGCTGCCGGAACGCTACCGGGATTATTGCCCAAACGGACTGCAAGTGGAAGGTCGCGGCGGCATCGACCGCATCGTCTGCGGCGTCACCGCCAGCCAGGCCCTGATCGCGGCGGCGGTCGAACGCGGCGCGGACGCGCTCCTGGTGCATCACGGCTGGTTCTGGCAGAACGAGGACGGCCGCATCACCGGATTCCGCAAGCGGCGCTTGCAAACCTTGCTCGCTCACGACATCAACCTGTTCGCCTACCACTTGCCGCTCGATGCGCACGCCGAACTGGGCAACAACGCACAGCTCGCCCTGCGCCTCGGCTGGCAAGTCACCGGCCGTTTCGCCGAGCAGGAGATCGGCTTCCTCGGCGCCGTCCCCATCGACGCGGCGGAGCCGGCTGGCGCCGTCC
>Ga0208735_100179_pt1 | contig 36471 bp, 32 predicted proteins | sample Subbio12Aug_8Aab_FD_184829 | JGI IMG/M metagenome (GOLD analysis project Ga0208735, IMG submission 184829) | Serpentinite rock and fluid subsurface biosphere microbial communities from McLaughlin Reserve, California, USA - CR12Aug_8Aab (SPAdes) | ecosystem: Environmental > Terrestrial > Deep... | reverse complement strand
CCCGTTCCACTTCGTCGGTTTCCTGCCGGCGAAAGTCGGCGCTCGCCGGACGGCGCTCGAGGCGCTGAGGACGTTCCCCGCCACCTTGGTGTTCCACGAGGCGCCGCACCGCGTCGGCGAAACCGTCGCCGCCCTGGCCGACCTGCTCGAACCGGGCCGCGAGATCGTGATCGCGCGCGAACTGACCAAGCTGTTCGAGCAGATCGAGCGCATGCCGCTGGTCGAGGCGCCGGCCTGGCTGGCGGCCGACGAAAACCGCCGCCGCGGCGAATTCGTGCTGCTGGTGTCCGCGCCGCCCGCGCCCGCGGGTTGCGACGCCGAGCGCGAGCGCATCCTCGCCCTGCTTGCCGCCGAGCTGCCGGTGAGCCAGGCCGCGAAGCTGGCCGCCGCCATCACCGGAATGCCCAGAAACGTCTGTTACGAGCGGGCGCTGGAACTGAGAGCCCACCCCGAAATCGCCGCTGCGCGGCGATCTCCCCTCAAGGGGCCGAGAAACACTCGGGGCGGCCCTTCGTGTTTCTTGAAGGACAGCTAAAATCGCCGTCATGGAAACGCTCACGATCACCCGCCCCGACGACTGGCACCTGCACCTGCGCGACGGCGCCGCGCTGAAGGCCGTGCTGCCCGACACGGCGCGCCGGTTCGCGCGCGCCATGGTCATGCCCAATCTCGATCCGCCGGTGCGCAACCTTGACGATGCCCGCGCCTACCGCGAGCGCATCCGCGCGGCGCTGCCGGCCGGCCTGCGCTTCGAGCCGCTCATGACGCTCTACCTCACCGACCGGACCACGCCCGAAGAGGTCGTGCGCGCCCACGACAGCGGTCTGGTCTTTGCGGTGGGCGAGGCTTTCTTCATCGGCGCGACGACTCATTCCGCCTACGGCGTCACCGATTTCGCCCGCTGCGATCCGGTGTTCGCGGCCATGGAGGCCATCGGCCTGCCCTTGCTGCTGCACGGCGAGGTGACCGACGCCGAGGTCGACGTCTTCGACCGCGAGGCGGTGTTCATCGAGCGGCATCTGATCCCCATCGTCGAACGTTTCCCCCGGCTCAAGGTGGTGCTGGAGCACATCACCACGCGCGAGGCGGCGGACTACATCGGCGCCGCTCCGCCGAACGTGGCGGCAACCATCACCGCGCACCACCTGCTGATCAATCGCAACGCCATGTTCCGCGGGGGCCTGCGGCCGCACTTCTATTGCCTGCCGGTCCCGAAGCGCGAGCGGCACCGCCAGGCGCTGGTCGCGGCGGCCACCTCGGGCAACCCGAAGTTCTTCCTCGGCACCGATTCGGCCCCGCACGCGAAAAGCGCGAAGGAATCACACTGCGGCTGCGCCGGCTGCTACACCGCCCACGCCGCCATCGAACTGTATGCCGAAGCGTTCGCGGCGGCCGGCGCGCTCGACCGGCTGGAGGGTTTCGCCAGCCATTTCGGCCCGGACTTTTACGGCCTGCCGCGCAACACGGAAAAAATCACCCTGGTGCGCGAGGCCTGGACCGTGCCCGACCGGCTCGATTTCCTGCCGAATGATCCGCTGGTGCCGCTGCGCGCCGGAGAAGCCGTCGCCTGGCGGCTGGAGGCAATGCGGTGAATTTTCCTGCGCTGCTCCTGCTCCCCCTCGCCGTTCTCTTGCTGGCCGGCTGCAAGAAGGAGCCGGCCGGCTTCCAGATCGACGGCGGCAGGCACTCGCTCACCGTCGAGCGCAACAAGCCTTTTTTCTGGAGCGACGGCTGGGAGCTCGACCTCGTCGTCGCGCGCTATCCGGAATGCCAGCGCCGCTACGCGCTGCGCAAGGCCGGCGAAAAGGTGCGCGTCGATCTCTATCGCACGCCCGACGGCGCCTTCATCCTCAACCAGGGCAGGCGCTGGTATGTGGCCGAGACGCAGCGGTGCCTCATGCAGGCGTTCGAGGAGGCGCCGCCCGAACCGGGCGAACTGCTCGGCGCCTTCCGCGAAAGGGAGGGCGACTTCGTCTTCGTGCCCGTCGCGGGCGGAGCGGGCAGCGCGGGGCGGAACGAGTAACAGCGCCTATAATCCGCGGCGGAAGTTCGCCAGGCAGTCGCGCCGGTCATCGACGAGATGGCCGGCGAGGAAAGTCCGGGCCCCGTAGAGCAGGATGCCGGCTAACGGCCGGGCGCCGCAAGGCGACGGAAAGTGGCACAGAAAACATACCGCCCACGTCCGCAAGGACCGGCAAGGGTGAAAAGGCGAGGTAAGAGCTCACCGCGCCTCCAGCAATGGGGGTGGCAGGCAAAACCCCATCCGGGGCAAGGCCAAATAGGGGAGCCATGACGTGGCTCGCGTCGCTCCCGGGTAGGCTGCTAGAGGCCGGCGGCAACGTCGGTCCCAGAGGAATGACTGCCCACGACAGAACCCGGCTTATCGGCGGACTTCCACCCCTCCTCTCTTCACAAACCACTTTTATAACATCTCATCACTCGTTGATTTTTCGAGTATTTTTTCTTCAAGAACCCTCACCGGAATCCTCCCTAACTCATTGTCCCGCATGAAATTTTTCGCTTTGCGTTGTTGACTCGCCGAAAATGGTGGAATAAAGTGGGAGCAAGTGGGGAGATGTGGGGGAGACTTTGTGTTTCAAGGAGCGGCGCAACTCAGTCTGGATGCCAAGGGTCGGCTGGCGATCCCCGCCCGGCACCGCGACGCCCTGCAGTCGGCCGGAGACGGTCGCCTGGTGCTGACCGCCCACCCGCACCGCTGCCTGCTGCTCTATCCCGAACCCGACTGGGCGCCGATCCGCGACCGCATCCTCGCCGCGCCCAGTTTCGATCCGCGCTCGGCCGCCCTCAAGCGCATCCTGGTCGGCAACGCCCGCGAGGGCGAAATCGATGCCGCCGGCCGCATCCTCATCGCTCCGGAGTTGCGCGATGCGGCTGCCCTGGACAAGCAGGCCTGGCTGGTCGGCATGGGTTCCCATTTCGAGATCTGGAGCGATGCCGGCTGGCGGCGCCAGCACGAAACCGCCTTCGAGGCCTTGGCCGGCGCCGCGCCGCCGCCGGGATTCGAGGGCATTTCCCTGTGATTGCGGCCGATGGACGAAACGCCGCCGGCCGCCCACCAGCCGGTGCTGCTGGCCGAGACCATCGCCGCGCTGGCGCTCCGGCCCGCGGGCTGCTACGTCGATTGCACCTTCGGCCGCGGCGGACACAGCCGCGCGATCCTGGCACGGCTGGGGCCGGCGGGCCGGCTGATCGCGCTGGATCGCGATCCGGCGGCCATCGCGGCCGGCGCCGCGCTGCAGGATGCGCGCTTCGCGCTCGTCCATGCGGCCTTCAGCCGGCTGGATGAAGTGCTGGCTGACCTGGGAGTGGCGGCGGACGGGATCCTGCTGGATCTGGGCGTTTCGTCGCCGCAGCTGGACGATCCGGCGCGCGGCATGAGTTTTCGTTTCGATGCGCCGCTCGACATGCGCATGGATACGACGCAGGGGGAGACCGCGGCCGAGTTTCTGGCGCGGGCCGAACAACGTGAAATCGAGGAGGTGATTCGTGACTATGGCGAAGAACGGTTTGCTCATGCGCTTGCAAAGGCGCTTGTTGCTGCTCGGAGCGGGCAGCGTATTTCATCCACAGGACAGCTTGCCGCGCTCGTGGCGGCGGTCGTCCGCACGCGCGAGCCAGGGCAGCACCCGGCGACGCGCACCTTCCAGGCTCTACGGATTCACGTCAATCGGGAGCTTGAGGAGCTGTCGCTGACCCTGCCGCAGGCGCTCGGCCGCTTGAAGCCGGGCGGAAGGTTGGCCGTGATCAGTTTCCATTCCCTCGAAGACCGCATCGTCAAGCACTTCATGCGCGATGCGGCCCATCCGCCGCAGCCGCCCAAGGGCGTGCCGGTGCGCGCCGCCGACCTGCCGGCGCCGACCGCCCGTCTGGTCGGCAGGGCGAGCCGTGCCGGGGCGAGCGAAATCGCCGCCAACCCGCGCGCCCGCAGCGCGGTGCTGCGCGTGGCCGAGAAGCTCTAGGATGGGCGTCCGCCTCGCCTTCGCCCTGCTTGTCGCCGTGCTCGTCAGCGCGCTTGCCGTCGTGTCGTCCAACCACGGCGCCCGCAAGCTGGTTGGCGCACTCGAACGCGAACAGGAACGCGCGCGCGCGCTCGAGGTCGAATGGGGCCAATTGCAACTCGAACAGAGCACCTGGGCGGCCCATGCGCGCGTCGAGCAGATCGCGCGCAGCCAGCTCGGCATGCATCCACCCCGCGCCGACCGGATTCTCGGCCCCGCCCAATGAAAATCGCCCGCAGCCCCCTGCTCGACGATCGCCTGCCGATCTGGCGCGCGCGTCTGGTGCTCGGCCTCCTGCTGGCGGGGTCGCTCGCCCTCGTCGGCCGCGCCCTCTGGCTGCAGGGGGTCCAGAGGGATTTCCTCATCGGCAAGGGGGAAGCGCGCTACGAACGGGTGCTCGAGATTCACGCGACGCGCGGCCGCATCCTCGACCGCAACGGCGAGGCGCTGGCCGTGTCGACCCCGGTACGATCGGTCTGGGCGATCCCGGAGGACGCCAGGCTGAGTCCGGCGCAACTGCGCCGGCTCGCCGCGCTGCTCGAAGCCGATCCGCGCGAGCTGGCCCGCAGGCTGGCGAGCGAGCGCAACTTCGTCTTCCTGAAGCGCCGCATCGCACCCGATGTCGCCCGCCGCGTGGCCGATCTCAAGCTGCCCGGGATCCACTTCCAGGACGAGCATCGCCGTTACTACCCGAGCGGCGAAGTCGCCGCCCATCTGCTCGGCTTCACCGGGGCCGAGGACGTCGGGCAGGAGGGCATCGAACTGGCCCTCGAGGATCATCTGGCCGGCAAGTCCGGCGCGCGCCGCGTCATCAAGGACCGGCGCGGCCAGGTGGTCGAGGACGTCGAGGCGGTCCGTGTGCCGCGCGAGGGCCGGGATGTGGTTCTCGCCCTCGACTCCCGGCTGCAGTTTCTGGCTTATTCCCGCCTGCGGCAGGCCGTCGAGGCGCACCAGGCGCGGGCGGGCGGCATCGTCGTGCTCGACGCCAGGACGGGCGAAGTGCTGGCGCTCGCCAACCTGCCGACCTTCAATCCGAACAACCGCAGCCGGCTTTCCGGCGCGCAGCTGCGCAACCGCGCCTTCACCGACGCCTTCGAGCCCGGCTCGACCTTCAAGCCCTTCGTCGTGGCGCAGGGCATCGAGCGGGGGCGCGTCGGTTTCGATACGCCGATCCAGACGGCGCCCGGCCGCCTCACCATCGGCGCCGCGACGATCTCGGACGCCCATCCGCACGGCCTGCTCTCGGTCGCCCAGGTGATCCAGAAATCATCGAACGTCGGCACCGCCAAGATTGCCCTCGACCTGTCCGCCGAGGACCTGTGGTCGCTGTTCGATCGGCTCGGTTTCGGTCAGCCCCTCAAGCTCGGCTTTCCCGGCGAGGCCGGCGGCCGCCTGCGCCCCTGGCAACGCTGGCGCCCGATCGAGCAGGCGACGATGTCCTACGGTCACGGCATTTCGGTGACCCTGATCCAGCTGGCGCGCGCCTACCTGGCCTTCGCCCGCGACGGCGACCTGATCCCGCTTTCGCTGACGCGCGTCGACGCGCCGCCCGCCGCCGGGGCGCGCATCTATTCGACCCAGACCGCGCGCGCGCTGCGCGTCATGCTGGAAATGGCAGTCCAGCCGGGCGGCACCGCCCCGCTGGCCCAGGTGCCGGGCTATCGGGTCGCCGGCAAGACCGGCACGGCGAACAAGCTCGAGGGCGGCGTCTATACCGACAAATACGTGTCCTCCTTCGTCGGTTTCGCGCCGGCGTCGGAGCCGCGCCTGCTGATCGCGGTGATGATCGACGAGCCCAGCGCCGGCCAGTTTTACGGCGGCGCGGTGGCGGCCCCGGTGTTCGCGGCCGTCATGGGCAGCGCCCTGCGCGCGCTCGGCGTCCCGCCCGACGACGCGCTGCGCCCGCTGCAACTGGCCGATGTCGCGCCGGCCCGGGAGGAAATGTGAGCGCGGGCCTGGTCCAGCCGCCGCTGATGATCGGCGTGACCGGCACCAACGGCAAGACCTCGGTCACGCACTGGATCGCCCAGGCGCTCACGCTGCGCGGCCGCAAGTGCGCGATCGTCGGCACCCTCGGCAACGGTTTTCCCGGCGCGCTCGCGCCCGGCCCGAACACCACGCCGGGCGCGCACGTGCTGCGCGAGTTTTTGCCCGCAAGCGTGCGCCAGGGCGCCCAGGCCTGCGCCATGGAGGTGTCGTCGATCGGCCTGCACCAGGGCCGGGTGGACGCCGTGCGCTTCGACGTGGCGGTGCTTACCAACCTGACGCGCGACCATCTCGAATACCACGGCACGATGGCGGCCTACGCCGCGCAAAAGGCGCGGCTGTTCGACTGGCCCGGACTGCGCTGCGCCGTGCTGAATCTCGACGATCCCTTCGGCCGCGAGCTGGCGCACCGTCTCGCGGGCCGGACCGCCACGATCGGCTACACGCTGGAAGGCGCCGGCGGCGCCGATCGCGTCCTGCGCGCCCAGGGGCTGACCGAATCCGGCGGCAGCCTGGTCTTCACGCTCGACGGGGTGCGCTGCGCGGCCCCGCTGGTGGGCCGCTTCAACGCCGCCAACCTGCTCGCCGTGATCGGCGCCCTCCTCGCCGGCGGCGAACCGCTGGCCGCCGGCGCCGCCGCGCTGGGTGGCATCGTCCCGCCGCCGGGACGCATGCAGCCGATCGGCGGAGACCATGCGCCGCTGGTCGTCGTCGATTACGCCCACTCGCCCGATGCGCTCGAGAAAGCGCTGACCGCGCTGCGCGGCGCCGCGGCGGCGCGCGGCGGCCGCCTGGTCTGCGTCTTCGGCTGCGGCGGCGAGCGCGACCCCGGCAAGCGTCCCCTGATGGGCGCCGTCGCCGAACGGCTCGCCGACCGGGTGATGGTCACCAGCGACAACCCGCGCAGCGAAGAACCGCGGGCGATCATCGCGCAGATCCTGGCCGGCATGCAGTCGCAACCCGCACTCGAGCCCGACCGCGCGCAAGCGATCGCCACGGCGGTCGCGGCAGCCGATGCCCGCGACGTGATCCTGCTCGCCGGCAAGGGGCACGAGCCCTACCAGGAGGTCGCCGGCGCGCGCCTGCCCTTCTCCGACCTCGACGCCGCAAAGTCGGCGCTGGCAAGACGGCAGGACGGCGCGCCGTCCAGCCAGGGATGCCCGCCGTGCTGACCACTTCCGCCGCCACGCTGATTCTCAACGGCACGCACACCGGCCACGAGGTCGAGTTCACCGGCGTCGGCACGGACTCGCGCGCCCTCATGCCCGGCATGCTGTTCGTCGCGCTCAAGGGCGAGCGCTGCGACGGCCACGATTTCGTCCCGGCCGCACTGGCCCAGGGCGCGAGCTGCGCGCTGGTCGGCAACGACTGGGCCGCGGCCCATGCGGATCTGCCGCTGATCGGCGTCGCCGACACCCGCCTTGCGCTCGGCCAGCTCGGCGCGCACTGGCGCACCCGCTTCCACATTCCGCTGATCGGCGTGACGGGCAGCAACGGCAAGACCACCGTCAAGGAAATGTGCGCGGCGATCCTGCGGGCCGACCTCGGCCAGCATGCGGTGCTCGCCACCCAGGGCAACCTCAACAATGACATCGGGGTCCCGCTCACGCTGCTGCGGCTGCACGCGCCGCATCGCGCCGCGGTGATCGAGATGGGCATGAACCATCCGGGCGAGATCGCCGTCCTGACCCGCCTGGCGCAACCGACGGTCGCGCTGGTGAACAACGCCCAGCGCGCACATCTCGAGGGTCTCGGCTCGGTCGAGGCGATCGCGCGCGCCAAAGGCGAGATCTTCGCCGGGCTGGGCGAGCGCGGCGTCGCCGTCATCAATGCCGACGATCCGCACGCCGCGCTGTGGCGCGGCCTCAACCGCGAGCGGCGCAGCATCAGCTTCGGCTTCGCGCCCGGCGCCGATGTGCGCGGCGTGTGGCAGCCGCGCGGGGTGTATGGCCTGCTGGAACTGGACACGCCGCACGGCCGCGCCGCGATCGACCTGCAGGTTCCCGGCGCCCACAACGCCCGCAACGCGCTGGCGGCCGCCGCGGCCTGTCTCGCCGCCGGCGTGCCCCTCACCCCGGTGGTGCGCGGCCTGAGCGGCTATGCCGGCATGCCGGGACGGCTGCAGAACAAGCGCGGCGCGGGCGGGGCGACGGTGATCGACGACAGCTACAACGCCAATCCCGACTCGATGCGGGCGGCCATCGACGTGCTCGCCGCCCGCCCCGGCAAGCGCATCCTGGTGATCGGCGACATGGGCGAGATCGGCGCGCTGGCCGGCCAGCTGCATGACGAGATCGGCGCTTACGCGAAAAGCCAGGGCATCGACCAGCTGTTCTCGCTCGGCGAAAAGAGCGCCGCGGCGACGCGCAACTTCGGCGCCGGCGCGCTGCATTGCAAGGATCTGCCGACGCTGGTGAAGGCGCTGCTGCCGCACCTGGACCCGGATACCACCGTACTCGTCAAGGGCTCGCGCTTCATGGGAATGGAACGCGCGGTCGAGGCGATCGCCGCGAAGGAAGGGCTGTAATGCTGCTCGAACTGTTCCAGTGGCTGGCGCAGGACATCCGCGCCTTCAACGTCTTCAGCTATATCACGCTGCGCGCCGTGCTGGCGACGATGACCGCGCTGACGATCGCCTTCTTGCTCGGCCCGGCCCTGATCCGCTGGCTGGCGGCGAAGAAGATCGGCCAGGCGGTGCGCAGCGACGGCCCGCAGACCCATCTGGCCAAATCCGGCACGCCGACCATGGGCGGCGCCCTGATCCTGCTCTCGCTCGGGCTGTCCACGCTGCTGTGGGCCGACCTGACCAATCGCTTCGTCTGGATCGTGCTGATCGTCACCTTCGGCTTCGGCGCGATCGGCTGGGTGGACGACTGGCGCAAGGTGGTGCACCGCAATCCGCAGGGCCTATCGGCCAAGGCCAAGTTCTTCTGGCAGTCGGTGATCGGCCTGGTCGCGGCGGTCTGGATCGCCTTCTCGATTTCCGCGCCTTCGAGCGAAAAGGCGCTCCAGCTCTTTCTGCAATGGGCCGGCAGCGGATTCTCGACCGAGCTGCCGATGAACACCGATCTGATCGTGCCCTTCTTCAAGAGCATCTCCTACCCGCTGGGCATCTTCGGTTTCATCGTCCTGACCTATCTGGTGATCGTCGGCTCGAGCAACGCGGTCAATCTCACCGACGGCCTCGACGGCCTCGCCATCCTGCCGACCGTGATGGTCGGCGCGGCGCTCGGCATCTTCGCCTACGTCGCCGGCCATGCCGTGTTCGCCAAGTATCTGCTCCTGCCCTTCATCCCCGGCGCCGGCGAGCTCACCGTGTTCTGCGGCGCGCTGGCCGGCGCCGGCCTCGGTTTCCTGTGGTTCAACGCCTATCCGGCCGAGGTGTTCATGGGCGACGTCGGCGCGCTGGCGCTCGGCGCGGCGCTCGGCGCCGTGGCGGTGATCGCGCGCCAGGAAATCGTCCTGTTCATCATGGGCGGCGTGTTCGTCGCCGAGACGATCTCGGTGATGCTGCAGGTCGGCTGGTTCAAATACACCAGATGGCGCACCGGCGCCGGCCAGCGGATCCTGCTGATGGCGCCGCTGCACCATCACTACGAGCAGATCGGCTGGAAGGAAACCCAGGTCGTGGTGCGCTTCTGGATCATCACCATCCTGCTGGTGCTGGTCGGCCTCTCCACACTCAAGATCCGATGATGGCTCTGTCAGGCAAACACGTCCTGATCCTCGGCCTGGGCGAATCCGGGCTGGCCGCCGCGCTGTGGTGCGCGCGCCAGGGCGCGCGCCTGCACGTCGCCGACACGCGCGCGCAGCCGCCGGGGCTGGACGCGCTCAAGTGCCGTCTCGCCAGCGCTGACTTTCGTTGCGGCGAATTGGATAAAACCCTGCTCGACGGCATCGACCTCGTCGTGCTCTCGCCGGGCCTCTCGCCCGGCATCCTGGTCGCCATCCACGCCCGCGCGCAAGGCATCCCCGTCGTCGGCGAGATCGAGCTGTTCGCCTGGGCGCTGCGCGAACTCGAACAGCACGTGCCGGTGCTGGCCATCACCGGCACCAACGGCAAGACCACGACCGCCGCGCTGACCGGCCACCTGATCGCCGCCACCGGCCGGCGCGTCGGCGTCGCCGGCAACATCTCGCCCGCCGCGCTGACCGCGCTGATGGCGTTTCAGGACCGGGGGCCGCTGCCGCAGGCCTGGGTGCTCGAACTGTCGAGCTTCCAGCTCGAAACCACCGCGACGCTGAACGCGACCGCCGCGACGGTGCTGAATCTCAGCGACGACCACCTCGACCGCTACATCGACCTCGACGACTACGGGCGCGCCAAGGCGCGCATCTTCCGGAACTGCGGCACGCTGGTGCTCAACCGCGACGACGCGCGCGTCAGGCGCATGGCGATCCCCGGACGCAAGCTGATCACCTTCGGCGCCGACGCGCCTGCCGACACCCACGACTTCGGTCTGCGGCAGAACCGTGGCGAGGCCTGGCTGGTGCAGGGCGATCGTTTCCTCATGCCGGTGAGCGAATTGCCGATTGCCGGCCTGCACAACGCCGCCAACGCGCTCGCCGCGCTGGCGTTGGCGCATGCCATCGGCCTCGACCCGGCCAGCCTGCTGCCCGCGCTGCGCAGTTTCAGGGGCCTGGCCCACCGCGTCGAGAAGGTGGCGACCCTGGCCGGCGTCACCTATTACGACGACTCGAAGGGCACCAACGTCGGCGCGACCGTCGCGGCGCTGCAAGGACTCGGCCGCAAGTCCGTGGTGATTCTCGGCGGCGACGGCAAAGGACAGGACTTCGCGCCGCTCAGGGCCGCGGTCGCCGCCCATGCGCGCGCCGCCGTGCTGATCGGCCGCGCCGCGCCGCCGCTTGGCGCGGCGCTCGCCGGCTGTGGCGTGCCCGTGCTGAAGGCGGCGGACCTGGAGGCCGCCGTGCGCGCCTGCGCGCGCCTGGCGCAGCCCGGCGACGCGGTGCTGCTCTCGCCCGCCTGCGCCAGCTTCGACATGTTCCGCAACTACGAGCACCGCGCCGCGGTCTTCCGCGCCGCAGTCGCGGCCCTTTCGTCATGAGTAACGCCATCCTCGGCCGGCGCGCCGGCCAGCCCACGGCCGCCGACGAGATCGACCTGCTGCTGCTCTGGTCGGCCGTCGCGCTGCTGCTGATCGGGCTGGTGATGGTCTACTCGGCGTCGATCGCCACCGCCGAAGGCTCGGCCTTCACCGGCCGCTCGCCCACCTTCTTCCTGATCCGCCATACGGCTTTCCTCGCCGTCGGACTGGCCGGCGCGCTGATCGTCAGCCAGATCCCGCTGCGCATCTGGCAGCGGCTCGCGCCCTGGCTGTTTCTCGGCGGCCTGATCCTGCTCGTCGCCGTGCTGATTCCCGGCATCGGCAAGACGGTGAATGGCGCCCAGCGCTGGATCGGCCTCGGGCCGATCAACTTGCAGCCTTCCGAACTGGTGAAGGTCTGCATCGTGCTCTACGCGGCGGACTACACGGCCAGAAAACTGGCGGAGATGGGCAGCTTCCGGCGCGGCTTCGTGCCGCTGGCGGGGGTGATGGTGATCGTCGCCGCGCTGCTGCTGCGCCAGCCGGACTTCGGCGCCCTCGTCGTCGTCAGCGCCATCGCCATGGGCATCCTGTTTCTCGGCGGCATGAACGGCCGGCTGTTCGCCTTCCTGATCGTGGCCATGGCGGTCGCCTTCGCGCTGCTGATCCTCACCTCGCCCTACCGCTGGGAGCGCATCATCAGCTACATGGATCCCTGGCAGGACGCCTTCGGCGCAGGCTACCAGCTGTCCCACGCGCTGATCGCCTTCGGCCGCGGCGAATGGTTCGGCGTCGGCCTGGGCGCCAGCGTCGAGAAGCTGTTCTATCTGCCCGAGGCGCACACCGACTTCCTGCTGGCGGTGATCGCCGAGGAGCTCGGCTTCGTCGGCGTGGTCGTCATCGTCGCGCTGTTTGCCCTGCTGGTCTGGCGCGCCTTCATGATCGGCCGCCAGGCGCTGCTGCTCGACCGCGTGTATGCCAGCCTGGTCGCCCAGGGCATCGGCATCTGGCTCGGCTGCCAGAGCTTCATCAACATGGGGGTGAACATGGGACTGCTGCCGACCAAGGGCCTGACGCTGCCGCTGATGAGCTACGGCGGCTCCAGCCTCGTCGCCAACTGCCTCGCCCTGGCGCTGCTGCTGCGCGTCGACTACGAGAATCGCCGCCTGATGCGGGGGTTGCCGGCATGAACGCCGCCAGAAAGACCATTGTCATCATGGCCGGCGGCACCGGCGGCCACATCATGCCCGGCCTGGCGGTCGCCGACACCCTGCGCGACGCCGGCTGGAAGGTGGTCTGGCTGGGCAATCCGGACGGCATGGAGGCGCGCCTGGTGCCGGCACGCCGCTACGAGATGGCCTGGCTGCGCTTTGCCGCGCTGCGCGGCAAGGGGCTGCTGCCCAAGCTGCTGCTGCCCTTCAACCTGCTGCGCGGCTTCTGGCAGGCCTGGCGGCATTTCGGTCGCCTGCGGCCGGACGTCGTGCTCGGCCTGGGCGGCTTCATCAGCTTTCCCGGCGGCATGATGGCCAGCCTGCGCGGCATCCCGCTGGTGGTGCACGAGCAGAACTCGGTCGCCGGTCTGGCCAACCGCGTGCTGGCGGGCCTGGCCGACCGGGTCCTCACCGGCTTTCCGCAGGTTTTCCGCAAGGGGCAGTGGATCGGCAACCCGGTACGGCCGGAGATCGCCGTCCTGCCGGCGCCGACGGTCAACTACGCGCAGCGCGGCGCGGAACGCCTCCATGTTTTGGTGCTGGGCGGCAGTCTCGGCGCGCAGGCGCTCAACGAGACGGTGCCCAAGGCGCTGGCGCTGCTGGCGCAAGACGAACGGCCCGAGGTCGTACACCAGTCGGGCGAGAAGCAGCTCGAGGCGCTGCGCGCCGCCTATGCCGCCGCCGGCGTGCAAGGGCATACGGTGGACTTCATCGAGGACATGGCGGGCGCCTACGCCTGGGCCGACCTGGTGATCTGCCGGGCCGGCGCGCTGACCGTCGCCGAATTGGCCTGCGCCGGCGTCGCCAGCATCCTCGTACCCTTCCCGCATGCGGTCGACGACCATCAGACCACGAACGCGCGCTTCCTCGCCAACGCCGGCGCGGCGATCCTGCTGCCGCAGCACGAACTCACGCCGGAACGGCTGGCGCTGATCCGCGACCTGAAGCGCCCGCAGCTGCTCCAAATGGCGGAGAAGGCCCGCGCGCTGGCCATGCCCGACGCGACCGCAACCGTCGCGCAAATTTGCACAGAGGTTTCACGATGAAACACAAGGTCAAACGCATCCATTTCGTCGGCGTCGGCGGCTCCGGCATGTCGGGCATCGCCGAGGTGCTGGCCAATCAGGGTTTCGAGGTTAGCGGTTCCGACCTCGCCGAAGCCGCCACCACGCGCCGCCTCGCCGCGCAGGGCGTACGCATCGTCATCGGCCACGCCGCCGAGAACGTAACCGGCGCCGATGCCGTGGTCGTGTCGACTGCGGTCAAGGAAGATAATCCGGAAGTCGTCGCCGCGCGCGCGCGCCACATCCCGATCGTGCCGCGCGCCCAGATGCTCGCCGAGCTGATGCGCCTCAAGCAGGGCATCGCCATCGCCGGCACCCACGGCAAGACCACCACGACCAGCCTGACCGCCAGTTGCCTCGCCGCGGCCGGGCTCGATCCGACCTTCGTCATCGGCGGCCGGCTCAATTCCGCCGACGCGAACGCCCGCCTCGGCAGCGGCGAGTTCCTCGTCGCCGAGGCCGACGAGTCGGATGCCTCCTTCCTGTTCCTCGCGCCGGTGATCGCGGTCGTCACCAATATCGACCAGGACCACATGGACACCTACGGCCAGGATTTCGGCCGACTCAAGCAGGCCTTCGTGGACTTCGTCCATCGCCTGCCCTTCTACGGCGTGGCGGTGATGTGCGGCGACGATCCGCAGGTGCGCGCCCTCCTGCCGCAGATCGCCAAACAGGTCGTCACCTACGGGTTTGGCGCCGACGCCGACATCCGCGCCGAGAACGTGCGAGCCAGCGGCGACGGATCGGGCCGGATGTACTTCGACTGCGTGCGCACCAATGGCTCGGTCGCCCGCTTTCCGGTCACGCTCAACCTCCCTGGCGAGCACAACGTGCGCAACGCGCTGGCCGCCATCGCGGTCGCCACGGAAGTCGGCGCCGACGATGCGGCCATCCAGAAAGCGCTGGCGGAGTTCACCGGCGTGGGCCGGCGCTTCCAGCGCTACGGCGAGGCGGCCCTCGCCGGCGGCGGCGCGTTCACGCTGATCGACGACTACGGCCACCACCCGGCGGAACTCGCCGCGACGCTCGCCGCCGCGCGCGGCGCCTTCCCCGGCCGCCGCATCGTGCTGGCCTTCCAGCCGCATCGCTACACCCGCACCCGCGACTGCTTCGAGGACTTCGTCAAGGTGCTCTCGGCCGCCGATGCGGTGCTGCTCGCCGAGGTCTATGCGGCCGGCGAAACGCCGATCGTCGCCGCCGACGGCCGTTCGCTCGCCCGCGCCCTGCGCGTGGCGGGCAGGGTCGAGCCGGTCTTCGTCGAGGACCTCGCCGCCCTGCCGCAGGCCATCCTGGCGGCTGCGCGGGACGGCGACGTGGTAATCACGCTCGGCGCCGGCTCGATCGGCGCGGTGGCGGCCAGACTGGTTGCCGCCTGATGGAAGTGCGCCAGGACGAACCGATGGCGCGCCACGTCACCTGGCGCGCGGGGGGCTGCGTCGCCCAGGCCTGCTTTCCGCGCGACCTCGCCGACCTGGCGGGCTTCATGGCCACGCTGCGCCACGACGAACCGCTGCTGATGGTCGGCCTCGGCTCCAACCTGCTGATCCGCGACGGCGGCTTCGACGGCACGGCGATCTTCACCCGCCGGGCGCTCTCGACCCTGCGCGTCGAGGCCGACGGGGCGCTCTATGCGGAGGCCGGCGTCGCCTCGCCCAAGATTGCGCGCTGCGCGGCCAACCACAATCTCGCGGCCGCCGAATTCCTCGCCGGCATCCCCGGCACGCTCGGCGGCGCGCTGGCCATGAACGCCGGCTGCCATGGCGGCGAGATCTGGTCTTTCGTCGAGCGGGTGCGCATGCTCGACCGGCGCGGCGGGTTCATCGAGCGCACGCCGGCGGATTTCGTCCTCGGCTACCGTCACTGCGGTCTCAGGGCGGCAACCGACGAGGTCTTCGTCGCCGCCTGGCTGCGCTTCCCCGCCGGCGCAGCCGCCACGGCCCGCGCGCGGATCCGGGCGCTGCTCGAAAAACGCAGCGCGACCCAGCCGCTGACGCTGCCCAACGCCGGCTCGGTGTTCCGCAACCCGCCCGGCGATTTCGCCGCCCGCCTGATCGAAGCGGCCGGTCTGAAGGGGCTCGAGATCGACGGCGCGCGGGTATCCGAAAAGCATGCGAATTTCATCGTTAATCCCGGCGGCGGCGCACACGCATCCGCGATAGAAAGGCTGATCGGCCGGATCCAGGCCGAGGTGGCGGAACGGTTTGGGGTGAATCTGGTGCGCGAGGTGCGCATCCTCGGAGCGGCAAGGTGATGGCGGGCGATTTCGGCAAGGTGGCGGTGTTGATGGGCGGCTCTTCCGCCGAGCGCGAGATTTCGCTGATCTCGGGCCAGGCGGTGCTGGCGTCACTCGTCGCCGCAGGGGTCGACGCCTTCGCCTTCGACCCGGCCAGGCAGCCGATCTGGACGCTCGCCACCCAGAAGCCCGACCGTGCCTTCATCATTTTGCACGGCGGCGATGGCGAGGACGGCACGATCCAGGCCGCGCTCGACCTGATGAAGATTCCTTACACCGGCAGCGGCGTGCTCGCCTCGGCGCTGGCGCTGGACAAGATCCGCACCAAGCTGCTGTGGCAGGCGGTCGGCATCCCGACGCCGCGCGCGCGCCTGGTTCAAGCGGCGGAGGAAGCTGCCGCGGTAATCGCCGAGCTCGGCCTGCCGCTGATCGTCAAGCCGGTGCGCGAGGGGTCGTCGATCGGCGTGACGAAGGTCGCCAGGCCCGAGGAGTTCGCCGCCGCCTTCGCCACGGCGGCCGCCGCCTCAGTTGCGTCCCCTTCGCTGCCCGACGGCCGTCAGGAAGACGTGATGGCCGAGGAGTTCGTCGCCGGCATCGAACTGACCGCCGCCGTGCTGGGCCGCAGCGTCCTGCCGCTGGTGCGCATCGAAGCGCCCGCAGGCCGCTACGACTACCAGAACAAGTATTTCACCGACGTCGTGCAGTACCACTGCCCGGCGGGCCTGGCGGCCGAGAAGGAAGCGGAGATCGGCCGGACGGTGCTGGCCGCCTTCGCTGCGCTCGGCTGCCGCGGTTGGGGCCGCGCCGATCTGATCCTGCGCCCCGACGGCAGCTTCAGCCTGCTTGAAATGAACACCGCGCCGGGCATGACCGGCCATTCGCTGGCGCCGATGGCGGCGCGCGCGGCCGGCATCGATTTCGGCGCGCTGGTGCTGCGGATTCTCGCGGAGGCGCGCTGTGGCCAAGGCTAAGGCAAACCCCCGCAATGCCGAAACGGCCGGGCTGTGGCATCAGCCGGCGCTGCTCAATCTGCTGGCCGACCTGCTGTTCGTCGTCGGCGTGGCGGGCATCGCCTGGGCCGGCCTGGCGGCGCTCCAGCGCCTGCCCGTCTTTGCCCTGCGCGAGATCGTGCTGACGCAGGCGCCGCAACGCGTCAGCGCCGAACAGATCGCCCATGCGGCGCGCACCGCCGCGGTCGGCAATTTCTTCACCGTCGATCTCGCGGCGACGCAAAACGCCGTCGAGCAACTGCCCTGGGTGCGCAGCGCCGCCGTGCGTCGGCTCTGGCCGGACGGCCTGGCGCTGACGCTGGAGGAGCACGAAGCCGTGGCGCACTGGCGCCAGCCGAACGGCGAGCCCGGCCTGGTGAACCGGCAGGGCGAGGTATTTCTCGCCGATCTGGCGGCGGATGCCCCGCAGCTTCCCCGCCTGAGCGGCCCGGCCGGTGCGGCGGCCGAACTGCTCGCCCGCCACGGGGAGTTCGAGCGCCAGCTCGCCGCCATCGGCCGCAGCGTCCGCGCGCTGGCGCTCTCGCCGCGGCGCGCCTGGCGCCTGCACCTCGACGATGGCGTCGTCGTCGAACTCGGGCGCGACGAGGAACGCCAGCCGCTGGCGCAGCGGCTGGCGCGTTTCGTCGCGCATTACGACGCCGCCCGGGCCCGGCTGGGCCCGATCCGCGTCGCCGACCTGCGCTATCCCAACGGCTTCGCCGTCGGCGGCGCACCGGCAAACTCCGCACCGGCGCAAGGCAAGTCATGAGCAGGGACAGGAACCGCGACCTGATCGTCGGCCTCGACATCGGCACCTCCAAGATCGTCGCGCTCGTCGCCGAGACGGATGGCGCCGGGCAACTGACGCTCCTCGGCCTCGGCACGCAGGACACCCAGGACACGCGCGGCCTCAGAAAGGGCGTGGTGGTCAACATCGAGGCGACCGTCAACAGCATTTCCAAGGCCATCGCCGAGGTCGAGATGATGTCCGGCTGCCGGGTCAAGGAGGTATACACCGGCATCGCCGGAGGCCACATCAAGAGCAAGGATTCCAACGGCATGGCGGTGGTGAAGGACCGCGAGGTCACCCAGCACGACATCGCGCGCGCCATCGAGGCCGCCAACGCCACGCCGATCTCCGCCGACGACCAGATCCTCCACACCCTGGTGCAGGAGTTCATCGTCGACGGCCAGGACGGGGTCAAGGAGCCGATCGGCATGGACGCGCGGCGGCTGGAGGTGAAGGTGCACCTGGTCACCGGCGCGGTCACCGCCGTGCAGAACATCGTCAAGTGCGTGCGCCGCTGCGGGCTGGAGGTGATCGATCTGGTGCTGCAGCCGCTCGCCTCGGGCAATGCCGTGCTGACCGACGACGAGAAGGACGTCGGCGTCTGTCTCGTCGACATCGGCGGCGGCACCACCGACATCGCCGTCTTCAGCCAGGGCGCGATCCGCCACACCGCCGTGCTGCCGATCGCCGGCGACCAGATCACCAACGACATCGCCATCGCGCTGCGCACCTCGACGCAGGACGCCGAGGAGATCAAGCTGCGCTACGGCGTGGCGCTCTCCCAGCTCGCCGATCCCGAGGAGATGCTCGAGGTGCCCGGCGTCGGCGACCGCCCGGCGACCAGCCTGTCGCGCGCGACGCTGGCCGGCTTCATCCAGCCGCGCGTCGAGGAAATTTTCCAGAAGGTGCGCGAAGAACTGGTCAGAAGCGGTTACGCGCGCCTGTTGCGCGCGGGCGTGGTGCTCACCGGCGGCAGCGCCCAGATGCCCGGCATGACCGCGCTCGGCGAGGAGCTCTTCCACAACGCGGTCAAGGTCGGCCTGCCCCACTACAGCGGCAATCTGCGCGACATCGTGAGGAATCCGCGCTACGCGACGGCGATGGGCCTGCTGCTGGAAGGCGTGGCGCAGCGGCAGCGCGGCGGCAAGACGCCGCCGCTCGGCGTCGGGCAGGTGTTCGGACGCATGCGCGCCTGGTTTGCCCGCAATCTTTAGCTTACCGATGTTTTGCAACGACAAGGAGAGGCGAATATGTTTGAAATCATCGACAGGGATGCCAACGACACGATCATCAAGGTGATCGGCGTGGGCGGCGCCGGCGGCAACGCCGTCGAGCACATGATCCGCGCGGGGGTGGGCGGCGTGGAGTTCATCTGCTGCAACACCGATGCCCAGGCGCTCAAGCACTCGTCGGCCGGGGCCAAGCTGCAGCTCGGCCCCGGCCTCGGCGCCGGCGGTCGCCCCGAGCGGGCGCGCACCCACGCGCAGGCCGACCGGGAAAAGATCGCCGACCTGCTGCGCGGCGCCAACATGTGCTTCATCACCGCCGGCATGGGCGGCGGCACCGGCACCGGGGCGGCGCCGATCATCGCCGAGGTGGCGCGCGACCTGGGCATCCTCACCGTCGCCGTCGTCACCAAACCCTTCGCCTTCGAGGGGCGACGCGCCAAGGTGGCCGAGGAGGGACTGGCCGAACTGGCCCAGAACGTCGATTCGCTGATCGTCATCCTCAACGAGAAGCTCATGGAAGTGCTCGGCGAGGACATCAGCATGCTCGAGGCCTTCAAGGCGGCCGACAACGTGCTGAAAAACGCGGTCGGCGGCATTTCCGAAATCATCAACGTGCCCGGCCTGGTGAACGTGGATTTCGAGGACGTGCGCACCGTGATGGGCGAAATGGGCAAGGCGATGATGGGCTCGGCCGGCGCGGCCGGCGTCGATCGGGCCCGCCTCGCCGCCGAGCAGGCCGTCGCCAGCCCGCTGCTCGAGGGCATCGAGCTCTCGGGCGCCAAGGGCGTGCTGGTCAACATCACCGCCAGCAGCTCGCTCGGCCTCAAGGAATACCAGGAAGTGATGAACACCATCCATACCTACACGGCGCCCGACGCCACCGTGATCTGCGGCGCGGTGTTCGACGATGAGATGGAAGACCAGCTGCGCGTGACCGTGGTCGCCACCGGCCTCGGCAACAAGGCCAAGAGCCAGCCCAAGCTCGTCTATGGCGAAGGCCGCGGCCAGCGCACCGGCACCTACGATTTGCCGCCCGCCGCCGCCCTGTCTGCGCCGCCGGCGACCGGCGTCATGGACATCGCCGGGGGCAACGCCGCCGCGGGCAGCCTGGACGACTTCTTCACGCCCAACCCGCGCGGCGGAGCGCGCGACGGCCGGGCAAGGGATATGTCGAACATCGGCCTCAACGACATCGACATTCCCGCCTTTCTGCGCAGGCAGGCGGACTGAGCCGGGGCCCCCAGGGAAGCGCACGGGGGATCGCCTCCCCCCGTGCGTTTTTCATTTCCGCGCCGCGCTCAGCGCGTTGCTCAAGCGCACGTAAGTCTCGACCGGCAGCGTTTCGGCGCGTGCGGTCGGCGCGATGCCCTGCGCCTCCAGCCAGGACTCGCCGCCGAACCCCTTCAGGGTATTGCGCAGCATCTTGCGGCGCTGGGAAAACGCCGCCGCCACCAATCGACCGAACAAGGCCTCGTCAAGTGCCGTCTCGCCAGCGCCGAGTTTGCGTGGAATCATGCGCACGATGGCCGAATCGACCTTCGGCGCCGGATCGAAGGCCCCCGGTGGCACGACGAACAGCCGCTCCATGTGGAAGCGATATTGCAGCATCACCGAAAGGCGCCCGTAGTGGCCCGACCCCGGCGCGGCCACCAGGCGATCGACGACTTCCTTCTGCAGCATGAAGTGCATCTCGGCGACGCGGTCGGCGACCTCGGCCAGATGGAACAGCAGCGGGCTGGAGATGTTGTAGGGCAGGTTGCCGACGATCTTGAGCGGGCCCGCGCCCTTGAGCGCGCCGAAATCGAAGGCGAGCGCGTCGCCGGCGTGAATGACCAGCCGCTCGGGTGAAAAACGTTCGCGCAGGCGCGCGATCAGGTCGCGGTCGATCTCGACGACATGCAGGCAGTCGCTGCGTTCGAGCAGCGGCGCGGTCAGCGCCCCGAGGCCGGGGCCGATCTCGACGAGGGTCTCGCCGGCGCGCGGCGCGATCGCCTCGACGATCTTGCGGATGACGCCGGGCGAAACAAGGAAATTCTGACCGAACCGCTTGCGCGGTTGATGGCCTTGATGTGCCGTCATGCCGCCTTGCGTCGGGCCATGTCGATGGCGGCATCGACCGCGGCGAACAGGCTGGTCGGCGCGGCCTTGCCGGTGCCGGCCAGGTCGAAGGCCGTGCCGTGATCGACCGAGGTGCGGATGATCGGCAGCCCCAGCGTGACGTTGATGCCTGCCCCGAAGGCGGCATACTTGAGCACGCTCAAGCCCTGGTCGTGATACATCGCCAGCTGCGCGTGCGAGCCCGCCAGCACGTTTTTTGTAAACAGCGTGTCGGCCGGCAGCGGACCGACCAGGTCCATGCCCTCGGCCCGCAGCTTTTGCAGCACCGGCGCGATGACCTCGATCTCCTCGCGTCCCATGTGGCCGTCCTCGCCGGCATGCGGGTTGAGGCCGGCGACGAGGATGCGCGGCCGGTCGCAGCCGAATTTCGTGCGCAGATCCGCATCCAGGATGCGGATCGTCGTTTCGAGTTCCTGCGGCGTGATGGCCGCCGGGACATCCTTCAAGGGCAGATGGGTCGTCGCCAGGGCCACCCGGAGGCCGGCGCCGGCAAGCATCATCACGACGCGCGGCGTGCCGGTCTGGTCGGCGAGATATTCGGTGTGGCCGGTGAAGGGAATGCCGGCATCGTTGATGACGCCTTTGTGCAGCGGACCGGTCACCAGCGCGGCATACTCGCCGGAGACGCAACCCGCCAGCGCCCGGTCCAGCAGCGCGAGCACATAGCCGGCATTGCGCACGTCCGGCTTGCCGGGCGTACTCGGCGCCGCCAGCGGAATATGCAGGATCTCGAGTCCGGCGGCGCCGCGGCCGAGCAGACGCGCACGCTCCTCGACCAGTTGCCGGTCGCCCAATACGAGGATGCGCGCCGGGAATGCGCGCTCGGCCAGCGCCAGGCACAATTCCGGCCCGATGCCGGCGGGTTCTCCGGAAGTAACGACGATGGCGGGCAGATCAGTGTTCTTCAAGCCGGTACTCGACATAGGCGCGGTCGCGCAGCTGGCGCAGCCAGTCTTCGTAGGCCTCGTCGGACTTGCGCTCGCGCAGCGCCTGGCGCGCCAGCAGGCGCTTGCGCTCCGCGCCGGCTTCGGCGTTCTTGCGCTCCAGCACCTGGATCAGGTGCCAGCCGAAGGGCGAGCGCACTGGGGCGCCGATCTCGCCGGGCTGGAGCGCATCCATGGCGCGCTCGAAATCCGGCGCCGTGTCGCCCGGATAGAGCCAGCCGAGGTCGCCGCCTTTCGCCGCCGTCAGATCGTTGGAATGCACCCGCGCCAGCTCGGCGAAATCGGCACCGTGGTCGAGCCGCTCCTTGAGCCCGGCCAGCTTGTGGCGCGCCTCCTCGTCGGAGACCAGTTCGCTCGGGCGGATCAGGATGTGGCGCGCGCGCGTCTGGCGCATCAGGACGCCGTCGACCCTGCCGCCCTGGCGTTCGATCAGCTTGACGATGTGGAATCCCGCCGGGCTTCTGAGAATGGCGCTGACGGCGCCGGGCTGCAGGCCGGCGACCGCCTCGGCGTAGATCTGCGGCAACCGGTCCGCGGGACGCGGCGCCATGATTCCGCCGGCAAGGGCATCCGGCACCTCGGAAAAGCTCGCCGCCACCTGGCCGAAATCCCGGCCTGCGCCGATCTGGGCCAGAGCCTCCTCGGCCCGCGCGCGCAGCTGCGCCAACCGCGTCGCATCGACCTGTTCGGGCACGCGGATGACGATGTGGCCGAGCGTGACGACCGCGGCCTGGTCGCTCTGGCCGGGATCGGCGAGGTAATTGTCGATCTCGGCGTCGGAGACGACGATGCGGTTCTCGACCTCGCGCTCGCGCAGCCGCGCGAGGGTCATCTCGGTGCGGATGTCGGCGCGAAAGGCCGCCCAGGCGATGCCGTCGCGCTCGAGCGCGGCGCGGAACTCGGCGAGGGACAGGCGGTTGTTCTCGGCGATGCGGCGCAGCGCGGCATCGAGCTCGGCATCCGCGATGCGCAGGCCGGTGTCGCGCGCCAGCTGCATCTGCAGCCGGTCGATCACCAGGCGCTCGAGCAGCTGCTGTTCCAGGACGGCGCGCGGCGGCAGGGGGGTGCCGCGCGCCTGCAGCTGCCGTGTCACCGTGGCATAGCGCTCGCGCAGCTCGTTGAGGGTGATCGCCTCGTCATTGACGACCGCCACGACGCGATCGACGGCGATGGGCTGGCGCGGCTGCGCGGCGACGGGTGCGGCCAGCAGCGCGAGGATGACGATGACGGATGGGAGTCGCATGTTCAGTTTTCGGCGAAGACCGGGTCGGCGGTCGGCTGGTTGATGACGCCATAGCCGGGGATGCTGCGGCGCAGGAGCTGCATGGGATTGGATCCGATGCGCGAAAAATCGTTGAGTTCCAGCTGGAAGAATAGCGCGGTCGTCGGCTGGTCGGCCAGCGTCGCCATGCGCTGCGCCACGAAGCGGCCGACCCAGCAGCCGGCATCGTACTCGACGCCGGCGATGATCTCGATCACGCGCCGCTCCTTGGTCGAGTAGTTGTAGCGTCCGACGCCATGCCAGCCGCCGGACAGCGGCCATTGCGCCGACAGGTCGATCTGGCCGAGCAGGTCGCGCGCGTAGCGGTAGCTCGCATTGACGACCTTGCCCGCCGCCGGGCGGTAGCGGCCGCCCAGGGCGAGGCGTTCGGTGCGCGCGTCGCGCGGGTTGTATTGCCAGCCGAGGTCGGCATAGACGTGCGGGAGCACCTGGCCGGCCAGCGCCGCCAGGATGTCCGCAGAGCGCTCGGTGCGCGCGATCTCCCCCGGGTAGGTCACGCTCTGGGTGCTGAAGTAATAGCGCGTCCCGAGCGTGGCGCGCAGCAGATCGTCGCCCGTGGCCGGATCGATGAAGCGCGTAGTCGCGGCGAGCGTCAGTTCGTTGGCGTCGCCGACCCGATCTCCGCCCGCGTAGCGGTTCTCGGCAAACATCTGGGCGAAGCCGAAGCCGGCGATGCCGGTGTCGAACACCGGGATGCGGCTCTGGTCGCGCGCGGGCACGCGCAGATAGTAGGCGCGCGGCTCGAGCGTCTGGATCAGCGCCCGGCCGAACCAGTCGGCGGTTGCGCGCTCCATGACGAAACCGCCATCGACGCTGAAAATGGGTACGACGCGGCTCGGGTTCTCGGGCACGCCGGCCCACCGGGCGGCCGCCGGATCGTCCTGGCCGGGCCGATCGAGCCGATCGAGGGTGTAACGGGTCGAATGGATGCCGATCTTCGGCGTCAGCGCGAACGCCGCCGTCGCCAACGGCAGCGAGAGTTGCGGGTAGAGCGTGGCGCGCCTGCCCACCAGGAAGCGCGGATGATCGAAGCTGACATGCTCGGCGTTCAGGTTGAAGACCAGGCCGCGCGGCAGGTCGTAGCGGAATGCGCTCGCGGTCAGCTGGGGCAGGCGCTGGTAGGGCGCCGTCAGGTCGCCCAGGGTCTGGTAGGTCTGGAGATTGAGGACCGCGTTGTACCAGGGGCCGTGGTAGGTCAGCATGCCCTGGCGCAGCAGGTTGCCCTGCGCCACCTGCGCCACGCGGGTGGACAGGTCGCTGAAATAGTTGCCGTCGGAGACGCCGTTCAGGTTGAGATTCGCCGTGAAGCCGCGCCCGAGGTGCTGGGCATGCTGCAGCGCGTAGCCATAGCGGTCGCGGTTGGCCACGTTGTCGCCGGGCAGATATTCGAGGCGGATCTGTCCCCGGTCGGGCTGGGCGGGCTGGGCGCGATTGACCGGGGTGTCGAGCAGGTAGCGGAATTCGGTGTTGATCTGCAGGCCGCGGCGCGTCATCACGCGCGGCGTGATCGTCGCATCCATGTGGGGCGCGATGTTCCAGTACCAGGGCGTGGCGAAGTCCAGGCCGCTCTTGCTGGTCGAGCCGAAGGTCGGCGGCAGGAAGCCGCTTTTGCGCTGGTTGTTGAGCGAGAAGCTCATCCAGGGCCAGTAGAAGATCGGGGTGTCCATGAAGCGCACCACGGCGGCGCGCCCCCGGCCCTCCTCCCGGACGTAGTCCAGGTCGAGTTCCCCGACCTGGATCTCCCAGTCGCGCTGCGCGGGCGGGCAGGTGCTGAAGGTCGCATTGCTCAGGAAGTAGCGATCCTCGCCGCGAAACTCGAGGACATCCGCCCTGCCGCTGCCCTGCACCGGCGGGCGGTCGAGCAGGCGTCCCGTGGTCGCCAGCACCGCGCCGCCCTCGGTCACCGCCGGCAGCCCGAGCAGGGTCAGGGCCGGCTCGGGCGTGGGCGGCGGCAGATGGCTGATCGCATAGACCGGCTCGACGAACTCCCCCGTGGCGGCCTCGAGCCGCAGACGCAGGCGCGGCCCGCGCATCTCCGTGCCGGAAGACGCCAGGCGCACGTTGCCGGTCGCCTCCACCTCGTCCTCGGCCTGGCGATAGACGATGCGATCGGCGCTCAGGCTGTCGCCGCCGCGCTCCAGGACGACATTGCCCTGCGCGACCGTCTCGCGATCGTCGATCCCCTCGATGCGGTGCGCACTGATGCGCGTCGGCACTGCGGCGCGGTCGATCGCCGCGAAGGGCGTGGTGGTTGCCGCAGGCGGGGCAGCGGGCGCGCGGGCGCGCGGATCGGGGTGCGGATCGGGGTGCGCGGCGGGCGGCGCGGGCGCGGGCGCGGCGCGCCGCTCGGGCGGGGCGGCGGGCGGCGCCTCGCCGGCTGCGGCAGCGCCGAGCAGGGCCGGATCGACGCGCAGCGGGGACAGCGGGCCGGCGGCTGCGGCATGGGCAAAAGCGGCAGCCAGCCCAAGTCCGCCAAGACCGTTCAGCCCGAACACCCCCCGCCGGGGCCATGCCAAAGACATCGCCTGTCGCCGCCCTCGTCCGCGCCGCACACCCCGCCGCTCCAGGGCGCTCGCACCGTCAATGTTAGAATGGGAAATTCTAGCATCTGACAGAAAAGCGAGACGTGGAGCGGGATACGCAGATCGAGCGCTGGCTGGCCGGGCTGCTGCCGGGACGGGAATTCCGGCTGGCGCCGGCCGCCGCCGATGCGAGCTTCCGTCGTTACCTGAGGGCGACTTTCGCCGACGGGGGCGCCTTGATCGTCATGGATGCGCCGCCGTCGCATGAGGACGTCGGACGCTGGCTGCACGTGCAGCGCCTGTTTCGCGGGGCCGGCGCGCACGTGCCCGAGGTGCTGGCCGAGGACGTCGAACGCGGTTTCCTGCTGCTCTCCGACCTGGGCTCGACCACCTATCTCGCCGCGCTGAACGCCGGCGCAACGGACAATGAGGCCGACACGCTCTACCGCGCCGCCATCGACACGCTGATCGCCATCCAGCGCGGCAGCCGGCCGGATGCGCTGCCCGCCTATGATCGGGTTCTGCTCAGGCGCGAGCTCGACCTCTTCCCCGACTGGTACATCGGCCGACACGTCGCGGTCGACTTTGGCGCCAGCGATCGCAACATGCTCGAAACGGTGTTCGAGAGGATCCTGGCCGCAAACCTGGCCGAGCCCGTCGTGCATGTGCATCGGGACTACCACTCGCGCAACCTGATGGTCGATGGCGCGAGGCCGGATGCCCCGGGTGTCATCGACTTCCAGGACGCCGTCTGCGGCCCGATCAGCTACGACCTCGTCTCGCTGTTCAAGGACGCCTATGTCGACTGGGAAGAGGAACGGACGCTCGACTGGCTGGCGCGCTACTGGGAAAAGGCGAAAAAGGCCGGGCTGCCGGTGCGCGCCGACTTCGGCGACTTCTTCCGCGATTACGAGTGGATGGGCGTGCAGCGGCACGTGAAGGTGCTGGGCATCTTCGCGCGCCTTTTTCACCGCGACGGCAAGGACGGCTATCTGCAAGACCTGCCGCGCGTCGCGAAATACCTGCGCGCCGCCTGCGCGCGCTACGGCGAGCTTGCGCCGCTGCTGCGTCTGCTCGACCGGCTGGAAAACCGCCAGGCCCAGGTCGGCTGCACGTTCTGAGCATGCGGGCGATGATCCTCGCGGCCGGGCGCGGCGAGCGCATGCGCCCGCTCACCGACCGCACCCCCAAGCCCCTCCTGCCGGTGGCCGGAAAACCGCTCATCGTCTGGCATCTCGAGCGGCTGGCGCGCGCCGGTTTCCGCGAAGTGGTCATCAATCATGCGCATCTCGGCGACCAGATCGAGGCGCTGTTGGGCGATGGCGCCGCCTGGAACGTGCACCTCCGCTACTCGGCCGAGCCGCCCGGCGCCCTCGAGACCGCCGGCGGCATCGCCCACGCGCTCCCCTGGCTGGGCGATGGCCCCTTTCTGGTCGTCAATGGCGACATTTTCTGCGACTGGGATGTCGGCCGCGCGCGCGCCGCCCTCGGCGCGGACGCTCTTGCGCATCTGGTGCTGGTCGACAATCCGCCGCATCATCCGGCCGGCGATTTTCCGCTCGCCGGCGAAAAAGTCGGCGCCGGCGGGACGGCGCCGGATGTTCCCCGGCTCACTTTCGCCGGCATCGGCATCTACCGCCCGGAGTTCTTCGCCGGCATCGCGCCCGGCGCGCCGGCCAAGCTCGCGCCGCTGCTGCGCGCGGCGATCGGCGCCGGCCGCGTCACGGGCGAACGCCACCGCGGCCGCTGGATCGATGTCGGCACGCCCGCACGCCTGGCCGCGCTCGATGCCCTGATGCGCGCCCACCTATAATCGGACGATGGATCCCGCCCCCTTCCAACGCCGCCGCCAGGCCCTGCTCGCCCGCATGGGCGCGGGGCTCGCGGTGGTTCCCACCGCGCCCGAGCGCATCCGCAACCGCGACACCCACCATCCCTATCGCGCCGACAGCTATTTCCATTATCTCTGCGGCTTCCCCGAACCCGAGGCCGTGCTGGTGCTGATCGCCGGCCAGGGCGACCCTGGCCCGCAGTCGGTCCTGTTCTGCCGCGAAAAGAACGTCGACAAGGAAATCTGGGACGGCTTGCGCTGCGGTCCCGCGGCGGCGCGGGAAGCCTTCGGCGTCGATGCCGCTTACCCGATCGGCGAGTTCGACGCCAAGCTCGCCGAGTGGCTGGCGGACCAGCCGGCGCTGTGGCACTCGCTCGGCCACGACGCCGTCTGGGATGCGCGCATCGCCCAGGCGCTCAACGCCGTGCGGGCGCAGGCGCGGGCCGGCAAGCGCGCGCCGGCCGTCATCCACGACGTGCGCGCCGCGCTCGACGAGATGCGGCTGGTCAAGGATGCGCACGAGATCGCCCTGATGCGACAGGCCGCCGCCATCGCCGGCGCGGCGCACCGGCGCGCGCTACGTTTCGTCGCTCCGGGCCGCTTCGAATACGAGGTGGAGGCCGAGTTCCTCCACGAATTCCGCCGCCAGGGCGCTGCCGCGCCCGCCTATCCGCCCATCGTGGCCGGCGGCGCCAACGCCTGCGTCCTGCATTACACCGCCAACGACCAGCCGCTCAGGACCGGCGAGCTTCTCCTCATCGACGCGGGCTGCGAGGTCGCCGGCTACGCGAGCGACATCACCCGCAGCTTGCCCGTGAACGGACGTTTTTCCGGGCCGCAGAAAGACCTCTATGCCCTGGTGCTCGCCGCCCAGGCCGCGGCGATCGCGGCGATCCGGCCCGGCGCCAGTTTTCTCGATCCGCACGGCGCCGCCGTGCGCGTGCTCGCGCAGGGCATGCTCGACCTGAAACTGCTCGAAGGCAGCCTGGCCGGCGTCATCGAATCGGCAAGCTACAAGCGCTTTTTTATGCACCGCACCGGCCACTGGCTGGGCCTGGACGTGCATGACGCCGGCGAGTACCGCAGCGGAGAGGAATGGTGCAGGCTCGTACCCGGCATGACGCTCACCGTCGAGCCCGGCTGCTACATCCGCCCGGCCGACGATGTGCCGGCCGCCTTCCACGGCATCGGCATCCGCATCGAAGACGACGCGCTGGTCACTGCCGACGGCTGCGAGATCCTCACCGCCGACACGCCCAAGACGATTGCCGACATCGAAGCCTTGATGAAGAAATGAGCGAGCCTGTCCTGATCGTCGGTGGCGGCCCGGCGGGCATGGCGCTGGCCCTCGCGCTCCGGCGCAACGGCGTGGCGAGCCGCATCGTCGATGCGCGGCCGCGCGGCGCGGCGCAGAGCGACGCGCGCATCCTCGCGCTGTCGCACGGCTCACGCCTCTCGCTCGAGATGCTCGGAGTCTGGCAGGACATTCCCCACACGCCGATCGCGACCGTCCATGTTTCGCAGCAAGGCAGCCTCGGCCGCACGCTGATCCGCGCCGACGAGGAAGGCGTGCCGGCGCTGGGCTATGTGCTCGCGGCGGGGGCTCTGGCCGCCGCGCTCGCGGCGGCGGTCGATGCCGCCGCCATCGCCTGGCGCGGGGAGACGAAAGTCGGCCCCGGCCGGACGGCAGGCGAGTCGCTCGTGGTGCATGCCGAGGGACACGTCGAGGACGGCCCGGACGTGCGCCGCGCCGACTACGGCCAGCACGCCGTGATCTGCATGGCGCGCGGCGGCGCCCACGGCAACATCGCATGGGAACGCTTCACCCCCGCCGGCCCCGTCGCGTTGCTGCCGTGCCGCGCTGAATATGCCGTTGTGCTCACCTGTCCGGCGGCCGACGGCGCACGCATCGCCGCGCTGCCCGACGCCGATTTTCTGGCGTTGCTGCAGGCACGCTGCGGTCCGCGCGTCCGGCTTGCCGGCGTCGGCCCGCGCCGCGTCTATCCGCTCGGCCTCAGGTTGCGCAAGACCGCCGTCGGCGCGCGCGCCGTCTGGATCGGCAACGCCGCGCAGACCCTGCACCCGGTCGCCGGCCAGGGCTTCAACCTGGCCCTGCGCGACATCATCGAACTGGCCGACACCCTGAGCGCCGCCGCCGATCCGGGCGACGCGCGGCTCCTGGCCCGCTACGCCGCCCGGCGCCGGCTTGACCGGTATGCCGCGGCGGGTTTCACCGACGCGCTGGTGCGGCTCTTCTCGAACGACCTTGCGCCGCTGCGCCACCTGCGCGGCGCGGGCCTGCTGGCCCTCGACCTGTGCGCGCCCGCCCGCCGCTTTCTGGCCCGTCGCATGATGTTCGGCGCAAGAGGGTGGTAACCGTTAAAATCTTCCCCCCACGTCCCCCCTTCCCCGCTCCCCGATGGACTATCTCGGCTTCCCGCTGAAGAACAATCTTTTCGTCGCGCCGATGGCCGGGGTGACGGACCGGCCGTTCCGCCAGCTCTGCAAGCAGCTCGGGGCGGGGCTCGCGGTATCGGAAATGGTGACCTCGAATTCCCTGCTCTACGGCAGCGCCAAGACGCGCCGCCGCGCCGACCACGCCGGCGAGGTCGAGCCGATCGTCGTGCAGATCGCCGGCGCCGACCCGGCACTGCTGGCCCAGGCGGCGCGCTACAACGTCGAGCGCGGCGCACGGATCATCGATATCAACATGGGCTGCCCGGCGAAGAAGGTCTGCAACGTCATGGCCGGCTCGGCGCTGATGCAGAACGAGCCGCTCGTCGCGCAGATTCTCGAGATCGTCGTCGCGGCCGTGCCCGACACGCCGGTCACTCTCAAATTCCGCACCGGCTGGAACCGCGAAAACAGGAACGCCCCGACCATCGCGCACATCGCCCAGGAATCCGGCGTGCGCGCCATCGCCATCCACGGCCGCACGCGCGCCGACCAGTATCAGGGCCGTGCCGAATACGACACCATCGCCGATGTGAAATCGCGCGTGAAGATTCCCGTCATCGCCAACGGCGACATTACGACGCCCGAGAAGGCGAAGTTCGTCCTCGACTACACCGGCGCCGACGGGGTGATGATCGGCCGCGCCGCGCAGGGCAGGCCGTGGCTGTTCCGCGAGATCGAGCATTACCTCAATACCGGCGCCGTCCTGCCGGCGCCGACTTTTGCCGAGATCCACGCGATCCTGCGCGGCCACCTCGCCGACCTCTACGCCTTCTACGGCGAGGACACCGGCGTGAAGATCGCCAGGAAGCACATCTCCTGGTACACCAGGGGCATCGTCGGCGCGGCGCGCTTCCGCCAGACGATGAACCCGCTCGAGGATGTGGCCGCGCAACTGGCCGCCACCGACGAATTCTTCCTCGCTCACTCCAACCACAGCGCCAACGACGCCATTCGATACAGGGAGGCTGCATGAGCACCGAAATCGGCGACTGCGTCCGCCGCAGCCTCAACCGCTACTTCCGCGACCTCGACGGCGAATCCCCGCACGCGATCTACGCCATGGTGATCGCCAGCGTCGAGAAACCGATGCTCGAAGTCGTCATGAAGCAGTCCGAGGGCAACCAGACCATTGCCGCCGAGATGCTGGGCATCAGCCGCAGCACCCTGCGCAGAAAACTTGCGGAACACAATCTTTCCTGAGAACTCACCCATGAAAACCGAGCAAAGCGAAGTTTCAGTGCGGGCTAACTCCCGCGCAAGCGGGAGTCATGCCGGAGCTAAAGTTAGCCAGGCGCTCATCAGCGTTTCCGACAAGCGGGGCGCGGTCGATTTCGCGCGCAAGCTCGCCGCGCTCGGCGTCAAGCTGCTGTCCACCGGCGGCACCGCCAAGCTGCTGCGCGACGCCGGCCTCGCCGTCACCGACGTTTCTGACTACACCGGCTTTCCGGAAATGCTCGACGGCCGCGTCAAGACCCTGCACCCGAAGGTGCACGGCGGCATCCTCGGCATCCGCGGCAATGCGGAACATGAAGCGACGATGACCAGGCACGCCATTCCGACCATCGACCTCGTCGTGGTGAACCTCTACCCCTTCCAGCAGACCATCGCCAGGAAGGACTGCACGCTGGAAGACGCGATCGAGAACATCGACATCGGCGGCCCGACCATGGTGCGCGCCGCGGCGAAGAACCACGGCAACGAGAAAGGCGGCTGCGCGGTCGTCGTCGAGCCCGCCGACTACGCCGGCATCATCGATGAACTCAAGGCCAACGGCGGCGCGATCTCCTACGCCACGCGCTTCGCGCTGGCCAAGAAGGCTTTCGTGCATACCGCCCGCTACGACGGCGCGATCGCCAACTGGCTGACCAGCCTCGACGCCGACAACCGGCCGACCACCTTCCCGGCGCGCCTGCAGCTCGCCTTCGACAAGGCGGACACCATGCGCTACGGCGAGAACCCGCATCAGCAGGCGGCCTTCTACAAGGAACCCAACCCGGTCGCCGGCAGCATCGCCTCCTACGAACAACTGCAAGGCAAGGAACTTTCCTACAACAACATCGGCGACGCCGATGCGGCGTGGGAAGCCGTGAAGGCATTCGAGGGCATGACGGCCTGCGTGATCGTCAAGCATGCCAACCCCTGCGGCATCGCCCTCGGCGCCACGGCCGAAGAAGCCTACCGCCGCGCCTTCAGCACCGACCCGACCTCGGCCTTCGGCGGCATCATCGCCTTCAACTGCGCCATCGACAAGGCGGCGGCCGAAGCGATTTCCGGCCAGTTCGCCGAAGTGATCATCGCCCCCGAGATCACGCCGGATGCTCGCGCCGTCTTCGCCGCCAAGCAGAACCTGCGCGTGCTGGTCGTGCCTATCGGTCGCACCGGCGGCCAGTTCGACTTCAAGCGCGTCGGCGGCGGGCTGCTGGTGCAGACCGCCGACGAGGCGCGCATCACGCAGGCCGACATCAAGGTCGTCACCCAGCGCGTGCCGACCGAGCAGGAGATGCGCGACCTGCTGTTCGCCTGGAAGGTCGCCAAGCATGTCAAGTCCAACGCCATCGTCTACTGCAAGGACGCAATGACCGTCGGCGTCGGCGCCGGCCAGATGAGCCGCGTCGATTCGGCGCGCATCGCCGCGATCAAGGCCGAGAACAACAAGCTGACCGTGGTCGGCTCGGTAGTCGCCTCCGACGCCTTCTTCCCCTTCCGCGACGGGCTCGACGTGCTGGCCCAGGCAGGCGCCACGGCGGTGATCCAGCCCGGCGGCTCGGTGCGCGACGCCGAGGTGATCGCCGCGGCGGACGAGCAGAACATCGCGATGGTGTTCACCGGCTTCCGTCATTTCAGGCACTAAGCTTGAAATCACAAACTGTAATTTCAAGCAGTTGAGGGAATTATCATGAAGCTCCTCGTCATCGGTTCCGGCGGCCGAGAGCACGCGCTGGCCTGGCGGCTCGCCCAGTCGCCCCGCGTGCAGAAAATCTATGTCGCGCCCGGCAACGCCGGCACGGCGCGCGAGGACGGGCTGGAAAACCTGCCGCTCACGGCGATTCCCGATCTCGTCGCCTTCGCCCGCGACAACGCCATCCACGCCGTCGTCGTCGGACCCGAGGCGCCGCTCGCCGCCGGCGTGGTCGATGCCTTCCGCGCAGCGGAACTGCGCATCTTCGGCCCGACCCGGGCCGCCGCCCAGCTCGAAAGCTCGAAGGATTTCGCCAAGCAGTTCATGCAGCGCCATGGCATCCCGACGGCGAAGTTCCGCACCTTCAGCGATGCCGGCGAGGCGCACGCCTACGTCGATGCCGAAGGCGCGCCGATCGTCGTCAAGGCCGACGGCCTGGCCGCCGGCAAGGGCGTGGTGGTCGCCATGACCGCCGACGAGGCGCACCGCGCGATCGATGACATGCTCGCCGGCAACAAGCTCGGCAGCGCCGGCAGCCGGGTCGTGATCGAGGAGTTCCTCGACGGCGAGGAAGCCAGCTTCATCGTCATGGCCGACGGTCATCATGCGCTGGCCCTCGCCACCAGCCAGGACCACAAGCGCCTCAAGGACAACGACGAGGGGCCGAACACCGGCGGCATGGGCGCCTACTCGCCGGCGCCGGTCGTCACCCCGGCGATCCACGCGCGCGTGATGCGCGAGGTGATCATGCCGACCATCCACGGCATGGAGAAGGACGGCATCCTGTTCACCGGCTTCCTCTATGCCGGGCTGATGATCAAGCCCGATGGCTCGCCGAGTGGATCAATTCGGGTGCTCGAGTTCAACTGCCGCATGGGCGATCCGGAAACGCAACCGATCATGCTGCGCCTCAAGAGCGACCTGGTCGATCTCGTCGATGCCGCCATCGACGGCCATCTCGACAAGATCGAGGCCGACTGGGATCGCCGCGTCGCGCTCGGCGTGGTGCTCGCCGCGCACAACTATCCGGACACGCCGCGCCAGGGCGATGCCATCGCCGGTCTGGGCAAGACGGAGGCCGCTGCGCACGTCTTCCATGCCGGCACCGCCGAGAAGGACGGCCATGTCGTCACTGCCGGCGGCCGTGTGCTGTGCGTCACGGCACTCGGCGACACGGTGAAGTCTGCCCAGAAGCGCGCCTACGAGATCGCCGACGGCATCCGCTTCGACGGCATGCAATACCGGCGCGATATTGGTTTCCGGGCAATCAAGCGTTGATCGATAGCGCTGCCGTCAAGGCTTATTTCACCGGCCTGCAGGAACGCATTGTCGGAGAGCTGGAACGCTTCGACGGCAAACCCTTCCGGCGCGACGCATGGACACGCCCGCAGGGCGGCGGCGGCATTTCCCGCCTGATCGAGGAAGGCGACTTCTTCGAACGCGGCGGCGTCAATTTTTCGCACGTCACCGGCGACGGGATGCCCGCGTCCGCAACCGCGCACCGGCCCGAACTCGCCGGCCGCAGCTGGGAAGCCATGGGCGTCTCGCTGGTGCTGCATCCGCGCAACCCCTACTGCCCGACGACGCACCTGAACGTGCGCTGCTTCAGCGCGACGAAGGAAGGCGAGGCGCCTGTCTGGTGGTTCGGCGGCGGCATGGACCTGACGCCGTATTACGGCTTCGCGGAAGATTGCGCGCATTTCCACCGCGCCTGCAAGGCCGCCCTTGATCCCTTCGGCAGCGAACTGCATCCGCGTTACAAGCAGTGGTGCGACGATTACTTTTTTCTCAAGCACCGCAACGAGCCGCGCGGCGTCGGCGGCATCTTCTTCGACGATCTGAACGAAGGCGGCTTCGAGCGCTGCTTCGCGCTGACGCAAAGCGTCGGCGATCATTTCACCGCCGCCTACCTGCCGATCTGCGCACGGCGCCGCGACTCGCCTTACGGCGAGCGCGAGCGCGATTTCCAGGCCTACCGGCACGGGCGCTACGTCGAATTCAATCTCGTCTGGGACCGCGGCACGCTGTTCGGCCTGCAATCGGGCGGCCGCACCGAGGCGATCCTGATGGCGCTGCCGCCGGTCGTCAAGTGGCGCTACGACTGGCGTCCGGCGCCCGGCTCGCCGGAAGAAAAACTCTATACGGCCTTCCTGCCGCCACGCGACTGGCTGGCCTGTTCCTGACAATTCGCCGCCGCGCGATAGTGCCGGTTGGCCTCGTCGGTGCGCTCCAGCCGGTCGAACAGCCGCGCCAGCTCGATGTGCCCCGCGCAGCCCGGCGCGACCGCCAGCGCGGCTTCGAGGAAGCTCTGCGCCTTGCCCCACAGCTGCTGCTGCATGCACAACCGGCCAAGGGCGAGCAGCAGCACGGCATCCTGCGGATGCTCGTGCAGCCATTTCTCGCACTGGGCGATACGCCCGAGCACATCGCTGCCCCGGCAGGAGACGGCGTAGTGCTCCAACAGTTCGGACTCCCAGCGCGCGTCGAGAAAATCCTCGATCAGCCGGGCGCATTCGGCGCAGCGGCCCGCCTGCGCCAGCGCCGCGGCGGCGCGCCGGGCCAGACGGATGTCCAGGCGGTCGGCGGCCGGCATCTCGTCCAGGAAGCGCAGCAGTTGAGCGGGATCGTCCTGCAGGGCATCGAACCTGCCCTGATAGGCGTGCAGACGCAGCGGCTGAGCCTGCTCCGGCAGCAGCCCGCCGTGTTTTTCCAGCAGGCGCGCCAGGCGCAGCAGTTCGGCCCAGTCCCCCGCGCCCTGGGCCAGCCGCAAGGCCAGGCGCAGCACGGCGATCTGGCGTTTTTCCTTCGCGCCGAACTGGTCCAGGGCGGCGCGCGCCGCCCCCCAGTCGCGCGCATCGAGCGCGATGCGCATCTCGGCCATCAGGCGCGCGGTGCGCCAGCCCGCGCCATCGAGCGCCTCGGCGCGCTTCTGCCAGACGGCAATGCGCGCCGGGTCGCGCAGGGCGTGCGCCGCCTTGAGCGCGGTCAGCGTCGCGACGCCCCCGGCGTTCGTCGTGGCGCCTGCCGTCCCGTCGGCGCCGACTTTCTCGCCCGCGGCGAGCGCGGCGCTTTTCAGCGCCTGGCTGTAGCGTCCTTCCCAGAACTGGCGCAGCGCCTCGGTCGCGCTGCGTTCCGCGCGCAGCCGCTCCCGCCGCGCGCGAAAGTCGGTCACGGCCGCCGGCAGGCGCAATGCATTGACGAGCAGGCGCAGCAGGAAATAGATCAGAACCAGCGTGGCCAGCTGCAGCAGGACGAACAGGTTGAGGGAAATCTCGGCGCGCCAGGGCGGCATCACCCAGAGCACGTAGCCGTCGGTCAGCCGGCCGAGCAGCGCCACGCCGATCGCCAGCGCGGCCAGGCTCAGCAGCCAGAACAGGGCGCGCATGGGATTACCGTTTATCCCGCGCCAGCTTGAAATTGCGCAGCGCGGACAGGGTTTCGTTCAGGTCGGCCGACGCGCGCATCACGTCGAGCTTGAGCAGGGCGCGCAGGGTGGCCTGCGCATCCTGCACGGCCGGCGCCCGGGTATCGAAATACTGGCCGAGCCACGCGTCCGCCTGCTTCAGATCGGTCTGGAAGCTGCGCCCGTCGCGCGCCAGCAGGGCCAGGCGGGCCGACAGCAGGCGCAGGCGCAGGTTCTCGCGCAGGAAGAAGGTTTCGCGCGGGGCGAGCAGGCCCGGATCCGGCCGATCGATGCGCTCGATGCGCACCAGCTGACGCAGTTCGTGCCACACCTCGGCGAGCCAGACCTGGGCCATGCGCGCGAACGTCCCTTCCGCCGGGGCATGGCCCCCCGCGGCGGGGACGGCCGGGGCGGCGGGCCGCTGCTCGAAAGCGAGCGGCAGGCCCGGC